>Ga0134128_10008704_pt1 | contig 12214 bp, 13 predicted proteins | sample KB31754_FD_96462 | JGI IMG/M metagenome (GOLD analysis project Ga0134128, IMG submission 96462) | Terrestrial soil microbial communities with excess Nitrogen fertilizer from Kellogg Biological Station, Michigan, USA - KB3-175-4 | ecosystem: Environmental > Terrestrial > Soil > Unclassified ...
GCGGTTCTGGGCGGGGCAAAGATCAGCGGGAAGATCGACCTGATCGACGCTTTGCTGCCAAAGGTTGACGAGATCGTGATCGGCGGGGCGATGGCCTGCACCTTCTTCCGCGCCATGGGACTCGAGACGGGCAAGTCGCTGGTCGAGGCCGACCGGGTGGACATGGCCAGGGCCTTGATCGAAAAGGCAGGACGAAAGCTGGTGTTGCCGAGCGGGGCCGTGGTCGCCCAGAGGCTCGAGCCGGGCGTCACCATCCGAACGGTGAAGCGGGATCGGATCCCGACCGGCTGGGCGATGTACGACATCGATCCTCTGACGGAGCAGGACTTCGCAGCGGTTATCGATCCGGCCGGAACAGTGCTGTGGAACGGTCCGATGGGCGTGTTCGAAACTCCGCCATTCGACCACGGCACGCTGGCGGTCGCGCACGCTCTGGCCCGGGCTTCGGCGCACGGCGCGGTGACCGTAGTCGGCGGCGGTGACTCCGCGGCGGCCGTCGCACAGGCCGGCCTCGCCGATAAGATGACCCATGTCTCGACCGGCGGCGGAGCCAGCTTGGAATTCTTGGAAGGGAAAACGTTGCCCGGAGTCGCAGCTCTTGATGACGCTTGAGCTGCGTTCACGCTTTCTTGTTTGACCATGCCCAGGCATCTCACCTACGCCGCCAACTGGAAGATGAATCACGGGCCCGCTGCGGCCCGGGAATTTGCCACCCGGTTTCTCGAGCTTACCCAACCGGCCGAAGGACGATCGCTCTGGTTTTTTCCACCCGTGGTCTCCATCGCTACGCTGGTCGAAGCCAGCCGCCGCCGTTCCGACATTCGCGTGGGAGCCCAAAACATTTACTGGGAGCCCAAAGGCGCGTTCACCGGTGAGCTGTCCCTCCCTCTCGTGACCGAGGTGGGTGCTACGCTGACGCTGGTGGGTCATTCTGAGCGCAGGCACATCTTTGGTGAGACCGACGAGGAGAGCGCGCGCAAGGTGAAAGCGGCGCTTGCGGCCGGGGTTGCGCCGCTGTTGTGCGTCGGCGAGACGTTGGCGGAGCGGGATGCAGGGCGTACCGAAGAGGCGGTCCGGCGTCAACTCGAGCCGGTCGTGGCCGCCGTCACCGCCCCAGTGGAGCGCGGCAAGGTGACGATTGCCTATGAGCCGGTCTGGGCCATTGGCACCGGCAAAAACGCCACGCCTGGGGATGCCGCGGAGGTTCACCGCTTCATCCGCACCTGGCTCGGCCAGCAAGGGTGGCCCGGGCGGGTCGCGGTGCTCTATGGTGGAAGTGTCAATGCGGGCAATGCCCTTGCGTTGCTGGCCGAGCCCGACCTCGATGGCGTGCTGGTCGGTGGTGCGAGTCTTACGGCGGAAGGATGGGCCGAGATCGTCGGCATGGGCGGCGGTTGATTTTCGCTCGCCACGCCGCTAGCCTATAGCCCGCCATGTTTTACCTACTGCTTGTTCTGCTCATTCTCGACGCGCTCCTGCTCTCCGTGGTCGTGCTGCTCCAGGCCGGCCAAGGCGGGGGACTCGCCTCGCTTGGCGGTGGGAACACCGACACCGTGCTTGGCGGCCGCCAGGCAGTGACCATCCTGACCAAAGCAACCTGGTGGTGCGGCGGCATCTTCCTCGGGCTCTCGCTTCTGTTGCAGTTCGCGCGCCCGGCCGGCTTCGGAAGCGCTCTGCAGGAGAAACTGCGCGCGGCGACGCCGTCCGCGCCCGTCGAGCTTCCCGGCACGGCGCCCGCTGCGCCATTGACCGGCGGCGATTCCGCGGCCCCTACGGGAGCTCAGCAGGCCGGACCGAAGCCGGCCACGCCGCAGCCGAGTGCTGCACCGCAGGCTCCGGCTAAGAAGCCGGCCACGCCACCACCCTCGCCTCAGCCCAAGCAGTGATCCGGAGGAGCCAGCGCGGGGTGAGCCGATGACCGGCCGCCCCGCGTTCGTTTTGCTCGAAGACGGTACCTGGTTCCCCGGTGCCGTCCCTCGTCGTATCGAGCCTTCCTTCGGCGAAGTGGTGTTCACCACCAACATCACCGGCTATCAGGAGACGTTCACCGATCCGAGCTACCTCGGCCAGATCGTCGTGATGACCGCGCCGATGATCGGGAACTACGGCGTGAACACCGAGGACATGGAGTCGGAACGACCTCAGGTGAGCGGTGTCGTGGTGAGGGAGCTGGCTCGCCAGGCCTCGAACTGGCGTGCGGATCTGGCCCTGGATCGTTGGCTGGAGCAGGCAGGGGTGCCGCTCATCGAAGGTGTGGACACCCGGCGCCTCACGCGCCACATCCGCGAGCGCGGCGCGATGCGTGGCGTACTGGCGGAGGGACAGGAGCCCGGTCGCGAGCTGGCTGCGTTGCTGATGGCGTCGCGCCGGATGGAAGGGCTCGACCTCGCATCGAAGGCCACGCTGCGCGACCGCACCACCTATGGCGAAGGCCCGCACATCGTGGCGTACGACTACGGCATGAAGCGGAACATCATCCGGATGCTGGTCGCGACCGGCTGTCGGGTAACGGTCGTTCCGGCCACCACATCAGCGGCCGAAGTGCGCGAGCTCGATCCCGATGGACTGTTCCTCAGCAACGGACCGGGCGATCCGGCCGCGGTCAGCTACAGCTTCGATACGATCCGCGAGCTGAGTGGTAGAGGGCTGCCGACCTTCGGTATCTGCCTGGGACATCAGCTGATCGGCATCGCGTTCGGCGGTGAGACCGCGAAGCTTCCGTATGGTCATCGCGGTGGCAACCATCCGGTGCGTGATGTCAAAACCGGGCGGGTGCTCATCACGACCCAAAACCATGGATTCGCGGTCCTGGGCAAGGACGGCGGCGTCCCCGGTGCACCGGCGCTGGAGGTCACCCACCTCAACCTCAACGACGGCACCATCGAAGGCATTCGCCATCGCGAACTTCCGCTCTTTGCCGTGCAGTACCACCCGGAAGCTTCGCCCGGGCCACACGACGCGTACCCCCACTTCGCGGAATTCCTCTCGCTGGTCCAGGCTCCAGCCGGCTCCAAATCCCCAACCCCTTGACAGTCAACACTTAAGCCCGTACAATCGGCCTCGGGAGCCCTCCCGGGCGCCCCTCGTTCGCGACCCTCCTGGGGGATGCATGACCAAGGCCGATCTCGTCGAGCAGGTGACCGCTTCAATCGCCCGCACCGCTGGTCCGATGATTTCGAAAAAGGACTGCGCGCGCGTGGTAGACGCATTTCTCGAAGCGGTGAAGGACGCGCTGAAACAACAGCAGAACATCGAGGTACGAGGATTCGGCACCTTCAAGATTCGCCGTCGGAAGACCCGGATGGCGCGGAATCCGCGGACGGGGGATCCGGTTGAAGTAGCCGCTCGTCCAGTACCGGTGTTCAAGCCCAGCAAGGAGTTGCGGGCGTTGGTGGCGGAGGAGACCGGGTCGCCCGAGACCGGCGAGGCCGTACCGGGGGCCTGAGCTCCGGTTCAGCCAGCGCCCCGGCCGCCTGAGGGGCGGCCTCGAAGCTCATGACCACCTCGTCCCAATCGACCGTCACCATTCGCGTGTTGTTGTTCGCCCGTTACGCCGAAGCACTGGGCGATAATGCGCTGGTCCTGACGGTTTCCTCTCCCGCCACACTGGCGTCCGTGATCAAGCTGCTCCGGAGCCGGCCCGGTGGTGAGATCCTTCCCGAGCGTCCCCTCTGTGCCGTCAATCTCGTGCAGGCCCGTCTAGATTCCCCGGTTGAGGCCGGCGACGAGATCGCCGTGCTGCCACCGCTGGCTGGAGGGTGATGTGAGTTTTCTGCGCGATGAGCCCCTGGACCTGAGCCGGCTCATCGTCAGTGTGTCGGCGCCGGAGCGCGGCGCCGTCGCGTGTTTTGTGGGGACCGTGCGCGATCACCACGAGGGGAAGTCGGTCATCCGTCTCGAGTACTCCGCGTACCGGCCGATGGCGGAGGTCGAATGCGACCGCATCGTCGCGGAAGCCAGAAGCCGCTGGGATGCGGATGTCGCCCTCGAGCATCGAACGGGGGTACTGGAGATCGGCGAGGCAGCGGTCGCCATTGCCGCCGCGGCGCCGCATCGGGGGGCAGCGTTTGCCGCCTGTCGCTACGTGATCGAGGAGGTCAAGCGCCGAGTGCCGATCTGGAAGCGGGAGCACTACGCGGATGGAACGATCGGATGGGTGGAGCCCAGCCAGGCTCGTCGGCCGCCGGTGGGTCAGACCGCAGGCGATGCATCGCTGGGTCCCGTGGACAGCACGAGCCAGGACGATTGGGCCGTATGATCTACTCCGCGTCGCTCCCTGGTCAATCACCCGCTCCGACCCTGGTCGACACGATGCACCGACCGATCGGCAGTCTGCGACTCTCGGTGACCGACCGGTGCAACCTGCGTTGTCGGTATTGCATGCCGGAAGCCGACTACTTGTGGCTTCCACGCGATTCTATCCTCACGTTCGAGGAAGCGGAGCGACTGGTTCGAGTATTTACCAGCCTAGGCGTGACCAAGGTCCGGCTCACCGGGGGCGAGCCGCTCCTGCGGCACGACCTTCCGGAGCTGGTGAGGCTCCTCGCGGGCAATCCCGCGATCGGAGACCTCGCCCTGACCACCAACGGCTTGTTGCTTGCGCGGCACGCCGAGGCGCTGCGCAACGCCGGGCTCGATCGAATCACGGTGAGCCTCGACACGCTCCATGCGGACCGCATGCTCGAATTCGCCGGGAGCGCGCGCCACGCGGACGTGCTCGAAGGTTTGGCAGCCGTCAGCGCTGCCGGGTTCAGGGGGCTCAAGCTCAACTGCGTCGTGATCCGCGGCTATAATGACGACGAGCTGGTGGACTTGATCGAGTTCGGGCGGGACCACGATGCCGAGGTTCGCTTCATCGAGTACATGGACGTCGGCGGGGCGACGCAGTGGAGCATGGACCAGGTCGTGTCCCAGCGCGAAATCCTGAGCCGGCTTGATGCCCGATACGGCGCCATCACGCCGGTGGTCGAGCCGGGCGCGCCCTCGGCGCCGGCCGAGCGCTTCGCATTCCAAGACGGCAGCACGTTCGGCATCATCGCTTCCACGACGGCGCCGTTCTGTCGCAGCTGCGATCGGAGCCGGCTCACCGCAGACGGCACTTGGTTTTTGTGTCTCTACGCTGCGCAGGGCATCGACCTGAGGGAGCCGCTCAGGAGCGGCGCGTCGGACGAGGAGTTGGCTGCCATCATCAGGAAGCACTGGGCGGCCCGAACTGACCGGGGCGCTGAAGAGCGAATGCTGGCTCCTCACAGAGCGGCGCTCTACCAGCTGGGAGGCCTCCGGGCCGATCCGCATCGCGAGATGCACACGCGTGGTGGCTGAGCCGGGCGGGGCGCCCACCAGGCGGAGCTGGCGCACCAGCCTGCGAGGGTCGCCCAGCTCGCCGACGCGCCCCATGTGCAGCACCTCGCCGGCCCCGCGCGCCCGGCGCCGCCCCCGGTCAGCCGCCGCGTAGGGCATGCACGTCGTTCTGATCGAACCCCGCATTCCTCCCAACACGGGCAGCATCGCCCGACTCTGCGCCGCAACCGACACACCGCTCCACCTCATCGAGCCGCTCGGCTTTTCCCTGAGCGAACGCGATGTGAAGCGGGCAGGGTTGGACTACTGGGACAAAGTTGACCTCTGGGTCCACCCGGGCTGGGGTGACTTCCGGGACGCCATCACTCGCGATCGGTGCCTGTACTTTTCCGCCAACGCGTCGCGCGATTATCGGCGCGCGCCATTTCGCTGGAACAGTTGTCTCGTGTTCGGCAACGAAACCGACGGCATGCCGGTCCGCATTCTCGAGAAGTACCCCCGGCGCTGTTTTCGCATACCGATGCCCGGCGACGTGCGGAGCCTCAATCTCGCCAACGCGGTCAGCATCGTGCTGTACGAGGGCTTGCGTCAACTCGGCATTCCGACCCCCGAACCCACAACCGAAGGCTGAACCGACCGCATTGCGGCGGTGTCGTCCGGGGCCGACCCGCGCTATACTTTCTCCGCTTGATCCCACGAAGCTCGTAATCGAGGCCGAACGATGCTCAGCAAGATTGCCGTGGTCGGGGCAGGGAACGTCGGGGCGACGGCGGCGCAGCGGCTGGCCGAGAAATCGCTGGCCCGCACGGTGGTGATGATCGATGTGATCGAGGGCGTCCCCCAGGGGAAAGCGCTCGACCAGTGGCAGTCCGGGCCGATCGAGGGCTTCGACAGCCGAGTGCTCGGCGGACAGAACTACGACGCAGCGGCCGGCGCCGAGGTCTTCGTAGTTACCGCGGGCATCGCGCGAAAGCCCGGGATGAGCCGTGACGATCTGGTGAAGACCAACGCCGGAATCGTCCAATCGGTGGGAGAGCAGATCAAACGGGTCGCGCCCAACGCCATTGTGCTCGTGGTGTCCAATCCGCTCGACGTCATGTGCTACGTCGCCAAGAAGGCGACCGGCTTCCCCCGCGAGCGGGTGGTGGGCATGGCCGGTGTGCTGGATACCGCTCGCTACCGGATGTTTCTGGCGGAGGCGCTCGACGTGTCGGTCGAGGACATCCAGGCGATGGTGCTCGGCGGGCACGGCGATACCATGGTGCCTCTCATCTCGTACACCACCGTGTCCGGAATCCCCGTGTCGCAGCTGCTCGCCCGCGACAAGCTCGATGCGATCGTCGAGCGCACCCGGAACGGCGGAGCCGAGATCGTCGCGCATCTCAAGACCGGCTCGGCGTACTACGCGCCCAGCGCGGCCGCGGTCCAGATGGCCGAGGCGATTGCGCTGGACAAGAAGCGGGTGCTGCCCTGCGCCGCCTGGCTCCAGGGCGAGTACGGCCTGCGCGACGTGTACTGCGGGGTTCCCTGCAAGCTCGGTCGTCAGGGCCTGCAGCAGATCATCGAAGTCAGTCTCACCGACGACGAACGGCGGCAGCTCCAGGCTTCGGCGGAAGCAGTCCGGGCGATCCAGGCGACGGTATGATCTCGACGGTGCAGGAGATCGTCGGCTCGCGCCGCCGGGCCGTCCGGGCGTTCTGGGACAGCTCCGTCGGCAAGAAGGCGGTCATGGCGGTGACCGGTCTGATCGGGGTCGGTTACGTGATCCTGCACATGATCGGCAACCTCCAGACCTTCCAGGGCGCCGAGCGACTGAACGCGTATGCCGCGCTGCTGCACGGACCACTGAACGAGCTGCTCTGGCTGGCGCGGGTCGTTCTGATCGTCGCCGTCGTGCTCCACGTGGTTGCCGCCTGGCAGCTCACTCAGCGGGACCGCGCGGCCCGCCCGGTCGCCTACCGGGCGCGCGAGCCTCAGGTTTCCACGCTCGCCTCCCGCACCATGCGCTGGGGCGGCGTCCTCCTGCTCGTCTTCATCGTCGTTCACATACTCCACTTCACCACCGGCACGGTACGGCCTACGGGGGAGTTCGTTCGCAGCGATGTCTACCGCAACGTAGTCGGCAGCTTTCATATCTGGTGGGTAACTCTCTTCTACGTAGTCGCGATGGTTGCGCTGGGCCTCCACCTCTACCACGGTGGCTGGAGCTCCGTGCGCACGCTGGGGGCTGCTGTGCCCGAGCGTAACTTGCGGCGTCGGCCGGTCGCAATCTTGGTCGCTGTGGCGGTCGCCGGCGGGTTTTGTTTGGTTCCGTTGGCCGTGTACTTCGGGTTGATAAAGTGAAGGAAGCGCGAACAGTGAACGCTGAACAGTGAACAGGGAGAGCCGCAGGAAGCCCAAGCCCCTGTTCACTGTTTACTGTTCACTGTTCACGCTTGTGGAGTATTAATGGACCTGAACTCCCGCACTCCCTCCGGTCCGATCCAGCAGAAGTGGGATCGGCACCGCTTCGAGCTCAAGCTCGTCAACCCGGCCAACAAGCGGAAGTATTCCGTCATCGTGGTCGGCAGCGGGCTCGCCGGCGGCAGCGCCGCGGCGACGTTGAGCGAGCTGGGCTACCAGGTGAAATGCTTCTGCTTCCAGGACTCGCCCCGGCGGGCGCATAGCATCGCGGCCCAGGGCGGGATCAACGCGGCCAAGAACTACCAGAACGACGGCGACAGCATCTGGCGCCTGTTCTACGACACCGTAAAGGGCGGGGACTTCCGCGCGCGCGAGGCGAACGTGTATCGGCTCGCGCAGATCAGCGTGAACATCATCGACCAGTGCGTTGCCCAGGGCGTGCCGTTCGCGCGGGAGTACGGCGGGCTTCTGGCCAATCGGTCGTTCGGGGGCGCGCAGGTGTCGCGGACGTTCTATGCTCGCGGCCAGACTGGTCAACAGCTCCTGCTGGGCGCCTACCAGGCTCTGGAGAAAGAAATCGCCCGGGGTGGCGTGGTGATGTTTGCTCGCACCGAAATGCTGGACCTGATCGTGATCAACGGCCGGGCCCGGGGGATCGTGGCGCGGGACATGGTTACCGGGAAGGTCCAGTCGCACGTCGCCGACGCTGTGGTTCTCGCGACCGGTGGGTACGGCAATGTCTTCTACCTCTCCACCAATGCGAAGGGCTCGAACGCGACGGCGATCTGGCGCGCGCACAAGCGAGGCGCGCTCTTCGGCAATCCGTGCTATACCCAGATCCATCCCACCTGCATTCCGGTGAGCGGCGAGTATCAGTCGAAACTCACGCTGATGAGCGAATCGCTCCGGAACGACGGGCGGGTCTGGGTTTCCAAGCAACGGGGGGACCAGCGGCCGCCAGACCAGATCCCGGACGCGGACCGCGACTACTACCTCGAGCGCAAGTACCCCAGCTTCGGGAACCTGGCGCCGAGAGATATCGCTTCCCGAGCGGCGCAGGAAGTCTGCGACGACGGACGCGGCGTGGGCCCTAACGGCCTCGGCGTCTTTCTCGACTTCGCTGACGCGATCAAGCGGCTGGGCGAAGAACGAATCCGGGAACGCTACGGCAATCTCTTCGAGATGTACCAGCGGATCACCGACGAGAATCCGTATCGCGTGCCGATGCGGATTTTCCCGGCAGTGCACTACACGATGGGCGGCCTCTGGGTGGACTACGACCTGATGAGCACGATCCCCGGATTGTTCGTCATCGGCGAGGCCAACTTCTCTGATCACGGTGCCAATCGGCTGGGCGCCAGCGCACTCATGCAGGGGCTGGCCGACGGTTACTTCATCGTGCCCTACACCATCGGCGACTATCTGGCCGGCGCCAAGCTGGAGAAGGTCGGCGTCGATCACGCGGAGGTCATCGGGACCGAAGGCATAGTCAACGAGCGGGTCCTCCGCCTGTTGGCGGTCCACGGCCGCCGGACCGTGGACTCGTTCCATCGCGAGCTGGGCAAGCTCATGTGGGACAAGTGCGGGATGGCGCGCAGCGCGGAGGGTCTGCGAGAGGCGATCCAGCTGATCCCGGCGTTACGGGACGAGTTCTGGCAGAATGTGAATGTTCCGGGGAGTGATGCGGAGCTCAATCAGGCGCTGGAGAAGGCCGGGCGCGTGGCCGATTTCCTGGAGCTGGGCGAGCTGATGTGCCGGGATGCACTCCACCGGGAAGAGTCGTGTGGCGGCCATTTCCGGGTCGAGTATCAGACGGACGAGGGCGAGGCCAAGCGGGACGACGAGCGCTTTGCTTATGTGGCAGCGTGGGAATGGCGCGGCGACGGCGCAGAGCCGTGCCTCAACCGGGAACCGCTCACGTTCGAAAATGTGCAGCTGGCGACGAGGAGCTATAAGTGAGGGAAGCTATCAGCTAACGCGCATGCCTAGAACCATGAATTTGAAACTCCGCATCTGGCGTCAATCCGGACCCCACGCCGCGGGCCGCTTCGTCGAATACCAGGCGCCCGGCATCAGCCCCGATGCCTCGTTTCTCGAGATGCTCGACGTGGTCAACGAGCGTCTCATCGAGAACGGCGAGGTGCCCATTGCCTTCGATCACGACTGCCGTGAGGGCATCTGCGGCTCCTGCGGGCTGATGATCAACGGCGTGGCGCATGGTCCCGATCCCGGCACCGCCACCTGCCAGCTGCACATGCGGCGCTTCAAGGACGGCGACATCATCACCATCGAGCCCTGGCGCGCACGCGCCTTCCCGGTGATTCGCGATTTGGTGGTGGACCGGAGCGCGTTCGATCGGATCATGCAGGCGGGCGGCTTCGTGTCGGCCAACACGGGAAGCGCGCCCGACGGAAACGCGATTCCGATTCCGAAAGACGCCGTGGAACAGGCGATGGACGCGGCTCAGTGCATCGGCTGCGGCGCCTGCGTCGCCGCATGTCCCAACGGCTCCGCCTCGCTCTTTACCGGTGCCAAGATTACCCACCTGGGCCTCCTGCCGCAGGGTCAGCCGGAGCGTGAGCGCCGGGCGCTCGGCATGGTGCTTCAGATGGATGCCGAGGGATTCGGGGGATGCACCCTGTTCGGTGAGTGCCAGGATGCCTGCCCCAAGCAGATCAGCATCGAGACTATCTCTCGGATGAACCGAGACTTCCTGCGCGCAATGTTGACCCTCCGACCTGCCTCGACCGGCGCAGCCGGCGCCGGCTGACTTCCCGGTTCCGACCTGCGTGTCCCGAGGCCGGAGGCGTCACAGCGCTCCGGCCTCGTTCGTCTCCTGAACGTGCCCGCCGGCCGGTCGGACCGCCTGCTTCTCCTGATTCTCGTCGGACTGCTGCTCGCGCCGGGCATCGCACGTGCGCAGGCAGTCACCGGCGACGCGGGCGCACAAGCCATCCTTGCCCGGTTTTATGCGAACCCGGTCCCCGGGGGTGACCCGTTGACCGAGTTCAAGCTGGTGCAGCCCCTCGTCATGCTTCGTGCGGGCTTGCCGGCCTGGCGGCTCAGCTTCATCGGAACACTCGATCTGGAAGGTTGGACGATGCCGAACGGCGAGCTGGCGCCGGGTGACTGGGGCGAAGGGTTCGTGGACCGACGGCACCCGCACACCTACGTCCACGAGCTTTTGCTGGTCGGTGATGTCGTTCGCGCGAGCGAGAGCCGGGTGTCGGTGACTGCTGGAAAGGGCTTTGCTCCCTTCGGGACCGACGATCCGATGAGCCGCCCATTCGTTCGCTACCCGGTGAATCATCACCTGGCCCAGATACTCGAGCGTTGGGTCGGCATTGCAGCCGTGCGCTTCGGACCGGTCACGGTCGAAGGGGGCCTCTTCGACGGGGACGAGCCCGAGTTTCCGGGGCAGTGGCCTCTCTTCGAGGGACGGTTCGGCGATTCCTGGTCGGCCCGGCTCACGGTTCGGCCGGTCAACGGCCTAGAGCTGCAGGGATCCCATGCCTCGGTGGCGAGCCCCGAGCATAGGCCGGGGGCCGGCCTCACGCAGGAGAAGTGGGACGTGTCGGGTCGATTCTCCCATCTGGTGGGTGGGCACCCGACGTACGCCCTCGTCGAGTGGGCCCATTCCGCCGAGGCCGACGGGTTCTTCGAGTTCTCCAGCATTCTGGGCGAGGCCACCTGGAGCGCGGGACGCCACCGGCTCGCGTACCGATTCGAGCGGACCAGCCGCCAAGAGGAAGAGCGGCTCGTGGATCCGTTCCGCTCGGAGCGGCCGCACCTCGACAACCAGATCTTCGGCACGACGCGCTGGACCGTGCACACCATCGGGTACGCCTTCTCTCTGCCAATCCCCCGCCTCTCGCTCGACCTCTCGCCGCTCGCGGAGCTATCCGCGGGCCGGGTGGACAAGCTCGAAGGGCTGTTCGATCCACAAGCTTTTTACGGGAAGACGAGCTTCTGGTCGTTCACGGTCGGAGCGCGCTTCACTTGGGGTATGCCAATGCATCGCATGGGCCGCTACGGGGCGGCACTTCCCGAGCCCATGCCGCACACTCACGGGGAGGTCATGTGATGATCGTGCGCGTCGCGACCCGAACGCCTGCGGCGTTCCGGGTCGTCTGCGTTGCAGTCGGCGTGATGATCGCCATGGGTGCCTGCGGAGGCGACGGCGGCACCGGCCCGGCCAGCGCGAAGATCACCGCACATAGCGGCCAGAATCAGAACGGACCCGCGAGCGCCCCGTTGCCCACGCCGTTGTCGGTGCTCGTCACGGACGCCGGCGGCAATCCGGTGGCGAACCAGGTCGTCAATTGGAGCACCTCGACCGGCTCGCTCGACCCGGCCAGCGGACCCACCGACGCGAGCGGCGTGGCCACAACCGCCTGGCGGCTCGGCTCGACGACTGGAGCCCAGGAAGCCAAGGCCACCCTCGGAACCGGTGCGTCGGCCTCGGCGACGTTCTCTGCCACCGCTGGCGCTGCGCCGCCGACTCCGCAGC
>Ga0134128_10008705_pt1 | contig 12214 bp, 18 predicted proteins | sample KB31754_FD_96462 | JGI IMG/M metagenome (GOLD analysis project Ga0134128, IMG submission 96462) | Terrestrial soil microbial communities with excess Nitrogen fertilizer from Kellogg Biological Station, Michigan, USA - KB3-175-4 | ecosystem: Environmental > Terrestrial > Soil > Unclassified ...
ATTATCCTCGCTTATCGATCGATTGATGCCTGTGGAAATTGATTATTTATTGGAGCTCGTGAGGCTGACGCTTGATGAGGAGACTCCACTTGGAGTTGCCTATCGCCGGGGCGCTGGAGGTTGGCTAGCGGGTTCCGTACGCGAACGCTTCGGGGTCAGCCGGCGCCCGAGAATCGTCCAGCTGCTGCAGGCCGATCGCGGCGAAGTAGCGCACGTCAGGTTCGGGGTCGTTCAAGGCCGCGGCCAGCAGATCTCCTGCGTCCGGAAGCGCCAGGTCTGCGACTGCGCTGATCGCTTCGCAGCGAACGCCGTCATCGCGATCGCTGACGGCACTCGCCAGCGTGGAACGGGCGATGTCAGAGTCGGGAAATCGGGCCTTCAGGCGCGGCACCGCTTCCATCCGCACCAGTGGATCGGGGTGATTCCGCACGAGGGCCACCAGCTCGTCGCACGTGGTCGCGGCTTGAGCGACGCGTAATGCGCCTCGCCTGGAAGCCAAGGCTTGATCGCCATCAGGCCTGACTGGAATCGGTCCGATGGGACCAATCCAGATCTCAGTGGAGCCGGGCGGATCGGCCTTGTCGTCACTCATTTCCGCAATGCGGATTTTGACCTTAACAACCAGGATTCCAATCGTCGATCTGGCTGCCTAGCCTCCTGGCCAAAAGCCCGGAGGTTCGAATGCTTCATCTCGCAGCGACCACCACGGACATCAGTCCGATCACCGATGTCATCACCAACTGGATCCACATCGGCCAGGCCCTTGTCGGCTCGATCGGTGTCCTGGCGTTCGTCTTCGCCTTCCTCTGGAAGGTCACCGCTGCCGAGTCGCACTCCGCGCTGGCCGCCAAGGAGTGGATCCAGCGCATCGTCGTCGGCACCATCGGCGTCGAAGTGGCGAGCTCGCTGGTCGGCGTCCTGACGAGCTCCGTGCCGACGCACTAGGGCATGGACCTCTCGTGGCTCCAGGCCCTCTACGAAGAGCTGGGCCGGATCGAGGGCTACCTCTACACGCTCGTCCATCCCAACCTCGTCCTCGCGCGCCTGCTCGAGGACAGCGTCGGGCTGCTTCTCAACATCTGGTTCAAGTTCATCCTTTCGACGACCGACATCGAGAACGGCGGCGACTTCGTCCGCAACGCGACGATCCAGCGCTTCGAGCCCAAGATGCAGTTCGTCGCCAACGCGGCGATGGTGCTGATCGCAGTCTGGGCGTCCTACCGGATCATGTGGGGCCAGAGCGTATCGACCCAGTACGGCGCACGCCTCATCCTGCCGCGCTTGTTCATGGGCCTGATCCTCATCAACTTCGCGCTGCCCATGATCCAGATGCTCGTCGCCGCCAACAACGCGCTCTGCAGCACGATCCAGACTTTCGCCACCCACGACGACATCTCCACCTTCGCGGCGGAGTTCAGCCACAACCCCAATGCCGGGACGTGGGAGATCGTCACCACGGGAGCTCTGGCGGGTGGCTACGGCGTGCTGGCGGTCGCCTACCTCGCTCGCTACGCGGTGCTGATCGTGCTTGCGATCACGGCACCGCTCGCGGCTGTCTTCTTCATGCTTCCCGAGACCCAGCACCTGGCCAAGCTCTGGAGCTCGCACTTCGCCACCAACCTCTTCATGCAGCCGGCGCAGCTGTTCGTGCTCTCGGTGGGGATGGCGCTCGAGCACGACGGCATCACGCCGGTGCACCACCTCTTTGCGCTCGCCTCTCTCCTCATCGTGTTCAAGGTCCCTGGCGCGTTCGGCGGCGCCGAGAAGGCCGCCCACAGGCTGGAGTCCAACGTCGTGACGGCGTTCAAGCACATCGGCCACGCGCTCTTGAAAGCCTGATGCGGATCCTCGCGATCGCCGCCTCCAGCCTGGCGGTCTGGCTCATCGCCGCCACCCAGGTGCCGGCCCAGCTCCGCCTGCCTGTTTCCTCGGTGGTCCCCGGCGCGGTCTTGACCCAGCCTTTCGGCTGCACGCGACTGGAGCTCGAGCCATTCGACCCGTCCTGCGCGACGCACCACTTTCACACCGGCATCGACCTCGCTGCGCCCCTGGGGGCTGAGGTGTTCTCGGCGACGGACGGTACGGCTCTGACCGGCTACGACGCGGAGGCCGGCAACTTCGTGAAGGTCATCGTCGACGCTCGCGTCAGCGTCATCTATTGCCACCTTTCCGCTTTTCGGGTGGCGACCGGGGACCACGTCATGCCCGGCCGCCTCGTCGGTCTGGTCGGCGCTACCGGCCTTGCCACCGGACCGCACGTGCACCTGCAGGTCGACGTCGACGGAGAGCCTTTGAACCCTGTGACCTTCCTGAGATGACCCTTAACAGGCAGGGTTGGAATGCCAACCTGCGTCCCCTACGCTCGGACCAATTTCACGGAGGTGAGGCGATGGTCAACAAGGTGATTCTGGTCGGCAACCTGGCGGCGGATCCGGATGTGAAGGCGACGGCCGCCGGCATGTATATCGCCAAGATGCGGCTCGCGACCAACACGTATGCCGGCAAGGACGAGAGCGGCAACCGCAAGCAGCACAGCGAGTTCCACAACCTGGTGGCGTTCGGCAAGCTCGCGGAGTTCGCCGGCCAGTACATGAAGAAAGGGCGGCCCATCTACGCCGAGGGCCGGCTGCACACCAGCTCGTGGGACGACGCCGCCGGTCAGAAGCGCTACCGGACCGAGGTCGTCGTGGAGGAGTTTCAGTTCATCCCGGGCACGAAGAAAGCGGACGACGCGGCCGCATAAGAGGAGGACAGGCGCGGGGTCTCGAACGTAATCTTGTAATCGATGGCCGAGGATATCCGCGCCTGGTTTGCCTCCCGGGTTCCCGCTGACTGGTTCGTCGGGCCGCCCGAGGTCTCCTCGGACGGCGACGAGATCCTGGTCGTCGGCAGCCTGCCCGACGTCGACCTGGCCGGCGGGACGGCCGGGGAGGGGCGGGCGGCGGCTCGCGCCGCCCGCATCGAGCGGTTCCGAGAAGAGACGCGGGAGGGCCGGATCCGGATCGCCCGCGACGCCGAGCGCCACTTCAAGCGCAAGGTCGCGTGGGGGGCGAGGTGCGGGCCGGAGCTGAAGGTCTTCACCACCCTGAGCGTGCCGGTGATGACCCGGCTGCGGATGAACGAGCGGTCAATCCTGGACACCCTTGTCGCAGGCGGGGTGGCCCGGAGCCGCAGCGAGGCGCTCGCGTGGTGCGTCCGCCTGGTCGGCATGCACCAGGCCGACTGGATCAAGGGCCTCCGCGACGCCCTGGTCAAGGTGGACGAGGTCCGGAGCAAAGGGCCGCTCAACTAGCACCACGTCGCTTTCTGCCGGCAGACCTGCTCCCACCCCGGCGGAACTTCGCAGTAAAAGGGACTCTGGACCAGTCATACCCGTCGATACTTGTGCCCGCTTTGATCGCCGAAGGCGAACGTAAACGCGTCGTGATCATGGGCGCGGGCCCCGCCGGGCTCACCGCCGCCTATGAGCTGATGAAGCGGGGCATCCCGATCACGGTGGTCGAGCGTGATGCGAAGCAGGTCGGCGGACTGGCGCGCACGGTCGAGCACGACGGATACCGGTTCGACATCGGCGGCCATCGCTTCTTCTCCAAGAACGAAGAGGTGGAAGAGCTGTGGACCGAGATCCTCGGCCCGGAGATGCTCGACCGGGGCCGCCTCTCGCGCATCTACTATCGCGGCCGCTATTTCGCCTATCCGATCCAGGCGTTCAACGCGCTCTGGAACCTGGGTCCCGTCGAGGCGGTGCTCTGCCTGGCGAGCTACGCGAGGGCGCGCCTGTTCCCGATCAAGAACCCGCGGACGCTGGAGCAGTGGGTGCGCAACCAGTTCGGCTGGCGCCTCTACAGCATCTTCTTCAAGACGTACACGGAAAAGGTGTGGGGCATCAGCACCAAAGAGCTGTCCGCGGACTGGGCGGCGCAGCGCATCAAGAGCCTCGACCTCTGGGTCGTCATCCGGAGCGCCCTGCTTCCCAAGCGCAAGCCGCGCAAGCGCGGCGAGATCGTGACCACGCTGATCGACAGGTTCCGCTACCCGCGCCTGGGGCCGGGTCAGATGTGGGAGCGCGTGGCGGAGATCGCGGCCGAGAAAGGTCAACCGGTGCAGCTGGGTCAGTCAGTGACCGCCGTCCACCACGTCGGCGGGGCGGTGACCGCGGTCGTCACGGCCGGCCGCGACGGGCAGACCCGGATGCACACCGGCACCGACTTCATCTCGAGCGTCCCCATCCGCGAGCTCATCGCCCGCCTCGACCCCCCCGCGCCCGAGAACGTGCGCAAGGCGGCGGAGAGCCTCGCCTATCGCGACTTCATCAGCATCGCCCTGATGATCGGCCGCCCGAGCGTTTTCCCAGACAACTGGATCTACATCCACGATCCCGAAGTGCGCGTCGGCCGCATCCAGAACTTCAAGAACTGGAGTCCCGATATGGTGCCCGACCCCTCCAAGACATGCCTGGGCCTCGAGTACTTCTGCTTCGAGGGCGATGGCATGTGGACGATGCCTGACGACCTGCTGATCGAGCTTGCCAAGAAAGAGCTTGGACAGCTGGGCATCTGCTCACCGGCTGAGGTGTTCGACGGAGTCGTCGTCCGGCAGCAGAAGGCGTATCCCGTCTACGACGATCAGTACCAGTCACACGTCAGCGTGGTCCGCGACTACGTTGCCACCTCGCTGCCCAACCTTCACCTCGCCGGCCGCAACGGTATGCACAAGTACAACAACCAGGACCACTCGATGATGACCGCGCTCCTGGTGGCTCGGAACATCGCAGCCGGATCATTGCTCGACCCATGGAAGGTCAACGCCGACGCCGTCTACCACGAGGACATCAGGGTCGGAGAGCCCGACCTGACCGGCCGCCAGGCTCCGCAGCGGGTGGCGGCTAAGACCTAGCTTTCAGGCGGTCTTCGGCCGGGCGAAGTTGGCGGCCACGAAGCTGGCCACCGCGAGCACTGCGAAGAGGACCGCGTGCTTGTAGTGCGGGCCCGAATCGCTCGACGTGAGAATCTGCAGCACACCGAGCGCGTAGAGCAAGGCGATGAGCAGAAACACGACGCCGAGCGCTCCCAACCCCACAGCCAGTGACTGGGATCGCGTCACAGTCCGAAATGTAGCAAAGCAAGAGCCGCGAGCCCGGCCAGGATGCAGTACCACCCGTAGGGATCGAGCCGGCCGGACTTGAAGTAGCGCAGGAGAAAGCGAGCGCTTGCATATGCCGCAATCCCCGAAAGCACGGCCGCGGCGAGGTACTCGCCGAGCGGAATGCCGGCGTGCAGCAGCTCAGGAATCTCGATCAGTCCCGCGCCGAGGATGACCGGCGTGGCGAGCAGGAACGAGAAGCGTGCCGCCTCCTGGTGGCGCAGGCCGGCGATGAGCCCGCCGCCGATCGTGATCCCTGAGCGCGAGATGCCGGGCACGAAAGCAAACGCCTGGCAGGCGCCGACGATGGCGGCGGCGACAAAGCTGATGCATTCGGCGTCGCCGAAATGGGACTCCTGCTCAGAGCGGCTGGTGCCGCGCTCGGAACGCCGGCGAAGCACCTCGAAGCCGAGCATCAGGAGGCCGTTGACGATCAGAAACGTGGCGGCGACGTACGGACTCGCGAAGAAAGACTTGATGCGGCTCTCGAGAAACACGCCGAGCACCGCCGCGGGGATCGTGCCGACCAGCAACAGCATCGCCAGGCGCTCGGGGTCGGTCTTGATCTGGCCACGGATCGCGGCTGTGAAGAAGCCGCGGACGATTGCCACCCATTGCGAGCGATAGAGGACGAGGAGCGCGGTCGCGGTGCCTATGTGGAGGAGGACGAGAAAGGGCACGAAGGACGGGTCTGACTGCTTGAAATTCCAGTGCAGGAGGCTTGGCACGATCACGGCGTGGCCCAGCGAGGAGACCGGAAAGAGCTCGCTGGCGCCCTGCAGCAGGCCCATGAACAATGCCTGCAGCAGACTCACTCGCTAGATTGTCCGGGAATGGGACGCCTCGCCGTGTTCAACCCCGCCGTGAGGACGCTCGACGAATCCGTGGCGCGTGCGAAGGCGGCCGAAGGGCTCGGCTACGAGTCGGTCTGGACGACGCAGATGCCCGACGCCCGCGATGCCGCCCTCGTCCTTGCCGCCTACGCTTTCCACACCACCCGGATCAAGCTCGGCACGGGCGTGCTGCCGATCTACACACGCCATCCGACGGCCATGATCCAGATGGCCGCGAGCCTGGATGAACTCTGTGGCGGCCGCTTCATCCTCGGCATCGGGATCAGCCACAAGGTGACCGTCGAAGGCATGTGGGGGCTGAAGCTCGAGAGCCCCGTCGATGCCATGCGCGAGTACCTAACGATCGTACGGGCGGGGTTGCGCGAGGGGCACGCCAGCGTCGATGGCGAGCATTTCACCGCCCGCTCGGTCTACTCGGCGCCCAGGCGCTCCGACACTCCGATCATGCTGTCGGCCCTGAACCCCCGCATGCTCGATCTCGCGGGTGAGCTTGCCGACGGCGTCGTCCTCTACATGTGCACTCCGGCTTATGTGCGGGATCACGTGGTGCCGGCCGTGAGGGCGGCACGTGAGAAAGCAGGCAAGACGCTGGAAGGCTTCGACATCGTGGCCGCGATTCCGGTCTGTCTGACGACGGACCGCGCCGCGGCCCACGATGTGTTCCGCAAGACGGTCGTCCGGTATGCCTCGCTGCCCTACTACCGAAAGATGATGGACGCGAGCGGTCTCGGCGCCGAGCTCGAGAAGGACCCCATCGGCGAGCCCGCCCTCGACGAGCTTGCCGGGATTGGCGACGCCTCCCGCGTCCGGAATGTGATCGAGAGGTATCGCGCGGCTGGTGTCACGCTTCCGGGCGCCGGACCGTTCGCCGGGCATGAGGGGGCGGCTGGATTCGAAGCGACCCTGGAGGCGGCGGCCTCAGCCTAGCTTCTGGAGGGCGTCATCCAGGAGACTACGGGCGCTCACCCACTCGCGGTGCACGCCGGCGGCTTCGGCACGGTCGAGCGTGGACACAGTCTCCCTCCACCGCTCCGCGTCGCGCTCATGGAGGGCGGAGCGCACCTGGCCCATCGTCTGGGTGGCGAAGAGCAGGCCGCCGCCGGGGTTGTCGAGGATGGACCGCGCGATGCGAAGCTGCTCACGCGCCCAGGCAACGATCTCATCGCCTGGATGCGTGTCGAGCGGTTTGGGTGAGTGGACGTCGACGCCCATGGACTCTCTATTGTCCGGCAAGCGCTCGGAGCGCCTCGCCCGTAAGTCGGTACACAGTCCACTCGTCGTTGGGAGTCGCGCCGAGCCGTTTGTAGAACCCGATGGCGTCTTCGTTCCAGTCGAGGACCGCCCACTCGAGCCGGCCGCACTCGCGCTCGACCGCGATGGTGGCCAGTCTCTCCAGCAGAGCGCGGCCCACGCCGGCGCCGCGGTGCTTTGCTTCGACGAACAGGTCTTCCAGGTAGATGCCGGGCTGCGCGAGGAAGGTCGAGAAGTTGTGAAAGAAGAGCGCGAAGCCGGCCGCCTCGCCGTCAAGCTCGGCGATGATCGCCTCCGCGTACGGCCGCGGCCCGAAGAGCGCGCGTTCGACCTTCTCTTCTGTGGCGACCACCTTGTCTTCGAGCTTCTCGTAGACAGAGAGCGCCTTGATGAGGCGGAGGATCAGCGGCACGTCAGCCCGCTCGGCGAAACGGATACGCAATGTCATTTCGGCCGGTCGCGCAGGCGGAACACGAAACGCATCGCGCCCCTGGTGTCCGAATAGCTGGCGATCTTGTTGTCGACGAGCCCCGCCGCCAGCCCGGCCGCGATCAGGTCGGTGTCCTTGAGCTCGCCGCGGCCGCCCTTCAGCCGGATCACCCAGATCGCGCCGTTGGGTTCGATCCACGACTTGACCTCTCGCAGCTTCTCCAGCTCGCGCTTGGTGTCGGCGCCCACAAAGACCAGGTCGCAGGCGACGCCTGGTTTGCCCTCGGTGATATCGGTCGTCCGCTGCCGAAGAAGCTTCACAAACGCTGCGTCGTCGACGTTGAGCAGCGCAACCTTCGAGCCCGCCTTGACCCCGAGCTTGTCAAGGAGTGGTTTCGTCGTTTCCGCCACGTACCGCTCCGAACACGATGACACCGAGAAGCCAGCCCGCGTAGGCGCCGGCGAGTGCGAGCGCGATGAGCGGAATCGGGTTGCCGACGCGGCTCGCCAATAAGCTGCCGAAGCCGGTCAGACCCGCGAACACCAGCGCGCCGACCACTCCCCCGACCACCGCGCCCACGAGGGTGGCCGCTTCGGTCGGGCGTTTCAGACCTCGACCACCTGCAGGTCTTTCACCGCGCCGCTTACGGTTCCCGAGTAAACATGGTTGAAGAAGAAACGCGTGCCAGGGTGACGCTTCTTGAGGCTGGCGGCAGCCTCCCAGCTCATGTGGCTGAAGACGTCGCCCGGACCGGTCGCCTCGACGATGGCGACGGTCGCGCCCGACACGAGCTTGTCGAGCGGCGCGGTCGACTCGGTGTCCCCGGAGTAGGCCACCACCTTGCCGTTGACATGAATCCGATAGCCGGTGCTTCCCATCGTGCCGTGGTCCAGCTTCACGGTCTCGTACCTGACTCCCGCGGCGGTTCCGGAATTCTTTGCCGTCACGTACCTGGCCTTGAACTGCGGGCGCATCACCCGCTTCCAGTCGGGGCCCCAGCTGACCTCCCACAGCTTCTCCAGGTGCGCCTCGATCCCGGTGGGTCCGACGAAGGTCAGCGGCCGGCGGTCGACGAACACTCGGTGAAGCACGAACGGGGGCAGACCGAGCGTGTGGTCGCCGTGGAAGTGGGTCAGAAAGACGGCCTCAATGCCGCCCGGGTCCACGCCCAGACGGTGCATGTGGGGCAGCAGGGGCGCGCCCCCATCGAGCAGCACTCGGCCGTTGACCACCACCGCCCCGTTGTAGCGGTCGAGCGAGAATGCTGCGCCGCTGCCGAGGAAGGCGAGAGTTACGCGATGGTCACTGCCGGGTTCAGATAGACGTCCTGAATCGCGTGGAGTAATTCGACCCCCTCCTTCATCGGGCGCTGGAACGACTTGCGGCCGCTGATCAGACCCATGCCGCCCGCGCGCTTGTTGATCACGGCGGTGCGGACAGCATCCTTGAGGTCTGTAGCGCCCTTGCTCTCTCCCCCCGAGTTGATGAGGCCGGCCCGGCCCATGTAGTCGTTGATCACCTGATAACGGCAGAGATCGATCGGATGGTCGCTCGACAGCTTGTCGTACACCCCGGGCGCCGTCTTCCCGAAACCGATGACCTCGAAGCCCCGGTTGGTGTCCGGCAGCTTCTGTTTGATGATGTCGGCCTCGATCGTCACCCCGATGTGGTTGGCCTGGCCCGTGAGGTCGGCCGCGCCTTCGTAGTTGACACCGTCCTTCTTGAAGGCGGGGTTGCGGACGTAGCACCACAAAACGGTCGCCATGCCGAGGTCGTGGGCCTCGTGGAACGCGCGCGAGATCTCCTGGATCTGGCGATCCGACTCCGGTGAGCCGAAGTAGATGGTCGCCCCGACCGCCACGCCCCCCATGTTCCAGGCCTCCTTGACGGTCCCGAACAGGATCTGGTCGTAGTGGTTGGGGTAGGTCAGGAGCTCGTTGTGGTTGAGCTTGACGATGAAGGGGATCTTGTGGGCGAACTTGCGCGCCACCGATCCCAGCACGCCAAAGGTCGACGCCACGGCGTTGCAGCCGCCCTCGATCGCCAGCTCTACGATCTTGCCGCCGTCGAAGTAGATGGGGTTGGGCGTGAACGAGGCGCCGGCGCTGTGCTCGATGCCCTGGTCGACCGGGAGGATCGAGAGGTAGCCCGTGCCGGCGAGCCGGCCGTGGTCGAGCAGCTCCTCGAGGCTGCGGAGGACCCGGACGGGCCGGTCGCTGTCCTTCCAGACACGGTCGACGAAGTCGCCGCCAGGAAGGTGAAGCTGCTCTTTGGGCACCGTCTGACAGCGATGCTCGAGGAGGTCCCGGGCGTCGCCGCCCAGGGCTTCTTCGATCTTCTCCAGGGACCCCTTGGTGACCGTTGCCATCATTGCCTCTTACACATTTTGTGACTTCAAAACGCTTGGACTCGGATGCCTATGCGTCACTCTATAGTGCGCCGATATGACGCAGCGAGCGAGCGATCTCCTGGCCGAGATCGCCGACCGACTCTCCGCCGACGCCTCAGACAGCGGGATCGTCGCCGCCGAGGCCATCACCGCCATCGAGCCGGAGCTTCTCAAGGGCTACAAGGACGGCACCCAGGACGAGCTGGTCGCGATGTCGACCAGGTTCCTGCGGGCCCTCTTCAGCTCCTTGCGGCCCGACTCCAACCTTCCCTGGCCTGACTACTACACCCAGGCCCGCGATTACGCGCGTCGCTACGCGGAGAAGGGCGTCCCCCTCGAGTCGCTCATCGAGGGCCTGGCCGTCTTCCGGCGCACCATCACCACCCGGGTCAACGAGCAGGTCGGCGACAGCCCCTACGGGGACGAGGTCCTGCTCCTGGCGCAGAGCCGGCTGGGAGATGTCGTCGAGCACATGAACTCGAGCTTCATCCGCGGCTATCTCGACTTCACGGAGAGCAAGCACCGCGCCCGGCAGAGCGAGCTGCACGGTCTGTATCACATCGCCAGCGCGCTCGGCCGGTCGCTCGACGTCAACGAGATCGCGGAGGTCGGTCTGCGGGAGACGCTCAAGGTGCTGGGCCTCCAGGCCGGTGCCGTCTGGGTCCGCGAGGGCGCCCGTCTCAAGCTGGCAAAGACGATCGGGATGCAGCCCGGCGAAGAGGAGGAGTTCTCCGAGTCCGGCCGCTCAGGGCTCAGCCGCGTGGTGGAGATCGCCTCCGGCCCCGCCGAGTCGCGCGTCGACCGGATCGCCGGCGAGTGGAGCGCCATCCGCGCCGAGCTGCGCACCAAGGGGGTCCTGCTCGGGGCGATGACCGTGGCCACGCGGCTGCCGCGCACCTTCGAGCCGTCGGACCTCGAGTTCGTCGCCGCCGTGGCCGACCAGATCGCGGTCGCCCTGGACCGCGCGCGTCAGCACACCAAGGAGGCACGCACCGACTACCTGACAGGCCTCGCCAACCGGCCGGAGTTCGAGCGCGCGATCGACCGCGCGGTCGCGAGCGCGGATCGTCACAAGCGCCGGCTGGCGCTGATGATGATGGACCTCGACAACCTCAAGGACATCAACGACACCTACGGACACCACGTCGGCGACGAGGCGATCCGTGTGCTGGCGGCGGAGCTGCAGCGGGCTGTTCGCGCCACCGACACCTGCGGCCGGCTCGGAGGCGACGAGTTCGGCGTCGCGATGCCCGACGCGGACGAGCGCGACGCGCGCGAGGTCGGCATTCGCGTGCGCGAGGCGCTCGAGCACCTGAACCGGACGGCCAAGCTTCCGGTGCCAGTCGAGTTCAGCATCGGCATCACCGCGTGGAGGCAGGGGCTCGACTGGCAGGCCATGTACCAGTCCGCCGACAAGGCGCTCTACGTCGACAAGCGCCGCCGGCACGCGGCCAAGAAGAGGCTTGACGAGGCCAGCGGCTGAAGGCCGCCCAGGCCTGGTTCTCGAACCGTCGTTCTTCGAGCGGGACACCCGGGTCGTTGCGCGCGACCTTCTGGACAAGGTGCTCGTGCGCGAAGTCGAGGGACGGCGCCTCTGGGGACGGCTTGTCGAGGTCGAGGCGTACATGGGGCCGCGGGACCTTGCCGCCCACTCCAAAGGGGGCCGCAGGACGCCGCGCACCGAGGTCATGTTCGGCCCTCCCGGGCACGCCTACGTGTACTTCACCTACGGCATGCACTGGTGCCTGAACTTCGTCACCCGCGAGGCGGGCGTGCCGCAGGCTGTCCTTGTCCGGGCCCTGGAGCCGGGTCCCGGGGTGGACAGGTGCGGCGGCCCGGGACTGGTCACGCGGGCCCTTGGCATCGACCGCGAGTTGAACGGAGCTCCGCTTCGGCCGCCCGACCTCTACGTGGTCGACGACGGCGCGCCCAGGCGCCGCGTGTTCCTCACGCCACGTGTCGGCGTGCAGGGCACGGGGGCGTGGGAGAAGCGGCTCCTACGCTACGTGGTCGATTCACCCGCTCTGTCGCGACCTCTGCCGCGTGCCCTCGCGCTTACTCGACGCCGCGGTCGATGATCGTCGCCGTGCCGATGCCTCCGCCGCAGCACATCGTCTCCAGGCCATAGCGAAGGTCTCGGCGCTCGAG
>Ga0134128_10008706_pt1 | contig 12212 bp, 8 predicted proteins | sample KB31754_FD_96462 | JGI IMG/M metagenome (GOLD analysis project Ga0134128, IMG submission 96462) | Terrestrial soil microbial communities with excess Nitrogen fertilizer from Kellogg Biological Station, Michigan, USA - KB3-175-4 | ecosystem: Environmental > Terrestrial > Soil > Unclassified ...
AATTATATGAGTCGCCGTTGCAGCCTTTTAAACTGTAAATTTATTTTTACGTTTTATCTTTAAAAAAATGATCCGGTCAAAACAAATTTCTATGTTGCCAAAAGTTATAGTCCTTGCGATTATATCGTGTTGTTTCCTAAGCCAGGCTTTTGCGCAGTCGGGAGAAAAAAAAGATTCTCTCTCACACAGGATAGAAGGTGCAGAGCAAATTAATGCAACTACAGTGCAGCTTATATTTTCAGATAAGCAGCGGCTGACGATTGATTTTTATGGAGAAAATATCTTTCGGGTTTTTAAAGATACTTCGGGCGGCATTGTTCGTGATCCGGTAGCAATGCCTCCCGCGCATATTTTAGTAGAAAATCCAAGAAGGCCGGTCGGCCCGCTTTTGGTAGCCGATGATGCCTCTAAAGTGATGATTGTTTCCGGTAAAGTGTCTATTGAAATAAGCAAAAACACTTCTCTATTTAAAATAACTAATAATGCCACCAAAAAAGTGGTGATGGAAATGCTGAAGCCTGTGGAGTTTGGGGACGGAAAAGTAACCCTTGTGTTCAAAGAAAATCAACAGGAATATTTTTATGGAGGCGGTGTGCAAAATGGAAGATTTTCTCATAAAGGAAAAAGCATAGCAATCGTAAATGAAAATAGTTGGACAGATGGCGGAGTGGCTTCACCCGCACCATTTTATTGGTCAACGAATGGCTACGGTTTTATGTGGCACACTTTCAAGCCGGGCAGGTACGATTTTGGCGCAAAGGAAAATGGACAAGTTATTCTTACACACAACACCGACTATTTAGACGTATTTTTCATGGTAGATGATGGCGCCGCCAGCCTGTTAAATGATTTTTATACCATAACCGGTAACCCTGTTTTACTCCCCAAATTTGCGTTTTACGAAGGACATTTAAACGCCTATAATCGTGATTTTTGGCAAGAAGATACAAGCGGAATTTTGTTTGAAGATGGCAAGCGTTATAAAGAAAGTCAGAAAAATAGTGGTGGTATCAAAGAATCTTTAAATGGAGAAAAAAATAATTACCAGTTCTCCGCGCGTGCCGTGATAGACAGGTACCATAAAAGTGACATGCCCTTCGGATGGATCTTACCCAATGATGGATATGGCGCGGGTTACGGTCAAATGGGCACTTTGGACAGCAATATCGCCAATTTGAAATCCTTTGGTGATTATGCCCGAAAACACGGCGTGCAAATTGGCCTCTGGACCCAATCTGATCTACATCCTAAAGACGGCGTAAGCGCGCTGCTGCAAAGAGATATTGTGAAAGAAGTGCGCGATGCTGGTGTACGTGTTTTAAAAACAGATGTGGCATGGGTTGGCGATGGCTATTCTTTCGGCTTACACGGAGTTGCGGACGTTGGTCACATTGTTCCCTATTATGGTAATGACGCGAGGCCGTTTATTATTTCTTTGGACGGCTGGGCAGGCACACAGCGCTATACAACCGTTTGGAGCGGAGATCAAACCGGCGGCAACTGGGAATATATTCGTTTTCATATTCCAACTTTTATTGGTGCAGGCTTGTCCGGACTGTCGAACATCACTTCTGATATGGATGGGATTTTTGGAGGTGACAATGTAGTTATAAATGCAAGAGAATTTGAATGGAAAACTTTCACGCCGATGCAATTGAACATGGATGGTTGGGGATCCAATCCTAAATATCCGCAAGCCCTTGGTGAACCAACTACGTCCATTAATCGAACTTATCTCAAATTAAAATCAGCCCTTCTTCCATACTCTTATAGCATAGCGAAGGAAGCCATTACCGGACTGCCAATGATTCGGGCCATGTTCTTAGCGGAGCCAAACCAATACACACTTGGGAAAGAAACTCAATACCAGTTTATGTATGGGCCATATTTTTTAGTAGCGCCTATTTATCAATCTACTGAAATGGATAAAGAAGGTAATGATATTTGTAACAATATTTATTTACCAAAAGGAAACTGGGTTGATTATTTTTCAGGACAGGAGTACTCAGGAGAGTGCATTATCAACAGCTTTGACGCACCTATCTGGAAGTTGCCGGTATTTGTAAAAAAAGGCGCTATCATCCCAATGAATAATTCTAACAATCACGTAAGTGAAATTGATAAAAGCCTGCGTACTTATGAAGTATATCCTTTTGGCAAATCTGCGTTTACAGAATATGATGATGATGGCGAATCGGAGGCCTACAGAAATGGCGCAGGCGCTACAACGCTTATCGAATCTGATCTAAGGGGTGATGTAGCAACGATAAACGTGCACCCCACTAAAGGAGATTTTAATGGTTTTGTTAAACAAAAGACATCCATCATTAAAATAAATGTAACAGCTAAGCCTAAAAACGTCACTGTAAGTATCGGAGGAAAAAGGCTGAAAGTTATGGAAGTGAATTCTTTGGATGCCTTTAATAAAAGCAGTAACGGATATTTTTATGACGCGGCGCCAAACTTAAATCAGTTTGCAACATCAGGAAGTCCTTTTGAAAAAGTGAGCATGATAAAGAATCCCCAGGTTTTGGTGAAAGTACCCCCCGTAAATATTACGACCAGTGATGTTGTTGTAAGAATTGAAGGTTTTAAATTTCAACCGAAAGACAATTTAAAAGTTCATACAGGAAGTTTAGCCATACCGTTAAATGTGCAGGTGGCTGATAGTAACAAAACCGCTTACTCGCTACGGCTTAACTGGGCCGCGGTTGCCAATGCCGATTTTTACGAAATTGCGTTTAAGGATATGCGTTATACTACGATTAAAAACACGCATTTTTTATTTGAGAATCTTCAACCGGAAACAGGCTATACTTTTAAAATAAGAGCGGTAAACAAATCCGGTAATTCGGACTGGGTAAATATCCAGGCTAAAACAAAAACCAATCCCTTAGAATTTGCTATTCATGATATTGCTGCGCAATCTTCTGCGGCTGATGAGGAAGATAATGAAATTGCTAAAATGTTTGACTTTGATGAAAAAAATATCTGGCATACAAAATATGGCCAAAAGGCCATTCCTTTTTACTTCGTAATGGACTTAAAAACCATTAATCAATTGGATAAGTTTGAATACCTGCCCCGTGCTGATGGAAGAAATGGAATAATCACAAAAGGCCATGTTGAATACAGTTTGGATAAAAATGAATGGACATCTGCGGGAGCATTTAACTGGCAAAAAGATAACAGCACAAAAGCTTTTGACTTTACAGGTCACCCTTCTGCCCGCTATATAAAAGTTTCTATTGAAGAAGCTTCTAACAACTATGGTTCCGGCAGCGAGCTGTATGTATTTAAGGTGCCAGGCACAGAGAGTTATTTGCCTGGTGATATCAATAACGATCACAAAATCGATAACAATGACCTTACTTCTTATACGAACTATACAGGATTGCGGAGAGGAGATGCAGATTTTGAAGGTTACATCAGCAAGGGCGATATAAATAAAAATGGTTTGATAGACGCTTATGATATATCACTAGTAGCATCGCAATTAGATGGAGGCGTGCAGACCAATGACAGCACAGGGAAAGTATCCGGCGTAATACAATTAAGCACGGCTAAACAAAAGTACAAGAAAGGCGAAATGATAGAAGTTATCGCCAGAGGAGTGAATTTGGCAAACGTAAATGCCCTGAGCTTTGCGTTGCCATACAATCAACAGGACTATGAATACGAAGGTGTGCAATTGATTAATATGGGTTCTATGGAAAATTTCACCAACGACAGATTACATTCTAATGGCGATAAAGTACTATATCCGGCGTTCGTAAATGTTGGCGACAGGCCTTCCCTTAGTGGTAACAAAGATCTTTTTATTATTAAGTTAAAAGCGAAGCAGAATATCAATTTTAACCTGATGGCGAATGATGGTATTTTGGTGGACAAGAAATTAAGATATATTGATTTTAATAAAAAAAATTGAAATTGTATAGCAACAAAAGAGTAGAAAAAATTTAATCAAAAAGATTGAAGCAGTAATTTTAAGAGCCCACATTATCGTCCCGGTCAGTCATTGCATAAAAGTGGAACTAACTGATACCACGTTCAAATTGGAAAATACAATTTTGTAATCATTTTGATATCGAAGTCAATAAAAGTTGAAGCATGGTGGCTGAAGATGAACCAACTTATTCGGCAAAATACTTGTCATACCCATACTGGAAGATTTAAAAAATTATCTGCAGATATAATTTAGAGATTTACCTTATTTTGCGTTTCTCTTTTATTAACTTTTACTAACGAACAGTTAGAAATTGACTTACCTATGCTTCTCCAAAATAAAGTTCTTTTAATTTTATTTTTTTTGAATGCGCCATTATTTTTGTGCGCCCAAAAAAATGCTAGATCCGACATGGCAAGCCTTCTGAAACTTTCTCTTGAAGATCTAATGAATATTAAAGTGACTTCTGTTTCTAAAAATAGTGAAAAGCTGGAAGAGGCAGCTTCTGCCATCCAGGTAATCACCCAGGCAGACATTCATAATTCAGGGGCTAAAACATTGCCGGAGGCTTTACGGCTTGCATCAAATCTGCAGGTTGCGCAGGTAAACTCCAGTCAATGGGCCATAAGCGCCCGTGGATTTAATAATGTTCTTGCTAATAAATTACTGGTGCTTATTAATGGCCGTGCTGTATATACACCAATGTATGCCGGTGTATTTTGGGACGTTCAAAATGTTCTCCTCGAAGATATAGATCGTATAGAAGTAATCAGCGGTCCGGGAGGAGCCCTATGGGGATCAAACGCTGTTAATGGAGTGATCAATGTGATTACAAAAAGCAGTAAAGACACCAAAGGATTTTATGCTGAAGCAGGCGCAGGCAGCAATTTGCCTGGCACGGCGAGTCTTCGTTATGGCGGAAAATTGAATGACAAAATTACCTACCGGATGTTTGGCGCAGGGTTTCATTTAGGCAACACCCAATTGACCAATGGATCAAAAGCCAACGATGAGTGGACAATGGGCAGGGCGGGTTTGCGCATGGATTGGGATGTAACTCCCAAAGATTTGATCACTTTTGAAGGATCCATTTATAGTGGAAGGCCGAATCCGGATGGTAACGATACTTCTATTATTGCGAGAGGCGATAATTTAACGGTCCGTTGGAGCCATAGCGCTTCTGCAAGATCTGATTTTCAACTGCAGTTTTATTACGATCATACTTTACGAAACTTTGGCAATGGCTTTAAAGAAGTCCTGAAAACTTATGACATAGATTGGCAAAACCGCGTCGCATTATCCGATCGCCACGAAGTGACTTATGGGGCTAATTTCAGGATAATGGATCATAACGTTACCAATCTTCCTTTATTCGGCTTTTTCCCTGGAAGAAAGGATCTCTATCTTTACAGCGCCTTCGCACAAGATAAAATTGCTTTGATAAAAGACCGTCTGCGTTTTACAATTGGAGCCAAAATAGAACATAACAGCTACACAGATTTCGAATTTCAACCTAATGCCAGACTTGCCTTTACGCCTACAAAAAAGCAGACAATATGGGCCGCTGTTTCGCAGGCCGTGAGAACTCCTTCCAGGATAGATCGCGACTTTGTTGCCTTTCTTGCCCCGGGCTTAGCGTTTATCAGGGGCGATAGCAATTTTGTATCGGAAACATTAACCGCTTACGAATTGGGATGGCGGATACAGCCATCAAAAAACCTTTCTGTTTCAGCTTCGTCTTTTTATAATGTTTATGATAACATACGAAGTGCAGAACCCGGGCCTATACCACCTTTTAATATACCAATTACTTTTGGAAACGGTGTAAAAGGAGCAAGCTATGGAATTGAATTGTCCGGAATTTATCAACTTACAAGTTGGTGGAACCTGAAAGGCGGCTACACGTTTTTCAAAAAAGATCTGTCATTAAAGTCCGGGAGCAAAGACGCCAATAACGCAACTGCCGAAAGCGATGATCCGCAGCATCAATTTGTTATTCAGTCAAAGGTGATACTTCCTGCTCGTTTTGAATTTGGAACCGTTATTCGTTATATTGATAAATTACCTAAACCCTATGTTCCCTCATATTTTGGGCTGGACCTGAGGGTCGGATGGAGGCCGAGTAAAGCGATAGAACTAAACTTAGTTGCACAAAATCTATTGGATAAATATCATTCGGAATTTATTCCGGCATCGCCTTCTGCACGTGAAATAGAACGGAGCATTTATGGCAAAGTTACCTGTCGCTTTTAAAAATATTCGCATATACAGATATAAAATTGTCCGTGATTGAAAAACATTTGTAACGGTTTAATTTAAAGATATGGGGTTGAAAAGACTTTGGTTTGCTTTGATGCTCTGCTGTTTTGCGGTAATCGTGCATGCCCAACCCGGAGAGCAGGAAGCCAACCTCAAGGCGGCATTCATTTATAACTTTACAAAATATATTGATTGGAACCAGCACGATAATGCCAACACTTTTATTATAGGCGTAATTGGGGCTTCGCCTGTTATTGCCTCTTTGAAGGAAATAGCAGAAACGAATACTGTGGAAAGCAAAAAAATAGAAATTCGTGTTTTCGATAATCCGGATCAGATCGAATTTTGTAATATTCTTTTCATCCCTGAAACAACTCCGTATCCGCTGTCATCTATACTGGAAAAAACCAATAAAGGTATGCTTACCATTAGTGAAGAGCCGGAGTTTGCCAGGAAGGGAACGGCATTTAATTTCGTAATAAAAAATGGCAAGCTAAAGTTTGAAGCCAATTTAAAAGCACTCGGCCAGGCAGATGTAAAAGCAGGATCCCAATTGTTGAAGCTGGCCATAATTGTAAATTAACTAACAGTAATTTTTTGTAACATGCCCGCTAATTTCAGCGCTAAGCTAAATGACCTATCCATCAGGAATAAATTGATATTGATGCAGGTTTTTACCAGCGTGTTGGTGCTGAGTATTGTCTTTACGGTTTTCGTTGTTACTGATATTAAAGGCTACAAACAACGCAAGATAGATAGTATAACCAGCCTGGCCCAGTTAGTGGGCACCAACAACATTTCTACCCTTCAGTTTCAGGATACTGATGCTGCAACCGAAATACTGGACGAACTGCACAACATGTCGCCGGAAATAGTTTATGCGAGTATCCTGGACAAAAATGGAAATATTTTTGCCACCTATTCGCGATTTAATGACAGTCTTCATCCGAGGCCGGTTTTTGGTGAAAAAAGGTTTGAATTTTCAGGGGAGCACCTTTTTATCAACAATCCTATCATTTCCAATAATGAAGTAATTGGAAAAGTTTTGTTGGAAGTGGAATTGTCGGAGCTAAAACAAATAAGACAATCAAAGTATGAATTATCAGCCATCCTGTTATTGGTAGCGCTTGCTTTTTCTTTTTTAATCGCGTTTGGTATTCAAAGCTATATTTCGAAGAGATTACTGCGCCTCGTAAATACTATGAAACGGGTAATCAAAACAGGAGAATTAGATAAGCTCGAATTGGATAATGGTAAAGACGAAATAAGCACCCTTAATATGGTGTTCAACAAACTAATGCTGCAGATAAAAGAAAGCCAGGAGAGAAAAGATGAATTTATAGGCATTGCAAGCCACGAATTGAAAACGCCTTTAACGACTGTAAAAGGATATATAGACCTGCTGACTCTTATGGAACATGCACAACCCCAAAAGCTATATGTTCAAAAAGCACAGGATAACCTGAAGAAACTGGAAAACCTCATTAAGGATTTGTTGGATGTTTCAAAAATTCAAAGCGGGCAACTGGAGCTTAATATCACCGAATTTGACATCGATGGCCTGCTGGATGAAACTATTGCGGCACTTCAAATGGTTACTCCCAGTCACGATATTATAAGAAAAGGAATTAGGGGCAATCATCTTATACGTGCTGACCGGCAAAGGCTGGAGCAAGTATTGATTAACTTATTGTCTAACGCCGTTAAATATTCACCCGGCGAAAAAGAAGTGCTTGTTTATTGTGAATTAACGGAAAAGGAGTTGATTATAAATATAAGAGATTTTGGAAATGGAGTACCAGCAGAAGAACAAACCAATATTTTCGAGCGTTTTTACCGCGCAAAAGAACTCTCTGTTTACGTTTCAGGATTTGGGCTCGGATTATATATATGCCGGGACATCATAAACCGGCATAACGGGCGCATAGGAGTGGAGTCTGGCGGCAAGGGTTCCGTTTTTTATTTTTCTTTGCCTTTAAACGCCGGTCTTGTCAACAAAAAATAGTCAACAAAGAATTTATAAATGAATAAAATTCTGAGTGCTGTGAAAAGTATCGGATACTACTTTGTTGAAACAGTATGCTTTTAGTTTTTTTACTTTTTTAAAGATGCCATGTCAATGACGAAACGATATTTAACATCGCCTTTCAGCAAACGTTCATATGCTTCGTTGATCTGCCGGATATCAATCATCTCAATGTCTGAAACGATATTATGTTTGCCACAGAAATCAAGCATTTCCTGTGTTTCGGCTATGCCACCAATCATGGAGCCGGCGAAGCTTCTTCGGTATGGAATGAGGCTGAATGCAGCCACCGGTAGCGGTTCTTCAGGGGCTCCTACCAACGCTAATGAACCATCCACCCGCAACAGGTTTAGGTAAGCATTGATGTTGTGCTGCGCAGAAACTGCATCTAAAACAAAGTGCAATTTGCCCGCATAGCGTTTCATTTGTTCTTTGTCTTTAGAAAGCACTACATCGTCAGCTCCCAACCGTTTTGCATCTTCAACCTTTGAAGGTGACGTGGTGTATACAATAACTTCTGCACCCATCGCCTTGGCGAGCTTCACGGCCATGTGCCCTAAGCCACCTATACCAACGACACCTACTTTTTTACCAGGCCCTACATTCCAATGTTTTAGTGGCGAATAAGTAGTGATGCCCGCACACAGCAGTGGGGCAGTCGCAGCAAGGTCAAGATTCTCAGGGACGCGTAATACGAACGCTTCATCCACAACGATGCTTTCGGAGTAGCCGCCGTAAGTGCGTGTACCAAGGTATTTATCCGGTGAATTATAAGTTCCGGTATTCCCGTTTTCGCAATATTGTTCCAAACCTTCTTTGCAATATTCGCATTCGCGGCAGCTATCTACCATACAACCTACCGCCGCTAAATCTCCTTGTTTAAATTTGGTAACATGTTCGCCTACACTTACCACTTTACCTACAATTTCATGACCGGGCACACAAGGATATATAGTACCATGCCACTCATTTCTCACAGTGTGAAGATCGGAATGGCAAACACCGCAATATAATATTTCAATTTCTATATCATGCGATGCCGGATGTCTTCGGCTGATGTCTAACCGGTCTAATGGAGCATCGGCTGCTTCTGTTCCAAAGGCTTTTACTCTTTTTGTGTTAGTTGCTTTTACTCCTTCAGCTGTCGCTTTTACGGATTCCATATCAAAAGTTTTTTTGTGATTGAGTTAAAAAATAAGGTCATCAATTTCAAGTACGATAACGTCTATCAATAATCGTACTGTTTTCTATTACTGCGTTTCGTTGAATCCATATCTGTAAAGAAGATAGTTTCCGATTGTCAAATGATATAACTGACCTTTTGGTACAAACCGAAAGGACCATAATTTGAAATAATGTTAAATCATTCGGCCAGGCCATATTCTGGAAGACAGTAAAACCCTGGTGGTAAATGGTGTCACCGGATCGTGTGCAACTGCCCATATGACGGATGGCAGCAGGGTAGCTTATAAAGAGCTCTTTTGTGCAACCGGTATTGTAAAACAAAAAGTGGAGCCTTTTCCAACTTCACTTTCAAATTCCATCTTTCCTGAATGGCGCTTGATGATTTCGTTACAAATGTAGAGCCCAAGGCCTAATCCCGGATAGGTACTTTCGCTGGCCCGGAAGAACCGGCTGAATAATTTTAATTGATCGGAAAGCGGCACTCCTATACCAAAATCCTGCACACTGAGGGTGATTTTGTCATCATGATTTACCGAGGAAACAATAATTCTATCTGCCGCAGGCGAATATTTAATTGCGTTTGATATCAGGTTAATGACCACCTGTCCAAGCCTGTTCCTGTCGCCATCTATAATTATTGTGTCAGCAAGATCAAGTACAATTTTATGAGACCCGGCGGAAAGCTGCATAACATTGATCACTTCATTTACCATCGCATTGAAATCGATTTTTTCATAATAAAAGTTCAACTGACCGCTACTGGTCTTTGATGCGTCCAGCAAATCACCAATCAAACGGGTCAATTTTTCTATTTGCATATCCATTTTGGTGAGCAGCTGCAATGCGCCTGTACTTTCACCCTTTTCCAGGCTCATCATCAAAATCTGTGTGTAGGCTCTCAAACTCGTTACAGGCGTTTTTAACTCGTGGCTTGCCATGCTGATAAATTCATCCTTCTTCTCCATGTCACTTTTCTGATCTTCTATATCAGTGCAAACGCCACACCAACCAATAATTTTTTGATCATGATCCCTGACCGGTAACGCATGTGCAACGAACCAGCGATAAACGCCCTTAGCCGATAATTTTCGGTCTTCAGTTTTAAATGGAACACCTGTCACTAATGACTTATTCCATAGTGCCAGGCTATGGTTAACGTCGTCCGGGTGAATCACGGACAGCCATCCGCTTCCTATTGATTCCTCATATTTTAGTCCTGTGTAATCGTACCATTGCTGGTTCAGATAATCATAATCTCCATTGGGTAAGGCCGTCCAAACGATCGCAGGTATGCTGGTGGCTAGAAATTTAAAATGTTCGCGACTCGTTAGTAATTCTTTTGTTCTTTCATTTACTTTTAGTTCCAATTCATTATTTAACTGATCCGTAAATTGCTGGGCCGATTTCAGAAGGTCATTCATCTCTTTTAATTCCTGTTCGGTATTTTTTTGGACGGACAAATCCGTAAGGATAAGGCTTAAAGCGGTTCCTTCATCCAGTTCCAGCCTGGCTGAAGATATAAGGAAAGGAATGTATTCGGCATCGCCGGTAATCAGAAAAATTTCACCTTTACTCTCTCCCTTCCAACCATTATCAATTATAACTTGGATTTTGTCATTCATTTCAGAAGGAACGAATGATTTGAAATAAGATCCTATAATTTTTGGCAGCGGCAAACCCATCATACTGGCGAACCGCGAATTGCTGTATAATATAATTCCTTCTTTATTTAAGGTTATAGCGCCTTCCTTCATTTTCTCAATAAAAACGCGATAAGTTTGATCTGCGCTTTTTAGAGTATAAATCCGTGGCCCATTCTGATCTTTTACCAAAAAAGCATCCACCTGCCCGGAGCGGATTGCTTCAATAGTTTCATTGGCTTCATCAAGCTTTTGACGCAATTCTTCAATTTCAGATAATTTTTTCGGTCTTTTTATATCGTTCATTAAAAATTATTTATTTAAACCTAATGCCGCAATCACTTTTGCGGTATCAGACAAATCGCCAAACAGTTTTTTCACGGGTAAGGGCAAATATTTAACCAACATTGGCAAGGCTATTAATTGCTCATTTTTTGCTACCAACGGTTGTTGATAAACATCAATTATTTCCAACTCATATTTGCCCTGCATGTGTTTTTCACAAATACTTTTTAAGTTGGCAATGGCTCTTGCAGAATTAGGGGAAACTCCAGATATGAATAATGTCAGAGAAAATTGAGATTCCGGTTCTTCCATATTTACAAGCGCATTATATAATGATGAATATCGTTTGATCATGCTAATTTTTGTACCGGAACAATATTTAAGCCAACAAGTACTTTTTCTTCATTAGAAAGATCTCCAATAATTTTTCGCATGGGAACCGGCACTTTTCTCACCAGGGTCGGTACCGCAAAAATCTGATCGCCCTCAGCTAACTGGGGCTTTATCAAAAGATCTATTACTTCAATCCTGTATTTTCCTTCCAAATGCTCTTCACAATATTTTTTTAAATTCTTTAAAGCCGCTACTGACTTTGGAGTTTTTCCCGCGATATATAGCTTTAACTCCCATGTTGAATCTCCCATAATTAATATTTATTTTTTTCTTTTATCTATCCTGGCGTCCCTGCTTTGGCGCTTCCTGGTCATTTCTGATCTGTTTTTTTCCATGGCATCCTGCCTTAACTGACCTTCAAAATAGACACGATTCAATTCATCTTTTACCAACTCAAATTCTGAATTGAGGGCCGCAATCTTGCTTTCAAGCATCAATCTTTTATTTTCAATCTCTTTATTTTTTCTATCGAGCGCAT
>Ga0134128_10008708_pt1 | contig 12210 bp, 15 predicted proteins | sample KB31754_FD_96462 | JGI IMG/M metagenome (GOLD analysis project Ga0134128, IMG submission 96462) | Terrestrial soil microbial communities with excess Nitrogen fertilizer from Kellogg Biological Station, Michigan, USA - KB3-175-4 | ecosystem: Environmental > Terrestrial > Soil > Unclassified ...
GGATCGGTATGGTGCTGCGGCTCGGACATTGGCTGCCTCGGAATGCGGCGAAAGAATGCGCGCCGAAAAGCGCGATTATAGCCGGTCTCGCGCGGCGCTCTCCTCGCGCGGTTGGACGGAACCCCTCCAAGCCGTTTAGAATCCGATAGATACGCGCCCGTAGCTCAGCTGGATAGAGTACTGCCCTCCGAAGGCAGGGGTCGCACGTTCGAATCGTGTCGGGCGCGCCAACAAATACTTTAGAAAACAAGGCGTTATCCATGACGCCGCGCCTTAGCCGATCCGCTGTACGGAATTTTCTACGGAAAACGGCCTCGTCGCGCCCCGGCTTCGGTCAAATGCCCACGCAGGAGCGCAGGGTCCGCGTCGTCACACTCAGCGGCGCTGCCCTCCTGTGAAACTAGCGCGCGCCCTTGCGCCGCCGTCACACTGCGCGGACCTTCGACGGACGAAACTCTCAGCGTGCCTGCCCCCGGCGGTAGTCTGACGTTTGGCACGACGGGTACGCTTTCTGCCGCCTACGGCGCACGAGCCGGACCCAGCTGCCTCGCTCGCGCGGCGAAAAATTTTGCACTCTTTGACATTTCTGCAAATCAGGACACGCGCGGGGAAGAATGAAAACGACCGTCATCGCCGTTGCACTACTCCTCGCCGCTTGCGCATCCCAACCCACCCACTACGCGGCCGCCGGCCAGCCGGTGAAGTTGCGGAAAACTTTTTGACATTCCTGCAGAGTGAGGCCGCCTTTATTTGGCGCTCGGAAATTGACTAGCAGCGAGGCCGGCAACATCCTTGCGCTTAACAATTAAGTCAGTGAATACGATCGTGCCTTTGACTTTGTGTCGCAACGTGGTGGCCCCGTCCGACACGCTGTATCCCATGACCTCGCCGTGGGTGACGGCTCGATGTACCGTGGCAGGGGGTCTACGCGCGCGCAGGGGAAGGCCACGCGTCTGCGCAATGTAGACGCCAAGATAGTTCAAAACGTCGTCCGGCTTTCCCGCTGCCGCTTCCGCCCACCCAGTCAGTAGTTCGAGATCGTCATCATTTGCTCGAAGCGTCTGTGCACGGTTGTACAATTCAGTCGCCGCATCGCGCAAGCTGACCCAAACGTCACCCCGCTCTGTAAGGCGAAGCCACAACTTTTTCCAACGGGGCGTGCGATGAGATAGAAGCGGGTACAACGTCGCCGCCCGTTCGGAATGCAGCCGCTCGCGCTCTCTGGCCGAACTTTGGCTTGCGGGCGTTTCGTTGGAACGCAGCGCTATAAGGGCCGCCACGAGCAACAATATGATGGCGAAGCCCGCGCCTCCACGAAAGGTCAAATCCACTGCGTCTTGCGAGAGTTTGAAGTAGTTAGGCATTAGCGCGATGGCCACCCCGCCGCAAATGCCGGCAAGCGCGAGCACTATTGCAACGACGTAGTCTCTACGCATTGGGTGTACTTTGCGGAATCTAACGGCCCACCCAGTTGCCTCGATCATCATAGTTCCACGATCTTGCTAGGCCGGCGGCTTGCCAGACGAGATCGAACAACGGCCGCAGGGCGACGTGCGCATCGGAAAATTCATCCATTACCACGTCAGGAAGCAAGATAGCGTCCCGGTCGAATAAACCGTCTTCGCTGTCCACGTTAAGCAAGAGGCGATTGCCAAGGCCCAACTCCGATTTCTTGGCGTTGAGTATGGAATAAGCAAACATCGTCGGCGGCCCAATGCCGAGCCTCAAAATCTCTGCGGTGATTTGCGTGTAAAACCGAAGTAGTTCGGCTTCGTAATGAGTGCTTGGAAGGTTATAGCGCCCGCTGGGCAGCTGAGTTGAGAACACACGCACTGCCTCAATTCGGCCGTTTCTGAATATTTGTGTGTAGCCTCCGGAGCCGTTCTCGCCAACCGGTCGAAACGCGAGCGCTCCGTCAAGGTTCAGTCGGAAATGGCGGCCACCAGCCTGCGCGATCATCGGCACTTGGTGTGCATTCTGAAAGTCGAGAGGGTCCACAACGCCGTTTGCGACGCTAGACAGCGGGAACAAGTGAAGGGCGGTGACTGCACCAGCCATCAACCGCACGGGCGCGTCGCCGGAAAGGATTCTGCCCAGTCGCTCCTCGCGAAATGCACGAAGTTGATCGGCTAGCTTTTCGGATCTCAAGAACTCGGATCTGACCTCGGGGACATCTAGCTGGCGCCGGCGCGGTCCCTCGCGGATAAAAAAGTGTTGATTCGTTCTAACGCGATGCGGCGCCGACCAGCTCTGCCGAATGCGAATTACGATCACATGACCGCCCGCAACAGGAACAGCACGAAAGAGTAGCCCAGGAATTCTCGGCTCGACTCCATTGGCAAGAATGTCCGCCAGCCGGCGCACGTCCTCATCAGGATTACTTGTAAGAGGGACAATTGCGGACGCCTTCCCATCGCCTTCCTCGTCGATGCCAAATACAATATCCCCGCCATTTGCGTTCGCAAATGCGGATACATCGGCACAGAGTTCATGCCGGCCGGCCTCCGAGCGCGGTGGCAGTTCCCGCTTAAACTCGAGGTCTTGACCCTCAAACATTTCCGCCGCAACTAAGGCGAGTAGCTCATTTTCGGCGACAGCGTCTATGGCAACCGGAATCACAGCTCGAAGTAGTTCGATTTTGGAATGTCCGATTTAAGGGATACCAGCAAGCGCAAGTACGGTGGCCCGATGAGGGCAACTGCAAAAAGGTTGCGAGCAACCACTGGTGCGTTCGATTTAGCAGCCGGCCTTGGCCATGCGAGATTGTATTCGACCTGCGCCACCAGATAACGCTCTACGTGAGGAGCCACCCACGGCTGTTACGCCCGGCTGAGGCGTCTATATTGTGCGCTTAACATAAAGAAACGACTAAGGTAGGGGGCGCCGTGAAGAGACTAAAGGCCGCGAACTATCCATTAATCGGCGTATACGTGACTGGGGTGCTTGCTCTCGGCTACGCCGTCTTGTTCCAAGTCGGGCCATCCGACACAGGCGTGGCTAGTATTAATGCCGCGCTCGGAGTAACCGCTTCTGCCGTCGTTGCCATCATCCTGACGGAGGTGTTGAGCAGCGAGGCAAAGGCGCGGCTTATCTATCTTCGATGGCGTCAGCCTATGCCAGGTTGCCGCGCATTCACCGTCTACATCCACGAGGACAGGCTAGGGCGAATCGACAAGGCCGCGCTTATGGCGCGGTATGGCGCGTTTCCCTCCGATCCTAAAGCACAGAACACGTTGTGGTACAAGCTGCTGCAGAAAAACGGCGACGCGCTGAACGTTGCTCACAGTCACTGGCGCTTCCTCCTGTTCCGCGACCTTACATGGATCACGTTCATCCTATTTATCGTCGCGGTAGGCGTGTCACTGCGAGTAGGTATCGACAGCCCGCCGCGCATTGTCTTTCTCGCTGCGCTGTTCGCACTCCTGGTCATTCTTTGGATCGCGGCGGCGCGCTTTGGTCGCAATCTGGTTAAGACGGTGTTGGCCGTCGAATCGCACAGGGAGAGGGCACCGTGATAGTCGACATTTTCGATGTTGAGGATGGACAGTGCGCGATCATCTATGCGCCCGACTACAACCGAATCGCGATGATTGACGTGGGCCACAATTCAGACCCTGACAACGAATGGGAGCCGTCAACTTATCTCAAGAGCATTGGGCGCACGCAAATCGACTATCTCTACATTACGAACGCTGACGAGGATCACTTTAGCCATTTGGCGGACCTCCGAAAGAACGGCATAACGGTGAATGTCTTTGTTCGGAACTGGAAGGTCTCGGCTGAGCGTATCGAGGAGATAAAGACGGAGCAGTGCGCTCTCTCCAATGATGCCAAAGAATATATGAGCATGATGCGCACCTACATTCACCCCGTGGAAGTGCCGTTCAACGACGGGATGGGCGGCATAAAGGCGGTGACCTTCTGCTGCGGAGGGTTCGATACGACGAACGCATTGAGCATGGCAGTATTTCTCGAATACAAAGGCTTTGAAATCTTGTTCCCGGGAGACCTAACCTATGAGGCGTGGATGGAACTGCTCAAGGACCCGCAATTTGTTGCCCACCTAAAGAACACTAACGTGCTGGTTGCGGCTCACCATGGCCGAGAGGACGGGTATTGCGAGGAGATATTCGAGTACTTCTCTCCGCAGCTAGTTATCTTCTCGGACAAGAAGATGATGTACGACACCCAAGAAACCGCCTCAAAGTATCGAGCCAAGGCGCAAGGGGCTAAGGTTGGAGAGGGGGGCGAGATGCGCTACGTGCTGACAACCCGCAACGATGGAGATATTCGTATCACTGTCGGAGAGACAAACTTCAAGGTCGAGACGGGCCAAATCAAAGTCGTTGTGTAAGCGCCGTACGCACTAATTCATTCGCAGCGGCCAAGAGGGCCCTCATAGCCCGCCGTTCGTTGCGTGCCGCCTCCTTCCATGTGCCGTGTTTGCGAGCGTTGCCGCGAACGGCGGCTGCCATTCGCTGGTGCTGTTTCTCCCAAAGCCAGCGTATCCGCTCGCTCTGAGCCTTTGCGCGCTTAATGCCCGAGTTCATCGCTTCATCTTCCCTTGCAGCGCCACAACTCCTGCGAGCGCACCTACGGTTCGCACTCGCACGCTCGCCGCGCGCAGGGCGATCGCCAGCCACTGTGCGGCTGCGCTCGGCTTAAGGCCCTGCGCCGTTCCCTTTGCCAAACAAGTCTCAATGAGCGCATCCAGCCATGCCGCTTGCGCGGTAAGGTCGATCTCGATGCCGGAGACGTCGCCGCGTTGGATGCGCTGTGCCCGCTCAAGGATGGCCTTGCGCGCCGCTTCTGCGCGCTCTGCGTCGAATGCACCGGGGCGAAGCCCCTCGATCAGCACGGCGGCCAGGGCAGCTCCATCTGTGACCGTCTGTGCGCGCCCAGCATCGCTGAGAGGCGCATCAGCGACCTTCCCGAGGGCGTTCTGAGTGCGCGGCGCTGTGAGCGCTGACGCGCCGTGCGTCCGTTCATCGTATGGGTCCAAGTTCTGTTCCTCGTTCCGCGAAGCGTTGCTGTCAGGGCAGGGCAGGGAGGGGAGGGAAGGGGAGAGGTCTGTTCCAACACCCCTAGATTCGTAGGGTGGGTATTACCCAACCAATCCCTCTTGAAATACGGCCACGGGGTCTCCCTGTGCTTTACCTGACAGGCGTGTTTCCCTCTGTGCGCGCTTTCGGGGAGGGGTCCAAAAGCCCCCTCCCTAGACCCCTCCCTACCCCTCCCTGACACCGCGTCCAGCCACAGCCAAACGGGGTCGGCCCGCGTGCAGGGCCTTGCGCTTTTCGTCCGACACCATCCAGCGCATCCGTCCCATGCTCTTGCGACTTTCGAATCCGGCGCGTCGGAGTGCCTTGGAAAACCGCGCCTGGTCCTGCGGCGTCATGTCCTTCGCCTCTCCCTTGAAAGCGAGAACCCAAAGCTCCGCGAGGGAAATCGGCGGGACGGCCTCCAATTCGGCGACAAGCTCGTGCAGCCGGTCATCCCATACGTCACTCATCTGCCTGTCGCGCTGCACGTCGCGCGCACGCGCAAGCGCCTTGGTTAGGTGCCATGCCTCCCCACTGTGGAACGCGCGCACAGCCTCGCCCCACAGCTGCGGCGCGTCGGCCCCCAGCGCATCCGTGTCGATCTTCCCCACGCGCACCGGCCAGAACCGCCGCCCTCCTGTGTCGTCCGTACTCCACTCCTGTTGGTTCGTCGTGCCGATGAATACGCACGTCCGAGGTCGGTCTACATACATCCGCTCGTAAGGATCCCGCACGTTGTCGATTTGCGTCGTAATGAACGCTTTGATTTGCTCGGTATCGGTGCGCCGAAACGATGTGAGCTCGGCAAGCTCCGCGATCCAGCGACCGCGCAGCGCGCGCGCGGCCTCTTGCTTGTCGGCCAGCACCGGCAATGAGTCGAGAAACACACCGGCGCACACGGCCTCCGCAAGCGTGCGTGCCGCGCGCGATTTCCCTGCGCCCTGCGGGCCTTCGAGGACTAGCACATGGTCTACCTTGCATCCGGGACGGTACGCGCGGGCGACCGCGCTGATGAGCCAGCGCCGTCCTATTTCGCGCACATACTCGGCGTCCTCCCCTGTGTTCGCCTCAACGCCGAGGTACGTCTCTAGCCACTTGTCCAAGCGCGGCACGCCGTCCCATGCCGCCGCAAATTCTTCGAGCCGCGCGCGCACGGGGTTGAACGCCGCGTGACGTGCCCACACGCCTACGGCGTCGTAAACGTCACTGTGCGACAGCGTGATGCCCCATCGTGATATGAGCCAAAGGCGTACCGCGGTAACATCGGCGGGTTGCAATGGCCCGGCCTCAGGGCTGGCGGATTGTCCGAGTACTTCTTGCAATGAGCGCCGAGCTTCTACCACTCCGCTGAATTCGTTAAACCCGACGGACGCTTGCACTCGCCTATCGCGCAGCAGGACTTGTACGGCATTGTGGATGTTCGACTCAATGCGACCTTTTGTCGTGAAGGTCAATCCCTCGCGGCCCCCGACTAGCGACGCTGCGCGATCTTCGCTGAGTACCCTGGCGCTCCGCTCCTCATGCCAATAGCCCCCGCCGCCATCGGCTAATGCCTTGGTGATCGTGCGCTCGCGGTAGTCGGCGCGATCCTTCCACTTGTCCCGATTCGCGCGCGTCGAAAGCCCAAACACCCTTTCCAACTGCGCCGGGTCTGCCGTGTAGTACGCAATTTCGGAGGCGAGCGCGAGGTCTGCGCTGGACTCGTCGCCGTTGTAGTCGCGCGCATCGCCCGACCAAAGCCGCGTGATCTTGCCGCGCTTGTTGCGAGTCTTCAGGAGCGCCACGATTTCCTCGTCGGGAACCGTGACGCTGCGTTCGGCAGCGCCGGTGTCAGGGCGCGGCGTCGCCTTCGACTTGGCTGCTCTCGCGTCCGCGTACTGTTGCGCGCGGGCGAGCAGTTCTTCCACTCGTTGCGGAAGGCCCTCGCTACGGACGGCCTCGAATGTGCCGCCGTCCAAGCGCACAGGTAGGAAGTAGAGGTTTGCCGCAGCGGTCGCGGCTTCGTCTACGGGAATCCGTAGGCGAGCGGCGCAGTAGGGCCGAGCCACCTTTGCCTCATCCGGCGTCATGGCGCGTTCGGTGAACAGGACCACGCGGAAGCGCCTAGGGGACGTGCCGGGGCCGCGGTCTTGCACGCTCGTATAGACGACTCCCGCCCACCCGTGGGCGCTCATGCGGGCGACAATCGCGGCAATGTCCTCGCTACTTTCGTCTACGTCGATTACCACGCATCCCACAGCTTCAACGTTCGCGTTGCCGCGAGTAGCGCCCGCCTTGAACGTCGCGGGCGAGAATGCCGCTAGGTGCGTAGATTTCCATTCGCGGCGCGCTTCGGCGTCCAATGCGAAGAATCCAGCCGCGCTGATCGGCGCTACGGAGGGTGTGGTCAGCGCGTCACCGAGCGCTTCGAGGGACAGCGTTTCGGTTACAGGTGTGTTGTCCCGTGCGCTTCTAAACGTCGTAAAGGCGATTGCTTGCTGACTGAGAGGGCCGTTGTTCATTCATTGCTCTCCTCACCGCGACACCACGCGTCGAATTCAGCACGTCGCCAGGGCGCAATCGCGGGAGCATAGACGCCCGCACGCTCTGCCGCGCGTGCAATCGGAGTGTCCTCGCCCCACAACAAAAGCAGATGCGCGTGATTGAGGGCGCGTACCGCCACAACAACGGCACTGTTCCTCGTCGGCAGTTGCGCCTGACCGGGTAGCGCGATGTTCACGCATTCCAATGCCGCCGCGTGCAGATGCCCGAAGGTCAACACGTTTCGCTCGGGATTGCGATGCATCGCGTGAGTGATAACTGCCGCCGCCCAAGCGTCAGGATTGCGCAGGTGTGCAAGCGCCGTCGAAAAGTACGCGGTTGTGAGGAGGGCGCAATGCAGCCTCGGGGGAAACACCGTAACAGCCGGTTCGCTAAACGCTTCTCCCGGAAGCGTTGCCTCACCTTTCCGCCTCCACTGCGCGTAGGGCTGCACAAGCTTGGGGGGGAGCGTCGATCCGTTGAACTCTTGAACGTCAATTCCGGGAGTCGTCGCGAGAAATGACTCCCATTGCTCTTTGAGCGCTTGGACTGCTTTCATGCTTGTTTCTCCGTTTATTGTTGTTGTTTTTCTCGGAGCTACCACGCACCCGCGTTGTTGTGAGCGGGTATCGCGGTCCTGCCGCTGCGCGCCTGCCGTTGCGGCGAGCGCGCAGCGCTACTGCATCATCCCTTGTCCCGTGTCCTCCTCAGTATTGGCGGATCGTGTTTCTCGCCGCCCACGCCACTCGTCGATGAGACAACCTGTTGCGGGTGCTCATCCATTCGCGCGCTAGCGTGGGTGTGACGCGTAAGGTACGGCGAACGTTGTCCTTGCGCGCGGTCGGGTCATTCTGCATTGACGCCCTCCCCCACACTGCCGCTCTCGTCGAGCGCGCGCGCGGTCGAAAACGGAAATTGTCCGTTGACGTGCAGCCATCCCGACAGAGCGAAGGCGCTATAGCGGTTACGGTCAATACGCGGAATGCGAAGCCTCGCCCCGCTCTGTACCAAATCAATGTGAGCGATACCGAGGAGTTCGGCCGCTTGGACCTCATTGAGGGTTCGGTCATCCCGCGGCGCGCGAACTCTTCGGAGGTCGGGTGCTCGCCAGCCGGTGTAATTGCGATCCTGTATGTAATCGCGCCAGGATGTTCTCATCGGGGCGCGCTCCCGGCTTGAGGGCCGCTCGCTTGGGTAATCTCGCCGCGTTTCACGCGCTCGACGAAATCGAGCACTTGGTCTCTAGGCCACAAAGACATGCGGCCCACCTTGATGGGCGGGGGGAAGATTTGCCGTTGGATGAGGTGGTACAGCTGCGACTTCTTGAATCCCACTTCGCGCTCGACGGCGGGAAGGCGCAGTAACGCGGGGAGTCCTGCGGGTGCTTGGGACATTGGAGAGTCCTCTTGTTTTGGTTTTAGTGGATTGCTCCCTGAGCTTAGCTCCGGTCCGCCAGACTGTCTACACTCCCTCGGACGCTAGAGGGGAAACCCGCCGCCGCATGGCCGTCCGCCAAAGGGAAACGCGTCGTTACCGTTGCCCCGCGGGGAGACGGCGTCTGAGCCGGCCGTCCCAGTTCGGGGTGGCGGGGCCCGAAGCCGGGGGCCCTCGCATCTGGAAAGCTTTGTAAGCCTCAGCATCGAAGAGACGATAGGACGCCATCTTGTCCACGGGAAGCCAGACGATGAAGTCGCGGGGATTTAGATGCGACAAGCCTCCAGGCAGCGATTCTGCCGCGTGAGCTGGGTCGGCCGGTTGCCCCCCGTAGGCGTCGTCGTAGAACGTCGTGAACGTCACCTTGTGCGTGCCTTCTGCGCGGTATCCGCTCATTAGCGGAAGGATCGACAGAAATTTTCTATCTTCGGCCGGGTTGAATCCTTCGAGGAGATAGCCGACGTACACCTTCCCATCATCCATGGTGAGCATCACAGGGAACGGACGCTCCGTTGCATCTAGTACGGCGGCTTCGAACGGCGTCTTCAGGATGGCGCGTCGAAGCCACCACCGTCGCCAGAAAAAGAGGTTCCCGACGAGTGCGAGCGGATACGCAAGCAACATCGCCACAAAACAAGTTATCGCGAGGTCGGGCACATTGGCCGCTGAAGCCGCCTCTTTGACCGTCACCATCGGTCTTAGCGCGGTGACGATAGGGGCTTCGATCCTTGGCAGGACCACGAATCTTGACTCTAGGTATATACGCGCGGCTGCGACCAGCGCGAACAAGATCGAGCCGAAGAATACCGCTCGAAAGTACAGACGGTGGCCGTCCTCTCTCGCGGCACGCCACCGGGTCGCATTGAAGGTGCTACAAAAAATGAGCCCTCCGACGAGAGGGAGGGCGAACAATAGGACGGTATCCATCGACCGTCAGCGATGGGTGGTGCTACTAGGGCTTGTGCTTTGCCCGGATGAATTTGGCAAGGTCACGAACTGCCGCGACCTGCTTTTGCACTTCCTCGGACTTGACGATGGTGTTCACCGAAACGGACACCCGGCCATTGCCTTGAAAGCTGAGGTTGTCCTTGCCGTGCTGCACGGTGCTGGTACGTTCCATATCTCGTTTGGGATTCAACATAGCTGCTGCTACCTCCGCTTGGAGCCTTGCCATCCAAGGCTTAAACATGACGCGCGCCCTGTAAAAGTCTCTTGTAAGACCGTGACTTAGCGAAATAATTCCCTATCGCAAAGTCAACTTGATTGCAGCGCGGCCGACTATTCAACATGCCGCCTGAATCCCTGTCAATCAACCCGGTCACTCTGGCGGCTTTGGCAACTTGTCTATCGCCGCTTTCTGGTCCGCAATCGTTTGCTGGTTCTCGGAAAACCAGCGGCGAAAGATGTAGGTGCAGATTTCCGGCCGGTCGTCCCCGAAATACCCCTTCAGATCGTCGATCTGCGCCCAGATTTCGGCGGAGAGTCGGAGGGTGTATGCGGGCTTCGCCAACGACCTTCCCTCTCATAGGGTCCAAACAGAGTCTGGATAGACGCTATTTAGACTCTTACGCGGTCAAAGTCAACTGGCCAACCCCGAGCCCGGCTACACGAGCGCTATTTGATTCAGTTTCTCGCCTACGTCCTCGGGAATGAACTTCGCATAGTTGCTCTCGATAATCTTGACGGACGTGCCGCAGTTTTTCGCGATGGAAACTATATCGATCCCACCTTTTAACGCAGCCGCGATGAAACTGTGACGGAGGGTGTAAAAGACCGTTTCTCGCGGAAGCTTCGCCGCCTTCACCGCCGCGCGCGTCAACCCGTCTTGATCCGAGTGCCCCCACGCGTGGCCGTCCAGCCGGGGCAGTAGCGGCGCACCGGGCAGCTTCCCCTTGCTCACTCTCGAGAAGAACACGTGCGCCGCCTGTGAAAGTGCGACCGTGCGCGCGCCCGTTTTCCCCTTGTGGATTTCCAGCCTGCGGGCGGATTTGTCGAAGTCCTCAACCTTGAGTTGGCGCAACTCGCCGTACCTGGCGCCGGTGAGCATCGCCGCCTCGATCAAGTCGCGGAACGGGCCTTCGCACTGGTCAAGCAAGCGCCGCCGCTGCTCCAGTGTGAGGAACACGCGACGTGACTTGGCGACGTTCTCGAAGGGCGAGACCTTCCCCCACGGCCCCGGCTGTGCGACGCGCTCAGACTTCCACGCGTGATTCATCACCGCTTTTAGCGTGGTCAGATTCCGATTTGCGCTGTCCTTCGCCTTGCGCGCTGCCTCCTCGCTCAGGCCCGCCGGAACGAGCGCGAGGAACCATGCTTCTATGTCGCCCTTGGTCAGGCGATCTACTCGCTTGTCCCACAACGGGGACGCTTGGCCAGTACCTTTCCGATTCACGCCCTTCAACGTCCGGTTGATGCGACCCTCAGCCTCGTTGGCGGCGGAATCGCCCTTTCTGGCGCGCAGGAAGGCCACGTAGGCGTTCGCAGCGTCGGACACCTTGTATCCCCCGCTACCGGGTCTGAGCGCGCCGCTTGCAAGCGAATCGAACCATCTGACAGCCTCCCGCTCCGCGAATTTGCACGCCTCCTCCTCGGACACGTGCAGCGGTAACTTGAGAGCGTTGTATTCCTGCTTGCCGTCTGCTTTGCGGTAACGGGCGATCCAACTGCCGCCGTTGACCGTGCGGCGGTAGCCGAGGTACCCGCCCGCTACCATCGTCCGCTGCCAGTGTGGCTCACGCCGAACGGCCAGCGCCCGGCGCTGCGCAGCTGTGTCCATCTTCACGGGCCGCCTCGCGCGCTTCGCTGTGTCGATCTTCGTGGGCTGATTCGTCGTCCCCATTTTTTTCTCCTGCCTTATACGGATACGGAAATCGTACGGAATAATTCGTACGGAAGCAAGCGGAGTTCGATGGACTCTCCAGAGTGAGCGGCCGGCTGTTGCTGGCCACCGACGGAGGCATAAATTGCCCTCCGAAGGCAGGGGTCGCACGTTCGAATCGTGTCGGGCGCGCCAATCGAATCAGGTCCTTCATCCGCTCATTCGCTCGTGCCCTTCGGCATCACGAACCCGCTCGCCAATCCGACGCTCACGAGGTAGTTCTCGCCCAACGGCGCCGCGGCCGACGCGGTGAAGGGACCGCTGCCGGAGGCGGCGGTGAATGCGCCCTGGGCGTCGCCGACCCGGTAATACACCGTGGCGATCGCGGGATCCGCC
>Ga0134128_10008709_pt1 | contig 12210 bp, 10 predicted proteins | sample KB31754_FD_96462 | JGI IMG/M metagenome (GOLD analysis project Ga0134128, IMG submission 96462) | Terrestrial soil microbial communities with excess Nitrogen fertilizer from Kellogg Biological Station, Michigan, USA - KB3-175-4 | ecosystem: Environmental > Terrestrial > Soil > Unclassified ...
TAGCCGATGAGGACCACGACAAAATCGATGAGATCGTAGGTTCCCATGCGGGCGCGGGCGAAGCGGACTCGCTCCTCAATGGCCTTGAGGATGCTGGTCTGGCTCAGAAGCTGAGCAACGGCTGCCACTTCTCCCATCCAATTTGGGGTAGAAGGCAGCGACTCAGGTGTGGTCTGGACGGTGACGGGTGAAAGCGTCATACGGAAAAAGTGTCCTCCTGTTTGGGCAATGGTTGATGTTGCTTCTCTTTCGGGAGGCACCTTTTCCCTTTTCTTGTCAATCTCTCATGGCTGCACTAGCTTCTCTCGTTGTGCATCCTAGAGAAGCTGGGAACGGAAAAACCACGGCCTGTGGAAAAAGGGACGCTCCTCAGGCTTTTGCTTGATCTCCAACTGCCACGCCATACGTGAACTGACCAAGATCCAGCGGAACATTCCGGTTCGAGATATCCTGGATCATGCGCCAGATGCCATCTGCTTCACGCTTCCAGACCGTGATAGATTTGATGACATGCGTCACGGTTTTGCTTTCCTTCGTCGGAATTTCCAGGGTGACCGTATTGCGTCTGTATCCCAGATCGCCAGAACTCTCGAACTCTTCAGTGCGGATAAAACGCTTCATCCGCACGGTCTTCGCCCTTTCGCAGGCGGTCTTCCAGAATTCCTCGATAGCCTGACGCCCCGCTATGATGTCTCCATCTTCAATTAAAAGCTTTGCACCGACAGCGTAAACTGATGCCATCGCTTGATAGTCTCCTTCGTAGAAGGTTTTCTCAAATTCCTGGTCGAACTGTTCGGTTGATTGCTTATCAAATCTCGTGATAGCTAACGCCGTTCTCACTTGCTTGTTTCCTTTAGTATCGCTTTTGATACTACAGCACATCTTTGTGCGTACTTGCGTGTCTATCCATTCCTTCTCTATACTCTTCTTAGCCAATTGGCTTGCGTCTACCAGCATCAAGGAGTTGGGGGAGAGATACCTTTGCTTTCCCATAAGAAACGAATGACAAGAAAGGAAGATGTGACACAATGAAAGCGCTTCTCTGTAAAGCGTATGGCGACCCACGACAACTCGTCTATGAGGAAATTCCAACGTCTGTTTTAGCACCAGGGGATGTGCGCATCGCCGTCCAGGCCATCGGTGTGAATGGGGCCGATGCCCTTCAAGTGCTCGGACAATTTCAAATCGCTACCCCGTTTCCGTTCAGCCCGGGCTTTGAACTGAGCGGAATTGTCGTCGAGTGTGGAACCGAGGTCCAGACCTTCCAACCGGGAGATCGTGTGCTCGCTGTCACCTGTTATGGAGCCTATGCAGAGGAAATCGTCGTCCCGGCTACGAATGTCATTCATTTGCCGGAGACAATGACCATGCTGACCGGAGCTGCTTTTCCGGTGGCCTATCTGACCGCCTTTCTCTCTCTGCGACGACGCGGACACCTCCAAAGAGGAGAAACGCTCGTTGTTCACGGCGCCACCGGGAGTGTTGGTGGAGCAGCACTTGAGGTTGGTAAACTGCTTGGTGCCAGGGTTATTGCCATTACCGGGCGTTCGGAGTTGATACAAGGACGACCTGATGTGAGTATTCACTATCAACAGGAATCACTCACACAACGTCTTCTCGAACTGACGAACGGGCGAGGAGTCGATATGATTCTGGACCTGGTGGGGGGAGATCTCTTTGAGGCTTCCTGGGCTGCTCTGGCCTGGGAAGGTCGCTTTCTTACCGTGGGCTTTGCGAGTGGGCAAATTCCCCAAATCAGCCTCGCGCAGATTCTCCTCAAAAATAGAGCCATCATTGGAGAAGATCTGGCAACCTATCTTACCCGCGATATCAAGACGGTGCAGCAGGCACTTACTGAACTCCTTGGCTGGTATGAAGAAGGAAAACTCGCACCGCGTCAGCCGCAGATCTCTCCCCTGGAAGAAGGCGGGAGCATGCTGCAACAAGTAACCGCTCACCAGACACGTGACAAAATCGTGCTGACAACCAGGTACTGGCAAGAAGAGGAGCGTTTCGCATGAAATTTGGACTGTTCTCCATGAATACCTACGCGTGTAGCTTTCCAGAAAACGCGGTGCGTCTTGCCTGTCTGGCTGAGGAGGCCGGGTTTGAGTCGTTATGGGCGGGCGAGCACGTGGTGCTGCCTGATCCACGAACTCCCGAGTCGTGGATGGCTCCCGAAGAACGTATTCTTGATCCGATAGTGATGCTGACCTATCTGGCCACCCACACCCAACGGGTTCGCCTGGGCACAGGCATTCTCATTCTGCCTCAGCGCAATTCGCTCGTGCTGGCGAAGGAACTGGCCAGCCTCGACGTACTCTCAGGTGGGCGGCTGCTCTGTGGCGTGGGCGTTGGGTATGTCGAGGCCGAGATGCGCGCGCTCGGCGTTCCGTTTGCAGAACGAGGCGCACGCACCAACGAGTATCTGGCTGCCATGCGTGCCATCTGGACGCAGCCGAAACCTGCGTATCATGGGCAATATATCTCTTTTGAAGGGGTCCAGGCCCATCCACAGCGCAATATTCCCATTGTCGTTGGAGGTCACACCCCTGCCGCCTATCGCCGCGCTGTCCTACAGGGGACCGGATGGTATGGTTTTGCACTGGATCTCTCCGATACTGTTCGTTGTGTGACAGAGATCCAGGAAGCGCTCCAACAATATCAGCGTCCCATGAACTTGGGAGAACTGGAGATCAGCGTGACGCCGCGCATCCCCTCACGCGAGCCATCGTTCAGCAGTTTGCCGATCTGGGGGTCCACCGGCTCATCCTCATGCCACCAACGCATTTCAGCATAGCCCAATTAATGGAGTTCGTCAGGCGCACGGGAGAAACGCTTCTTAGATAAAGAGGAAAGGCATCTGATGCAACTCCATGACCATCTCCTATATTACCACATCAACAAGTGGCTTCAAGCAGCCTGGAGAGGCATTTCGCACCGCAAACTAGTACTACAGTTGTAGATGAGGCGACTCCTTTTTTCTGATACATCCTGCCCAAGGTCTGTAACCTTCTCTCCAGGCTCTATCTCTGCTGACGATATCGAGTTGGGGTAATACCTACTTCTCGCTTGAACGCTTTGCGAAAGGCTACTTCAGAATCATAGCCAAGCTGCTGCGCGATCAGACTCATCTTCCCTTCGTTTTTGAGCAAGTGCGTGGCAAGGTGCATACGCCAACGGGTGAGGTATTTCATTGGCGGCTCTCCTACAAGGAGAGTGAATCGAGATGAGAATGCTGATCGGGACAGAGCAACAGCATCAGCGAGTTCCTCTACTTTCCATCTTTGTTTGGGAAACTGATGGATCAGGCCGAGGGCAGTACTGATTGGCTGGTCGCGTAGCGCTGATACCCATCCTCCAGTCACTTGCGGTTGCTTTTCTATCCATGCCCGGACCACCTGAATGAAGAGCATTTCCGTCAATCGCCTCAGCATGACCTCAGCACCAGGTCGAGGTGCGGCCGCTTCCCGTGCGATCAAACGCAGCGTATCTGCGAAGCCATCCACCAGCTGTCCCTGTTCCCCAGGAATATGAATGATTTTTGGCAAACAGTGGAGCAAGGGATAATTGCCGGGATGTTCAAAATGGAAGGTTCCACAGAGTAAGACCGTCTTTGGCCCGTCGCCCTCAAAAGGAAACACCTCATACCCACGATGTGCATCATAGTCCATCCGCGCTGATTTGATCAGAGGTGAAGCAAGCTCATCACAGATCGCATGAGCATGCCCTTGAGGGAGGACAATCACGTCCCCATCCTTGACAGGAAGAGGCATACACTCTCCTTCGACACAGAGATATCCACTGCCAAAGTTGAAAATATGAAAGATGGCATCCTGGCTGGCGGCAAAGGAAAAGCGCCAGGGGGCGGGAATCTCTGTGCGCGAACAGAGACAACTTTTGAGTTCGAGTGCATTGAGGACATCTGTAAGTACATCCATAACCATTTCTCCAGATCTGGACGATGAGACACACATTCAGAACATGCTGACATAGATCATATCACCTTTCAGGAGTAGAGTATGTGCAAGAGATCGCTTTAGTCAAGGAAGGAACGAAAGGAAAGAGATCGATGGATATGAGAGGTCGTGTCGCCCTTGTCACAGGGGGAAGCCGTGGTATAGGACAAGCCATTGCGGTGAAACTGGCGGAAGTCGGGATCGATGTGGCCATTGGGTACGAAAAGAATCAAGCAAAGGCCGAGGAGGTGGTCCAACACATCACTGCTCTGGGACGGCGTGCCATTGCGATGAGAACGGACTTGCGTGATCCACGGCAGATAGCAACACTTGTCCAATCCGTCGAGGATGCCTTAGGGAGAATCGATATTCTGGTGAATAATGCTGCAATTGGTCCACAACGTTCGCTGGATGCTATTACCGTGGAGGAATGGGATCAGGTCATGGAAGTCAATCTTCGATCCTCCTTCTTGCTCTCACAACGGGTGATTCCGGGTATGCGTGAGCAAGGGTGGGGGCGGATCATCCTGATCTCTTCGGTTGCTGGCTTTCTTGGCGGAGTCGTTGGAGCCCATTATGCCGCATCGAAAGCAGGTCAGATGGGCTTGATGCATGCCCTGGCAGGCTCGCTTGCACCCTATGGAGTGACGGTCAATGCGCTTGCCCCTGCTCTGATTGAAGGCGGTGCGACGTTGCCAGGAGATGAAAAGGCACATCGGCAGCTTGCCACACGCGTCCCTGTCGGGCGTCTTGGTCGTCCAGAAGAAGTGGCCGATGCCATTCTCTTACTTATTGGAAATGCGTTTATCACTTCTCAGACCATTGTCATCGACGGCGGACTCTATCCTCGATAACGAGTTCGCTTGTGTGAAGGGAGCAACTCATTTCTTGGGAGAAGTCTCTTGTGAAGAGATGAAGTTTTAGTCGGAGTACGTAGGTTGATGCTCAATATGCACATTGTAAATTGGATACTATCTGATGTCGTAGTTTTGTGATAATGAATTGTCGCCTGGTTGTTAGCCCCTAGCATGGTAAGACCACATTTGATCAGTGAAAGCTGGATGAGCTACTACAGTACTCAGCCGAGGAACATCCCAGAGCAATTCCTGCTTGTCAAAGCGATAGCCATGCTCGTGCGAGTAGCGCAAGCGGTAGGTTGGGCTGATCTCGGCCAGAGGAGCCGCCTGCTCGCCTTTCCAGACAAACCAACTGGTCTTCGGATCACGGACGCTTCCCCTGGCCCCGTGACGAATGATCTGGATGACCGAGACCTCCACCCAGCGCGCGGTGCGCAAGTGCAAGTGCTTCCAACACCGCACCTCCAGGCGTGCTCCTTTGGCGTCTGTGCCTTCCCAGACATCCGGTGCGCCGTGGCTGCTCTCATCTTTGCACTGAAATCGGTCCCCATCTTTGCGACTGGCACCCTTTTGTCCAGCAACCCGCTCAGGGGCCGGGCGATAAAAGACCCGATTGCTTTTGACCCGCAACAGACAACTCGCCTTGACGTCGGTCATCCGCGCCAGAAACGGTGCGCAGGCATACCAACGGTCGCCCACGATGACCGGACACAGCCCGCGTGCGAGAAGCTCCGCCACCACCGCTTGCAGTTGGCGAGCGGCAACTTCCGTGGCCAGTTCGCTCGAAGCTACCCGCGCCGTGTCCAGCACGTAGGTCCCTTGACCGGCCTGGGTGGGCAAGAGCACGATATGGCTCATGACCCAACCAGGACTGGCGGCGTGCGTGTTCTTCGGCAGATTGGCGATGGGGACCAACGTTCGATCCTCGGCGGTTTCTGCCTCCGGGCGGTACAAATTGCTGGTATCCACGCCCAGAAACACGAACTGACCGGCTTGAGGCAGCGGTGCGAAGTCCACAAACACCTTGCGCAGGTGCTCGCCGTCAATCTCACCGTCTTCCAGGGCTTCGTACAAGCTGGCCCAGCTCCGCTCAAAGAATGGCGAGAGCGACAATTCGGGAAAGCTGCGCGCTCCGGCTTCACTGGACAGCGCATCCACCAGGTTGAACAGCGCGTCTTTCGCCTTCCCAAAGCAGCCATACATCTCGTGCCGAAATTCGTTCAGTGTGTTAAAGTTCATCTGAGTAATGCTCCTGAGTTTGGTTCTTTTGGATACATTACTCCACCTCAGCAATCCCCTCTCAGAGATTGCTGAGGTTATTTTAGTTTAAACGTCAAGTTAAAAAGAGCGGGTATTTCTTCTCCTGCACTAATCCTACTCAGACGCTCAGCACGAAAATCCCTTATTCGCTCTGTGGTCGTCCCCAAAAGCTCAAATGCTGTACGCAGTTTAGTGACGTCGAGTCGAAATTTCCCACCAGAATTTCGTGCATAGAAGTGACCATGATCTTTGAAAATTACTCGGTGTGGAGAAAGCCAGCTTTTCTGCACACGCAAAAGAAAGACATAGTGGTTGGGCTTTGAGTTTAATGCAACTGGATGTAGGGGCTTTTTGCATATCCCCCGAAACGGTGCACTTAGCTCTCTCCTTCATTCATAGTCGAGAGAAAGGAATGTTGGGCTAAAGCTTCGACGATCTCTTCCAGATTGATGGGTTCTGGCGCTTTGGCGAACTCATACCGCCCATAGAAATTGATATGTTGCCAAGCTACTGGGGAGATATGAGCGATTGATGCCCTGTCTTGAGTCACTTCTTTACGTGCCCACAACTCCGACAAGAGAGTCATATTGTAGAAAACAATGCAGTTGGTGAGCAATCGGCTACACTCATGCCAGAGATGTTGGTCCTCTTCTGATGTAAAGCGCAATTTGCCAAAATTGGCATAGGAAACGGCACGACGAAGTTGATGGTAACTTTCGCCTCGATTGAGTGCTGTCTGGACATTCTTGCGCAACAGTGGTGAATCGACAAAATCAAGTAAGTAGAGGCTACTGATAATATTGTCGTATTCCCACAACGCCTGGCATGTCTTGTTTTTTCGTGTGTAAGAGTTCAGTTTGTGGACAATAAGACTCTGCGTCGTGGTTTTGAGTGCCAACGAGACAAAAATGCGCTGCAGGTTCTCCCATTCTTCCACGATCAGCTCCGTATTGAGTTTACGGATGGGTTTCAAGAGGACGTCGTCATACTGCGTGGGGTGCTTGAAGCCATAGAGTGATGTGCGCAGTTTCTCCTGGATGGCTTTATAGCGTGGGGCGAACTGATACCCGAAGAGATGCAGCAACGCAAAATTGACCTGGTTAGTCCCATGGGTGTCGGTGGAATGCACCTGTGGGTAAATGTCCGTGGTATTATTGAAGAGCAAATCGAAGACAAAGTGGCTCTCATGATCGTGGGCCCCGATCAGTTCGGCGTTCACCGGGACGTGATTGGCCACCAGGGTATAGGCCACGATCCCCTTTGCGAGGCCAAAGTATTTCGGGGAATGGCGGGCATTGAATGTCGGAAGCGTTGTTTCAAACTTTTGCCCATCGCTACTGGAGTGGATCACACTGGCAATATCATAGTGCCGAAACGCAGTCAGAGCGGCAATGGCATTGCTAATGCATGTATTGGCTGCCTTCAGAGTTTCGGGGCGCAGAAAGTTGTCCGAGGCGCTGACCAGGGTGGCGAAGGGGATATCCGAAATGTCCCCCATACGCCCCAGACCCATGTTCGTGGCCCAAGCAACGAGACAGGCGCTCAGCACACGCTCATCGACCGCTTGTTTGCTGTAACGCCCCAGGATATGCTCAAAGCACGTCATGAAGTGGCAGTGGTGGTTGACAAAGTGGAGGACCCTGCTGATGCCCACCTGAGGCACCGTTTCAAAGATCGGATGGTTGATGGGCTCGGTGCCTGTGGGATACTGCAGCGTCCACCGCTTGCGTTTCCCCGTCGTCGTGAGATGCATGTGACTATTTTCTCCAGCACTGATGCGCTGATTGACCGCGCTGAGACGTTCTTCCAACTGGCATTTCAGCGCGTCGAGATGGTCTTGAATGGGCTTGACCAGGAGTGCGACACCTGTCTGTGCAAGTAACACCTCTTTGTTGGCCCACTGCTCATCATCCACTAAATCATCTTCGAAACTGCGGAAGCGAACACTCTCGCGGCAAAAGAGATCACCGGCTTCGAGTCGATGGCGCACCAGACGATAGACCAGAAATTCATAGCGGTCGGGGATGATCTGTTTTCCATCAGTTTCATTGCGTCCAGAGAGATATCGTTTGTCTCGGAGGAGAAAGAAATCGGTGGGAAAATCCCCCGAATCGATCTGGCGGAGTGAGTGGTCTTGTTGAAAGGCGGTCTTGAGAAAGTGGATGGCTTCCAGGATGGGCGCATTGACTCGGGTGGCAGAGAGATCAATGGCACGAAAAAGTGGACGGAGACGTTGCTTGAAACGCCGGGCCAGAGAGTCAATGTGCTCCCATTCAAAGGCAATTTCATCGCAGCTCGCTTCGTTGACCAAGTACTCGGCCACGCGTGTTAAGCGTTGCAGATCGAGCAGCGCAAAAGCGTGTTCTTGTACGCTCCCAAACGGCGTGTGGTGTTCATACTCAACAGTAAAGAGCTTGAGCACTTCCCCAGCTTTGGGCAGATCGTAATTGCTTGTCCCGCGATAGTCAGCCACCGCTCTTTTGGCTGTGGCTTTCGCTTCATCTGCGTACTGTTTTACCAGATGAATGAAACAGGTAAGGAGGTTGTCATTGAAGCGCTGATAGCGATGGAAGACAAAACACAGCAAGTAGAGATAGATGGTCCAGGTGTCGAGTTGCTTGAGCCGATAGACCGAGTAGTACGAGACCAGCGAGGAGTAATACGTGATGGCTTCCCGAGAAATATCCAGTGTGGGTACGATCCGTCTCGCCAATGGATAGAGGTGGGCAAGGTGCTCGCCACAGGCCATTTCGCGGCGCATTTCGCCAAAGCTGAAGTCCTTTGGCTGGCGCTTCAACCGGGTGATCGTATAAAGCTCGTCGGTTTCCGTCAGCAGAGCGTCAAGCGCCACACATTCTTCGGAGGACAAATGCGCGTGAAGCATCGTCGCTACGCGCTTCACTTCCGCCGTCAATGTACGCCCAACGAGTTCTTCTTGCAGGAATGTATAGCCGGGTTTTACCAGGCGATGTTCGGTGAGGTAGCGGAGGAGTTCACGCAAGACATAGATGGGTTTGCTACTAATTCGTGCTGCTTGTTGGGCACGAAGAAACAAGTTCTGGCGATCGGTCGGCGTGCAAAGGCGATACCGAAACAGTTTCAAAATACTCTGCCGCTGTTTCAGAATCGTCCGTTTTGCACACAGCCAAATTGCCTGAAAAATGAGAACAAAGATTCTCGCTGATCGAATTTTGCATGTATCCTGGAGGTGCCTCCACAGTGCCAATATATGCTTCACGGGGTTGTTTTTCCCCTCAAAATACCGTTTGCTTTTCTTAGGCCCACGGTTGAGCCGTCTCTCGTAGATCGACATCCCTTGTGTACTGAAGCGCTCGTTGTAGGATTATGCTTATCGAACAAAGGTGCATGAATCGAAGAGTGGAAGCGCGAAGATGACCTCAAGCAGCGAGTTGCACGCTACCCATTTCGCTACCAGTCGCAGGGAGATGGAAGTTGGCGCTGTCCGCCAGCAGAAGAGGCGGTTTCCGCACTCGGACTCACCTTTCGCGTGCGCTCCTCCGCAGAACTCCATTCGACGTCTATCAATAACCTCCTCTTCCTCGAAGATAGTAAAATGCTCATGTGCTGTGCAGCAAGGTTGCTGTAGACAAAAAGAGGGGATATACTTCTTGTATACCGCTTGCAAAATGCAAGGAGCATATGGCAAATGAGGGATCAAAACAAAGCTTTGTATGAGGTTCTTGCCTTTCTCTATCTTTCTACGGCCGAAGGGAGTGATTACCATGACCGAGCACCTAGCTCTTTCTCAACAAACCAGTGTGCTGAAACAAACAGATGACACTCCGCTTCTCTATCTTTCCAGCAAGGGTGCGGGTTGGGAAGGATTGAGAGCAGAGGCCTACCGCGAGTCTACTCAGCTCAAAAGGTGGATGACACCAAAACGATCTGATATTGTCCTGCTTTTGTCGAATGGCGGAGCTATGCGCGTGGAACAGCGGTACACGCAAGGTCCCTGGAAAGCGTTCTCTCTCCACCAGGGAGGTCTGGTCCTACGTCCTGTTGGGATTCCCCATGAACTGTGCAAACAAAGCCTCTCCCCTCAACCAACGCAGACACTCCATTTGACTTTGAATCAGAACCTGTTTGCTCGCACTGCTGAGGAAGTGGCAGGGTACGATCCCACACGCATCCCTCTGGTGGAACGCTTTGGGTTTGAGGACCCCCTGCTGGCGCAGATCGGCTTCGCGCTGTGGCGAGAGCTGGAACAGCGCGCTCCTGCGGGAAACCTCTATGCGCAAACTGCTGCCCAGATGCTCGCTATTCATCTTTTGCGCCATTATACTACAAAAAATGTTTCGATTGAGGAACCGAAAGGTCAACTGACGTCTCAGCAGATGAGACAAGTGGTCGATTTCGTTCAGGCTCATCTTGACCAGCATCTCTCCCTTGAGGAACTGGCTCGGCAGACCGGCTTTAGCCCATATTATTTTGCCCGTCTCTTCCGCCTAACAACGGGAGTCAGTCCGCACGAGTTTGTCCTGCGCCAACGTGTGGAACGAGCACAGTTTCTGCTCAAAGAGAGGGAGGTATCGCTTGCTCAAGTCGCCACTGCGTGTGGCTTCGCCGATCAGAGCCACTTGACTCAGATTTTCAAACGCCATGTTGGTCTGACTCCACGAGCGTATCAGCGAGATCTCTTCATCTGAGCAGATTTTTCACAAAATCGCACATATCTCCAAGATTGTCTTGCTCCCTTGACAGTATGATGCCCTTGCACGTTGGTCTTCGACGTGCAAGGGCATCCTCGTTCCTGATAAGGAAGAGATCTCATGACAAGGATAAAGGCAAACATGATCACAACAGCACCACAACACCAGATGACGCTTGGTTCCATTCGGGTCACGTATCTGCCGGATGGCTATGCACTCTTCAACCCCACGTTTCTGTACCCGACAACGACTCTTGCAGACTGGCAGCCCTACCAGCACCTGCTCAATCAGGATGGGCAAATCCTCGCCAGCATCGGCGCCTATAGTATCCAGACACCTGGCCACAACATCCTGGTTGATGCAGGCCTCGGTCCCAGTCAAATTGCCCTTGAAAAGAACGCCTTTCTTCAAGGTGGCGAACTCCTTTCGAGCCTGCAAAAAGCGGAACTGACCCCTGCGGATATCGACCTCGTTTTCATGACGCATCTGCATCCTGACCATGTGAATGGGATTAGCCGACAAGTCAATGGTGAACAAAGCATACTCTACCCCAATGCGCGCCTTCTGGTCCGACAGCCCGAATGGCAGCGCATGGAGACCCAGGCTGAGCGGTATGGCATTGAAGAGGCCGTCAGATTGCTGGAGCCACGTATTGAACTGATTGAGGAGAATACGTTGCTTGTTCCCGAAATCACTGTTCTGGCGACGCCAGGGCATGTAAGTGGACACGCTTCACTCCTCATCTCTGTGGGCGAGCAGCGAATTATGCTGTTAGGAGACATCTTTCATAATAATGTGCAGGTTGAGCATCCCGAGTGGAGGAGCGTCTTCGATAGTGACCCCGAACAGGCCATGAAAACACGCCTCTCCATCCTTGAAGAACTGGCAAAACCTGCGACGATTGGGATTGCTTCGCATTTCGCCCGGAGCGTCTTTGGCCAAGTCACCTGCGAGCAGGGCAAGTATCAGTGGCAGATGCTCCAGTAAAACCACGAGAGATGACAACACCTGTTTTCCTGATGGATCAGTGTTGCCCAGAGAGTCAGCGCATTCAAATCTTCACGTACCATTTCCTGGTTTGGATACGCTGACCCCTCAATGAGGAGAGGATCAGCAGTTCAATGAGGCTCTCGACAATCTTTGATTGTCTGGGCTTACAAAAAGCCTGACGAATAAACAGTAGGAGAGATGGCATTCTCTGCGCCACGAGAAAAAGGTGAATACCATGAGCGAGATCATCTGGCCTGAGCGGTATACGCCGGGCACAATCGATCATTTTGTTTCCAATGAGATCATTGTGGCCGGTCTGACCGTGGCCACGGTGTGGCTGTGTCTCTCGAATACTGCGGCCTGGCCGACATACTACAGCAACGTCTCGGACATCCGCTTCCACGACGCCTGGCCCGAATTGCACCTGGGTGCCCGCTTCCAGTTTACCACCTTCGGCTTTCTTGTTGAGGCTGA
>Ga0134128_10008710_pt1 | contig 12209 bp, 7 predicted proteins | sample KB31754_FD_96462 | JGI IMG/M metagenome (GOLD analysis project Ga0134128, IMG submission 96462) | Terrestrial soil microbial communities with excess Nitrogen fertilizer from Kellogg Biological Station, Michigan, USA - KB3-175-4 | ecosystem: Environmental > Terrestrial > Soil > Unclassified ...
GCCTCGGTGGCGAGATCGAGCGCGATGGCGCGCTTGTTGCGGTTGACGAAGTCGAAGGCGCGGAAGGCGCCGCGGTCGACGCCAAGCCCCCGCGTGCTCTCGCCCGCCGGCGGCTCGATCTTGACCACGTCGGCGCCCAGGTCGGCCAGGATCAGCGAGCAGTAGGCGCCGGCGATCACATGGGTGCAGTCCAGCACCTTCAGGCCTGTCAGCGCGCCCATCGGATCAGTTCCTCGCCATGGCCACGCAGGCGCGCGGCAGGGCCACCCGCGTCAGCTCACGGCGCCGCGCGAACGCCCGGGACGTCTTCGGGTCGGGCTTGCGGCTCATCTCCCACACGGCGAAGTCGCGATAATGCGTCATCAGCAGCATCCGCCGCTCGCCGCGGCGCAGATCCTCCGCCGAGGCCTCGGCCTCGAACAGCCCGAAGACGTCCGTATCGAAGCCGCCCTCGAAGCCGACCCAGGCCTCGTTCGACAGGGCCACGAACTCGTCGACCGCGCCGCCGTCGATCGTCAGCCACCGATGCACATGGATCCCGTCCGTCTTCGGCCGCGCGCCGGCAGTGGGGCGGGTGGTGGCGGCGAGCGCGTGAGCGGTTCCGGCGACCACGCCCGGGGCCCTCAGCACGGCCCCCGCGGTCGCCGCATCGTCGGTCAGCACCAGCGCCTGGTCGGTGGCGTAGCCCAGCGAGGGCGCGAACATCGCCACCAGGTGGTCGCCCAGGGCCTGCTGGAGGTGGTCGCGGAGCGCCCGATGGGCCGTGACCGCCCGCCCGACCGTCACCTCATAGTAATTGAATTTCAGCATCTTGAACCTAATAGTTCGCCCTCTGGGTGATCGCCCCGTCGACGATCATGTTGATCCCTGTGGTGAACGCCGAACGCGGGCTGGCGAGGAACACGGTGGCCGCGGCGATCTCCTGCGGGGTCGCCATCCGCCCGGTCGGGTTGCGCTTGATCATCTGCTCGAAGAAGCCGGGCGCCGTGCGCTTGACGTTGCCCCAGACGCCGTCCTCGAAGAACACCGTGCCCGGCGAGACCACGTTGCAGCGCACCTTGGCCGCGGCATTGGCCCGCGCCACCCCTTTGGCGAAATGGATCAGCGCCGCCTTCATCGCGCCGTACGAACTGGGCGCATCGGCATTCACCGACGACACCGACGAGATGATCAGAAAGGCCGCGTCGCCCTTCTCCGCAGCCGCCTTCGTCAAGAGGGGCTGGGCCGCTTCGAAGGTGCGCACCGCGCCCAGCATGTCGATGTCGAACATCGCGCGCCAGTCCTTCTCCGAATTGCCCTGCACCAGCGCGCTGGCGTTGGAGACCAGCACGTCGAGGCCGCCCAGCGCCTGCGCCGCCGCCTTCACGAACCCCTGCAGCGCCGGCCCGTCTGCGATATCCACCGCCTCGCCGAACGCCTTCACGCCTTTCGCCTGGAGCGCCTTGACGGCCTCGTCCACCTGCTCGGCCTTGCGCGCGCAGATCGCGACGTTGGCCCCCTCGTCGGCGAAGGTCTCGGCGATGGCGCGGCCGATCCCCCGCGTGCCGCCGGTCACCACCGCCGTCTTGCCCTTCAGCTGCAGGTCCATGCGAGCACGCTCCCTCGTGTCAGCCCGTGAACAGGTCCTTGAACCGGTCGCGTAGCAGGTTCTTCTGGACCTTGCCCATGGTGTTGCGGGGGAGTGCGTCCACGAACACCACGCGCTTGGGCGACTTGTAGGCGGCGAGCTTGGCCCGGCAGGCGGCGATCATCGCACCCTCCTCGCCCTCGCCGATCACCACCGCCACCACGCCCTCGCCGAAGTCGGGATGCGGCACGCCCACCACCGCGCTCTCGGTCACGCCCGGCAGCTCGTCGAGGATCAGCTCGACCTCCTTCGGATAGACGTTGAAGCCGCCGGAGATGATCAGGTCCTTGGCCCGGCCGCTGATCCACACCCGCCCGTCCGCATCCTGGCGGCCCACGTCGCCGGTCCTGAAGTAGCCGTCGGCGGTGAACTCCTCGGCGGTCTTCTCGGGCATCTCCCAGTAGCCGGCGAACACGCTGGGGCCCTTGATCTCGATGACCTCGCCCTCGCCGATGCGCAGGTCCACGCCCGGCAGCGGGTAGCCGACGCTGCCCGGGATGCGCTCGCCCGCCAGCGGGTTGGAGGTGATGATCACCGCCTCGCTCATGCCGTAGCGCTCGAGGATGCGCTGGCCGGTGCGCGCTTCGAACTCACGGAAGGTGCTCTCCAGGAGCGGCGCGGAGCCGGAGATGAAGAGCCGCATGTGCTGGGCGGCCTCGCGCGTGAATCCGGGGTTCGCCAGGAGCCGCGTGTAGAAGGTCGGCACGCCCATCATCACCGTCGAGGTCGCCAGTCCCTGCAGCACCTGGGCCTCGTCGAACTTGGGCAGCCAGACCATGGGACAGCCGGAGAGGAAAGCGCAGTGCAGGGCCACGAAGAGGCCGTGGACATGGAAGATCGGCAGCGCGTGCAGCAGCACGTCGTCGGGCGTAAAGCCCCACGCCCGATGCAGGGCCACGGCGTTGGCCGCCAGGTTTCCGTGGCTCAGCATCGCGCCCTTCGAGCGGCCGGTCGTGCCGGAGGTGTAGATCAGGGAGGCCAGGCGACCGTCCGCCCGCTCCACCGCCTCGACCAGCGGATCGGCCGCGTCCGCCTCGGCCCGGAAGGCCTGGGCGTCGGTGACGAACACCCGCGGCTGGGCGTCGTGGACGAAGTAGTCCACCTCGGCCCGCGTGTAGGCCGTGTTCAGCGGCAGGAAGACGGCGCCGGCCTTCAAGACGCCCAGGTAGATCATCACCGCCTCGACCGACTTCTCGGCCTGCAGGCCCACCCGGTCGCCGGGCGCAACCCCGCTCGCCACCAGATGCCCGGCGACCTGGGCCGCGCCGGCCTCGAGTTCGGCGTAGCTCACCGCCGAACCGTCGGGCAGCCGGAACGCGGGCTTGGCGCGGTCCGCGGGGAAGCCCGCTGCGAGGACGTCGTAGAGGTTCATGCTGGTCTCGCTAGCGCACTAACCGCAATCAATAAATCCGCTCGTCCCGGCGAAGGCCGGGACCCAGTTGGGGCGGACCTCTACGACGACCTCAACAACCGGCTCGGCTTCTGACTACTTCTGCCACTTCACCGGCATCGGGTCGCGACCGCCAGACGCGATGAACTTGTCGACCTGCGAGCGCAGCACCGGGATCGGGACCGAGCCCAGCGACAGGAACCAGTCGTGGAACGCACGGACGTCGAACTTCGGGCCGAGCGCCTTCTGCGCCTTCGCCCGGGCTTCCTCGATGGCCATCATGCCCAGATAGTAGCTGAGCGCCTGCCCCGGCCAGGAGATGTAGCGGTCGACCTCGATCTCGATGTCGTGGTCGGCGAGCGCGGTGTTGTCGTGCAGGTACTGGATGGCGCGGGCGCGGGTCCAGCCCTCGTGGTGCACGCCGGTGTCGACGACCAGGCGCGCGGCCCGCCACATCTGGAAGGTCAGCTCGCCAAAGCGGTCGTAGGGGGTGTCGTACATCCCCATCTCGACGCCCAGATTCTCGCAGTAGAGGCCCCAGCCCTCGCCGTAGGCCGAGATGTAGACCTCGCGGCGGAAGTCCGGCAGGCCCGCCTGCTCCTCGGCCAGCTCGCCCTGCAGCGAATGCCCCGGCGCGCTCTCGTGCAGGGTCAGCGCGGTGAGGTTGTAGAGCGGCCGGCTCGGCAGGTCGTAGGTGTTGACCAGGTAGGTCGAGGCGCCGCCGCGGGCCGAGGTGTAGAACGGCGCGATGTCGGGGCTGACCGGCTCGATCGTGAAGCGCCCGCGCGGCAGCCAGCCGAAGAACTGCGAGAGCTTGCCGTCCACCCGCTTGGCGATCCAGGCGGCGCGGTTCAGCAGGTCCTGCGGGTCTTTCGTGTAGAAGCGCGGGTCGGTGCGCAGGTAGGCGAGGAAGGCGGGGAAGTCGCCCGTAAAGCCGGTCTGGCGCATCACCTGCAGCATCTGGGCGTGGATCTTGGCGACCTCGGCCAGCCCCAGCTGGTGGATCGCCTCGGGGTCCATGTCTAGCGTCGTGAATTCCCGGATCTGCGCCCGGTAGTACGCCTTGCCGTCCGGCAGCGCCTCGGCCGCCAGCGTCTCGGTGGTGTGAGGAACGTAGTCGCGCCGCAGGAAAGCCAGCAGTCGCCCGTAGGCGGGCATGACCTTGGTCTCGATGACCGCCCTGGCCTCGGCCTCGAAGCGGGCCCGCTCGGCCGGCGTCACCGAGCCCGGATAGGCCCTGAACGGCTTCCAGAGCGGCGTCGCCTCCGCGCCCTTGGCGTCGGCGATCTGCGCCACCGAGGCGTCGCGTCCGGCCAGCGTCGCGCGCGGCGGGGTGAACCCTCGGGCCAGCCCCGCCCGCATCTCGTCTTCCTCTTCGGCGAAATAGCGCGGGATGTCGGCCAGGAGCGCGATGTAGTTGCGATAGTCCTGGGCGGTGTGGAAGGTCCGCGAGGCGGTGAAGCCCACACCGGACCAGAACGAGGAGTCGGAATTGAACGGCTTCTCGTATTCGCGGAACCTCTGCTGCGAGATCAGCACGTCGATCTGGTCGCGGTAGACCTCGTAGTTGACCTGGTTCTCGGCGGAGAGCTGCGCCTCCGGGATCGCCGCGAGCTCGGTGCGCACACCCTGCCAGTAGGTCAGCCGGCGGACCTGGCTGGCCGGATCCATCTTCGGCTCCCGGTCGGGGATCGGCGCATCGCCCCGCTGCCGCTCCGGGAACTCGTTCATCCGCCAGGCCCACTCGCGCGTGTAGAGCGCCTTGAACCGCGCGTCCGCCGCGCCCTGGGCGTGCGCCGCGCCCGCCAGCGCCAGCATCGCCAATGCGGCCAAACCGATACGCATGCGCACGCCCCCGGGGACTCGTCAGAGATCCACGAAATACACGAAATGCACGAAAGGCGAGCACCGCGCGCCCCGGCGCCGGCCGGGGCCCTCCATTGATCAGACCGCGGATTGCGCAGACGACGCGGATGGAGCCGGCGCAATCGGCGGGACCCGCGGTTCCCGTTTCAAACCGCTCCGCCGGCCTTTCGCCGCTTCCTAACCCGTGTTCCTGAGCCCCGCTGCGACGCCGTTGATGGTCAGGTGCACGCCTTCCAGCACGGCCTCGTCCGCATCGCCTCGCCGGCGGCGCCCGATCAGCTCGATCTGCAGGTGGTTCAAGGGATCGATGTAGGGCAGGCGCGAGCGGATCAGGGCCGCGAGGTCGGGGTTCTTCTCCAGCAGCGCCGACTGGCCGGTGATGGCCAGCAACGCCTCCAGGGTGCGGTCCCATTCGGCGCGGATCTCGCCGAAGATGCGCGCGGCCAGCGCCTTGTCCTCGACCAGCCCGGCGTAGCGGCCGGCGATCCCCAGGTCGGCCTTGGCCAGCACCATCTCCATGTTGGCCAGCGCCGAGGCGAAGAACGGCCAGGCCTCGTGCAGTTCGGCGAGTTCGCTGACCGCCACGCCCGCCGCCTGCACCGCCGAGCCGAAGCCGTACCAGCCCGGCAGCATGGCCCGGCTCTGCGACCAGGAGAACACCCACGGGATCGCCCGCAGGCCCGAGAGGCTGCGGTTCGCCTGCCGCGAGGTGGGCCGCGAGCCGATGTTCAGGTCGGCGATCTCGCTGATCGGGGTCGCGCCATAGAAGTAGTCCACGAAGCCCGGCGTCTCGACCAGCGCCCGGTAGGCGCGGAACGAGGCCTCCGATAGCGCCTCCATGGCCTGCCGGCGCGGCTCGGCCACCTCGCCCTCGGCCTTGCGCAGCGAGGCGATCACCACGCCGGCGGTCAGCGTCTCCAGGCTTTGACGGGCGAGCTCCGGATCGGCGTACTTGTTGGCCACCACCTCGCCTTGTTCGGTCAGCCGCAGCCGCCCGTTCACCGTGCCGCCCGGCTGGGCCAGGATCGCCTCGAAGCTGGAGCCGCCGCCGCGGCCCACCGCGCCGCCGCGGCCATGGAACAGCTGCAGGCGCAGGCCCTCCTTGCGGGTCACTGCGCCCAGCGCGCGCGAGCCCTGGTAGAGCTCCCAGGTGGAGGTCAGGTAGCTGCCGTCCTTGTTGGAGTCCGAATAGCCGATCATCACTTCCTGCAGGCCGATCGGCTCGACGAGCTGACGGACCAGCGGCAGGGCGAGATACTCGCCCAGCGTCTGCGGCGCCGCGCGCAGGTCGCCGATGGTCTCGAACAGCGGCTCGGCGAACACCTGGGTGCGCGGCGGATCGCCGGGCGAAAAGAGGCCGACCTCCTTCAGCAGCAGGTAGACCTCCAGCAGGTCGGAGACCGACTGGGTGTTCGAGACGATGTAGGCGCGGATGGCGTCCTTGCCGTAGAGCCGCTTGGCCTCGGCGGCGGCCTGCAGCATGGCGTGCTCGCGCTGGGTCTCCTCGCTGTAGGCGGCGAACGGCGAATAGAGCAGCCGGCCATGCGCCAGCTCGCCGATCAGCAGCTCCCGGCGGGCGGCTTCCTCCAGCGCCGCGTAGTCCTCGCAGACGCCGGCCACCTTCAGCAGCTCGGCGCAGGTCCGCTCGTGGATCGCCGAGTTCTGGCGCATGTCGAGCCGCGCCAGGTGGAAGCCGAAGGTGTCGACCGCCCGGATCAGGTCCGGCAGCGGCCCCTTGGCGAAAAGCTCGCCGTGGGTCTCGACCAGGCTCGCCAGCACGGTCTCCAGGTCGGCCTTGAAGTCGTCGGGCGCCGCATAGGGTTCGGCGGAATGGGTCGCCGGCCGGGCCGGCGGGGCCCCGGTCAGCTGCTCGTAGCTGGCCGCCAGCCGTGCGTAGACGCCGGTCAGCGCCTGGCGGTAGGGCTCGTCGGCGCGCTGTGGCGAGGGATCGGCCCCGGCGTCGGCCAGCGCCTGCAGCTCGGGCGTCACCGGCGCCAGCGCCGCCGACAGCGACAGCTCCGCGCCCAGCGCGTGCACGCGGGCGAGGTAGAGCGCGACCACCGCGCGCGCCTGGCGGGCCAGGGCGGCCAGCATCACCTCGCCGGTGACGTAGGGGTTGCCGTCGCGGTCGCCGCCGACCCAGGAGCCGACGCGCAGGAAGCTGGTCAGGCGCTTCGGGTTGCCCAGCACCTCCACCCAGTGGGCGTAGAGCCTGGGCAGCTCCGGCAGGAAGCTGCGCTCGAAGTAGGAGACCGCGTTCTCCACCTCGTCCTCGACGCCCAGCTTCACCGAGCGCAGCAGCCGGGTGCGCCAGAAGATCGACACCTGCCGCATCAGCTCGCGCTCGATCGCGGCCCGCTCGGCGTCCGACGGCGCGGCTTCGTAGGCCTCCAGCTGGTCGGCGATGGCCGAGACCCGGTCCAGCACGCTCTTGCGGCGCACCTCGCTGGGGTGGGCGGTGATCACCGGCGCCACCAGCGCGCCCTGCAACAGCTCGACCACCTGGGCCAGCGTGACGCCCTCGGCCTCCAGCGTGCGGATCGCGCCCGCCAGCGTGTCGGCCCGCAGGTCGCCCGCCCGGCCGCGCCGGCGCTGGATCTGGTCCTCCGCCAGGTTGGTGATCTGCAGGAACGTCGCGAAAGAATGGGCGAAGCGCACCGTCTCGGGCAGCGACAGGCCCTCGAGCTTGGCGGCCATCGCCTGGGCGGCCTCGGGCGTGCCCTCGCGGTGGAAGGCCACGGAAGCCTGGCGGATGTCCTCGATCTGGTCGAACACCGCCTGGCCGTCCTGGTCGCGGATCACGTCGCCCAGGACGCGGCCCAGGAAGCGGATCGTGGAACGCAGCTGGTCGGGGAGCGAAGGCGTCATGGCGTCTCAACTGAAAAGCCACAGCGCCCGCCTCACGTCATCTGGTTTTGGGCGCCGCGAGCGGCCATAAGCGGTGCGGCAGGAGAGCTTCGCCGATCATGACCCCCGCAGAGGCGATTTCGCGCATCGCCGCCTACGACGGCAAGCTGCAGGCGTTCGTGCGCGTGTTCGATCCGCCGCTGGGCGAGGGCGCCGGCCCGGTGTTCGCCATCAAGGACCTGTTCGACGTCAAGGGCGTCCCGACCGGCGGCGGGGCGCAGGTCCCGCTCTCCGAGAAACCCAAGGCCCACGCCGAGGTCGTTCAGCGCCTGCTGGCCGCCGGCTGGACGGCGGTCGGCAAGACCGCGACCGTCGAGCTCGCCTACGGCGGCTGGGGAACCAACCGCGCGGTGGGCGCGCCGCACAATCCGTGGGACGCCGCGGTCCACCGCGCGCCCGGCGGCTCCTCCTCCGGTTCGGCGGTGGCGGTGGCCGCGGGCTTCTGCGACGCCGCGCTCGGCAGCGACACCGGCGGCTCGGTGCGTATCCCCTCTGCAGTCTGTGGCGTGGTCGGCCTCAAGCCCGGGCGCGGGCTGGTCAGCCTGAAGGGCGTGCACCCGCTCTCGCCGTCCCTCGACACCGTGGGCGCGCTCGCCCGCGACGTGGCGACCGCCGCGCGCATGCTGGGCGCCATGTCCGGCCCCGACGGCGCGGCCGCCGTGCGCGGCCCGTTCGACGCCGAGGCGGCGCTGGCGCTGGAGGTGGGCGACGCGCGCCTGGCCGCCATCCCGCTCGACCACCTTGGCGAACTCGACCCCGAGGTGGGCCGCCTCTACCTCGCCGCGCTGGAGAAGCTCAGGAAGGCGGGCCTTACCGTGCAGATGGTCCGCCCGCCGCGCGCGCTCGACGAGAGCTTCGCCCCCAACGGCTTCCTGATGGCCGGCGAGGGCTGGCGCGTCTGGAAGGACCGCATCGCCCGCCACGCGAAGGTCATGGACCCCTGGATCGTGCGCCGCTTCGAAGTGGGCCGCGACATCGACGACGACAAGCTGGCCCGGGCCCATGCCCGGCGCGCCCAGGACCAGGGCGAGTTCCACGCCTGGCTGGGCGCCTACGACGCGCTCCTCACCCCCACCTGCCCGATCCCCGCGCCGCCGATGGACCAGGTGGACGAGGCGATCTCGCCGCTCAGCCGTCTGACGCGGGCGGCCAACTACCTCGACCTGCCGGGCGCCAGCGTGCCGATGGGCCTGACCCACGAAGGCATGCCGGCCGGCCTGCAGATCCTCGGCCGCCCGCGCCAGGAAGCCACCGTCGTGGCCCTGGCCGCGGCCTTCGAGCGGGTCTCCGGCTGGAACGGCCGCCAGCCCGATCTGGCCGGGTTCGCAGCCTGAGCCGCTACTCCGCCCTGAGCGCCGGGGCCGGGCGCTTCGAGAGCGCCTGGAAGGCGGCCAGCAGCCCGCCGAGCCCGGCCGCCACGGCCGCGCCGGCCAGCAGCGCGGCGATGCCTTCCCAGTCGATGCTCCACTTGGTCTCGAACACCTTGACCACCACCGGCCAGGCCGCGGCGTAGCCCAGCGCCACGCCGGCCGCCCCGGCGATCAGGCCGACGGCGCCGTACTCCAGCACATAGGCCGCCAGGATCTGCGCCCGGGACGCGCCCAGCACCTTCAGCGTCGCGGCCTCGCGGGTGCGCGCCCGGGCCCGCGCCGCGATGGCGCCGGCCAGCACCAGGAGGCCGGCCAGCGCGGCCACCGCCGCCGCGCCGCGCACCGCCAGCGCCAGCTTGTCGAAGAGGTCGGTCGCCTCCTCCAGCTGCTCGCGCACCGAGATCACGTTCACCGTCGGGAAGTCGCGGCCGAGCGCGCGGGTGACCGCCGCCTCCTGCGCCTTCGAGGCCTTGGCGATCGCCACCTGCCTCAGCGGGACCCCCTCGAAGGTCGAGGGGCTCAGCACCAGCGGGAAGCTCGCGCCGAAGCCGCCGAAGTCCACCTTGCGCAGCACCGCCACGCGCGCGTCGAACTGCCGGCCGAGGATCAGCAGGCTGACCTTGTCGCCCACCTTGACGTCGGCCCCGCGGGCCACGTCGGCGTCCAGCGCCAAGAGCGGCGGCCCGGCGTAGTCGGCCCGCCACCAGCGGCCCTTCAGGATGCCCGCCTGCGGCGGCTCCGGCCCGATCGCCGACATGGAGATGTCGGCGTCGTAGGCCCAGCGGTCCTGGGGCCGCAGCCGCGCGACGTCCACCGGCTTGCCGCGCACGGCGGTGATGCGCCCGGTGACGAACGGCGCGCGCAGATAGACCTTCGGCGTCAGCCTTTCCCCGAACGCCTTGGCGACCTCGGCGTCGAACTGGTGGGCCCGCTCGCCGGGGATCTCGGTGAACACCAGCGCCGGCGCGGTCTGGGGGGCCACCTCGGCGACCTCGTTCAGCAGGCTGGACTGGATCAGCACCACGCAGGCCAAGAGCGCCACGCCCAGGCCGATGGCCGGCGAGGCGGTGCGCGCCGCCGAATGCGGCCCGGCGAGGTTGGCCAGGCCGATGCGCAGCGGCCCGCGCGTACCGGCCCGCAGGCGCCCCGCCAGCCAGGCCGCCGCCCAGCCCAGCGCCCAGAGGAGGGCGAAGGAGACCGCCACGCCGCCGATCATCACGCCGGCCGCCATCGGGGTCGGCGCGGTCGCCACCGCCAGGCCGGCGAGCCCGACCGCCGCCAGCGCGGCGCCGATCACCTCCGGCCCGAAGCCCATGCGCCCGGAGAGGTCGGCCCGGAACAGGCTGGCGGGCGGCGTCGCCCGGGCCCTGGCCAGCGGCGCCAGCGAAAAGGCGGCGGCCGACAGCAGGCCGAACGCGGCGGCCTTCAGCAGGGGAACCGGATAGACCGCGAACAGCGCCGGGATCGGCAGCTTGTCCTTCGCCCAGGCGCCGATGACGAGCGGCGCGGCCGCGCCGACGGCCAGCCCGATGCCGACGCCCAGCGCCGCCAGCACGGCGATCTGCGCGAGGTAGACGTCGCGCACCAGTCCGCCCTCGGCGCCCAGCGCCTTCAGGGTCGCGATGGCCGGCTTGCGGCTCTCCAGGTAGGCGTTGACCGCGCCGTAGACGCCCAGGCCGCCGGCCACCAGCGAGGCCAGGCCGATGAAGCCCAGGAAATACTCCAGCTGGTCGATCAGCCGGTGCACGCCGGGCGCCGCGTCATTGCGGTCGCGGATGCGGAACCGCTGGCGCGGCAGCGCCCGCTTGAGCTCGGCGACGGCCGCGGCGGGGTTCATGGCCGCCGGGATCGCGATCCGCGCCGTCTCCCCGAACGGCAGGCCGGGCGCGATGAAGCCGCCCTGCTCCACGGCCCTGAGATTGGTCAGCACGCGCGGGCCCAGCGCGAAGCCGCGCGACAGCCGGTCCGGCTCCTCGATGAGCACCGCGGTCGCCACCATCGGCACGTTGCCGACCATGAAGCGGTCGCCGAGCTTCAGGCGAAGCCGGTCCAGCAGCGCCTGCTCCACCGCCGCCCCGTGGGCGTCGCCACGGTCGGCGATGGCCGCGGCCACCGTGGGCTGGCCCACCAGCCCCACCTTGCCGGCCAGCGGATAGTCACCGCCGACGCCGCGCAGCTCCACCAGTCGCCGCTCGCCCGAGGCCGCCTGGGCCATGCCGCGGCTGGCCACCGCGTAGGAGACGCGCCCCAACCGCCGGAACGTCGCCTGCTCGCCCGCGCTGAACTCGCGCTGCTGCACCGAGACGGCCACGTCGCCGCCCAGGATCTCGCGCGCCTCGCTGGCCAGGCCCCGCCGGAACGCCTCGGCCGTCGAACTGGCCGCCGCGATCGCGGCCACGCCCAGCGCCAGGCAGGCCAGGAAGATGCGGAAGCCCCGGACGCCCGAACGCAGCTCGCGCCCGGCGAACCGCAGGGAGAGCGGGATCAAGCCGCCACCCGTCCGTCGCTGAGCCGCACGACGCGGTCCGCGCGCACCGCCAGGGCCTCGTCGTGGGTGACCAGCACCAGCGCCGCGCCGGTTTCGGCCGCCAGCTCGAACATCAGCTCGGCGACGTGGGCGGCGTTGACGGCGTCGAGGTTGCCGGTGGGCTCGTCGGCGAACATCAGTTGCGGCCGCGGCGCGAGCGCGCGGGCCAACGCCACCCGCTGCTGCTCGCCGCCGGACAGCTGGTGCGGATAGTGCCGGGCCCGAGCGGCCAGACCCACGCGGTCCAGCCAGGCCCGCGCCACGGCCGTCGCATCCGCCTGGCCGGCGATCTCCAGCGGCGCGGCGACGTTCTCCTGGGCGGTCATGTTGGGCAGCAGGTGGAAGGCCTGGAATACCAGCGAGACGCGCCCGCGCCGCAGCTTCGCCCGGCCGTCCTCGTCCAGCTTCGCCAGGTCCTGGCCGAACAGCAGCACGCGCCCGCCGGTCGGCCGCTCCAGCCCCGCCGCCACGGCGATCAGCGACGACTTGCCCGAGCCTGACGGCCCGACCAGCGCGACCCGC
>Ga0134128_10008711_pt1 | contig 12209 bp, 10 predicted proteins | sample KB31754_FD_96462 | JGI IMG/M metagenome (GOLD analysis project Ga0134128, IMG submission 96462) | Terrestrial soil microbial communities with excess Nitrogen fertilizer from Kellogg Biological Station, Michigan, USA - KB3-175-4 | ecosystem: Environmental > Terrestrial > Soil > Unclassified ...
CCCGAAAAGATCGCGATCACGCTACCCAAGGACGTGCGGCTCGAAAACGCGCCGGATGGACGCACGCTGTCGAGCATGCTCGAAGCCGGCGAGATCGACGGGTTCATCGGGCCGCGCGTGCCGCCCGGCTTCGGCCGCAATCCGAATATTGGCTGGCTATTTGCGGATCCGGTCGCCGCGGCAAAGGATTATTTCAAGCGCACCAGGATTTTTCCGATCATGCATCTGGTCGGCGTGCGTCGCGAACTCGCCGATCGGCATCCATGGTTGCCCGGGGCCGTGTTCAAGGCCTTCGATCAATCGAAGAGGATCGCGCTGGAAAAGCTTGCCGATACTTCGTCCACAAAAGTGACGCTGCCATTCGTCGAGGAGCGCCTGATCGAAGCGCGTACGCTGATGGGCGAGGACTTCTGGTCGTACGGCGTTGCGTCAAACAGAACGACGCTGGATACATTTTTGCGTCATCATCATTCCCAGGGACTGTCATCGCGTCTGGTGACCGTTGAGGAAATGTTTCACCCGGGTACGCTTGAGACGTTTAAGCTGTAGCAAAGCAATGGCAATACTTCATGTCATGAGTGGCGGGGCGCCGAAGGAAATATTCCTGCAGCTGACGCCGCAATTTGAAAAGAAGTCCGGGCACAAAGTAGAATATTCCTTTGCCGTGATGTCGTCACTTCGCGACCGGCTTGCTGCCGGAGAGAAAGCCGATGTGCTCGTCATGCCGACCAATATCCTTGATGGGTATCAAAAGAGCAGCGTCGTTCGAGCGGAGGGCCGCGCCGTCCTCGGCCTCGTCAGCGTCAATGCCGTGGTCCGCGCGGGTGCGCCGAAGCCGGATTTGTCCACGCCCGAGAAGGTCAAGCAGACAATTCTCGCGAGCCGGACGATCACCCATGCCACGCCTGGAGCTACTCCAAGCGGAACGCACATGGGGAGACTCATCGAGCAGTTCGGTATCGCCAACGCAATGAAAGGCAAGATTATCCATCGCCCGGCGCTTGAAGGCGGTGTTCAACTGGTCGCGAGCGGGGAAGCCGAGATCGGCTTTTATCCGAAAAGCGAAGTCATAAACGCCGACGGTTTGGACGTTGTCGGTCCCCTGCCGGAGGAAATCCAGCTCACGACGATTTATGGTGCGGCGGTGACGACCGCCAGCGCGGTTGCCTCAGCCGCTGCTGGATTCATCGCGTTCATGTCTGATCCCGCCTATCGCGCTGCCTGGGGCCGTGCCGGGTTCGATCCGCCGGCTTAGGTTTTGGACGGCCGCAGCCTGACGTGGATGTTTTTTTCCTGCGTGAAAGCGAGCATTTCCTCGAAGCATTCCTCGCGCCCAAGGCCCGACTGCTTGAAGCCGCCGAACGGCGCACCGAGGAAATGCTTGCCGACGTCATTGATCCAGACATAGCCCGCCTGGACGGCGAGGGCGGTGCGATGCGCGGTCGAAAGGTCATGGGTCCAGATAGAGGCGGTCAGGCCATACTCCACGGCGTTCACCGTCTCGAGCATCCTGGCTTCATCGCCCCATTTGAAGACGCCCAGAACCGGCCCGAAGATTTCCTCACGCGCGATCCTGTTCTTTTCCGTGACGGCAAATACGGTCGGTTCGATGTAAAACCCATTTTTGAGTGCGGGGTCGCCGGGCGGGCCGCCGCCGGCAAGGAGTTGAGCGCCCTCGTTTTTGGCGGATTCGATGAAACTCATGACCCGGTCGAATTGCTGCTTGGAAATAATTGCGCCCATTGTCGTAGCAGGATGGGTCGGAAGGCCCGGCTTGTAATATTTGATATTTTCTTTCACCCGGGCGATCACCGCGTCATAGATTGCTTCATGGATAAAGGCACGACTTGTCGATCCGCAGGACTGGCCGCACCAGGTGAAATTCATGCCGCCGATCACCGCGCTGGCAACCTCGTCCGGATCTGCGTCGCCATAAGCGATCAACGCGTTCTTGCCGCCAAGCTCCAGCATCGTACGCTTGACCGTGTCGGACGCGGCCTTCATCACTGCACGGCCGGTCGGCACGCTGCCGATCAGCGCGATCATGGCGACGTCAGGATGGCTCGCAAGCCTTTGGCCGGCGGCGCGTCCGCCCGGCACGACATTGAAAGTTCCCGGCGGCAACAGACCGCCGATGAGTTCCGCGAGCCGCAATGAAGACAGGGGAGCCTGCTCGGGAGGCTTCACCACAACGGTATTGCCAGCGGCGAGCGGGGCGGCGGATTTTCCCGCGCAGAACATAAATGGGTGATTGAACGGGATAATGCGGCCGACAACGCCGAGCGGCTCCCGCACTGAAAAATTGACCACGTCGGGTCCCATCGGAATCGATGCGCCCTTCATCTCGGTGACAAAGCCCGCAAAAAATTCCATCTGCGCGGCAGCGACGATCGCATCGCTGACCATTTCCTTTACGGGGTTTCCGCAATCGGCGGCATCAATCATCGCCAGTTCATTGGCGTTTTGGCGAAGGATTTCCGCGATCCGCCGAAGTATTTTTGCCCGTTCGAGCGGCAGCACGCGCCGCCATTCGATGAATGCCATCTTCGCTGACGCCACGGCAACATCGATATCTTCGGCATCCGAATCGGCGACCTTGCCGAGTGATTCACCCGTTCCGGGACTGATCGTATCGATATAGCGGCCCGACTTAGGCTCATGCCAGGCCCCGCCATAGTACGAACCGCGGTTTTTCGGCAGTACGATTGCCTGTGCCGATAACGATTGCGGAGAGACGACTGTCGTCATGCTAGGCCTGTTGGTTCAAGTTCTCTTGATGGTTTCGAGGCCGCCCAGTCGGCCGATCGCAGCATTGGCGCCGAACGCCAGCACGAACAAGATGATGAGCATGGCATACATGCGCGGCATATCGAATGTGCTGTAGGCTTGAATAATCAGAAATCCGATACCCTTGTTCGACAATTTTGTTTCGGCCAGCAAGGTGCCAATCAAGGCGAAACCGAAGCCTAGGCGCACGCCGTTGATGATCGGATGTCGCATCGCCGGCAGATAAATCTTGAACACCATATCTGAGGCGGTCGCGCGAAAACTTTCGCCGACACGGATCAATACCTTGTCGATCTGGCGCATGCCGGCAGCGACGTTGAGCGCAACGGGAAAGAAGCAGGAGAGTGTACCGAGCGCGACCTTGGATTCCGGTCCGACGCCAAACCACATGATCATTACCGGAAAGAAGATAATCTTTGGGGTCGGTCCGAGGTAATAGAGAAAAGGCTCATATGCCTTGGCAAGAAACCGGTTCGCACCAAGCAACAGGCCAACCGCAATGCCGGACAGGCCGCCGATGAGCAGCGCCGCCCCGATTTCAGCCGACGTGACGCCAAGATTGAAATAATAGTCTTTCGTGGTGAGAAGGTCTTCGACCGCGGCCGCGACCTTGAACAGTGACGGGACCACGTCGCGATAAAGCCAGCCGGACCGCGCGAGCAATTCCCATATCATCAACAATGCGAGCACGAGCGCGACGCGCAATAGCATCACCGGATTTAACACCGGCGGTGGCGCGTGCACGCGCGTCAATCGACCGGCCTCAGCCATCGCTCGACCCTTTCCAGCACCATGAAAAACAGGATGCTGACCAAAATGACAAAACAAATCGCCGCATAGGTGCCGGCGAGGTCATATCGCTCGGCAAGATCGGTAATCAGCTGTCCGAGGCCGCCGAAATTGATGAGAAATTCGGTGCCGACGATATTGATGAGCGCAAATATCAATCCCAACCGCACTCCCACGAAAATGGTCGGCAATGCGGCGGGAAAAAGAATCTTCCACACCTGTTGCGACCCGCTGAGATTGAAACTGCGCCCGACATTGACCAGCACCCGCCGCGTACCGGAAATCCCCTCTATGGTTTTCAGAATGACCGGAGGCAGGCCGGAGACGAAGCCCATCACGATGATGGCCCAGGCGTTGCGGCCGAAGATCACCATGAACAGCGGATAAGCCAGCACAAAAGGAGCGGAGGCCAGAGCGGCTATCCAGGTTTCGTAAGCTTTCCGGAACAGTCCGTATCGGCACAGCAATACGCCGACCGCGATCCCGCACACGGTAATCATGGCTCCGGCCGCAAGGCACTCGCCGACCGTGTAGAAAAATCGCCGAATGATGTGCTCCTCAAGGATTAGCCGGCCGAAGCTGGCGGCGATCTCGGAGGGCGGCGGGACGATGAACTGGCTGATCCACCCGATGCGGATGACGGCCTCCATTGCCAGCAGGCAAACGGCGGCGGTGCCCCAGCCGAGAATTCGAGCCGAGTAGGAATATCGCGCCGCACGGCTGGGAAGGGCGACGGCTGTCATGATGCGTCGCCCCCGTGCAGAGCGCTTTGCTCGGCGTCCTTTATGCCCCGGCTTGCCTCTTCACGAAGATCGTTCCAAATCTGAGCGACATAGCGCCCGAACGCTTCACTGCTCACGATTTCGGAACTTCGGGGGCGAGGCAGGTTGATTTCGACGATTCGTTTTACCTTGCCCGGCCGGTAGGTCATCACCAGGATCCGGTCCGACATCTGCACAGCTTCGGTAATGTTATGCGTAATCAACAGCGTCGTTTGTTTCAGCTGCTGCTGAATTTGGAGCACCTTGTCGCCGAGCAGGAGCCGTGTCTGCTCGTCCAAGGCCGCGAATGGTTCGTCCATAAGCAGAATCTTGGGTTCGGAGGCCAATGTGCGTGCGAGCGAGACGCGTTGCCGCATGCCGCCCGATAATTCGCCCGGATAACGATTCTCGAAGCCGTCGAGGCCAACCATCTTGATGAAATGCCGCGCCCGCTCCGCGCGTTTTATTTTTGGCATGCCGACGAGTTCGAGCGGGAATGCGACGTTGTCGATGACGGTGCGCCACGGAAACGTCGACTCCTCCTGGAACACCATGCCGATCGACTTGTGAGGGCCGGATATTGTCTCGCCGCCGACGCGGACGACGCCTTGATGCTGTCCCAGAAGCCCGCCGATAACGTTGAAAAGCGTGGATTTGCCGCAACCCGATGGGCCTATGATGGACAGAAACTCGCCGGGCTTGACCTTGAGCGAAACGTCGTCGACGGCGGTTATGGGCCCCTCGTTCGTGTCGAATCGCACGACGAGATTGTCAGCCACAAGGATTGCATTTTCGACGGGTGAGGCCGGCGGCATGACCAGTTCACTCGCTTTTGCGCGTCATCGCAGCCGTCGTCGCGGCGGTGTAGCCGGGCTCGACCCGGGCATCGATCACGGCCACTGAACCCGCTTCGACCGCGGCTATTGCTTTCGTTAAAGTATTTTTCAGGTCGTCTAGCGTGCTCACTGGACCAAAGCCCTGGGCTCCTTGTGCGCGCGCCATCGCCGCAAGATCGATATCCGGTTCCGAAATGCGCTGGCCGATCCATCGATTCTCAATCGGCCGATTGCGTATGCGCGCGACGCGCTCCTGGTGCAGTTCGTCGTTGAAGAACGAGCGATTATTGGCAACGACGATCAGAAGCGGAATGCGGTAATGCGCCGCCGTCCATAGCGCGGTAATCCCCATCAGGAAATCGCCGTCACCACAAACCGCGATGGGCAGCCGGCCGCTGCCCTTCAACGCAAGGGCCGCTCCGACCGAGATGCCCGGCCCGCCGCCGACGCCTCCGCCGCCATCCGATCCCAGGTAGTCGAGCGGATGATTGAACTCCCAGCTTGCGCCATTCCACGACAATGAAACATGGGTGAGCGTGGTGGGGCGTTCACCGACAGCATTCCGCAGGGCAGCCGCAACGTGATCGACCGTAAGCTTGTTGCCGTCAGGTTTGGGGAAGTCCTTCACACGCGACAGGATCGGGCGCGCGGGGCCGGCGCCGAGGGCATCGAGCAGATGGGGCACTGCAATGTCGGGCTCGCAGTCGATAAAGACATCAACCGGGGGAAGCCCCTGGTAGTCCATGCTCCATCCATTGTGCAGATGATGATCGACCGAGATCTGCACGACTTTGGCGGTGACATTGCCGACAGCCTTGAAGGTCCCGGCGACGTCAAGCCAGTCGAGGCTCAAGATGACATCGGCGGAGCGAATGGCTTCCGCTGCTTCAGCCGCGAGCACCGTGCCGCCGGGCGCGCCGGCGTGCAGGTCGTGGCCAGTCGGAAAGGAGGCGGCAATCTTGAGATCGGAGATAACGCGCGCGCCCAGGCGTTCGGCGAGGCTGACGCGCTTGTGCCAGGCCTCCTTGCTGCGGGAAACGCGGCCAGCAAGGATGACGGGGCGATTTGCGCCCCCCAGCAGGTTCGCCGCGGCTCGAACGGCGGGGGCATCAGGCGCGGCGGCAACCGCCGGCATGAAGCGTCCGGCATCGATCGAGCTGACAGGCTCTGCGAGCTTTTCCTCTTGCATGCCGGCGTCAAGATTGACGTAGGTGGGCCCGCGGGGGGCGGTGTTGGCAATCCAGTTCGCGCGAAGGACGGCTTCACGTGCTGCCACGGGCGACGCCGGCTGGTCGTCCCACTTGGTATAACCTCGCACCAGGGCCCCTTGATCACGCGCGGTATGAATCCAGTCGATCCATGGCCGGCGTTTGGTCGCGTCAACGGGGCCGGTCGCGCCCAAGATGACCATCGGCATGCGGTCGCACCAGGCGTTGAAGATCGCCATCGTAGCGTGCATCAGGCCGACGTTGGAATGCACCGCGGCGGCCATCGCCTTGCCTGTGACCTTGGCGTAGCCATGCGCGATCGCCACGGCGCTCTCCTCGTGCAGGCACAGCAGCATTTGCGGCCGTTCGTTGCCGAGATAGTTCACCAGACTGTCGTGCAGCCCGCGGTAACTCGCGCCGGGATTGAGCGCGATGTAGGGGATATCCGTGGCACGCAACGCATCGGCGACGACATCGCTGCCGAAGCCCGCGGCATTGACGCCCGCCGGAACCGGGCGATCGAGCGCGGACAAATCCCGGCTGTCGCGGGACTGTGCGTTTGCGCTTTCATTTTGCTTGTTCGACACTATGCGGCCTTGCCCTTTGCCGCCCCGACGGGCGGTTTCGCGGCATCCAACCGGATTACGGGGCCTGACGCAATCGGTCGAGTAATTTCAAACCCGCGTAGCCGTCGGCCGGCTCCATGCCGACCTTCTTTTGGAACGCGAGGATGGCCCTGACAGTGTCGCTGCCGGTGCGCCCGTCGACCCCGTCGGTCTTGAATCCATGCTCGTTGAGCCGCCGCTGGATCTCCTTAACCTCAGCGAGGGTTGGCGTGCGTTCGCCATCGGGAAATTGCTGACGAAACGGCGGGTCGCCATGGATAAGGTCGCCGAGGTGGCAGAGGGCGAGCGTGTAACTAGTCGAGGGATTATAGGAATGCACGGCTCGAAAATTTTGCCCGATCAGGAATGCGGGACCGCCGGGGACCGGTATCCAAAGTCTCGCTTGGTCATTCGGCCGCGTGAACGGCGTCCCGTCAGCGCGGCGGATGCCAAGCGCCTGCCATTTGGCGTAGCTGCGCATTACTTTGCTGTTGGCGACCCCGGCATGATTTGCAGGGATGACTTCACATCCCCAGCTTTCGCCGCGCCGGTAGTTACCCCGCTCGACCAGAAAGCGCGCCGTGCCGGCGAATGAATCGGCCGGGCTACCGAATGGCGTGACTCGGCCATCGTGATCATAGTCCACACCCATGTGCAGCCAGACCTCCGGCATCCACTGCGTATGGCCCATGGCGCCCGCCCATGAGCCGATCATTTCCGCGGGCTTCGCCCAGTCGCGATCGACAATTGCGAGCGCATTGATCAACTCGGATTCCCAGTAATTGCGCCGCCGCGGCTCGCCCCACGCGAGAGCCGAAAGGGCGGGGATCACCGGCCGCATATATTTCGAATTGGTCACGAGATCGCCAAAAGACGACTCCATTCCCCAGAATCCGAGCATGATGTAGCGATCGACGCCGTAGTCTTTTTCGATGCGTGCGAGGAGGGGGGCGTATTCCTTTGCGCGCTCCTTGCCGGTTATGACGCGCCATTCGGAGCAGCGGCGATTGATGTACTGCCACAACAATTCGGTAACCTCGGGCTGCGCCTGAAATTGCGCGAACACGCTCGTGTCGGGAGTCACCGCGTCCATCACCTGATCATATGTTTGCGGGGAGATTCCGCGCGCGAGCGCACGAGGCCGGAAGGCTACGACCCAGCGCGCAAAGGCCGCTGACTGTGCCGCCGTGGCGCGGCGACTTGCCGGGAGGTCCGCTGCGAAGCAAAGGGCACCCGCCACAAATTTGCGGCGGCTCAGCATGCTCAAGACAGTGCGGCACTTTCGATTCATGTTCGGTTCATGACGGCATGTTTGCAATTGCCGCGCATACAATTTTCCCAACGACGCTAGTCGCCACCGTGCTTATGCCGCTTGCGGCTATGGCGGTGCTTCTTGTGCGGCTTCTCTGTGTTGTGATGTGGCTTCGCGCGAAGGACAGCGGATTCCTCCTTGCGAGGGGCCGCCACAACGGCATCGGCGTGGGACTCGGGCGGATGCAGAATGACCGGTGGAACGCCAGCCACTTCGGGTGTCGGGTCGCCAACCTTGATTTCCGTGCCGCGGGCCTGAATCAGTCTTTCGTACGCCGAGACGAGCGTCATGTAAGGATTCACAAACACCCAGCCAACTTTTGTCGGCACCTGCATGTCGAAATGAAGGTGATAGGTGGTGCCACGCTCCGCGTTGTTGTAGTTGCCGACCCTTCCGATTATCTCACCGGCGCGCACGAGTTTTCCGCTGAGGATTCCGTCGGCGTCGAGCTGAGTTGGATTCATGTGCATGTAGCGCACACGGACGTGAGTTGTTGATGTATTGATAAATAGATAGACCGCCTCCTGTTTGCGTGCTCGCAATACAAAGCCTTCGTGGGCGGCGACAACTTCGTGCTGATAAGGCAGGCAGCGGTCGGCGCCGTCATTGAACATGGCACAAGAACTCGGGCGGATGTCCTGACCTTGGTGACCTTCACCGCCCGGGCACTGGCCGACAAAAAAATGACGGTGTTCGCAGAAATTATCGCGCCACGGATAAGAATAATTGCCGGGAGCGCCTTCGTTAAACACCAGTGACCGTCCGTTCACATTGCAGGAGTAGGGCTGATCTTTTTTGTGTGGGCTGCGTACCGATCGGCCGGTAAAATCGCAGTCGCCCCAATTGTTGAACGATTGTGAATTAGCGAAATCGGGTGCGTCTTTGAGCGGAAACCGCAGACGCGCATAGACCGTATAGTCCGCGCGGCCACCGAGTTCTTTTTTCAGGCCGGTATCCGGAATGAGGAAGCCCGGGCTGAAATAGGTAAAATCCTTCGACGTGTCATTTGGCCGTTCGAGATTGAGCGCATCGACGGCTTCGGGCGCGGTGGTGGCTGCTCCGCCGGCGAGCTTGAGCGCGCGAAGAAAGCGATCCATGACCCGATCGGCCTGCTTGCACGTGAGGACCTTTGCCCGGGGCCGTGTGTCCAGGCAGTAAATCGCAGCCACATAGGTCACGCCGTAGCGCTGGAAGCTGTAGCGAATGTAGGATTCGTGCAGATAGCGGCGAATGCCAGGAAAATCGCCTTCAAGCGATTTCACAGGTTCGCCTCCGGGCAGTGCGGGACCGTCGAGTTCATAAATCATGCGAAGGCCCGAGAACAGGACATAGACCGGGTCGGCGTAGCGGATGTCTGAAAGGTCAGGAATATCGGCGAGTGTCAGCGAAAAGGCCGAGTCGTAGCCGGCGGGGCCGGTCACGAAGAACCGGGTTGCCTGAAATCCCGCGCGCATGAAGCGGTCGGCAAATTCGACGGCCTTGTCGGGCGGCGGCGCGGAATTTTCCGCGCGGCTCTTGATGAAGCCATCGATGTCGTATGGCAGCAGAACCGGGACCGAGCTATCCGCGATGCCCGGGAAGCCTATGCCGGCCGCCGCATTGAGTTTGGCGAATGCTTCTCCAGGTGTGCCCGCCGGCCGGTCAGCAAGGCTCGCTGCCGCCGCGTCCCAATTGACTTGCGCGACGGAAATGCGAGGGGGTTTCATTTCCTCGGCTGAGACCGCGCTCCCAACGAGCAGCGCCAGGCAAACAAGAACGGACCGTTTCAATCGGCCTCCCACGTTAAGCGCCGCCAGCCGAGGGTCGATAAGAATCCGGGGCTGAGTTAAAGGCATCGAACCGCGGCATACAAGGGTCGAGTCCTGGTGTAGGGTGCGCCGCGGCATTGGGGCGGGCGCCAGAGACGACCGGGAGGCTATTAATAAATGACAGTGCGGGAAGCTAACTTGGTCGCGGCCTCGAGTGCCGACCGTGAGCCTGAGATTATTGAGAGCGGCGGTACCGCGCGCCTCCACCTCACTCTCGCGACCACCGACTATGATCATGTGCGCGATCTGGTGAACGGTGTGGTTCGGCCGGAGGGCGTCACCCTCACGGCCTTCGTGCTTCCCGTTGAGGAAATTTTTTACAGGTTTATTAAAAACCGGGAATGGGACGTTTCGGAAATGTCCTTCGGCAAGTTTATTGGTTACGCATCGCAAGGTAATTCGCCATTTATTGGAATTCCTGTCTTTCCGTCGCGCGTTTTCCGTCACTCTGCTTTCTACGTTCGCGCTGACCGAGGCATCGTCAATCCAAAGGACCTCGAAGGCAGGCGGGTCGGAATTCCGGAGTGGGCACAAACGGCCGGCATATACGCGCGCGGCTTTCTAGCGGAGACCGCAGGCGTCGATTTGCGCAAGATCCATTGGGTGCAGGCCGGCATGAACGAAGCCGGCCGTGAGGAGAAAGTTGAGTTTGTTCTACCCTCCGGCATTCGCTACGAGCAGCGACGCGATACAAGCGTCTCGGCGATGCTACTGTCAGGCGAAATCGATGCCGCGATTTCTGCGCGCGTGCCGGATGCGTTTGAAATGGGCGGCGGCAAGATTGCTCGCCTCTATCCTGATTTTCGTGCTGAGGAAATGCGATATTACGCGGGGAGTGGCATTTACCCGATCATGCACGTGATTGCGATGCGTCGTGCGGTATTCGAGCGATACCCGTGGGTCGCGATGAACCTGTTCAAGGCTTTTGACGAAGCCAGGCGACGAAGTCTCGATCGAATTCAGGACCTGACAGCTTCACGCATTCCTGTGCCTTGGGCAGCGGCAATTGCCGGCGAATGGAGTGCAAGCTTCGGAACCGATCCGTTTCCTTACGGTCTCGAACCCAACCGAAAGACGCTTGACGCATTTTGCCGCTTTGCTCACGAGCAAGGCATTACTGCGAAGCGTCTGACGCCCGATGATCTGTTCCCAAAAGAGGTGCGCGCAAGCGTGCGCGTCTAGCGCCGCGAACCCGAATTTCGCACAGCAGTGCCACGATTTGTCGCCTGCGGAATCGGGAAACTAGTCTTTTGCGCGTTCGACATACGACCCGTCGTCGGTGTTCACGACCACGCGCGTACCCACGGTGACATGGGTCGGCACCATCGTACGCGTACCGTTCGACAGCTTTGCCGGCTTGAACGAGCCGGAGGCCGTCTGGCCCTTCACGACCGGCTCGGTATCGACGATCTCGAGCGTGACCTTCTGCGGCAGTTCGATGGCGACCGGGACGCCCTCGTGCACGCTGAGATTAACGACCATGCCTTCCTGCAGATAGACCGCCTGGTCGCCTACCACGTCGGCAGGCACCTGGAGCTGGTCGAAGGTCTCCTGGTTCATGAAGTGCAAGCCATCGCCATCCTGATAGAGAAATGAGAACTCATGATCTTCGACATGGGCTCGTTCGACCTGGTCCGTCGTCTTGTACCGCTGGGAGGTCTTCACGCCGTCGGAAATCCGGCGCATATCGACCTGGGTGGTCGGGGTCCCTTTGCCGGGATGGAAATTTTCCGCGGTGAGGACGACATAAAGCTTTCCGTCCATGTCGACGATATTGCCTTTGCGGAGCTGGCTGGCGATGACTTTCACGCGAAAATTCCTCGGATTGGAGGCCATTTGGGGCCACGGTTTCGGGGCGCACCATAGCGATCTTCTCGGCCGATGCCAGCATTTCCCGCTTGTCGTTCGATCGAGGTAAATGTGCGGAAAAGTCTGCCCTTCTGGAACGCAGGCACCCATGCCGCCCGAAGACCATATCTGCTCGCGCGCGGCCGGATAGCGGCAGCCCTGCGGGGCTGGTTTGCAGCGCGCGGCTTCATCGAGGTGGAGACCGCTACTCTGCAGGTTTCACCTGGAAATGAAACGCATCTGCATGCCTTCTCC
>Ga0134128_10008712_pt1 | contig 12207 bp, 11 predicted proteins | sample KB31754_FD_96462 | JGI IMG/M metagenome (GOLD analysis project Ga0134128, IMG submission 96462) | Terrestrial soil microbial communities with excess Nitrogen fertilizer from Kellogg Biological Station, Michigan, USA - KB3-175-4 | ecosystem: Environmental > Terrestrial > Soil > Unclassified ...
GCAGGAGCAGCGTTGGAATCTGATGGCGCTCGTCTTCACGGCCATCGTCGTATGCATCATCCTCGGCGGCTCCATCTGGATCATGCACAACCTCTACATCAATATGATGCCCGGGATGATGCAGGGGTCGATGGGCTGAGGTCGGCGGCAGGCGCGCTCCCGCGCGTCGCCAGCCACGAGCCGGCGAGGATCAGGCCGAAACCGACCAGCCCCCAGACGCCGAGGCGCTCATCGAGCAGCACCATGCCCAGGAGCGTGGCGACTGCCGGGTTGATGTAAGTCACGATGGATGCCCGCGATGCGCCGGCATTCTTCACCACGTAAAACATCAGCAGCATGGAAAGAGCCGTGCAGACCAGGCCTAGTATGGCGACGGACGAGAGTGCCACGGCACTCGGCAGGCGCTGCGGCAGGGAAATCATTGCCGGAACGAGGAGCAGCAGGCTCGCAATGGAGAGGCTGCCGGCGACGGGGCCGATGGAATCCGCCTCGTGCAGATATCTCTCGATGATGAGTGCACCGACCGCATAGCAGACGGTCGCGGCCGTCACGCAGCCGACGCCCGCCCAGGCGAGCGGCCCTGACAGAGCGCCAAACCCGACCAGCGCGATGACGCCCCCGAAGCCGACTGCGAGTCCGATGAGCCGCAGGGCGCCGAGCCGCTCGTGGACGCCGAAGAAGCGCGAGATGAGCGCAATGATCAGCGGCACCGTCGCGATCAGGATCGCGGTGACCGAGGAGGGGATCCAACGCTCTCCCATCGAGATCAACGAGAAGGGAATCGTGAACTCCACCAAGGCGAAAGCCAGCACCGCGACCTTGTGTGTGGAAAGTGCGCGCAATGCTCCGCGATGCCAGGCGATGGGCAGCAGGATGAGCGCCGCCAGGGTGATTCGACCCCAGGCGACATCGAACGGGGAGATTTCCTGGACCGCGATCTTGATGAACAGATACGGCAGGCCCCAGACGATGCCGAGGGCGAGGAAAGCCAGCCAGGCTCGAACGCTCACGTGCCGGAACCTTTGGCCGGCAGGCCGGCCGCTGATCGAGGCCGCGTAGAGTATTACAGGTGCAGAGGCTGCGCCCTCCCTCGGGAGTATGATGGCCAGCCCGCCCCCGGAGGCTGATCCCATGGCCGCGAACCCTTCGAGCACCGCCGACAAGCGCCGTCGCTTCCACGAGCTGCATCGCAGCGGCTGCTTCGTCATACCGAACCCTTGGGACCTGGGCAGCGCACGCTATCTACAGGCCATCGGGTTCAAGGCGCTCGCCACGACCAGCTCGGGATTTGCGTGGTCGCAGGCATCTCCGGATGGCGGGATGTCGCGGGATGCGGTCCTTGGGCACCTGCGCGCCATGGTCGAAGCGACGGATCTGCCGATCAATGCCGATTTCGAGAGCGGCTACGCGCGTGATCCCGATGGTGTCGCGCAGAGCGTGCGCCTGGCAGTGGAAGCGGGCGTGGCGGGACTCTCCATCGAGGATTCGACCGGCGATGCCGCCCAGCCACTCTATGACGTGGATGATGCGGTCGCGAGAATGCGCGCGGCGCGCAAGGCGATCGACCGGGCAGGGGGGGATACCCTGTTGGTCGGGCGGGCGGAGTGCTTCCTGGTGGGCAGGCCCGACATCGACGAGACGATCTCGCGGCTGCAGGCTTACGCGGGCGCGGGCGCCGATTGCCTCTATGCGCCTGGAATCCGCTCGCCCGAGCACATTCGTCGAGTCGTCGAGAGCGTCGCGCCGAAGCCGGTCAATCTGCTCGTCGGCTACGCGGCCAAGGCATCCGTCGCGGAGATCGCGGCGCTCGGCGTGCGTCGTATCAGCGTGGGCGGCGCGCTTGCACGCGCAGCGTGGGGCGGTTTCATGCGAGCCGCGAAGATGCTGGCGGAGCAGGGTCGCTTCGACGGCTTTGCTGACGCTGTATCGCACGACACGCTGCAATCGTTAATGAGAGTGCCCCAGGGCGATCAGCCGATCCGCGGCCTCTAGCGCGCGGCGCTTGCGCCGCTATACTGCGCGACTCGCCCGCCCCTCGCGGCGGTCATTCGGCCCATCCTGCGCCTCGGCGCTTTGGGCTCGGCAACCGGCCCGGGCAATGTACCCGCGCCGACAGGATTCGTTGCTTCTTCACATGTGGTTCAAGAATCTTACGGTATATCGTCTGCCCGCCGATTGGAGCTGCTCCGCGGCCAGCCTGGAGGAGGCGCTCGCGCGCCGGCCGCTGCAGCCGTGCAGTCCGCTCGAGATGCGCAGCATGGGGTGGGTGCCGCCGGCCACGACGGATCGCCTCCTGCACACGCTGGGCGATCATCACCTGGTCGCGCTCGGTGTCGATCAGAAACTTCTCCCCGCCTCGATCGTGCGGCAGGAAGCCGAGCGGCGCGCGCGCATTCAGGCGGCGACACAAGGCTTCCCCATGGGACGCCGCCAGATGCGCGCCCTGAAGATGCAGGTGTTGGAAGAGCTGCGTGCACGCGCGCTCACGCGGCGCCGGATGACACGCGCGTGGATCGACCCGCGTGGCGGTTGGCTGGTCGTCGACTCCGCGAGCGATCGCAGGGCCGAGGAGCTCGTCGAGACATTGCGCGATACGCTGGGCAGTCTTGCGGTGCAGAAGGTGGACACGGAGCGCTCGCCGAGCGTGTGCATGGCGGCGTGGCTGATGCAGTCCGATGCCGCGGGCACGTTCTCCATCGAGCAGGATCTGGAGCTGCAGTCCGGCGAGCCGGCAAAGTCCATCGTGCGCTATCGCCGGCATCCTCTCGACGGCAAGGAGGTCCGCGCCTATGTCGCGGGCGGTAAGCGTCCCACTCAGCTCGGGCTGACCTGGAACGGCCGGATCTCCTTCGTTCTGACGGAAAAGCTGCAGATCAAACGCATCGAGTTCCTCGAGGTCGCCCCCGAGAGCGAGGATGAGGAGGAGATCGATCCGGCCGAGCAGTTCGATCTCGACTTCGCGTTCATGGCGGGCGAGCTGGCGAAACTGCTCACGGAGCTGATCCGGGAATTGGACGGCAAGGCCAGGGATCGGGCGGCGGCGTAGCAACCGCCGCGGTGCGATCCGTATCACATATTGCGGCGGCCCGCAGCGCGGACACGCCGGCGGCACCTGAGGGCGCCGGGCCGGGACGCATGAAATGCTCGAAATGCGGCGCCGGCACTGTCGGCCGGCCGCCGCTCTGATACAAAGCTGGCTGGTAGTTGCGCGGCTCCCAGGCCCGCCTACCGGAGGTGATTTGAGCCCGTTCGAGTTGACTGCGGTTCTTCTGATTGCCGCCGCTGCCGGTGCAGGGCTCGGTCTTCGGGCGGCTGCGTTCAGAAGCCCGAAGACGGGCGAGTCGGAGGAGCTCGCCACCTCCTCGCTGGTCACTGAGACCGAGCGTGCCATGCTCGAGCTGGTGGCGAACGGCGCACCGCTTGCCGCGGTGCTCGACACCCTGACGCGCGCCATCGAGCGGATCTCCCCACAGTCGTCCTGCACGATCATGCTCCTCGATGAAGTGCATCGGCGGCGGCTGCTGATGGCGTCCGGTCCGAGTCTGCCACAGTCCTACCTCGATGCCGCCGATGGCCTCGAGATCGGTCCCGATGTCGGCTCCTGTGGCTCCGCCGCATACCGCAACGAGACGACCATCGTCGAGGACATCGCCACCGATCATCGTTTCGCCGCGGCGCGCGATTTCGTCCTGAGCTATGGACTGCGCTCCTGCTGGAGCCAGCCGATACGCGACTCCAAGGGCTCTGTGCTCGGGACCTTTGCGACCTACCGGCGCGTCGCTTCACGCCCGCGGCCGCAGGAGCTGCGGCTCGCGCGTGTGGCGGGTCAGCTCGCGGGCAATGCCATCGAGCGGATCCGCGCCCAAAGGGCGCTCACCGATGCGGTGAGGAGCCTCAATCTGGCGGAGACCGCGGCGCGGTTCGGCATCTGGGAAGCGGATTTCGAGCGCGACACCGTCACCATCTCGAGCGGCCTCGCCGCGCTCCTGGAGCGCCCTGCCGCCAGGTGCGAGCTGAGCCGCACGGAATTCGAGGCGATGGTTCATCCGGATGACCGCAACGCTCTGTGGTCCGGCGGTGAGGGCAGCCGGCGCGCGACCGGGACCCTGCAGGCCGAATTCCGGCTCACTCTGCCGAGCGGCGCATTGCACTGGATGCGCAGTCAATGGATGTTCGTGCCGGGCTCGAAGCCGGCAACGCGCGCCACGGGCGCGATGATCGACATCACGAGCGAGAGGGAGATGCTTCTCGAGACGATGCGGCGCGCGCACCACGACTCGCTCACCGGCTTGCTCAACCGCGCATCGCTCTACGAGTGCCTGGAAAGGCTGATCGGTACGCGGCGCGACTGCGCGCTGGCGCTCGTCTACATCGATCTCGATCTGTTCAAGGAGATCAACGACAGTCTCGGGCATGCGGCGGGGGATGCCGTATTGCAACACGTCGCGCGACAGATCGCGACCAGCATCCGCCAATCGGATCTCGCCGCGCGCATCGGCGGGGATGAGTTCGTGATAGTCCTGCCCGGGGTGAGCGACCCCGCCGAGGCCCGCAGGAGCGCGGTCGCTGCAACCGATGCCATCGGGGCGCCTGTCAACGTCGGCGGCAGGTCGCTGCGTGTCGAGGCGAGTCTCGGCATCAGCATTTACGGCCGGGACGCCGGCGATACCGACAGTCTGCTGAAGATCGCAGACGAGAGCATGTACAGGATGAAGCTGTCACATCGCCGGGATCGGGTCGGGAGGGAGCAGGCGGGCCTTACCGAGGACGCGGCCAGCCGCTGTGCCTGACATTCACTCACCCTTGTAGATCTTGACGGTCATGTGGCCGTCGGTTCCGATCCAGCCGCGGTACATTCCCGAGGTGTTGAAGGGCGTCACGATGTCACCCTTGGCATCCAGGGCGATGACACCCCCGGTCTCCTGGCCGCCGAGCTTCACCAGCCGGTCATTGATCATGTAGTCGGCGGCGTGTTGCAGGGTCCAGCCCTGGAGAGCCATGAGATCAGAGATCGACTTCGTCAGGTCGAGCCTCATGTAGTACTCGCCGGTTCCGGTGCCGGAGGCGCCACAGGTGGCATCGTCCGCGTACGTGCCCGCGCCGATGATGGGAGAGTCCCCGACGCGCCCGTCCATCTTGTTGGTGAGGCCGCCGGTAGAGGTGGCGGCGGCGATGTGCCCCGCCCGGTCGAGCGCAACCGCTCCCACCGTGCCGTAGGCCCAGCCGCGACCCGAGACCAGCCGCTCCGGTGTACCCGCCATGCGCTCCGAGATGTGGCCGAGTCCGTCGATGTGCTCCTTCCAGCGGCGCTCGGTGTAGAACCACGAGTCCGGCGTGAACTTGAAGCCGTGCGCCCAGGCAAACTGCTCCGCGCCTTCACCGACGAGCATCACGTGCGGCGTCTGCGTCATGACGGCATAAGCGAGTTTGATCGGATTACGGATGTGCTGCACGGCCCCGACCGTGCCGGCCTCCAGCGTCGCACCGTCCATGATTGCGGCGTCGAGCTCGTTGAGTCCGCCGCGCGTGAAGACCGCGCCGCGGCCGGCGTTGAAGAGCGGAGAATCCTCCATGATCACGATGGCCGCCTGCACCGCATCGATCGCCCGGCCGCCTCCTTGCAGCACTCCGTATCCTGCTCGCAGTGCTTGGGTTAGCGCCTTCCGGTACTTTGCTTCCTGCGCAGGCGTCATGTCGCTGCGGCGGATCGTTCCCGCGCCGCCGTGGATCACGATGGCGATGGGATGATTGCCGCTGGAGTCCGTGGCGCCGTCAGCGCGCGCGGTACCCGCAAAGGCGAGCCATGCAAGGAGAAGGCAAGGCAGCAATTTCCGCATAGGACAATCTCGGCTGGGAATCTCGGCTCGGCTAGGCCCGGCCGCCGATCTCGTCTATGTGGCGCAGGAGGTCGGCCGGATCTTCGTATACCCGCACGGCGCCGGAGCGCTCGAGCTCGTCCTGGCCATAGCCGCCCGAAAGGAGGCCCACTCCGAGGCCGCGGGCGCGCCGCGCGGCCAGCATGTCCCAGATGCTGTCGCCGATGATGACTGCCGACTCTATGTCGGCGCCCAGGCGTGAGGCGGCCGCGAGGAAAAGATCGGGATCGGGCTTGGCGTGGCGGACGTCGTCGCGGGTGACCACCGGTACCTGCGAAGGATCGACCCGTAATGCATCGAGATTGTATTTCGCGGAGCCCATGCGGCCGCTGGTGGCGATCGCCCAGGGGATGCGGGCGTCGGTCAGATAGCGCAGCAGCTCGATCGCGCCCGGCAGCGGCCGCACCCAGCGGGCGAGGCGTGTGTAGGCTTCGGCGTGCTTGCGCTGCAGGGTGTCCAGGAGAGCCGGAGTGATCTCGATCGGCGTCTCGCGCAGCAGCATCTCGGTGAAAAGGCCGCCGCTCATCCCGATCTTGCGGTGAATGCGCCACACCGACAGCTCGATGCCGGCGGCATGGAGCGCCTCCTGCCACGCGAGCACGTGCTGGTAGACACTGTCGACCAGTGTACCGTCGAGGTCGAAAAGGAAACTGACGTCGGAGCTGCTCATCGATCGTGGCCTCGGCAGATGTAGACTTCGGCTAGCGACGCCCGCATTTTGTCGGAGACAGCAGATGAAGAAAATAGATATCTCGGCGGTCAAAATCACACTCGGCAGCGCCTATCCGGACCCCTATGGCGAGCCTTGTCGGCAGCGCCAGCGTTCACGGCTGGGCGATGCCGCCGGACTGACCCATTTCGGCGTCAACCTCCTGCGCCTGCCGCCCGGCGTCTGGTCCAGCCAGCGCCACTGGCACTCGGCCGAGGACGAATTCGTGTACATCCTGGAGGGCGAGGTCGTGCTCGTGAGCGATGCAGGCGAGGAGGTGCTGCGGGCTGGCGACTGTGCCGGATTCAAGGCGGGCGAGCCCAACGGCCATCACCTGCAGAACCGCAGCGGCGCTGAGGCCGTCGTCCTCGAGGTCGGCTCGCGCAATCCCGAGCGCGATGGCGTCGACTATCCCGACATCGATCTGACGATCCCGACCGGTGAGCGCACGTTCCTGCACAGGGACGGCAAGCCCTATCCCCCGCGGCCGCGCTGAAACGGCGCGCGCATGCCAGCGACCGCTCAGCACCCGAGCTCACGGAGGTCCGGGTCCACCCACTCCCTGCGCGCGGCCACCGAAAACAGCCGCTCCCGCGACCAGTAGGCAAGAAGCCAGTCGGACCGGCCGAAGGCACTGCCGAGCAACTCCGCGAGGGCGGCATGCAGCGGCATCGCGGCCCGCTGGTCCAGCCACGCGCGCGCGATGCGCAGCGATGCGACTGTGATCGTCTCGTGATAGCCGCTGCTGTCCGTATTCGCCACTCCGGTCGCCTCGTTGTAGGCGCGAATGAGCGGCGGCAGGTCGCGGAAAGTGGCATCGCCGCGATCCCGCAGCAGCCAAAACGCCGCGGCGAAATGCGCGGCATGCGTCCAGCCGGATTTGGGCAGAGTGCGCCCGATCAATCCGCGGGCGATGTGCTCGATGTCGGCGTCGGAACCGGGAAGTGACATTGTCGGGCTCCTTCGGCGCGCCGGCGGAGCCCGCATGAACCCCGCCGACGGCGGGTTTTGCGAGAGTGGATGTTCGGAACGGGTTCGGCCTTCAGGCCGCGGATTCGGAACGGACGCACGCATTGCCCGCGACATTGTTGCGGGGCGATTGTTGTTTGCGCGCCGTCCTCATCATGAATCCCACGCTATCGGGCAATTCTGCTGCTGTCAAGGCCGGGGCCCCGCAGCCGAGTAATCCCGACACTGGAGCCCGGCTCACCTGTCCGAGCCCGCAGCACTTTGCGATAATTCTGCTGTTGGGTCCGGACTACGTGGAAATTCGCGAGGGGCCGCCGGTCAACCGGCACTGCCCGTCCGTCGACGTGCTCTTCCGGTCCGTCGCGAAAGGGGCGGGGCGCAATGCTCTGGGCGTGATCACGCCCTGCCAAGTTGACATGCGGCGGCGGGCCCTTTAGCCTGAAGCAGGGTTGATGTCAACTCAAGTCCCATGGACTTACTGATACCGATTAACGGACGACGGCAGCCGCTGTACCGCCAGATCTACGTGGGGCTGCGCGCCCGCATACTGAGCGGTGAGCTCGACGGCGGCAAGCGCCTGCCTTCGAGCCGCGATCTCGCGGATCAACTCAATGTCTCGCGAACCGTCGTGTTGCTAGCCTATGAGCAGCTCGAGGCCGAGGGCTACCTCATCGGCCGCACCGGCTCGGGGACCTATGTCTCCAAGGGATTGGCCGGCGAGAAGCGCGTCCGCGCGGCCAGGGCACACACGCGGTTCGAGCTGTCACGGTTCGGCGCCTTCGCGGCGGGACGCGCCTCGGAGCCCGCCTTTCCGGACCTCGGCCCCCAGGGCTGCCGCTATGACTTCACCTATGGTGAGGGCGATCTGTGGTCCTTCCCGTTTGCGAGGTGGCGCCGGATTCTCCTGGAGCAGGCTCGAGCTCTCGCGCCTGGCGCGGAATACTCCGCCGATGGCAACAGTCGGCTGCGTGAGGCCCTTTGCGCTCATTTGAAGCGCTCTCGCGGTGTAGTTTGCGATCCCGAGCAGATTCTGATCACCAACGGCCCTCAACAGGCCCTGGACCTCGTCGCCCGCGTTCTGCTCGAGCGCGGTCACCAGATGGCGATCGAAGAGCCTGTTTGTAAAGGCATGAGAGACGTCCTCAAGGCGGCTGGGGCAGAGGTGTTTCCGGTGCCGGTCGACGGTGATGGCCTGATTCCAGGGAAGTTGCCATCCGGTGCCCGGGCAGTCTTCGTGACTCCGCATCAGTTTCCAACCGGTGCCATTCTTTCGCTGGCCCGCCGCCGGGAGCTCATCGCCTGGGCGGCCGGGGCCAATGCGCTGATCATCGAAGACGATTATGACGGCGAATTCGGCTGCCAGGGACCACGGGCCGAATCGCTCCATGGCCTCGATACGGAAGGCCGGGTCATCTATATCGGCACGTTTTCGCGGACGATTCTGCCGGCGCTTCGTGCGGCCTATCTGGTCGTACCGCCGACCCTGATCGGCGTATTTTCGGCGGCAAAGCGGCTGTGCGACAGCCACAACGGAATCTTCGAGCAGGAGGCGCTCGCCGAGCTGATCGCATCGGGGCTCTACGAGCGGCATCTGCGCCGGGTCCGCCGGCGGAATGCCGCGGCCCGCGCCGCGCTGCTCGAAGCTGTTCATGATCACCTCCGCAGCCGCGTCATCGTGACCGGCGATGGCGCCGGTGCGCACGTCGTGCTCTGGCTCGATTGCGCAATGTCCGAGGAAGCCGCGATCGCCGCCGCGGCCGCACGCGGCGTACGCGTTGCCGGCGTCTCACAGTATTTTGCCGAACGCGCTCTTCGGCCCGGGATCCTGCTCGGCTACGCGCGGCTCAGTGAGGCGGCGATCCGCGATGGGATCAGGCAGATCGCCGCCGCCATCCGCTAGAACTCGGCAGGCGAGCCGCCAGTCAGTCGCGCTATGCGCTCGAGCGCCGGCGGGTGCGAATAGTAGAAAGCGGTGTAGAGCGGGTCGGGCGTGAGCGTGCTGGCGTTATCGCGGTAGAGCTTGACGAGAGCCGAGGCGAGCTCCTGTGCGCTCGAATGTTGGGAGGCGAAGCGGTCCGCCGCGAACTCGTGGCGGCGCGACCAGAGCGAGCCCAGGGGAGTAGTGAAGAAGAGCGCCACGGGACCGGCCAGCGCGAAGAGAAGGAGCGCCGCATGCGCCGACGGGCTGGGCACGCCGAGCACATGATAGAAGGCTGGTCTGGCGGCGAGCCAGCCGAGCAGCGCGAATGCGATGAGCATCGTAACGACGGACACGAGCAGCCGGTGGCGGACATGCCGCAGGCGAAAGTGGCCGAGCTCGTGAGCGAGCACGGCCTCGATCTCCGAAGACACAAGCTGCTTGAGCAGCGTGTCGAAGAACACGATTCGCTTGTGCCTGCCGATGCCCGTGAAGTACGCATTACCGTGGGCCGAGCGGCGAGAGCCGTCGATGACGAACACGCCGCTCGAGCGAAAGCCGCAGCGCACGAGCAGCGCCTCGATGCGGTCTTTGAGCGAAGCATCCTCGAGCGGTGAGAACTTGTTGAAGAGAGGAGCGATGAAAGCCGGCCAGGCCCAGGTGATGAGCAGCGTCACCGCGAGCCAGCAGCCGAATGCCGCCAGCCACCACCAGCGGCCCGCGTGGTCCATGAGCACCAGCACCGCGAGAAGCAACGGGCCGCCGATGAGTGCCGCGAGCACGATTCCCTTGCCGAGGTCGGCGAGGAAGATCAGGGGCGTCGTGCGGTTGAATCCGAAGCGAGCCTCGAGACGGAAAGTGCGCACGAGCGACAGAGGCAGGCTGATGATTCCAACAGCGGCGGCAACCGCGCCGATCACCGCGATTCCGAGCCAGGGCTCGCCCCAGCCCGTGTGACGCCAGAGCGCGTCGATGGCCGCGATGCCGCCGCCGACGGTCAGCGCCAGGGTGACCGCCGCATTGAGCAGCGTACCGACGATCCCAAGCCTCGCTTTCGCGACCGTGTAGTCTGCCGCCTTGCGGTGGTCCTCGGATGAGAGCTGGCCTGCAAAGGGTGCCGGTATGCGGTCGCGATGGGCTTTGACCGCAGCCATCTGGCGTGCAGTGAGCCACAGCTCCACTGCGGCGGCGGCCGCGACGGCGGCAACGAAGAGTGCCGTGGGCCACTGCATTACGATCTCACCCTTTCAATTTGCGGCATCTTCATTCTCCAGCATCGCCAGCTTGCGGCGGATCCACCTCTCCTCGGCCGGGGGTGGACCGAGAGACAGTACCGTCTCGTAAGCCTGCCGGGCATCGCTGCGCCGGCCAGCGCGGGCCAGAAAGTCCGCGCGCACTGCATGATACGGCGCGAAGGAGGTGAGCTTGGAGGAATCCAGGCGCTCGAGTTCCTGCAGCGCCGCCTCGGGACCGTGCACCTCCGCCACGGCGACCGCGCGGTTGATGCGCACGAATGCGTCGTCACGGAGCTGAGCCAGGCGGTCATAGATGCCCAGAATTTGAGGCCACGGCGCCGCTTCCGCAAGGCTGGCGCGGGCGCACCACGCCCGCTGCAGCTCGGCCTGCAACAATCGCGGAGTGCGAGGGCCGAGCTCCGCGGCGCGCGTGAGCAATGCGTCGGCCTCGGCAATGCGCTCGCGATCCCAGAGCTGCGGATCCTGATCGGACAGGGGCACCATCAAACCCTCCCGATCGACCCTGGCCGGGCGCCGCGCCTCCGAGTACCGAACCAGGGCGGCGAGGGCATGAGCCTCGCTCTCGTCCGGCAGCAGCTGGGCGAGAAGGCTGGTCAGGTGAAGGATCTCGGCGGCGAAGTGCGCGCGCGCAGCCTTGCCCGAGGCATCCTCATGCGCGCGCGAGTAAGCGATTTCCAAGGTGGAGAGGACCGACTCCAGCCGCTCCGGCCAGAGCTCCGGCGGCGGCAGCTCGAAGGAGACCCCTGCCTCGGCGATCTTGCGTTTGGCGCGCACCAGCCGCTGCGCCAGGGCGGCTTCCTCGATGAGAAACGCGCGGGCGATCTCTGTGACGGTCAGACCGCAGACCAGTCGTAGCGTCAGCGCGGCTCGCGCATCCTGCGCGACCGCCGGATGGCAGCAGATGAAGATGAGTCGCAGCCGCTCGTCGGGAATCACCTGGCTGTCATCGGCCAGCAGCTCCTCGGCCGAAGGCTCGGGCGGAGGCTCCGGGATGGAGTGCCGTTCCCTGACACTCTGTTGGCGAAGCGCATCGAGAATCACGCGGCTCGCCGCGCGGTACAGCCATGCCGCGGGATCGTCGGGCACACCGCTCTCAGGCCAGGCGCGCAGTGCGCGCAGGCAGGCTTCGGAGAAGGCGTCCTCCGCCAGCGCCAGGCTGCGATATCGGGCGGCAAGGACCGCAATGATGCGGCCGCTTGCCGCCCGAAATACTCTCTCGAGAGCGGGGCCGCTCAAGGGCCGAGGAGCGGGCGGACCTCGATCGCGCCGTCCTGCGCCAGGGGGATGCGCTTGGCAATCTCGATGGCCTCGTCCAGGCTCGCCACATCCACCAGATAGAGCCCACCGAGCTGCTCCCGCGCCTCGGCGAAAGGACCGTCGTGCACCGTCTTCTTGCCGCCCCTGCTGTGCACCGTCGTTGCGGTGGCAGTGCCCTTGAGGCCGGCGCCGCCAAGCCGCTTGGCCCCCAGACCCTGGGAA
>Ga0134128_10008714_pt1 | contig 12207 bp, 11 predicted proteins | sample KB31754_FD_96462 | JGI IMG/M metagenome (GOLD analysis project Ga0134128, IMG submission 96462) | Terrestrial soil microbial communities with excess Nitrogen fertilizer from Kellogg Biological Station, Michigan, USA - KB3-175-4 | ecosystem: Environmental > Terrestrial > Soil > Unclassified ...
GTTGCGACGGTTCGACGCCGTCGGCTCGTCAAGCATCGAGGCGAAGATCGGGCTCTGCTCTTTGAACGTCGTCACCCACGCATCCCAGTCGTGCTGTAGCTGGGATTTCGCCCCGGGGTCAGCGGCCTCCGCCGCCTTCACCTTCGCCTCGAGCGGGAAGTAGATGTTCGCTGCCTCTGCGTAGCGCACGTCCTGCCACCAGGTCCCGAAGTCCTGACGCTGGCGAAGATTGAGCGCCAGCTCGGACTGGTAGGCCTGATCGGAGAAGACTCCCTTGCCGGTCGAGAGCGGGAAGAGCCACGGCGCCGCGGCGCTGTACTGCTTGAAGAACGCGAGGTGCTGGTCGATGAAGTCGATCGCCCCTTGGGTTGCGGGGATGTAGGCCCCCGAGTCACCGACCCGTCCGGTCGTCGATGCTCCGATCGTGTACGCGCTCGCGTCAGGGTGGACCCTCAAGAAGGCCGCCACCGCCTGGTCGTAGGGCAACGTCGAGGTCAACGCCGAGAGCTCGTTGCCGAGCTCAGTGTTGCCGATCTTGAAGGTCGGGCTGGCCGGCGAGGCGAAGCCGAACGCGACGCGCAGCGCCATCATCGTCTGGGTCCAGCTGGCGAGGCGCTGTTTCCACGCGTCCACCTGCGCCACGTCCTGTGTCTTTGGAGGTCCGTGGCCGGCGGCCTCCAGGTACTGCGCCGCTTGGATCGCGGCGCTCGCCTTCATCGAGGAGTAGAAGGGATCGTTCGGGTTGGTGGACTCACCGATCTGCACGATCCGCTGGAGGATGGTCGGAGCGGTGTCTTCGACGAACGCCGAGAGCAACTGGACCGGAAGGCTCTGCTGGTGATCGGGTGCTGGCGAAGAAGGTCCGAGCATCTTCACGAGGAAGGGGTCGAGTGCCGGGATCAGCGCGTCGAGGCCGCGCATCGGGATCGAGACGGCAGGTCCGACGCCAGGCAGCACCGACAGGCCGTTGGACCCGAAGGACGGGTTCAACTGGCTGATCTCTGAGGAGAAGGCGTTCGGGACGAGGAGCGATACACCGGGGAACGCTCGCGCGAGGTACTCATTCACGAACCCCGAGCCCGGGTAGACGAAGGAGTCCTGCCCGTACTGGTCCTTCTGCACGAAGCCGACCGTGCGAAGGCCGTTCATCAGGAGCTGGGCCTTGCGGAATGCCTCGGGGTAGGTGGCGAAGGTGCGCGCCCACCGCTTGAAGAACTGCTCCTGGGCGAACCAGAACGGCGCCAGGTTGCGGGTGATGATCGACATCTGCGAGCGCACGCGCGGGTTGTGGATGTAGGGCAACGTCTCGCGCCACGCTCGCTCCGACGCGATGTCGCCTGCGAGCATGTCCCCCTCGTCCTGCAACCCGAGCGACTTCACGAGCGCCTTGGACTCAGCGAAGGCCTTGGAGAAGTTGTGCAGGAAGATCGGCTGGCGGCTCATCCAGTTCAGCGGACGCCCGACCATCTCCCGCATCGAGGCGTTGATGAACTTCTGCCAGCCCGTCTCCACCGAGGGGACGAGCTTGCGGGCGACGATCTCGTTCGGTAGCTGACCGCGCGAGATGGTTTCGAGCTCGGACACGTCCGGCACGTTGCCCTCGGCGATCCAGTCGACCAGGCGGTTGAGGTCGGTGTCGGTGTCGAAGGCGTAGTCGCGCCCGGGCGTCCCGTCCACGAAGTGCGTAAAGGTGATCGCGCGGCCGTCCTGGTCCGTCACGTAGTGGTTGACGTGGTCGACGAGCGCACGCGCCCACGCGGCCCTCGCCTCATCAGCGGAGGCCTCGCCGGCGTCGACCAGGCGTCCGTCGGGAGTCTGATGCGCAACAACGAAGCGGGACACGAGTTTGGCGTTCTTCGGGTCGTCCATCCACGCGCGCGCAGCGTCGAGCTGGGCTTGTTGGCCCTCGTCGAACGCCTTGGCGATGACCTGCCCGATCTCGTCGTGGGCAAAGCCCGAGAGGGCGTAGTGGAGAGCGGGGAACGCCTCATCCTCGTTGCCGCCGTACGAGGTCATCTTGCCGATCGGACGCATCCGAATCGGCTCGCCACCACCCCAACGGCGGATCGCGTCGACCCACCCGTGCTCGTCATCGACGATGCCGCCCGTGTGCTGGGTAAGCGCGTCGATCGACTCCGCCAGCGGCCCCTCGTAGCGGCCGTTCTCCGCCCACCACTTCGCCGCGTCCATGATCTGATCGGGGACGAAGTGAACGCCTGCCTTGCGGAGGAAGTTCATCGCTCGCCAGCCGTAGATCTGAGACTGCATATCGGTCGGGTTCGTGATCTGGCGGCGGGCGAGAGGGGGAATGTGGCTCGTCAGCGCGCTCCACACTCGGTGCGCGATCCCAAGATCACGCGATGCCGGCGAGGTGATGTGCTCCGCCGATGCCGCCAGCCGAGATGCGACCGTGCCAGAGAGGCCGTTGCGGAGGATATGCCCGAGCAATTCTTCGCCTGCCACGCGAATGCCGAAACCAGGGCGGAGCAGCAAGAGCGGCTTCCAGACGCGCTCCATGAAACGGTCAAGCCCTGGGGGCGCGAGGTGCCCACCGAGGACGGAGATCGCCCAGGACTTCTTCGAGAGCTGGTAGAGCTCGCGGAACTCCGGCATCATCACGGCCGAGGACAACTGGCTCGGGAGGATCGCGTGCTCGCGCCCGATGTCCTCGTCAGAAGCCGGGCTGCGATAGAAGGCGTTGTTCCCGAAGCTGTAGTGCTCGCCCTGGCCCTCGAGCTCCCGGCGGCGCTGCCAATCCTCCATGAACTGGCGCCCGGCAGCGGACTCGTCGAGCCCCGCCGCGTACATCAGTTCCTCTTGGAGGCCGTAGATAGCGTTCAGTTGGCGCCCCTGGTCGGTGACAGGGATGGCCATGAACGCGTTCGTGAGCTGGTTCGCTCGCTCGTCGGGCAGGAACATCTTGGCGTAGCGCTCGAACACCGAGGCTCGGTCAGGGTCGGTGAGATCGATGTAGTCCTTGAGCGGCGTGAGCGTCGTAGCGCGACGAGCAAAACGGGCGCGCGGCGAGAGGTCGCCCAGCGTCTGCGCCTGGACTGCGGACTCCTCGGCATCCTTGCCGAAGACGGTCCGGAACCACTGACGGGGGGACATTGCGCCGAGATTGAGGCCACTCGCGCCGTGGAGGGCCTCGTCAAGGGTCGTCTTCACCGCAAGCGTCGCCCGCCCCGGAATCGTCAGGTGCGGGAACAGCGTGTCCTTCTTGAAGAACAGGCCTGCCCGGCCGCGAGCGAGGCTCAGCATCGCTTGCTCGCTCGACATGAACTCTGCGACCGCTTGGCCGGCGTGGCCCTGCTCCGCCGCTGCCTTGATCTCGGGGAACGCTTGCTGAAGATCGTCTGCCAGCGGGTTCAGCATCTTGAAGTCGTTGATGACGCCCGCGATGTTCGGGGTGTCACCCGTGCTCGTCAACACGGTTCCGATCCGGTCCATAGCGGAACGGATCGCGTTGTCGGACTGGTAGAGGGAGCGAACGTCGCGGGCGTTTCCTGCCCCGTCGAGAATGGCGAAGCGCGACGCGTTGCTCGCCTCGCGGAGAGCCGAGCCGAGCACCAGCGGACTCGCGTACCAATCCACGATGCCATCGGCGACACCGGACAGAGGATGGACCTGCAACCCGAAAGGGGTCACCGAGGGGTCCGACAGGCCGAACGGGTTGCCCTGCCCGAAAACCGCCTGCCCGAAGTCGAGGTGGGCGTCCGAAAGCTTGGAGATGGCGTCTTGCAGGTCGGTGTTCGTCTCGATCGACGCGTAGGCCTGGGCGCGCTGGGCCTCCGGTACGCGTTGCAGCACCTGTTGGAGCGGCATCCCGCTCGCCAGATACTTCGCGAGCGACAAGTCGAAGGGGCTGAGCGTGTTCGAGAGTGCGCGCACGACCGACGGGTTGAAGGTCGCCGCGCCGTTCGCTGTCGCGTGCCATGCCTTCACCCAAGCGTCGGGGCTGACCAGCATGTGCAGGTAACTCCCGAGGTTGCGGTCTGTGCCGGCCTGGTTGCCGTAGGCCATCCGGTCCACGGCTTCGAGATCAAAGGCAGTCCGGACGCCGTGCAGAATCGGCGCGACGCCGACGGAGGCGACTTTCCCGACCTCTGCGCCAGCACCTACGGCCGCTGACTTCGCGACATCGAGGGCTGCGGCCGCGCCGTGACGCACGTTGTCGGCCTCGTGCGCGACGTCGTGCCAGAGCCCCGAGAACAGTCCCGTGGAGTGCTGGGGGACGGCGGCAGGGGACGGCGGAGGGGCCTCGGGTGGCGTGAAACCCGCCGCGACCAGGATGTCCTTCAGCGGCTTGGAAGCGCTGTTCCACATGGCGAGTTGGGCTCGAGGAGGCTGCTGCTTGAGCTGGTCCCCGATCTTGGTCGCCGTGTTGAAAATCTGGGTGACCTGCGCGTTCTGCGCTGCTTCGGCTGGGGACTGGGCCGATGCTGCCGCGGCGACGGTGGTCTGGGGGTCGAGTTGCGGCGCGGCCTTGGCCGCTACCTGGATCTTTGTCGTCTCGGCGTTGACCGCTGAGCCAGCGGTGGAGATCGGCCCGGGCTGGGGCGTGGACTGCTGAGGGGCCGGAGCAGGCGGTGGGACGGTAGTTGTGGTGGTCGGGGACTTAGCGCCCACCACATTCGGCGGCAGGGTTGACGTATCGGTCACGACACGTCACCATCACGAGCGATGATCCTCTGGCTTCTCGCGGCACTCGCGATCTCTATCGGCGCTGCCTGGGCATTCTCGATATACGCGTTCGGCATCGCGTTCTTGGCAACATTCGTATTGCCAATCGTCTGGCTCGTCCGTGAAAAGGGCCGCTCAGAGCATCGGAAGGACGACGCGCGCGGATACTGGCGCCCGTCCCGCTGGTAGGTCACTGCCCCAGCGCCGCAGCGCGCTGAGCAAGGGCGCTGATCGTCGGGGAGCTGGTCTGGTTCGCCATCGTGGCGAGCATCGAAGCCACCGAGGTCTGAAGCGCGGGTGGCGGCACCGCCATCGGGTTCGGCGGCCCGATCCCGCCGGGGCCTGCTGAGCCGGTGAGGATGTGCTCGTTCGGGCGCTCGGTCGGCGCGAACAGCGGTGTGAGGTTCGGACGGTAGGACTGCATCGCCAGGTGGGCGGCGTGCGCCTCGGGAGACACGCCAGGCGGGGGTGGGGTCGGAGTCGCCGCGACGGCGGACTGGATGTTGCCGCGCTCGCCATAGGGGAGGTTCTTCGGCACGTCGGCCGCGATGAAGGGACGGCCGTTCGGCTGGCCGCCAGGGGTCTTCGGTCCGCCGGTCGTCTCGCCATCTCGCCGGACCTGGGTTGTGCGGGGCATTTGTTATACGGCCTTGGCAGACGGTGCCTCATTTACGCCCTGAATTACATGCCGAAGGTTCATCAAGGCAGGCGGGGCGGCCGGGACGGGTGAGCCGGCCTGGGCCTGGGGACCGGCGCCGCCGGCCGCGAGCATCTGTGCGAGCTGCGGGGGAATCTGCCCGGGCTGACCTGGAGCTCCTGGCTGCTGGGGCATACCGTCCTGGCCGACGGGGGCTTTGGTCGCGGCCTCGGCCTTGGCTTGCAGGATCGACTCGGCGAGGGTCTTCCCTTCTTGCATGAGGGTGATCGCTCGAGCGCCGATCTCGACGGGGAGCTGGCCTTGGGCGAGCTGGGTGGCGAAGCCGTCGCGAAGTGCTCCTTCGGTCGCCTCGGCGTTGACGAGCTGCTCTTCCTGCTCGGGGTCGTCGATCCAGGGGTCCAGGTGGCGCGCGGTGCGGCGGGACATCTCCTGGGTGGAGGTCTTCTGCGCGAGCGCGGCGGAGAGCTGGTTCACGTCGGCGCCGGGGAAGGCGTAGGCGACGACGTTGCCCTTGAACTTGAAGTCCACCGTCGGGCGGTAGGTGACGGTATTCTGCGAGCCGCGAAGTCCCATGTGGATCGTGAACTTGGCTGAGGGGTAGTAGCCCTCCTCCACCGCTTGCAGAGCGACGTTCACATGGCTCAGGGCCTTGGACATGATGATCTGGGCCTCTTGCACCTGGGGGTCGATCGCGAAGCTGCCGAGCGTCGACATCGCTGCGCCGGTCCGCCCCATCCCACCGGCGTTCCCGCCGTAGAGAGGGGATGCGCCGCCGGTGGAGCGGATCGCCTCCTCGGTGACCTGCAACATCGGGATCGTCGAGGTGCCTGGGGATTTGCCGATCACCTCCACGACCGCGTCGGTGAGGAGGTTGACTTCTCCTGAGCGCCCGTCCTTCCACCTGCCGTTGACGAGCTGGGGCGGCAGGCCGTTCTTTGAAATCACCGCCATGTCGGGAAAGGTCGCCTTCTCGTCCGCGACGATCGCCAACGACATCAGGCGGGCGTAGAGGTCGGTGTAGCCGATGAGGGAGGACATCTGGCCGATGATGCGGTCGAGCGTCACCCGGCGCGGGACGACGGCGGTGCACATCCCCGCCTTGTTGTCCCATCGCCGCAGCTCGTAGGCGGTGTAGCCGTAGGGGCGGGCGTCCTGGTAGGAGTACGCCGGCAGGCGCGGTCCCATGATGCCGATGACGATCTCGCGCTCGTCGATCCACTCGACGACGTCCCAGAGCGTGTCCCAGTTGCGGCCCGCGGAGTTCATGACGAAGTCCTCGGCCTCGGGGTAGTGCGTACGGATCCAGTCGACCGAGCGGGCGACGAGAAAGCCGCAGTCCGCGGGGGGTCGGACGTCGTCGGGGGCGCGAAGCTCGGGGTAGGCGGTGATCGGGTCGCGAATCTCGATCGACGCGAAGCCACGCACGTCGTCGGGCTGGACGACAAAGGCATTCGTGCCGTAGCCGACGAGGTGCCGGTAGGACCTGAAGAGCTTGTAGTCGAGCTCGGAGGTCGCCCACCTGCCGTACAGGGCGCCGCGCTTTCGGTCCGCACGCTCGCGCTCGGTGTCTGAGGTGTCGAGGGCGGGACAGGAGATGCGCGGCAGCATCGAATTGGCACGCCGGGCGACGCCGTCGACCGCCTCCTGGATGAAGTTCGGCCCCGGGCGCTCCATCGCCTCCATCCCCGCGACGTCGGGGAGGGGGACGACCGTGTCGCCCTGGTAGCGGTCGCGAATCTCGATCATCCCCTGGATGAGCTTGGAGTCCATCGAGCGGCGCATCCGCATGATGGAAACGATCTCGTCGAGGGGCTTGGAGTCAGGGAGGATCGGGCCGCGAGAACGTGGTCCGACGAGCACACTCGAGTAGGACCGCATCGGCGGGGATTCTACCTACATGTTGTGGTCACAACATGCATGCCCACTACCCCTAGCGGCTGGAGAGCTCCGCCCAGGTCTGCTCGTAGGTCTTCTGGATGCGTGGCGGAGCCGACAGTTCGTTGCCCGAAGAGTCGGTGAGGTGTGTCCGCGCGAAGCCGTAGGCGGTCGGGCGGTAGCCGGTGGTCTGCATGCCGGTCCGCTGCCAGGCCTCGGCGTCGGGGGCGAGGTGCTCGCGCAGCTTTCGCCATACGGTCCAGTTGAACCACAACGAGGTGACGAGGTCCTGTTGCAGCATCTTGGTCGGCACGTCGGGCCGCCAGCGGATGAGCTGGTCGAAGAGCATGACGAAGCTGTGGTTCTCCGCGACGCCCTTGCCGGGGAAGAGTATTTCCTTGCGGACGATGGCGTTCAGCATCGCGGGGATGCCGATCGTCGGGTCGGCCTTCTGGGTCCCGGTGTGGTGGGAGACCGAGCGGAAGCCGAAGCGTTCCTGGATGTCCAAGAAGCGATCGTCGACCAAGTAGCCGGACTGGAGGGTGTTGTTCTCGATCACCCAGTAGGAGGGGCGGTAGCGTGTGGTCTCGCGCTCGATCTCGGCGAACAGGGTTTCGTTGCGGTCGGGGGAGTTGATGTCCATCGCGTCGACGACGTAGAGGTGCCGAGCGTCGTAGTTGGTCTGGATGAAGGCCGCGTGGCGCTTCAAGGCAGGGTCCAGGGATCCGATCCCCTCGTTGGTGACGCGGACCCCGACAGCACGGTCCGGTTGGGTCGCGCGGGCGATGTCCTCCTCGGTCACCATCGAGCCCGCCTTTGACAAGGGGGCCTGCATGTAGACCCGCGCCCATCCCTCTTCGCCGGCCAGCTTGCGCTTCTTCGCCAACTGCTCGTCTGACCATCCGACCTGCGCGCCGTCCGGCAGCAGGACCGGGTTGCCCTCGGCGTCGAACTGGAGGGGGAAGTTCGACTGCTGGCCGGGAGGCTTGGAGAGGTCGAGGGCGGGGATGCAGACGAGCTCGTCGACCAGGTCCTCGGCGAGGAGGGTCTCGTAGAAGTCCCCCGGGCCGACGCGTGAGCCGATGATGAAGATCCGGCCAAGGACGCCCGGGCGGTTGGAGACGTCGGTGCGGAAGATTTCGACGAAGCGCTTGGTCTCGTTCAGGGAGCGGATCGACTGGACGTCGTCCAAGATGATCTTCTGCCATCGCGCCCCGCGGATCGTGGACTTGATGCCCCCGGTGGCGAAGGTGTAGTCCCGCTCGTCGTGGCGGGCGCCGAGCACGGTGAAGAAGTCGGCGTTCCACGGGCGCGCGATGTCGTTGGCGGTGTCCTTGAAGGGGCCGTAGTGCTCCATGAACAGGTTCGGCTCGGCGTCGTCGGTCATGCGTCGGGCGATGCGGCCGAGGGACTTGCGCGCGAGGGGCTGACCTTCCGACAACCAGGCGATCCGCTCGTTCGGGTTCGCGGCGATGCAGGCGCAGACGTAGTCCTCGAGCAGCGTCGTCTTCATCCATTCGGGGGGCAGCAGGATCATCGTCACCGAGCCAGGACCGGCCCGCTCCATCGCGTCGATGATCGTCTGAAGGTGCGGAAAGGTGTCGAGCCCGAAGTAGTACTTGCGGAAGGCGACGAAGAACTCCGCGAAAGTGTCGTAGTCCTCCCGACAAACCTTTGACGCGTTGTCCGGATCGAACTCGTGTCGACGCGCGAGGCGGTCCTCGTCGTCCTTCCGAGCGGCCACCGCGTCGATGCACCGAGCTCGAAACGCGAGGTCCTTTGCCCGCCAGTCCCGATACGTCTCGTACTTCCGCCCAGACCGCTCCAGAGCCGTAGCGATGCTCGCCCCAGCGCGAAGCGAGGCGACGATGCGGTCCTGAGCCTCCTTCTTGGTAAGGCCAGCCGATTTCCGACCTGTCGGTACGCCTCTGCGACGCGAGATCGCCCGATCCAACGACTCGATTCCAGTCTTGGCAGGCATCGTCTCGCAGCCTAGTTGTGCGGCGTCAATGTTGTGTCCATTCACTGTGTTGGGAAAATTTGAGAGTGGTCATAACGCCCAACCTCGGCACGGTCGGGGCACATACCGCCTCTGACCTGGGGTTTTGCCAAGCGACCGTGCCTCGGTAGTCCGCAGTTGACTACTGCCCCTCACCCACTGGCTGCACACTTACGCACCGAACCCACAGAACCGCACGCACCTTGCACGCCTGCGCTCACCTCAATGCCGCACCGCGACACACGTGCTACAGACCGTGTCGCTGCGCTCCCGGTTACCTAGTTCTCCCGACGTTGCCTCACGTCGAATTTCTCTTCGCCGTCGCATCGTCTCCGCGCTTGCCCGTGGTCAATGGGCGTGGACCTGTAGGCCCTCTGACGGCCGTGTCTCGGGTCCTGTTGCGCCCTCAGTCGTCCTGTATCCCGGTGCGGCGCCTTTGCGCAATGTCTCCCGACATGACGCCGGCTACCGCTTCCGGTCTCGACTGGTGTTGTCATCGTACACCTTCGGCGTCACAACATCAACTCCCTGTCTAGTTTCGCTTGACAGCTGGCTCGCCTTTCTGTATCCTTGTCTGTAGAGCTCAACTAGGGAGGGTTCGGAATGGCAGAGATGACCTACTCAGAGAGTGCCGAGGGTGTCCGCATCACGGCGCGGCGAGTTCAGCAGGAGCTCGTACGTCACGGACTGCCGGACGAGATGAGCTTGCTCGAGTGCCTGGCCGAGTGCGCCGAGGACGCTGACGGGCGCTACAACGCCGGCGACGTGCTCCGCTGGCTCGGCTACTAGCACTTTCCGCCCGTGGGAGGACCACTACAGCGCTCGACGCGCTGGCGGGCACGCAACAAAGAAATGACCTGGCCGAGGGATTAGCTCGCCAGGTCCGGCCACGACCCCTAGGGAGGTCTTGACAGTGGAAATTCAAGCACAGGTGGACGAGGTTTTCAGCACCGTTGAGGTGGGCGAGGTCGTCCCGCACATCGCGGAGCGCATCGAACCGGGAGCGATCCTCTACAGCTCATGGGGCTACGAACAGACGAACGTCGATTACTACCTGGTCACGCGGGTGACCAAGGCCTCTTGTTGGATCGTCCCGATGCGCCACGTCGAGGTCCCGAGCGCGGGCTACTCCCCGATGAGCGGCCACACCACGCCACTCGAGCCGATGAGCGATACGGGGTACTGCGAGTGCCGTCACCGTCTGTGGCAGCACAGTGAGTACGGCTGCTCAGGCGCTCCCCAGTACGACGAGGACTGCGCGTGCACCGAGGCGCGGCCCGTCCCGATCAAGCCGGCGATGCACCGCATCCGTCGCGGCTGGCAGGGCTCGGAGTGCTTGACGCTGACGAGCTACCGCAGCGCCTACCTGTGGGACGGGCGCGCGCTCTACGCATCGCACTACGCATGACCTACCCCCGCATCGTCATTCGGCACGCGACCTCTGGCGGTAAGGACGGCTACACGGTCACCATGTACCGCCGTCGGGGGGAGCACCCTTCATTCGCCCCGCGAGTGTTCGTGGAGACGAAGCGCAGCGCGATCCGCTGCAAAGTTCGATTCAAGATGGGCGAGAAGATCACCTTGGAGGATATGACGCTTCCTGACCTTCACGTCGCCCACTGAGCAGGTCGAAACGCCGGGAGGCGTCCGCGGGTTGGGCCCGCGCTGATGAGACCAAAGGGGACACATGGGCAGGTCGCTGAACATCGTCGGGCCTCAGGAGGTCGCTGAGATGCTCGAGGTGAAGTTACAGACCGTCCACGCTTGGCGGCTGCGCAAGGTCCTTCCCGAGCCCTCTGAGGTCATTTCCGGAGTTCCGATCTGGCGACGTCCGGCGATTCAGCGGTGGGCCGTCAGGACCAAGCGCGTCAAGATTGAGGAGTCCCAGTAGTGCTTTTGCTCGCCCGCCCTCCATGCGGATAGTCGGGGCAGAGGAACACGCCACCGGCCTGCTGGGCGATCATCGTCTTGCCGCAGTTGGCGCACTTCGGCGGCTGGTGTCCGTAGACCTCGGCCATGACCTCGCCAATGTGCTCGCGTTCCCACTCGTCCATCCCGTACTCAGTGATCGTGGCAAACGCAGCCTCATAGCAGTTGTCCCAGCACGGATTCCATGTTTCGCAACCTCGAAGGAACGTCAGGGCTATCGCCCGCTGGCGGGTGCGCTCGCTCTTAGGGTCGGGCCGCGTGCATGAAAGGGTTGACTTTCCTACCTCGTTCATGGTCGCCAGTTCCTTAGACGCATGACCTTGGCCTGCGTCCCCTCGACTCGCAGCACTCGCATCTTCTCGGCGGTGTCGCCACTCCCGATCACGATGATGTAGCGATGGAACCGGCGCTTAGGTGGCAGCGGAGCGGCGGTCGTGATCCACGACGAGTTGCGTTCCTCGATACCCGAGGCAACCCAGGCGTAGGCGAACAGCAGGACCAGGAGCGATCCTGAGCCGATGGCAACCCACCAGGACCAATACACCTAGACCTCCCTTTTGCAGCAAACGATAGAGTTATCGGCTTCAGTCATCGCTGCCTCCGTGATCTGGACATGCGTGCATCAGCAACGGCCCACAGTTCTCGCACTCGCTGGCGATCACCCAGTCGCAACCATGCTCAGGATCGCACGTCAGGAACGAGACTTCACCGCCGCACTGACCGCACTCAACTCCCACACTCAGCACGGTCCCTCCGTTCGTCGTCGGCTCGTAGGATCATCTGTGCCACCTCGCGGTCGGAATAGCCAACGAGCTTCCCGAGCACCCATAGCTCCTGGGTAGTGAAGGAAATGTTGGGATATTGCGTGCTGGTCATCGGACACCTTTCCAGTCCTCGTATTCCTTGTAGACGGGCGACGGTTCGGCACCAGTGGGCGAGAACGACATGCCGAGCGATTCGAGTTGGCGCATCGCCTTGAACGCTTGAAGCTTGATGATCTCGCGCTGAGACTTGTTGAATCGTGGCGACGTGAGCAGTAGGTCGGCCAAGTCGTAACGACCGA
>Ga0134128_10008715_pt1 | contig 12201 bp, 11 predicted proteins | sample KB31754_FD_96462 | JGI IMG/M metagenome (GOLD analysis project Ga0134128, IMG submission 96462) | Terrestrial soil microbial communities with excess Nitrogen fertilizer from Kellogg Biological Station, Michigan, USA - KB3-175-4 | ecosystem: Environmental > Terrestrial > Soil > Unclassified ...
CGGTTTTCTCCGAGCGATTGAGAGAGCGAAAGGTGCCGAGGGCGCACCGTCCTTGATTTCCGTGGACGCTACGACTTGGTGCTATCGGGAATTTCCCTATGGGGGCGCCCAACGTCTACTGGATCTAGCGCCAGACTCACTTGCGGAAACGCGGCCAACAACCCGGCTATTGTCCCGAGCCGGATTTGCCGCATTTTCCATAGGACGCAAGTGGGCAGCTGCGATGACTGATTTGCCGCTGCAATTCGTTTCACTGAAGTCGAGCGCCAGCTGATTCCGGCGCTGAACGAACTGGAGGCGGTCAAGTCGTCTCCAGTCCATCTCGTCCATCTTGCTTGGCAGGGTTTGCGGAGCGGGCCCCTCCGAACCGACCAGGTCGCCGCTCTCGAACGTTTGGGCCTCGGCGCGCCGACAACAACTCCGGATCGGTTCTACAAGGCACTGATCCGCGGCGAACTATGGCGGTCGTCAACGCGCCGTCGATCAGGAGTCACACTATGACCGACTCCGCTCAGTGCTTTTCTGATTTTGCCGTTCCGGGTTCTGGTCAATGTGCCGGGCTGCGACTTCTGCGCGCAATTGCTTGATTTCTTGGTACTGCTTGCTGACGTCACGCAAGACTGCAGCAATCCCGCAGATTTGGCTATTCCGATCGTGCAACGGCAGAATTGTGAATTCGACCGACACGCGGATGCCATTTTTTCGCTGTGCGGGTACCGAAAGAAGATCGCCTGCGCCGTATCGCGTGCGGCCGGTTTTCATTGTCTGGGCGTAACCATCCCAATGACGCTTTCGAAGATTTTCCGGAATGATGATATCCAGTGTTTGTCCGAGAGCTTCCTGTTGTGAGTATCCAAAGAGGCGCTCGGCTCCGAGATTCCAGAACTGGATGAGACCTTTCGAGTCCGCGTAGATAATTGCGTCGGGTGCGTTGACGACTAGAGTCCGACAAAATTCATTGAATTCGATGTTCACGATAACACTCCCTGGTCGCGCTTTGTTGGCCTATTTCGCGCAGTCGAGCGACTGTCATGAAAAAGACCGGCGCCCGTTCACTCTCGGAACTGGCTCATCTGACTATCGCAGGAGCCGCTACAAGCTCGATACCTAACCGCAAAACTTTACAATTGGGACAGATGCACGCATAGCGTTTTGCGCAGCACGCGTTCGATCTCAGAGACGGCGGGAGAGAGTATTCCGCGACTTGCAGCCCTAATGAGTTTCTTTCTCGGTAGTTTCCGAGTCTGGCCTGAACCCTCTGAGGCGCGCTACCACCGCAGAACCGGGAATGTTCCAGATCTGCGTCATGGGCGGATTCCGGGTGACGCTGAGTGGCTCACGCCTGACGTCCGCGACTTGGTAGAGTGGATTGCTGTTTTGAGGACGGCGAGTGTCGACAATCTTCACCATAGGTCATTCCACACGACCGGTCGCTGAGTTTGTGGCATTGCTGCAGCAAGTTGCCGTAGACCGTTTGGTCGATGTGCGTTCAGTACCTCGTTCGCGGACGAGTCCTCAGTTCAACATCGATGCTTTGCCGAATGCTCTAGCTGTAGCGAGAATTTCGTACGTACATCTGCGAGCGCTGGGTGGCCTGAGACATGGTCGTCCGGACGGGGAAAAATCGCCGACTCGGTTCTGGCAGAACGCTTCGTTTGCGAACTACGCGGACTATGCTGAGACGGTCGCATTTCGGAGAGGGTTGCAGGAACTGACAATGACGGCTCTCGATCACTGTTGTGCAATCATGTGCGCCGAAGCCGTGTGGTGGCGTTGTCACCGCAGGATCATCTCCGATTATCTTCTGGCCGAAGGTGTCACTGTGGCTCACATCTTGGGCCACAACAGAATCGATCTCGCTACGCTGACACCCGGTGCGCACATATTACCTGGTGGGAAGGTCCTCTATCCGGATGCGAGCGCAACTTTGGGATCCGCGGCCGCGATTCAGACTCGTTTGGCGAAGCCCGAATGCGGATGAAACGCCGCGACATCGAGGGGTTTAATAGGGAGCGCGCCATGTTGTGGAGTGCATCCGTCTTGAAAGGCTATGAAATCGCTGGGAGCGATGGACTTCTGGGCGTGGTCAGCGACCTTCTCTTCGACGATGCAAACTGGAAGCTGCGCTGGCTCGTCGTCAAAACCGGACACTGGCTTTCGGGACGTGATGTACTTCTCCCCGTCGTGGTACTTGGCCATCCCGATATGACCCTCAGGCACTTCCCGGTAACGCTTACTAAGCAACAGATCAAACACAGCCCCGACATCGAAACCGATCTGCCTGTGTCGCGCCAGACTGAGAAAGGTCTATTCGACTTCTATGGTTGGGATCCCTATTGGGCCAGCGGCTATTTCGGCGGAGGTGCGATTGCGACCCCGTTCGTAGCACCGTTGTATCATTCAGGAGCTATACCGCGGGACCCAGGCACGGTTGACCCTCTGGAAAGAGATGGTGATCCACACTTGCGCGCTGCAAGCGCCGTGCTGGGCTATCGTGTCTTCGCCTCAGATGGCGCGATTGGGCGTGTCCGCGACCTGCTGTTTGAAGATACAAACTGGAGTGTTTGCTACGTTGAAATTGAACCGGAGAGCCAGGGACTTCCAAGGTTGATATATGTTTCAACGCACTCGATTAAGGCCGTCAGTCTTAAAAATAGATCGCTCGATCTACGTAGCACTCGGCACCAGATCGCAAGCGACACCCCTTTTGGTCCGGCCTGCGCCGAGGAAGGCACGAAGAAGCGGATATGACGACTGCATTTGACATTCGGTTCGTAAAGACGCGCCGTTTCCGACTATGGTTCGTCGCATGAGGATGGATATTATGAGCGCACGAGAGCGCAGCATGCCATTGGAGCGCTTGCTACGAGAAATCGGAGAGTGTCAAATCTGTGCGGCTCACCTGCCACACGGTCCGCGACCAGTGTTACAGGCGGGAGAGTCAGCTCGTTTACTAATTATAAGCCAGGCACCGGGCAGCAAAGTGCATCGAAGCGGCGTGCCTTGGAACGACTCGAGCGGTGATCGGTTGCGATTCTGGTTGGGACTGGACGCATCTCAATTCTATGATAGTAAGCGCGTGGCTCTTGTCCCCATGGGTTTCTGCTATCCCGGCACAGCTGAGAATGGAGGCGACAAACCTCCGCGACGGGAGTGTGCCGCGCTCTGGCATGAACGCCTGATCGGCCGCCTTTCTCGCGTCGAATTGACACTCCTGATTGGTCAGTATGCACAACGAAGCTACCTGGGATCCCGAACCAAAAATACGCTCACGGAGACCGTCGCGGCATTTTCCGAATACGGACCAAAGCTAATTCCGCTCCCGCATCCTAGCTGGCGCAGTGCGGCATGGATGAAAGCCAACCCCTGGTTTGAACAATCCGTTCTTCCGCAGCTCCGAGCCGCAGTGCAAAATCTCTGGGCCCATTCCGATCGCCGGTGGCGGCATTAACGCCGCCGCCGCCAAGTTGACTTGTCTCGGCAGATAGCCGCGGCGTGAGATTGCTGTGGTTGGCGGGACGATTCCGAGAGTTCAGTACTTTCCGAGTCTGCAACATTGTCGTGCAGCACGCCATCGTCTCTCCAAGGCAATTATGTCGGGAGATAGGGATGATTCGGTCGAATGTCTTTCGGTTACCTCATTCAGATCTGAACGAATTTCTTCTTGCGGATGTTGGAGTCCAGCTCAACGGACTATCCGTGACCGTCCTTTCGCTCCTTGCCCGTTCCGGGGTTGATCCTTGGAGCGAGGCTGAACGTCTTGCTGCGTTGCCGCCCGCTGCGGCGATAACCGTGATGACGTCGTCTATTGACTCGTCGCCGACATGTGTCCTGACCGGCGGCGATCCGGCAAGTACTGCAAGTCGCCTCGTTGCTCTTCTTCCTCATCAGGCCACCGAAACGCGGCTGGGAGGTTCGAGTTACGACGCCTTTGAGGTCATGCATGCGAGGCTCGCGATTTTGTTCTTTTGCGGCCTGGCCGGCGCCCTATTGTTCTCGGCATTGCTCAGTGTCTGACTAATCGTCACGGCGTAGTCGGCAGGCGACGCGTGCCCAAGGTTGCTATGGCGCTTGTGCGTCTCGCATTACTTTGACACGCAAGAGATTCCGAGCATCGACCCCAATACACTCGCCCAAGCATCGAGTGACAGCAGGCTCCAGTGTGGCGATTGTTTCTGCTTGGCTGCCGCAAAGTGGAATAGCTGTTGGTCCGTATATTCCGAGCCTGCTCGCCATCGGAGACAAGGCATAGTCATCCAGAATCGTCGTCCGCGTGAACCCTACAAGCGACGAAATGGAGCCAGAGCATGCAGAGATTGTCAGCTGTTCTGCTTGTCGCCACTTTACTGAACTTTACGGTTACGGCCGCAGTGGCCTCTGGATTCGCGTTGCGAGAATCCAGCGCCGGCGCCATGGGCACAGCGTACGCAAGTGCCGCCGCTTCCAACAACGATTCCAGCTTTCTCTTCTACAATCCAGCGTCGCTCGGAGGTGTCGAGGATTGGGACGCGTCGATCAACGCAACGGCACTGTTACTCGACTCGAATGGCAGATTCGCCGCAACGACGACGGTCGGGACACCGGCAGGTGGAAGTGCGACCCCTCAAGGTTTTATCGGTGATGCGCTGGTGCCGGGGTTCTCGCTTCGTTATCGAATGAACGACCGATTGGCGATAGGGGTGTCGCTGTCGACTCCGTGGGGCGAGAGCACAAGTTATCCGGCGACCTGGACAGGGCGGTACTACACGATCGGAACAAATCTTGTCGCGTACAATGCGTCTCCGGTCGTGTCCTTTCAACTGACTCCGCAACTGACCGTTGCAGTAGGCGCGCAAATTCAATATGTGCGAAGCCATCTGACCGAAGCGATCGACTTTGGAACCCTTGGCGCTGTCAACCACGTTCCTGGTTCGGTGCCGGGAACACAAGACGGATTCGTCCACCTTCATGGTCATGGCTGGGGTGCCGGATATGTCCTCGGAGTGCGCTGGCAACCGACGAGCGATCTGGCGATCGGAGTCGCCTACCGCTCGGAGGTACAACAGGTACTCAAAGGATCAGAGCGATTTATCTACGACAGAGCGGGCATAGCTGTAACTATCAACGCGCTGACGGGTGCGTTCGCAAATTCTGGCGGACGGGCGGATCTGCCGACGCCGGCTGTACTCGCGGTTGGCACACGCTGGAGAATCGATGATCGGTGGAGCGCACTCGGCGAAGTCGAATATACGAACTGGAGTTCACTGAAGCAGCTGTCGCTACAGGCGAACGATCCCTTCAATCCCGTATCCGTGACGACGCTGAACTGGAAAAATACATGGTTCACTTCACTGGGCGCGGAATACCGGATCGATGATCGCTGGACTCTGCGAGCGGGCATCGCCTTCGATGAGGCAGCCGCACCTCGGTTGACTTTGGAGCCACGCATTCCCGACGCTGATCGTTACTGGATTGCGGCCGGCGCAGGTTATCACTGGAGCGGCAACATCGATGTCAATTTTGCGCTGAGCCATCTCTTTGCGCCGCAAAGCACAATCAACCAGACCGTATTTCAGCCTGGAAATCTTGGCCGCGGCAATCTTGGTGGCACAAGCAGCTCAAATGCGACCTTGATCGCGGCCCAGATCTCGATCCACTGGGTGCGCCCTCGCATGGACAAGAGCGTCGCATCGGTAGATTCCGAGCCTGTCCAGCGCAAGACACTCCCTATATCCGTTTGGTGAGATTGAAGGAGCAAGAGATGCGACTTTTCAAGAAAAAAGAAAAGGACAAGGCGTACCCGGACCTGCGGAACAGTCTGCGCGGTCGGGTTACAACCGAGGGACCAAATCACGAGACTGTCTTCTCAGAGCATCGAGGGCCAGACATTGTCAGTCCCGGCTTGAAGGAGCCGGCGGGTCAGACAACGCACGAGTGACGTTCGGTTCGCGGGCCGCACTAGTTGCAATAAGTTCAAGGTGAAAGATGCGTGTCCTATTTGTAACGGCAGAGCTTTATCCCCTGGCCAAATCGGGAGGGCTGGCGGATGTTTCGAGTGCCTTGCCGCGTGCGCTCGCACGGAGCGGCGTTGACATTCACATTCTGTTGCCCGGGTATCCCGGCGCCCTCGAGGGCCTCAAGAGCCCGCGCATTGAGGCTCGACTGGGCTCATTGCTGGGCGTCGAAAATGTCACGCTTGTTTCAGGTCAGCTGCCCAACTCCCAAGTTCCGCTATGGTTGGTCGACGCTCCATCGCTTTATTGCCGAGATGGTGGGTTATATCAGGATAACGAAGGACACGACTGGGCCGACAACGCACTGCGTTTCGCTCTTCTTGCTCACGTAGCCGCTAGGATTGCTAATGGACTCTTGAACAGCTGGAGGCCCGATGTTGTCCACGCCAACGATTGGCATGCCGGGCTGTTGCCGCTTCTGCTTTCTATGGAAGAATCGCCCCGGCCTGCCACCGTGTTTACCCTCCATAATTTGGCCTTTCAGGGCAATTTTCCGCGCGAAGTCCTATCTGCTGTCGGAGTACCAGATCACTTTTTTAACGCCAATGGTCTGGAGCACTATGGCCAGGTGTCCTTTCTGAAAGCTGGTGTTCGGTTCGGCGACAAAATCACGACCGTTAGCCCCACTTACGCCAGGGAAGCACTGACGCCCGAACTCGGTTTTGGCTTGGACGCCGTCTTGCGAAGCCGGGGAACGGCGTTCTCGGGAATCCTGAACGGAATTGATGATGAGCTCTGGAACCCTTCAACCGATGCTTACCTGCCGCAGCATTACAACGCACTTGATATTTCTGGCAAACGGGTTTGCAAGGCACAACTCCAAATGGAGTTTGGGTTGGAAGTGAATGCCGAAACGCCTTTACTCGGTTTTGTAAGTCGGCTTGCACACCAAAAGATGGCGGATGTCATTCTGGAGGCTATTCCAACCTTCGCGGCGTCGGGAGCCCAGTTTGTGCTGGTTGGCGAAGGCGACCATTCACTTGAGCAAAGCTTTGAAGTTCTCAACCAGCGTTACCCTGGGTCCGTCTCAGTTCACATCGGTTACACGGAAGATCTAGCACATCGGTTGCAGGCAGGCGCCGATATCCTCCTTGCTCCAGCCAGGTTTGAGCCGTGTGGTCTGACGCAGTGTTACGCGTCACGTTATGGAACGTTGCCCGTCGTGCGTCGAACCGGCGGTCTCGTGGACACTGTGATCGATGCGACAAAAGCGAGCCGGTCAGATCGCACCGCCACAGGGTTTGTCTTCGACGAAGCAAATTTGTCCGCTCTGCTTGATGCTACCGGGCGCGCATTGGCCTTATATAAGGAGCCACTGGCATGGCGTAGGATGCAGCTACAATCTATGGGGCAGGACTTCGGTTGGGACACAAGTGCCGCGAAATACATGGATCTTTATCATGAGGCATCTGGAGTTTCCTATCCCTTCACAACAAGAGGCTCCGTTGCCATCAATTGTTGATGCTGAAACGGAAGGAGAGCAGCATTGGTCGCACGCGCGCGTTATATGAATCGTGCCTCTTGAACGCACGGAGCAGATGATGGTCCCCGAGGAACTAGTTCGTCAGCGAAGCTATCAAATTTGGTTGCACGAGGGGTGTCCCAACGGTAGTTCTCTCGATCATTGGTGCCGCGCCAGGGCCGAGTTGGAAATTGAGTATTGGGCTCTTTCTCAAACTACCGGTGAACGCGGGCAGTTTGTTTTGCCGCGCCTGGCCATTTCGTCGCCGCCGCAGAGAATGGTGTCCAGGCGAGTTTCGAGGACCACTCCGCATAGAGCGCAACCCTAAGTCGCCCATCCATCTCTCGAGCATGATCTACCTATCCGCTCTAAACGAGCAGCGGCGATGGACCTTGTTGAGGGAGCTCAACCCGTGGGTGCCGTCGAACTTAGGTCGGTATCGAGCGTCCGATAGAGGATAAGAAGGGTCGTTCCTCATGATCTCGTTGCCTCTATCAAATTTGCCGGAAGAGGTAGCGGATTTGCGCAGTCTTGCGCTCGATCTGCGCTGGACCTGGAGTCACGAATGCGATGCTCTTTGGGAATATGTCGATAAATCGCTTTGGCAACGGACGCGAAACCCTTGGACCGTGTTGCTCAATACACCGACGCAACGGTTACGCAGTCTCGCTTCGGACAACGTCTTTCGGCAGAAACTCGCCGAATCCGTCAATGCGAGGCGCCTATACCTCCAACGCCCCGGAGTACTCAACCCGTCCAACGGCAGGGCAGCGATTGGTGCGGTCGCTTATTTCAGTATGGAATTTGGTCTTGGTGCGGTGCTACCGCTCTACGCTGGTGGTCTCGGTGTTCTGGCAGGGGATTTCCTGAAAACCGCCAGCGATATGAACGTTCCAGTAATTGGAGTTGGCCTCCTTTATCAGGAGGGATATTTTCGCCAAATCCTCGATGCCGAAGGAAGGCAGCAAGAGTTCTACCCTTACAATGAGCCCGCGACGATGCCAATCGAGCCGGTGGTTCTAGAAGAGAATGGATGGCTGCGAATTCCGCTCGAGTTGCCAGGCCGCATTATCCAGCTTCGTGTCTGGCGCGCGACGGTTGGGCGCGCCACGCTTTATTTGCTGGATAGCAACGATCCTCTAAACAGTCCGGTGGACCGTGGCATCACAGCAAAGCTTTATGGTGGCGGCAACGAAATACGTCTGATGCAGGAAATTGTGCTCGGAGTGGGCGGTTGGCGCGTCGTAGAAGCGCTGCATCCGGAGGTGGAGGTTTGTCACATCAATGAAGGGCACGCCGCTTTTGCCATCATAGAGCGGGCATGTCAGTTCGCGGATAAGGCGAATTTGAATTTTTGGGACGCGTTATGGGCCACGCGCGCCGGCAATGTGTTTACAACTCATACCCCGGTTGCCGCGGGATTTGACTTGTTTTCACCTACCTTGCTGCGCAAATACTTGCCATATGTTGAGACCAGATTGGCCGACCGTGGGGCGAGCTTCGATGACATCATCGGGTTGGGTCGTATCGCCCCCTCGAACTCTGACGAACCATTCAATATGGCCTATCTTGCACAGCACGGGTCCGCTGTCTGTCTTGGCGTAAGCCGCTTGCATGGCGAATTCAGCCGTCATCTCTTTCAGCCACTCTATCCTCATTGGCCCACATGTGAGGTCCCGGTAGGTCATGTCACAAACGGGGTGCATATTCCGACATGGGACTCCGCCCGGGCGGACAAGCTTTGGACCGACGCGTGCGGCAAAGACCGTTGGCGAGAGATGCCAGACGATTTGGGCGATCGCATGTCCCGAGTTTCTGACGAAGAGCTCTGGGCCATGCGCGGCGATGGGCGTCAAAAAATCGTCTCATTCGTTCGACGTCATTTAGTTACTGCGTTGCGAGAGCGCGGCACAGATCTGGACCTCATCCCCCAATCCGATGTCATATTGGATCCAAATGTGCTGATTGTTGGTTTCGCGCGGAGATTTACCGGATACAAGCGGCCCAATCTTCTTTTGCGAGATGTTGCGCGTTTAGAAAAACTGCTCGTTAATGAAAAATGTCCCATCCAGATCATTGTAGCGGGGAAAGCGCATCCCGCGGATTTGGAAGGAAAGCAGATGATCCAGGCCTGGATTAATCTCGCACAGCAGCCCCGGTATCGTCGGCGGGTGGTGTTCTTGGAAGACTATGACATCGCCCTCGCCCAAGAGTTAGTGCAAGGGGTCGACGTCTGGATTAATACGCCGCGGCGTCCATGGGAGGCGTGCGGCACCAGCGGCATGAAAGTGCTGGTCAATGGCGGGCTCAATTGTTCCATTTTAGATGGTTGGTGGGACGAGGCTTATGACGCAAACGGCGGTTGGTCGATTGGTGATGGGCGTGGTGGGGAGGCTCAAGATGTCGACGAACGGGACGCAAGAAGTCTCTACGATGCTCTAGAGCAGAAAATCATTCCGGAATTCTACGACCGCGACACGGACGGATTGCCGCGGGCATGGCTGGCGCGGGTTCGGCGCAGCATGTCAGCATTAACGTCAGTGTTTAGCAGTGCGCGCATGATGCGGGAGTATATTGAAAAGGCTTATTTGCCCCTTGCGGAAGCCTACAGGGTACGGACGGCCAACACCTGTGCGCTGGCCAAGGACATGCGGGTATGGTCAGACGCCTTGTGGCGTCACTGGTCAAGTTTGCACATTGGAAGCCCGACCATTGTTCAAGCAGAGGACCAATGGCGGTTTTCCGTGCCTGTCTTTCTTGGGGAAATATCGCCCTCTTCAATACACGTAGAACTGTTCGCGAATGAGCGAAAAGATAGGCCAGCCGAAGCCGCCATTCTCCACCAAGAACAAGCGATACCTGGCACATTAAATGGTTACATTTACGCGGGAGAGGTCGCGGCCTCCCGATCCGCAGATGACTATACTGTTCGCATTGTGCCGTATCATGGCGATGTAAAAATTCCGCTCGAAATACCGCTTATTGCCTGGCAACGCTAACAGAGATGGCCTGAGCGCTTGTCGGGAGCGCCACGCTATGGCGCAGAGAGGGGTTGTCGCAAAGACTTCGTGCGACAGCAATGTCCGGATGGGATCGCAGCGGTACGCTAGTCTTGATCTCGATTGAGAACGACTGTCTGGCCAACAACCGCAACCAATTGACGTGGTCCGGGGAAATGTGCCGGCTTGAGGTAGAGTCCGTCCCTTTAAGGAGGCGCCGGTTTTTGGTGGGCGCGGCTATGTAGTAAGAATGGCAACGATATTCCTTGTTCCGTGGCGACTGATGTTAGATACGAGCCGCGGTGAGCTAGCAGTCGAGCTTTGCAGCCAGTGATGTCGCTTCAAGTCAACTCGTTGATCCAGAGTGGGATTTGGGCATGCGAGCAACAAATATATTTAGGCGTCTGCGTCGCGATCGGCCATGGCTAGGCCTGGCAGCAGGAGCGACATTCTTTGCAATAGCAGCAGGCCTGCGCTGGCTCCTTGGCGAATTGTCCGAGGGCTTTGGTCCAATGCCCTTTGGTCCGATGCTGTTCCTACCGGCGATAATGTTGGCGGGTCTTTTTGGAGGCATTCGCATCGGATTGGGCTTCGCCGTCGTTTGTGTGCTCATCGCATGGACTTGGTTCTTTCCCCCGTACGGAACCTTCATCCTCGGGCGCCGCGAGATTATCACAATGTCGATATTCGTTTCGACCGTCGCTCTTGAGTTGTACGTGATCCGCAGTTTGAACATCGCCATCGACGATTTGTCGACGGCACGTGAGCGAGCGAATACGATGTTTCGCGAACTGCAGCACAGGGTGGCGAACAATCTTCAGTTTGTCGCGAGCGCTTTGCTTCACGAAAAGAGGTTGACTGAAAAGGGAAGTATCGGCGCGCTCGCGCTTGAGGCGGCTCTGAGCCGTTTGAATCTGATGGCGCGCGTGCATCGTCGTCTCCATGATCCAACTGCCATCGACCTTCCGATCGAAGACTATCTCAAAGATCTCTGCACGGATCTCGTCAAAGCTAGCGATAGGCCAAACATCCAGTTAGCGATCAAAGCGGAGGCCCCAGGCCTAGATCTCGAATCCTTGATGACCCTTTCGTTGATCATCGCGGAGGTTGTTACGAACAGCCTCAAACATGCATTTCCGAACAGGATGAACGGAAATATTTCCATCGCGATCACCACTAAGAACCACATCCGTATGCTCATCATCACGGATGATGGCTGTGGAATTTCCTCGACCTTTGAAAGGAACAAAAGGAGTGGCTTGGGACAAGCTATTCTGAAGAATCTCGCTTCCCAATTGGATGGAACTCTATCGTATGAACGGGGTTCGGGGACGACTATACGCCTTGTATTTCCAGAGTAAAACCGGGCGCTCGATCGCGCGAATTACTTAGGTTGGTTTGTCCGCCATGCACGCGCCAACGTGATTGTGCCGGGCCCGCTTAGGTGTTAAACATGTATCCAGAGTATTGCTTTTGTTGAGATGGAACTCTCCGTGGCTGGTCGCGAAGGTCACGCGGGCCAAAAAAAAACACTCGGTGAGCGAAGGGGGCCACCGAGTATCGATAGGGCGCAAGATCATGAAAACCTAGTCGGAGCCGATCATCAGTTTAGTGTCCAACGTTCGAGATTTTGAAAACAACAGCTGACGTTGCGTGGCGACGTGCAATCGTCAGATGGCTATCTCGCTGATCTGACCTGGCGAGTATAACGGGTAGCAATTTGGAAGGCCTAAAATGGGTTACAACG
>Ga0134128_10008716_pt1 | contig 12201 bp, 12 predicted proteins | sample KB31754_FD_96462 | JGI IMG/M metagenome (GOLD analysis project Ga0134128, IMG submission 96462) | Terrestrial soil microbial communities with excess Nitrogen fertilizer from Kellogg Biological Station, Michigan, USA - KB3-175-4 | ecosystem: Environmental > Terrestrial > Soil > Unclassified ...
CCAGTCGTCAGGGCCCGCAGGCTTCATGGCGCGCCGGTGGCCAGGGCAAGGCGCACTTCGGCCAGCACGCCGGCCCAGTCGCCCGGCGTCCGCTGGCGGAACAGCCGCATCGAGCGATACCAGGGGCTGTCGGCGCGGCCCGTGAGCCAGCGCCAGTCGCCCTTGTAGGGCAAGAGCAGCCAGCACGGCTTGCCCATGGCCCCGGCCAGGTGGGCGACGGCGGTGTCGACGCTGATCACCCGTTCCAGCCCGCGGACGAGCTCGGCGGTCTCCTCCATGTCCCGCGCCCCGGTGTCGGCGGGGTCCAGGCTGCGGACGCCGGGCAGGGCCGCGAGCTCGGCGGCGATGGCGTCGGGGAGCGAGCGATTGGCGTCGTCGGCGTGTGCGGCGCTGCCCTTGGCCACGAGGCCCACGCCGGCGCCGCCCGGCCGACCCGGCAGGTAGGGCGTGGGCGGGATGGTCTGCAGCGTGGTCCCCATGCGCCAGGGGAGCGAGGCGGCCAGCACCCAGGCGTCGTGGTCGCGCAGCTGCACCTGGCCCTCGGTGGCGATCAGCTCGCAGCCGAGACCGGCGAACAGCCGCTTCAGCGCCGGGTGGCACAGCAGGGTGACCCGAATGCCGCGCTCGCGCAGCGGGGCGACGTAGCGGGCGTACATGATCTGGTCGCCCAGCCCCTGCTCGTGCCAGATCAAGAGCGAGCGGACCGGCTGGCCCTCCCACTCGGGGAAGCTGAGGGTCGGCTTGCGGTTCTGGCCCGGCTTCAGCATGCGGGCCTCGTAGTAGGGCCAGCCCTCGGCGTAGCGGCCCAGCCTGAGCAGCAGGAAGCCAAGCTGGCGGAGCAGCGCGGGGTCGGCCGGATCGCGCTTCAGCTGCTCGCTGTAGACGGCCTCGGCTTCGGCCCAGCGGCGCTGGTCCTCCAGCAGCAGGCCCAGGTTCAGCGCCGCCGGCGGGGTCGGCTGGCTGGCCTGCAGGATGCGGTAGAGCCGCTCGGCCTCGTCGGCGCGGCCCTCGTTGTGGGCGCCCACGGCCAGCGCCCAGACCTCCTGGGCGTTCATCACGCGGCCCTGGGGGCCCGGCGGCGGGGCGGAGGACACGGCGGGCTCTCGCGAGGGACGACGGAGCCGGATGTTTGGCGGCGGCGCCCGCAGAAGGCAAGCCTCGGCTAGGCGGCCTTCTGCAGCTCCTGCTTCACCCGCTCGGCCAGCGTCTTGATGTCGATCGGCTTGGCCAGGAAGGAGACGTTGGTCTCGCCCTCCAGCAGGTCGGAGAACTCGCTCTCGGCATAGCCCGAGATGAACATCACCGGCGCGCCGCCCAGGTAGGCGCGCGCCTGTTTCAGCAGGTCGGGGCCCTGCATGCCCGGCATGACCACGTCGGAGATCATCAGGTCGATCTCGCCGGCGTGGGTCTCGGCCAGCTCGAGGGCCTCCTCGCCCGAGGCCGCCTCGATGACCTCGTAGCCGCGGGCGCGCAGCAGCTTGGCGGCCACGCCGCGTACGGCGTCCTCGTCCTCGACGAACAGGATGCGCCCCGCGCCGGAAAGGTCACGCGCCACCGTCCGCTTCGGCTGGACGACCGCCGGCTCGGGCTGGAGCATGGCGCTGGCGGCGTGGACGGGCAGGAAGATGCGAAACGCCGCGCCCTCGCCCGGCCTGGAGGCGACCGAGATCCAGCCGTCCGACTGCTTGACGATGCCGTAGACGGTGGCCAGGCCCAGGCCGGTGCCCTCGCCCACCGGCTTGGTGGTGAAGAAGGGTTCGAAGATCTTGGCCATCACGTCGGGCGCGATGCCCGGGCCGTCGTCGGAGACCTCGATCAGCGCCTGGTCGCCCTGGGCGGTGGGATAGTCCATCGCCTGGGCCTGCGCTTGGGTGAGCCGGGCGGTCCGGATGTTGACCGTCCCGCCGCCATGGGCGCGCACGGCGTCGCGGGCGTTGACCGCGAGGTTCATCACCGCGGTCTCGAGCTGGCCGCGGTCGGCGCGCACCTGCGGCAGGTTGCGGCCGTAGTCGGTGGTGAGCTTGACGTCCTCGTAGAGCACCCGGCGCAGCAGCACCTCGAACTCGCTGATCAGCTCGCCAAGATCGAGGATCTCGCGCTGCACGGTCTGCTTGCGGGAAAAGGCCAGCAGCTTGCGCACCAGGTCGGCGGCCCGCGTCGAGGTCTGGCGGATCTCGTTAAGGCCCTCGTAGCTGGGGTCGCCCACGGGGTGGCGCGAGGCCAGCACGTCCAGCTGCATGAAGATGGCCGTGAGCAGGTTGTTGAAATCGTGCGCCACGCCGCCCGCCAGCTGGCCGATAGCCTGCATCTTCTGGCTCTGGGCGAGTTGCAGCTCGATCTGCTTCTGCTCGGAGACGTCCACCAGGTAGGCGACCCAGCGGCCGTCGCTCTTGGCGAGGTAGAGGTGGGCCACCCGGGACGGGTCGTGGGCGAGGCGCACCTCCAGAGGCGCGGCGCCGCCGTCCGCCAGCTTCAGCGCCGCGTCGGCCCGGCTGGCCGGATCGATAAGCTCGCCGAACAGCTGGCCCCGCTCGCCGCCGCCGGCCACCGCCTTCAGCGCCGCGTTGGTCTCCAGGATGGTCGACGCGAAGGGGTCCTCGCCCTCCAGGAGGGCGGCGCCGAACGGCGAGGCGGCCGCGAAGGCGTCCAGCACCTTCGGCGGCGGGGCGCTCGCCCCGGCGATGGCGTTGATCACCTCCATGGCGGCCGGCGGCAGGGCCAGCGCGGCGGCGCCCGGGCCGGTCAGGCGCACCAGGAAGCGCCGCGGCGCCAATTGCGAGACCAGCGCCTGGTGCTCGGAGCCACCCCCCTTGATGGCCGCGCGGCCCGGCTCGCCGCGACGGGCGGCGGTGAGCGCGGCGAACAGGCTGGCGGCCGAGGATCCCGTCTTGGGCAGGCGGCCGGCCAGGCCCATCACCGACTTCCAGGCCGCGTTTGTGGCCTTGATGCGCCCGTCGGGCGCGGCGATCGCGGCGGGCTCGGAGAGGGCGTCGATCAGCCGCACGGCGTCGAGCTCGCCCTCGGCCGCCGGCTCGGCCGAACCGCGCAGCACGATGAGGCCCAGGATGGTCACCCCGGCCAGGCCGATGAGCAGCAGGAGACCCGCCAGGGTCGCCGGGCCGGCGTGCACCGCCGGGGCGGCGGCCAGCACCACGGCGACCAGGAAGAACACCACGGCGGCGGCGCTCAGCGGCTCGGCCCCGCCCCTGCTCGCCTTGCGGACCTTCGGCTCGGGCATGGCGGCCGCGCCTCCAGGCGCTCCCAACGAATCGGTCGTGCGCATTCTGTCACAGGCTTCAAGGTGTTGCAGGGCGGCCGGCAAATTCGCCGCGGCGGAAGCGGCGGGCCGCGGAGTCGCGGCCGGCGGAGAGGATGAAGCCGATGATCTTGGCCACCGCCTCGTAGTGGGCGGGCGGGATCACCTCGTCCACCTCGACGGTGGCGTAGAGCGCGCGGGCCAGCGGCGGGTCCTCCAGGATCGGCACGCCCGCCTCTTCGGCCACCTCGCGGATCTTCAGGGCGAGCGAATCCAGGCCCTTGGCGGCGCACAGCGGGGCCTGGGCGACATCGGTGTCGTACTTCAGCGCCACGGCGTAGTGGGTCGGGTTCATCACCACGACGGTGGCCTCGGGCACCGACTGCATCATCCGCCGCCGGGCGCGCTCGGTGCGCAGCTGGCGCTGGCGGGCCTTGATGTGCGGGTCGCCTTCGGACTGCTTGAAGTCCTCCTTCAGTTCCTCCTTGGTCATCCGCATGCGGGTCATGAAGCGCTGACGCTGCCAGAGCCAGTCGGCCCCGGCGACGACCAGCAGGAAGGCGCCCACCGCGAACACCAGCCGGCGCAGCACGTCCAGAGCGAAGGACATGGTGGCGATGGGCTCGAAGCCGGCCAGGTTGGTGAACTCCGCCAGGTGTGGCTGCAGGATCCACCAGGCCAGCGCGCCGGTCAGGAACACCTTGACCAGCGACTTGATCCACTGGGCGAAGCCGTCGAGGCCGAAGACCCGCTTCAGCCCGTGGGTGATGGAGAGCTTCGAAGGATCGAAGGCCAGCCGCTCGGGGCTGAACAGGAAGCCGGTCTGGATCAGGTTGCCGAACACGCCGGCCGCCGCGGCGGCCAGCACCACGGCGCCCACCGCCGGCGCCGCAGCCTCGATGGCCAGGCGGGCGATGTGCACGCCGTCGGCGCCGTCCAGGCGCATGGTGTCAGGGGCGGCGATGAACGGGCGAAGCGAGGCGGCGAGGTTGCGCGAGAGCCAGCCTCCGCCCAGCGCCACGACGCCCGCGACGGCCAGCAGCGAGGCGACGGACGGCAGGTCCTGCGTGCGGACCACGTCCCCACTCTCGCGCGCCTGTTGCAGGCGCCGCGGTGTCGGGTCTTCTGTACGTGAGGCGGCGTCGTTGGTGTCGCTCATCGCGCCCGCTCAGGTGAAGAACGCGAGCAGGTCGCGGTAGTGGTCGATCCAGACCATGCCGATCGCGCCAAGGCTGAGCGCGAAGATCGACAGGCCCATCAGCACCATCAGCGGCGACGCCACGAAGAAGATCTGGAACTGCGGCATCACCCGGCCCACCAGTCCGGTGGCGACGTTGAAGATCAGCGCGAAGGCGACCACCGGGGCGGCCAGCTGCAGGCCGAGCGCGAAGGACTTCGCCACCGTCTGCACCGCCAGGGTGTTGGCGTCGGAGAGCGGCACGGGCCGGCTGAACGGGAAGATCGCGTAGGACCGCACGATGGCGGCGATGAACAGGTGTTGCAGGTTGGTGGTCATGATCAGCACCAGCCCCATCAACCCCAGGAAGGCGCCGATGGCGGTGGAGGGGGCGGCCTGGGTCGGGTTGGCGGTCTGGGCGAAGCCCAGGGTGGTCTGGATCGCGACCACCTCGCCCGCGGCCGCCAGGGAGGACATGAAGAAGCGCAGGACGGCGCCTATCAGCAGGCCGATCAGCACCTCCTTGATGATCGCGCCCGCCACCCCGGAGACGGCGGTGGGCAGCGCCGGCACGTTGGGGCTGATCACAGGGAACAGCATCAAGGCCAGGGCCAGCGAGAACGCCAGCCGGATGCGGATCGGCACGAAGGTCTCGCCGATCGCCGGCATCAGCATGATGATCGCGCCCAGCCGGGCGAACAGCAGGCCGGCGGCGAACACCTGCTGGGCGGTGGCGTAATGCTCCATCTCGGCCCCGCCCGGTCCCGCTACATGCCGGCGATGCGCGCGGCGATCGACTTCATGAAGCCGCTCATCAGCGCCCCCATCAGCGGCAGGAAGATCAGCAGGGAGACGAAGATCGCCACGATCTTCGGGGCATAGATCAGGGTGGCCTCCTGGATCTGGGTCAGCGCCTGCAGCAGGCCGATGCCGACGCCCACCACCAGGCCCACGATCAGCACCGGCGCGCAGAGCTGGATGGTCAGCCAGATGGCGTCGCGCCCGACGTCCAGAACCTCGGCGCCGTTCATCGAAGACCTCTTGGAAAGCTGGGCGGAACAGGCCCGTGGCGGGGCCCCTCCAACCTCGCCCGATCATGGTTAATGAAAGGCTTAGCCGCCGGCAGGAATTGCCGGGTCAGCGGAGCCCGAGCTGGCGCTCCAGCGCCTTCGCCGCCTCGTCGGGCGAGAGCTTGCGGGCGTCGCGGTCGACGCTGTAGTTGGCCGCGCGCATGGCCTGGACGGGAATCCTGCCGATCAGCGGCTTCAGGGCGCCCAGCAGGCGCGCATCGCCTGCCCGCTTCGGCGAGATCAGAACCACCGCGTCATAGGGCGGGATGGCGGCCTTCGGGTCGCTGAGCACGATCAGCCGGTCGGCGGCGATGCGCCCGTCGGAGGAGAACGCGCTGATCACGTCGGCGTCGCCGCCCATCAGCGCGCGGTACATGAAGGTGGGCTGGTAGGAGCGCTGGGACCTGAACGACAGGCCGTAGGCCGACTGCACCGCCTTCCACTCCGGCCGCGACAGGAACTCCAGGTCCGAGCCCAGGGCCAGCTTTGGGGCCTCGCGGGCCAGGTCGGCGATGGTCGCCACGTGCAGGGCCGCCGCCCGGTCGGGGCGCATGACGAAGGCGTAGGCGTTCTCGAAGCCCAGCGAGCCCAGCACGACCACGCCGTCGCGGCGCTTCAGTTCGGCGGTGAGCCCGGCCAGGACCGCCGCGCGGCCGGGATTGTCTTTGCGGTTCAAGACATTGGTCCACAGCGTCCCGGAATAGTCGACGTAGGCGTCGATCTCGCCGGCGGCCAGCGCGCGGTAGGCCACGGCCGAGCCCAGGTCCTCCTTGCGCCTCACCCGCGCGCCCTTAGCCTCCAGCTGGTCGGCCATCAGCGCGGCCAGGATGTACTGCTCCGAGAAGTTCTTCGCGCCCACCACATAGCTGGCCGTGCGCCCCGCGAGCGCCAGCGGGGCGACGGCGGCGGCCACGCCGGCCACCAGCGCCACGAGGCCGATCGCGGTGAGCCTCAGGCTGCGGCGGCGCGCGCCCGCCTCCACTAGGCCCAGCAGCTGGTCCGCCACGAGCGCCAGGCCGGCCGATGCGGCGCAGCCGAACAGCACATAGACCCAGTTCTCGGTCTGCAGGCCGGCGAAGATGTAGTTGCCGAGGCTGGTCTGGCCGACCGGGGTGGAGAGCGTGGCCGCGCCGATGGTCCAGACCGCGGCCGTCCGGACACCTGCCATGATCACCGGCGCGGCGAGCGGCAGCTCGACCTGGAACAGCTTCTGACCCGAGGTCATGCCGACGCCGTCGGCCGCCTCGCGCACGGCCGGATCGACCCCGAGGATGCCCGCCGCGGCATTCCGCAGGATCGGCAACATCGAATAGAGGGTGAGCGCCAGCAGCGAGGGCAGGAAGCCCAGCGCCGAGAAGCCGTGCCCGGTCAGCGCCCTGGCCAGCGTCGAGACCGCCAGCAGCAGCGGGAAGAACAGCGCAAGCAGCGCCAGGCTGGGGATGGTCTGGATCAGGCTGGCGGCCGCCAGCACCGGCCAGCGCAGCCGCGGGCTGCGGCTCGCCGCCACCGCCAGCGGAAGGCTGATCGCCACGCCCAGCGCCAGCGCCGAGAAACTCAGCACCACGTGCCATCCCAGGTATTCGGGCAGCAGGCGAAAGGCCGCCGCGACGCGCGGGCTCATGTGGCTTCGCCCGCCAGCTTGGCGCGCAGCCGCTCGGCCTGGCGCCTGGGCGCCTCAAGCAGCTGGCGCACGCCCGGATCGACGGCCTGCGCGATGAGCTCGGCGGGCTTGCCGTCGGCGACGACACGGCCCTCGCGCAGCACCACGATGCGGTCGGCGAGCAGCACCGCCTCGCCCATGTCGTGGGTGACCATCACCGTGGTCAGGCCCAGCCGCTCATGCAGCGCGCGGTAGTCGCCGCCCAGCTGGTCGCGGGTGATCGGGTCGAGCGCGCCGAACGGCTCGTCCATCAGCATCAGGGCGGGCTCGGCCGCCAGCGCGCGGGCCACGCCCACCCGCTGGCGCTGCCCGCCGGAGAGCGCGGCCGGCGGCCGATCCTTCAGCTCCAGCGGCAGGTCGACGAGGCCCAGCAGCTCGGCCACCCGCGCCGCGGTCCGGCCGGCTTCCCAGGCCAGCAGCTTCGGGGTGACGGCGATGTTCTCGGCGACGGTGAAATGCGGGAAGAGGCCGACCTCCTGGAAGACGTAGCCGATCTTGCGGCGCAGGGCGTGCGGTGGGCCCGCGTCCGCGTCCTCGCCCAGCACCCGCACGGCGCCGGCGTCGGGAACGATCAGGCCGTTGACCGTCTTCAGCAGGGTCGTCTTGCCCGAGCCCGACCCGCCGACCAGGGCCACGAACTCCCCCCGCGCGACCGAAAGGCTGACGCCGGCCAGGGCGACCGCGGGGCCGTACCGCTTTTGGATTCCCGTCAGCTCGATCGCGGCGCCGGCCATGCGGCATGGCTAGCACGACAGCCGCATGGCGCGGCGCCGCTTTCTCGACCCCGGCCGCCGATTGGGGGGTAAGCGGCGGGGCTGATGGGGACGCCGGGACGGGTCCGGCGTCCCCATCCTCCGCGGAACGCCCTGCGACTGCGGCAGGACGCGACGGAGATCGGGTCGGACCCAAAGGGCCCCGAAGGCGTCGGCCGGCCGGTCCACGGGACCGGTAGGCGGCCGGATGCGCCGATCCATCAATGCCGCCCTTCCGTCCGGCGGTTCAAAACAAGCGCCGCCGAGCTGACGACTGGGCTCGGAGGCCGGTTTGGCGCTACCCTGTTGAACCGGTCCGCCCCGAGGCCGGCATTAAGGCGGCGAAGGCGCGAAGGGGGTCGATGCTGCGGAGCGAAAGCGTGTCCGACCGACAGCGCGCGGCGCACGACGCGACCGCGGCGTCGGACGACGCCCAGCTGATCGCGCGCATCGTCGATCGGGACCTTCGGGCTTTCGAGACCCTTTACCGCGCCTACCACCCCAGGCTGACGCGGTTCCTGACCAACATGCTCCGCCGGCCGCAGCTGGTGGAGGAGGCTCTGAACGACACCATGATGGTGGTGTGGAAACGGCCGGACAAGTTCAACGGGGCGAGCAAGGTCTCGACCTGGATCTTCGCCGTCGCCTACCGGACCGCACTGAAGGCGAGGTCGCGCTTGCGCGACACGGTCCCGGAGTCCGAGGCGCCCGAGCCGGTCGACGACGCGACGCCCGAGCAGAACCTTGGCCAGCGCCAGGTGCAGGCGGTCCTGCTCTCGGCGATGAGCCGCCTTTCGCCCGAGCACCGCGCGGTGCTCGACCTCACCTATTTCCATGACATCGGCTATCGCGAGATCGCCGAGATCCTCGGCTGCCCGGTCGGCACGGTGAAGACGCGCATGCACCATGCGCGCAAGCACCTGAAGGCGCGGTTGGCCGGCCGGTTGGGGGACTGGCTATGAGCTCTTCCTTGATGGGGCGCGTCGTGCGCTTTCGCGGAGGCCGACACCGCGAGGTTCAGGGGCTGCTGCCCTGGTACCTGGGCGGGAAGCTGGACAGCGCCGAGCGCGAGCGCGTCGAGGCGCACCTGAAGGTCTGCGCCGATTGCCGCAGCGAGGTGCGCTTCCAGCAGCGCCTCGGAGACGAGATCGCCCACCTGCCGCTCGACGTCGAGTGGGCCTGGTCGCGGATGCAGCGGCGGATCGCCGAGGACGGCGCGCCGCGCGCCGGCTGGCGGCCGCAGCGGATCGCCAGCGCCCTGGCGCTGGCCTTGCGGACCTCGCCGCTGTGGGGCGGCTGGACGGCGGCCTCGGTGCTGCTGGTGGCCGCCGTGATCTGGCTTCGGCCGCTGGGTCCCGACGGCGCCTACCACGCCCTGGCCGCCAGGCCGGCGCGGGTCGCGGCCGATATCGTGGTGGTGTTCCGGCCCGAGACGCCCGAGCGCGACCTGAGCGCGGCGCTGAAGGCCAGCGGCGCGGAGATCGTGGGCGGGCCCACCGAAGCCGACGCCTACGTGCTCTCGACCCCGCTCGCCCACCGCGCCGCGGCTCTGGCGGCGCTGCGCGGCCGATCCGCGGTGGTCATGGCCCAGCCCATCGATCCAGGCAGCGCGCCTTGATCCGTTGGCTCCAGGCCCTGGCAGTGGCCGCGGCGCTCAGCGTCGCGGCCCTGAGTGCGGTCCCTGCCTGCGCCGCCCTACCGCCGGCAGGGGCCGCCGACCAGCTGCTCGTCATGCTGCGCCTGCCGCCTGCGCACTTCCGGCCCGACGCCAGTTACGGCGGAGACTATGGCGACGCCGCGGGGCTGGCCGCACGCCGCCGGGCGGCCGCCGAACTCGCCAGGCGCCACGGTCTTAAGCTCCTCTCCGAGTGGCCGATGCCGATCCTCGGCGTCGACTGCTATGTCATGGAGACGCCCAAGGGCGCCTCTCCCGAGGCGGTGGCGGCCGAGCTGTCGCGCGATCCGCGGGTCGCCTGGTCGGAGCCGATGCACCTCTACCGCGGCCAGGCCAGCCCTCCGAACGACCCGCTGTTCCAGGCCCAGCCGGCGGCGAAGGTCTGGCGGCTGGCCGACCTGCACCAGGTGGCCACCGGCCGCGGCGTGAAGGTGGCGGTGGTCGACAGCCGCATCGACGCCCGTCATCCTGACCTTGTGGGCCAGGTGCAGGTCGCCCGCGACTTCCTGCCCGACCGGCCGGGCGAACCCGAGGCCCATGGCACCGAGGTCGCCGCGGTCATCGCCGCCCTGGCCGACAACCGCGTCGGCATCGTGGGCGTCGCGCCGCACGCGCGGCTGATGGCGCTGCGCGCCTGCTGGCAGGAGCCGGCCCAGCCCGGCACGCTTTGCGACACCCTGAGCCTCGCCCGGGCGCTGAGCTTCGCGATCGAGAACGGCGCGCAGGTCATCAACCTGAGCCTCAGCGGACCCGACGACACCTTGCTCTCCCGGCTGCTGGACGTCGCCATCGCGCGCGGCGCGACCGTCGTGGGCGCCGCCGACCCCAGCCTGGGGCGCGGCGGCTTTCCCGCCTCGCACGCCGGCGTGGTGCCCGTCGCCGTCGATGGGGGAGACCAGGCGGGCCGCGGATTCCTGCTGGCGCCTGGCCGCGACGTGCCGACCGCCGACGCGCATGGCGGCTGGACCCTGGTCAGCGGCAGTTCCTTCGCCGCCGCGCATGTGACAGGACTGGCGGCACTCGTTCGAGAGCGTGAACCCCGGCCCGCCGAGCCGGCCCATATGTTCGTCACCCGGGGAGGCGGTGAGATCGATGCCTGCTCAACGCTCCAGCGGGTCTCGGGGCCCTGCGGCGGTTGCGGGTGTCCGCAAGGCCCGGCCGCGCGAGGCGGGGCTCGGTAGGCAGATAAGGACAATGCGGATCGCCCTGGCCTGCGCCGGGATCGCGGGCTGGCTCGCCGTTCAGCCCGGAACCGCCCAGGCCCAGTTCGCCGCCTCCGTCGCATTGACCTCCGACTACCGGGTGCGCGGGGTGTCGCTCTCGGACCGCCGTCCGGCGCTCAGCCTCGGGGTCTCGGACGACCTGGCGAACGGCGTATTTCTCGGAGGCACGGCGATCGCGCAGGACGCGGCCGATTCCCACGGCCGGTTCCTGGCCCACGAGGAGTACGCCGGCTATGCGCAGCGGCTGACCAATGGGATGACCTGGGAGGCCGGCCTCGACAACCAGCGATACGAGGGCTACGGCCCGACGCCGATCCGCCTCTCCTACTCCGAGGCCTTCTTCGGGCTGTCCGCCGGCCGGGTCACGACGCGGCTCTACTACTCGCCGAACTACAATGGCTCGGGCCACAACATCGCCTACCTGGAGACCAATGCGGCGATGCGGCCGGCCGGCGGCTGGCGGGTCGCGGGCCATGTGGGCGTCTTCGAGCCGCTGAACCGCTGGCGGGGCGTCGCGATGCGGCCGCGGTACGACGCCCGCGCGGACCTGATCCGCAAGCTGGGGCCGGCCGAGCTGAGCCTTGGGTGGGCGGCGGCATTCCCGCCGGCGGGACCGGAGCACAAGCGCTCGCGGGGCGCATTCATCGTCGGCCTGGCCGCCTACTTCTGAGCCAACCCCGGTGACGCCGGCGGCGTCAGATCGGCATACGCAGGATTTCCTGATAGGCGCTGATCACCTGGTCGCGGATCGCCATCACCGTCTCGAGGCTGGATTCCGCGGCCGATACCGCGGTGACCACGTCGACCAGCTGGGCCTTGCCGGCGACCTGGTTGGCCATCTGGGTCTCGGCGTTCTTGGAGGCCTTCAGCGCGTCGGTCAGCGCCGACTTGACCATGTCGCCGAAGCCGCCGCCGACCGGCGAGGCGGCGTCCTGGCCAAGTCCGGGATCGACGCCCATGGCCTTCTGGGCGGCGGCGTAGGCGTTGGCGGCGGCGAGCGGGGTGACCATCGTTCAGCCCCTAGCGCTTCAGCAGATCGAGCGTGCGCTCGTCCATCGCCCGGGCGGTCTCGATCACGTTGAGGTTCGCCTCGTAGGCGCGCTGCGCGTCGCGCATGTCCATGGCCTCGATCAGCGGATCGACGTTCGGCGTCTTCACATAGCCCTTGGCGTCAGCGGACGGGTTGCCGGGCTCGTAGGTCATGGTGAAGGGCGTCCGGTCGGGAACCACGCGGCTCATCTTGACGCCCTGCGCGCCGGCCACCTTGGTGGCCTGGAACACCGGGGCCTGGCGCCGGTAGGGGTCGCCGCCCGGCGTCTTGGAGGTGGAGTTCGCGTTCGCCAGGTTCTCGGCGATGATCCGCATCCGCGCCTGCTGGGCGCGCAGGC
>Ga0134128_10008717_pt1 | contig 12200 bp, 11 predicted proteins | sample KB31754_FD_96462 | JGI IMG/M metagenome (GOLD analysis project Ga0134128, IMG submission 96462) | Terrestrial soil microbial communities with excess Nitrogen fertilizer from Kellogg Biological Station, Michigan, USA - KB3-175-4 | ecosystem: Environmental > Terrestrial > Soil > Unclassified ...
CGAGTCGTAGGCCCAGGAGGCCAGTTCCGTCCCGGTGGCCGCGGAACCGGAGTATTCCGTGGTCTTCCTGTCTAGCTGGTCATAGGTGTAGCTGATCACCTGCTGGCGTGCGTCGGTGGTGGAGCTGAGGTTGCCGTTCGGGTCGTAGCCGAACGTGGTGGTTCCCGAGTCCGGGTCGGTCTGGCTGACCTTCTCGCCCAGCAAGTTGTAGGTGTAAGTCCACTTGTTCCCCGCGTTGTCGGAGATCGAGGCCACCTGACCGGAGGGCGTGTAGCTGTAGCTCGTGTCGACCGCGTCGCTCTGCTTGCCGGTCGCGGTCGCCGAGCCCGAGTAGGACCACTGGGCGGTGGTCTCCCCGAGCGCGTTCGTGAACGTGGTGGTGGCGGTCCCGCCGGCCGGCGGGTCGACCGACGTCTCGTCCATGCCGGGGTAGGACGTGGCCGTCTTCCACTGCTGCGTGAAGAGCGAGTAGGACTGTGACGCGACGACGCAGCCCTGGCCGTCGTACTGGGTGGCCGTTTGCGACGGGACGGTCTTGTCGGCGGCCGGTGACAGCACGCCATTGGGCGATGTGGTCTGGTCGTAGTACGGGCTTGAGGTCTTGACCACCCGGCCGTGCGAGTCGTAGAACGTGTCGGAGATGAGCCGTCCGGCCGCCCCGTTGGCCGGGGTTTCCTGCACTTCGCGAAGCTGCAGCAAGCCGTCGTAGATCTTGACGCTGGTCGCGTAGGTTCCGTCCTCGCGAAGCGTCTGCGTGGTGACGTACGTGGGAGCCGTGTCCGACACGTTGTAGGAGAAGGTGTCGTTGGCCGACAAGGATGTCGACCGGCCAGGAAGCCAGACCGCCGTCACCCGGCCGAGCGCGTCGTAGGCCTCGGTGGTGACGTTGCCGTTGGCGTCGGTCACGGTCAACGGCAGGCCGCGGGTCGGGTCGTAGGTGGTGGTGGTCTTCCATCCCATCGGGTTGGTCACCACCGTCTGCGTGGGCAGCGCCCCGGTGGCCGGGGTGTAGGCGGTCTGGGTGGTGTGGCTCTTCGCGTCGGTCGTGGTCAGCGCCCGCCCGTACTTGTCGTAGCTGGCCGACGACTGGGTCATGAACTGCGGGTTGCCCGAAGCGTCGTAGCCGGTGATGGCCTGGGTCGAGGTGACGTCACCGGCACCGGGGATGGCACCGAGCGCGGTCGAGTTGTCGTAGAAGGTTCGCGTGTCCGACACCGTGTTGCTGGCCGTCGGCGTGGTGCCGCACGGGCCGGCGATCGCCTTCACCTCGGACGGGTAGGTGTGCATCATCGGGTTGCTGGAACTCGACGCGTACGCGGTGGTCGTGCAGATCTCCGGGTCGGAGGACGACCCGTCACCCTTGGCGTCCACCCGAACCGGCTGGGCGCTCGAGTTGTAGCTGGTGTCGGTCGTGGTCGTCCGCCAGGACCCGGACGCCAGCAGCGCGAGCGACCTGGTCTGCTCGCTGCTGGTCATCTCGGCGGTCATCGCCGCCATGCCGTTGGGCATGGCCCGGCTCGCCGTGCTGGTAAACGTCCACGGACCGTTGATCGTCTTCGAATCGACCGTGCCGCCGGCGGCGGTGTAGGTATCGGTTTCCAGCGCCTGACCGGCCAGCCAGTCCGAGTCGGTGATGGAGTCGCCGACTGAGTCGGCCACCGACGCCGAGGACGTGCCACCCCCCGACCGCGGGTCACCGTCCATCCCGCGCATGTAGGTGGTCTCGGTCTGCGTGATCGGATCGGGCAAGGCACCGGTGGTGACGATCACCTTGGCATAGCCGCGGTACTGATCCCAGGTTCTGTTGTTGGGGTCGGGGATCGGGGACTCGTCCTGGTGCCAGGCGGCCCCGCCGACGTACTGGTAGTTGGTGACCTGTACCGGAGAGCCCGCCTTCGTCTCGTCGGCCGTGGAAACGGCGGAGACGAGCGTCTTGTTGAACCAGTCCAGGATCGGCGAGACCTCACCCGCCGGTGTCCAGTACACGGGGAAGCACGGCATCGTGTTGGTGTCGGCGGCCGAGGGCATGGTGTTGCTCACTCGCGAGCATGCGGGCGCGGCGTAGGTGACCGCCACATCCGATCCGTACTCGGTGGCGATCGTCGAGATCCTCGGCCGGTACAGCGGCTCCGCGGCCGGGGTCAGCCCGTCCACCCGGTTGTCGATCTCGGTCGGGGTGAACGTCTCGGCGGGCAGCGATACCGCCGTGCCATCCTCGCCGGTGTGCTGGATGGAGCTGAGGAACATCACCGGCTGGGAAGCACCGCTGGCGTTCGGGAAGGACTGGGTCAGCGCGTAGGAGTCGACATGCTGGTAGCTCGACCCCTTGAGCACCTGCGTGGTGATCGAGGTCAGCCGCACCGTCGACCAGAAGGTCGGCGACGTCGTCGAGCATGAGCCCGACGAGCCGCAGTTCAGGTCATACGGCGTGTCGGGCCAGTTGCTGGCCGTGGAAGAGCTGAGGTTGCCGTACGAGCAGTCAGTGAACGTGGTGGTCGTCAGGCATCGCTGCGAGGTGTTGAAGATGACCTGCGCCGGAGCCTGCGCGCCCGCGATCGCGCCGGAGAGCTGGTACCCGTAGGAGATGCTGGTCGGGTAACCGCCGCGGACGTACTCGGTGAGCGTATTGCCAGCGCGCTCGTAGTGGTTGGTCTCGGTGGCGTAGTCGTAGACGGTCAGGTTGTTGTGCGGGTCGACGACGTAATCCAGGTTCCACCGGTAACCCATCTGGCACTGCGATGAGGAGCCGTCGGAGGAGCTGTAGCACGGGTCACCGGAATTCGGGTTGTAGACCGGCACGCCCCACGCCGAGTTGGTGGCCGCATCGCTGCCGTTCCCGCCGGGCAGGTGATTGAGTCCGAAGTAGTACCTCGTCCCGTCCGGTGTGGTGACCAGCCAGTACTCACCGTTCCACACGCCGTTGCTGGCGCCGTGCAACTCCTCGACCGAGGTGCCGTCGTCGTTGCGCAGGTGCCAGGTGCCGTTCGCGTCGTCACGGATGATCACCGAGGAGTGCCCGGGCAGCGCCAGGGTCGCGTTGTAGCCGCCCCAGCATTCGTCGCCGGAGCCGGAGATGCCGTCCTGCGAGCACGGCTGGTAAGAGCGCTCGATATACCCGGGTGAGTAGTCCCAGCCGTCGCCGATCCAGGATGACTGCGTGTTGGTCCCTGAGGTCTCGCTGTCGATCGATTGTGAGTCGTAACCCAGCACGACGCTCGGCGCCGTGCCGCCCAGCGCGGGTGGCACCTCGATCGGGTAGTTGTAGGTGAAGTCGCCCTGCTGGACCGCCCAGGTTCCCGACGGCTTGAGGGAGGTCGCCTGGTAATCGCCCTCCGCACCGCCGGTGGTGGCGGTGGTGGCCAGGATGACCGGTGCCGACCCGAGCCTGACGCTGGCCCGCAGTGACTGCGAGGCGGGGTCGTTGACCCCGGGCACCGCGGTCTGCCTGCGACACGCTGCGCGCGCGGGGGTGGTCAGCGCGCACGCGGGCATTTCGACCAGCCGCAGCCGTGCGGCCCAGTCTCCGCCGTACGCCCCGGAGAATGCGGCGTAGTCCAGCCGCACGGACACCGTAGCGGCCGTCCGCCCGGCCAGGTCCAGCACGACGCCCTTGACCCCGGCCGCTAGCGTCGCGCGGTGGCTGGCCATCGACACCGCGACGTCCGTGTTCGCGGCCGGCCCCGACACCCAGACCGGCAGGCTGCCCGCCCGGCTGGTCACCGAGTTCAGCGCGCCGAACAGCGGCCCGGTGTACGACGAGCGGAACGGCGCCGCGGCGGCTAGCGAGACCGAGGCGCGGCCGGGGGCCGGCCAGGTCACCGCCGGATGGTAGGGCCGCGCGGGCTTGCCTGCTGGCTCGTGTACCTTCAGGTGCCCGACGCCGCGCCCGACGGGATGGACCGGTACGGACTTCATATGCGGCACGGGGAACGGTGACCAAGCTTTTGGTCGCCGCTGGGCAGCGTTGACCGCATTCGGGCCGACAGCCGCAAGAAGAGCAGTGATAAGTGCGAGGCTGCCCCCGCAAATTAACACCCGTCGCAACCAGCGCATCGCAACCACGCCCATCCGGATCCGCCGCTATCAGCCCCTTAACGGAAGCATTGGCCGCTGGCGAAACGCTGGCGAACTGCTGTGATGGGCGAGGAGTCAATTCGCACCTCGGGCGGGACCCCGGTCCATCCGGACCATCCGAGATCGTCGTTACGGTGACAGGGCCGAGGCGGCCCTGGCCGGACAAGCGGACGGGAGCAGGTCATGGCGGACGAACCAGACCGGGAGAAGCAGGCTCTGAAGCACTTCCTGGACTACCAGCGGGCTTCGGTGCGATCCATCGTCGAGGGGCTGGACGAGGAGGCCTGGCATAAGTCGATCGTGCCGTCGGGCTGGACGCCCGCAGGCCTGGTCCAGCACCTGGGCGACGCGGAGCGGCACTGGTTCCAGCAGGTGGTGACGGGCACGGAGATCGACCTGCCGTGGGACGAGGGGCGCCCGCCCTACGACCCGGATGCGCCGTTCTTGTGCGATCGCCCGGCCGCAGAGGTGCTGGCCTACTACCAGGAGCAGTGCGACCGCTCCAACGAGGTGCTGGACCGGACCCCGCTGTCCGCGCCACCGGTCGGGCGGCATGGCGACCCGAGCATGGACGAGCCGTCAGACCTGCGCTGGATCGTGTTGCACATGATCGAGGAGACGGCGTGTCACAGCGGCCATCTCGACATCGTTCGCGAGCTCATCGACGGCCAGACCGACCTTGGCCTGCGCTAGAGCCACGCTTGTATTCTGGCGCTTCTAGCGCCATAATGGCGCCATGCCGAGCATCCAGATTAAGGATGTACCAGAGCGGACTCACGCGGTCCTCCGCCAGCGCGCCGCCGCCGCGCATCAGTCCCTTCAGGAATACTTGCGTACCCGTCTCATCGAGGAGGCTAGCGAGCCGACGCTAGATGAGGTGCTGGACCGGGCGGGCGGGCGCTCGGGTGGCTCGGTACCGATAAAGACGGCGGTGGAGACGCTGCGCGAAGACCGTGATCGTCGCTGACGCCAGCGTCCTCGTTACGGCACTGGGCGATGATGGCCCCGACGGGGACCGTACCCGCGCCCGCCTGCGCGGGGAGCGGCTCAGCGCGCCGGAGATCGTGGACCTCGAGATCGCCTCGGTGCTTCGGCGGCAGGTGCGGAGCGGCGAGATGGACCTGCGTCGTGCGGGCCTCGCGCTGGCCGACCTGGCCGCCATGCCCCTGCGACGCGCGTCGCACAAGCCACTGCTGGCCCGCTGCTGGGAGCTTCGCGACAACATCACTCCCTACGACGCGGCTTACGTCGCCCTGGCCGAGGCGCTCGAAGCGATTCTGCTCACCGGAGACGAACGGCTGGCTCGGGCTCCGGGTCCGCGATGCCACGTCGAAGTGCTTCGCTGAACAGGCGCGGGCCCGGTAGCGCGAACGGTCACCATCCCCGCGGGCCGGCCAGCCGCCCGCGGTCGTCCTCGACCAGCGCCACGTCGTCCGCGCGGCCGGCCGGTCCGTCGAGCAGCGCCGGCCCGTGCAGCAGCACCCACAGCCGCATCGCCGACCGGCGACCTCGCCGGCCACGGTCCGGAGCCGACGGCGCTGACGGCGCCGGCGCGCGACCCCGGTCGATCGCCGTGTCCTCGATAGCGGTCTCCGGCCCGATCCTGGTGTCGATCATCGTTCTCGCCTTCCTGCCTTGTTGCTGATGACTCCAGCCTGGTCAGGAGCCGGCGCGTGAACCACACGTAGCAACCCACAGGAGCACCCACAGGTTCACGAGGCGGCCGGGGATCGGGCATCCTGGTCCGGTGACACTGACGATGTGCGTGCTGCTGTGGGCCCATCCGGGCGAGGAAGACGCCCTCACCGCCTACGAGGACCGGGTGCTGGCCCTGGTCCCCGAGCACGGCGGCCGGGTACTCCAGCGGGCGCGGGGCGATGGCGCCGGCGGGCAGCCGCTCGAGGTCCAGATCCTGGAGTTCTCGTCTAGCGAAGCCCTGGGCGGTTACATGGAGGACGGGCGGCGGACGGCGCTGGGCGCCGACCGGGACCGGGCCGTCGCCCGCACCGAGATCATCAACGTCACCCTGCTCTAGCGCAGCGACGCGGCGGCGTGACCGGCGCCGGGCCCCTCGGCCCTGGCCACGATCCGGCCGCCCCGGACCCGCACCGCCGTCTCGGTGGCGTCGCTGACCGCGGGCACTCCGGCCGCCTCGGCCAGGCGACCGGTCTCGTCCAGCACGACCTGCACCGCGCTGCCGGCCATCATCGCCGACGCCCGGCAGTCCGTGGCCCGCCGCCGGGCAGGTGAAGGAGGGCGAGCCGGTCACCGCGGTCATCGCGTCGCGCTGGCCGTGCTGCTGCGCCGCTACCCCGGACTGGCGCTGGCGGCCGACGATGGCCAGGCCCGGCGCGTGCCGGACCCGGCCACCTGGCGGCTGGCGGCGCTGCCGGTCAGCCTGGGTCAGCCGTGCAGGGCCAGCAGCTGACCTCCGGCGGTCAGCATGAGCAGCTCGTGCCCGTTCCAGACGGGGGCGACGCTACCCGCGTGCGGGTAGCCGGGCGGGTGAGGCAGGCTCTGCCAGCGGCCGGTGCTGTTGTCAAACAGCGCCGTGAGCCCAGGCCCGACCGTGATGTGGTAGTTCCCGCCGGTGCTCCCGGTGCCCTCGGTGGTGTTATTCACGGCCAGGATCGCGCGGCCGGTCCAGACATACCCCGGGCTCAGGCGCCCGATCGGGCCCGCCGGGATGGCGGTGCGGGCCAGGGTGGCGGGATTGGCGAAATAGCCGGGGAACGCTGAGTTGCTCTGCGAGTGGCAACCGTTGCCGCACCAGAACTGGCTGGGCGAGACCAGGATCGAGGAGCCGGTGAAGAACGGCGCGGTGACCGTCCGGTGCTGCGGCCAGCGGCCGGTGACGTCGCGCCAGGTGCCATCCGGCCCCATGGCCAGCACGTCAACGCCCGAGGGGCGATGCTTCTCCCCCCACATCGACCACAGGATGAGCCGGCTGTTCGTGAGGGTCATGGCCACGGACCAGGCCCGATGGCCGGCCGGTAGCGTCGGCGTGAGTACCCGCCAGCGGCCGGTGGCCGGGTTGTAGGCCGCGACGCCCAGCCCGCCGTGTGTGACGTTCACCCCGGCCAGGATGACGTCTCGGCCGGTCCAGACGGCGGCGGTGGCGAAGAGCCCGCGCATTGGGGCGGGCAGGCTGATCTGCGTCCACCGGTTGGTGGCCGGATTGTAGAGCCCGGTGAGTAGCCCGTTACTGACGAACAGCTGGCGGCCCGTCCACACGTTGGGCGCGTCGGCGAACCCGAGGTGGCGGGCGCCGATGCCGGCGATGCGGTGCCAGCGTCCCGTGGCCGGATCGAACGCGGCGCCGTCGTCGGCGAGGCCGCCCTTGATCAGGCCGCCGAACTCGAGCAGCTCGCGGCCGGTCCAGGCCACGACGGGGTAAAGCCGTCGCCCGGTCGGCGAGGGCGGCAGCTTGGACCAGCGGAACCGGGCCAGCTGGGCCGCGGCCGGGCCGGTGGACGCGGCCGGGCGGGGGCCGAACAGCCCGGCGCCGCCGGGCTGGCCGGGGGCGGTTCGCAGGGCGTGGATCGTGGCCGGGATGCCGCCCGCCGCCAGGACCGCGACGGCGGCCGTCGCGGCCATCAGCGTGATGCGCCGGGTGCGGCGGCGCTGGCCCTGGCGCAGCAGCCGGGCCACCGGCGGCTGGGGGTCATACGGCAATTCGGCGGCGGTCATCAGCAGCTCCCTTATCTGTTGTTCGTCATTCATGGGACGTCCCCTCGTGCGCCAGCAGGCCGGACTGACGCAGGGCGGCCAGGCCGCGGGCGGCCCGGCTCTTGACCGTGCCGGGTGAGATGCCAAGCAGCCGCGCGGTGTCGGCCTCGCTCTGGTCGTCGAAGTAGCGCAGCACCAGCACGGCGCGCTGGCCGTCGGGCAGGGCGGCCAGCGCCCGGCGGACGTCGACCGCGAGGTCGCCGGCCGCGGCCTCGGCCGGGTGGCTGACCGACGGCTCGGGCAGCCGGTCGGCGGTGATCTCGCCGCGCCACCGTCGCTGGCCGGCCCGGATGGCCAGCCGGGTCAGCACCTTGCGGGCGTAGGACTCGGCGCTGGCGGGCTCGCGCAGCCGCGGCCAGGCCAGGTAGGTCCTGATCAGCGCGGACTGGGCCAGGTCCTCGGCGTGCCCGGCGTCGCCGGTGAGCAGCAGCCCGGTCCGCACCAGCGCGCGGTAGCGGGCCGCCACGAAATCGGCGAACTCGTCATCCCTGGCCAAAAGACGGGCTCCTTTCCCGCCTGTTAAGAGGCGCGAGCCCGTCCGCCCGGTTCCACGGGCAGGCTACTGGCCGGGGCAGAACTCGTAGATGAGCCGGATGGCGTCGTCGACGCCCTGGTAGACCTGCTCGATCGTGGCCCGGTTCACGACCCAGGCCCGCAGCTGGGCGTCCAGGACCGAGTTAATGGTCGTGCAGATGGCAGGGCGGTTGGCGTCGGGCGGGCCGGCGAAGGCGGACTCGACGATCTCGGCGAACAGCGGGCCCGCCGACTGGAAGATCTCGGCCGCGTAGGTATCGGAGGTGCTGGTCAGCACCATCAGCAGCCGGAAGAACTGGGGCTGGACCTGGAAGGCGCGGATGGTGCGCCGGAACACGTCGCGCAGCCGGTCGGCGTCGGTGTCGCCGACCGGGGCGCCCTTCTCCAGCTTGACCCGCAGGGCGCCCTGCCATTCGACGAAGACGGCGGCGAACAGGTGCTCCTTGGACGCGAAGTAGCGGTAGAGGGTGCCCAGCGCCACCCCGGACTCGCGGGCCACCACGGAGATCTTCACCCGCTCGTAGTCGCTGGTGGCCAGGGCGCGCAGCGCGGCCCTGACTATGCGCTGCCGGCGGGCCAGCTGGCTGGGCCGCAGCGTCTCCGGCGCCGGCGGTCCAGCGATGTCCAGCACGTGCGTCTCCTCACCCCCGCGCCGGTCAGGCGCACAAATTGATATCTGAGTCTAGCAATCACGCCCTGGGTGGGCCGGTCGCGAGACAGATGGCGGTCCTGACCTGCCTGGGTGAACCGAGTACCGTTTGCGAGTATCTGAAATTTGGTTCTAGTATCGAGGGAGCCTATCCAGGCGAGACGGCCCCCAACGAGGTGGACGATGACGACCGTGCCGTTCCAGTTTTTCGACTGCGACAACCACTATTACGAGGCCACCGACGCGTTCACCCGCCACCTGGAGCGGGGCTGGGCCAAGCGGACCATGCAGTGGGCCCAGATCGACGGCCGGACGCGGCTGCTGGTGGGCGGGCGGATCAACCGGTTCATCCCCAACCCGACGTTCGACCCGGTGGCCAAGCCGGGAGCCATGGACGAGTACTTCCGGGGCCGCAATCCCAAGCAGGCCACCACCATTGAGCTGTTCGGCGAGCTGGAGCCGATCCGGCCCGAGTACCGCGACCGGGACGCGCGGCTGGCGGTCATGGACCAGCAGGGCATGGCGGGCGCGATATTCCTGCCGACGCTGGGCGTCGGCATGGAGCAGGCGCTGCGCGATGACGTGCCGGCGCTGCGGCACGCATTCCGCGCGTTCAACCGGTGGCTGAATGAGGACTGGGGATTCGCCTACGCCGGGCGCATCTTCGCCGCGCCGTACATATCGCTGATTGACCCGGAATTCGCGGTCAGCGAGCTGGAATACGCGCTGGAGAATGACGCCCGCTTCGTGGTCATGGTGGGCGGCCCGGTGATGACGCCGGCCGGCGGGCGGTCCCCGGCCGACCCGCTGTTCGACGGGTTCTGGGCCCGGGCCAGCGAGGCGGGCATCACGGTGCTCTACCACGGCGGCGAGACGCACTACACGCGCTACCTGGCCGACTGGGGCGAGAGCGGCGCCACCGAGGCGTTCCGGATGACGGCGTTCCGCGGGCTGGTGTCGGCCGATCCGACCCAGGACACCATCGCCAGCATGCTGGCCCTGCACCTGTTCGACCGCTTCCCGCGGCTGCGGGTGGCCTCGATCGAGGTCGGCTCGGACTGGGTGTTCCACCTGTTCGACAAGCTGAAGAAGTCCTACGGGCAGGCCCCGTTCCTGTACCCGGAGGACCCGCGGGAGACGTTCCGGCGCCACGTGTGGGTCTCGCCGTTCTACGAGGACGAGCTGGGCGCGCTCAAGGACCTGGTCGGCGTGGAGCACATCCTGATGGGCTCGGACTACCCCCACGTGGAGGGGCTGGTCGAGCCGGCCAGCTATATAAAGGACTTGCAGAACTTCGGCTACACCCCCGAGGAGTGCAAGAGCGTGATGCGTGACAACGGCCTGGCGCTGGCCACCCGGCTGGCGGCTGAATGACGGCCGGCTACAAGTTCGATCACCTGGCGGTCGGGGTCGAGCGCTGGCGCGACGGGTTCGGGCGGTTCGCGGGTCAGTTCGGCGGCCGCTGGTCGCACGGGGGCGCGGCGGAGGAGTTTGCACCGTGCCAGCTGGTCTACTCCGAGGACATGCGGATCGAGCTGATCGCGCCCGGCGCGTCGGGCGATGGCTTCATGCGGCGCTTCCTGGACCGCGCCGGTCCCGGCGCGCACCACATCACCTTCAAGGTGCCGTCGCTGGAGGCCACGCTCGCGCAGATGAGCGAGCGGGGTGTCAGCACGTTCGGCGTATCGGCGGACAACCCGGCCTGGCGGGAGGCGTTCCTGCACCCCAAGCAGGCCGGGCTGGGCACGCTGCTCCAGGTGGCCCAGGTCGACGAGCGGCTCGTCGGGGCCATGACCCGCCGGCCCGCGCCGCCGGGATTCCCCGAGGTCCAGGGTGAGCAGGCGTCGATCGCCTGGGTCGGGCTGAGCGTGGAGTCGGCCGCGGCCGCGCGGGAGCTGCTGACCGAGGTGCTGCACGGCGACGCGGTGGCGGGCGGCCGCGGCTGGGCCCGGCTGCAGTGGGGCACCGGGCACACGCTGGTCATCAGGGACGCATCGGCCGGGCCGGGGCCGCGAGGGCTGTGGCCGGAGGGACGGCTGGGCGTGGCCCACGTGCTCTTCGGGCCCGCCGGGCTGGACCCGGGCGCGCTGGAGCGCGGCGAGGCCCGGTGCGAGCGCCAGCCCGACGACCCGCTGACCGGGGTGCCGGTCTTCGTCGGCGGCTAGCGGCTAGCCCGAGCCCAGAATGTCTCGCTCGAGCTGCCGCTTGAGCAGCTTGCCGGTCTCGCTGTAGGGGAGGCTGGCCACGAAGGCGACCTGGCTGGGCACCTTAAACGGGGCCAGCGTCTGGCCCGCCCAGCGCCGCAGCTCGGCGGCGGACGGCGGGTGGCCGTCGCGGGCCACCACGACGGCCAGCACCTCCTGGCCCAGCTCGTCGTGCGGCAGGCCGATGACGGCGGCGTCGAGCACGTCCGGGTGCTGGGTCAGCCGGTTCTCGATCTCCACCGGGTAGATGTTCTCCCCGCCCCGGATGATCAGGTCGCGCATGCGGCTCTCCAGGTACAGGACGCCGCCGGAGATCCGGCCGAAGTCGCCGGTGCGGTACCAGCCGCCGGCGTCGAGCACGGCGGCGGTGGCGGCCTCGTTGGCCCAGTAGCCCAGGAACACGCTGGGGCTCCGGATGCAGATCTCCCCCACCGTGCCGGGCCGCTCATCGGGGATGTCGCGGCCGTCGGCGTCGCGCAGCACGACCTCGGAAGTGGGGGTGGCCAGCCCGACCGACAGCGGGTCGTCGAGCAGGTCGGCCCCGGACACGGCGGTGCCCATGCCGCAGGTCTCGGTCATGCCGTAGCCGTTGCTGACCCGCACCGCGGGCAGCTCGGCCTTGAGCAGCGTTGTCAGCCCGGCCGTCACCTGGGCGCCGCCGAACGCGATGGTGCGCACCGAGCTGAGGTCGTGCGACCTGAGTTCGGGGTGACGCAGGAGCCGGATCAGCTGGGTGGGAACGCCGGCCCAGACGCTGACCCGGTGGCGGGCGGTCAGCTCCAGGTGACGGCCGGGGTCCCAGCGGCCCTCGGGCGGGAAGACCAGGGTGCTCCCGGAGGCGGGGGCGCTGGCCATGAGCGGGCCGATCCCGGAGATGTGGAAGAACGGGCCGGTCTGGAGGGAGACCGGCGGGTCGGCGGGGGCCAGGGCTGGCCAGGGGGCTTGGCCGTCGGCGGGGTCGGGGGTGGTGAGGGCGTCCAGCGCGCCGCGGATCATGGCCTCGCCCGCGA
>Ga0134128_10008719_pt1 | contig 12198 bp, 10 predicted proteins | sample KB31754_FD_96462 | JGI IMG/M metagenome (GOLD analysis project Ga0134128, IMG submission 96462) | Terrestrial soil microbial communities with excess Nitrogen fertilizer from Kellogg Biological Station, Michigan, USA - KB3-175-4 | ecosystem: Environmental > Terrestrial > Soil > Unclassified ...
GCAGGCTGGGTGCGGGTGGACGAGGCCGAGACGCAGCGGGCGGGCTGCCTTGACGCCAATGCGGCCGGCGCGGTTCGCCTGGCGCGGGCCTGCTATGCGCGTCGCATTGCCTTCGCGACCTTCTCGAGCGACCTGGTGTTCGACGGCGCGGCCGGCCGGGCGTACGTGGAGGAGGATGCGCCTCGGCCTCTGAACGTCTACGGAAAGAGCAAGGCAGTCGCCGAGCGCAAGATCCTGGCGATGGGCGGCGAGGCCCTGGTGATCCGGACGGCGGCGTTCTTCTCGCCCTACGACCGCTTCAATTTCGCAGCCCAGGCGGTTCGCGCGCTGGCGGCAGGCCAGGGCTTCGCGGCCGCCGAGGACCTGGTCATCTCGCCCACCTATGTGCCCGACCTCGTGGATGCGACCCTGGACCTGATGATCGACGGCGAGCGGGGGCTGTGGCACCTCGCCAATCGCGGCGCCGTTTCCTGGGCCGGATTCGCGTGGCGACTGGCGGAAGCCCTGGACCTCGATCCCGATCTGATCGAACCCACGCCGGCGGCCCAATTCGGCTGGCCTGCACAGCGACCCCCGCATGTCCCTCTGGCCTCCACGCGCGCAGACCTGATGCCGCCGCTCGAGAGCGCGATCGCCCGCTACGCCGCGATCCTGAGGGAGTCGGCGTTCGCGCCCGAAGTGGAAGCCGCGGCTGAAGGCGGATCGCCCGCCTTCGCGCCGCCGCGCGTGCCCGTTTAGCTGGGCTTGGCGGGCGCGGCCTGATCGGCCTCGTCGACGGCGAAGGCGTCATCGTCCTGCGACAACAGCTGGTCGAGCGCGTCGATCATCAGGTCGAGCTGCTCGGGGCTGCAAGCGAATTCCACGCCCTCGCCGGCTTCGTCCTCGAAGCGCAGCAGGAAGTCGGTTTCACGAACGGCGATGTCGAAGCCCACCAGCTGGCGCATGGGAAATCTCTCCTGGCCTGCCGCTACAACCAGCGAACGGGGGGCCGGTTCAGTGCAGGGCGCGCGCCGCGGCCACGATGCGGGCGGCTTTTTCCGCCGTCTCGCCCAGCGATTGGCCGGCGCGATAGATCTCGCCGCCGAGCCCGAACCCGCGCGCGCCGGCCGCCCACCAATCGGCCATGGCGTCGGGGCCCACCCCGCCCACCGCCCAGATCACGACGCCGGGCGGCAGAACCGCCTTCAGCTGCCTAAGATGCGCCGGGCCGTAGGTGACCGCCGGGAACAGCTTCAGGTGCCGCGCGCCGGCCCGGATCGCCGTGAAAGCCTCCGTCGCCGTGGCGAACCCGGGAGCGGGATCGAGGCCGAGCGCCACTGCCCGGCCGATCACGGCCGGCTCGGCGTTGGGCGCGACGATGAGGCGGCCCCCGGCCTGGGCGACGTCGTCCACGTGTTGCGGCGAAAGCACCGTGCCGGCGCCCACCACCATGCGCTCGCCCCAGGCTTCGGCGAGCCGGCGGATGCTGTCGATGGGTTCGGGCGAGTTGAGCGGAACCTCGACACCGCGCAGGCCCGCCGCAAAGAGCGCCTCGGCGTGATCCAGCACCTCGTCGGGGCGCACCCCGCGCACGATGGCGATAACCGGGCATTCGGCGAGAGCGTCGTCCAGCGTCATGAGCGGTATCCCAGGGCGAAAAGGCCGGCGACCGCCGCGGCTATGCCATCGAACGTCTCCACCTCGATTCCGCTGCGCTCCAACGCACGCTGGTAGCGGGCGCAGAGCGCCGCGTCGCCCAGCAGGACGACGCGGGCGGGACGTTCGCCCAGCTGCTGCGGGACGGCGGCGACCTCCGCGCCGATCAGCAGGCCGGAGAGGTAGCTGGGCGTGCTCGCCGCCTCCGCCTCGCCTCCCACGACCCGCGAGCGCGCCGTGAACAGCCGCGCCGCCAGGGCCCCGCCGTCGCCCGCGGCGGCCAGGCCAGCGTCGAACGCATCCTCGTCTTCGGCCGGCGCGTCCGACTTCAGCACGCTGTGCTGGGAGAGCAAGGCGAAGAGCTCGCCGGTCATCGCGGTGACGAAGCGGACGATGCGGCCGTCCTCGATGAGCACCCACTTGGCGTGGGTTCCGGGGTGACAGAGCACGATGCGGCCTTGCTGGCGGTCCCGTCGAGCGGCCAGCCAGCCCAGGATCTGGGTCTCCTCGCCACGGATCACGTCCGGCGCTCCGGCGATCCCCTGGCAACGCAGGCCAGGCACGATGCGCACCCCAGGTGCGACCTCGGTCAGGGCCGCGGCGAGGTCGAAGAGGCCCGCAGGGCAATCGGCGTAGGTCACCGCCCGCCAGCCGAGGTTCGAGCCGACCATGCCGCACAGAATGGCCGGCAGCCGCTCGGCTCCCAGCGCCGGCCGGACTTCGCGCTGGAACCGTCCCTCGGCCTCCCCGGCGCCGAGCCGCGACACGCCCAGCGGGAACTCCCGCTCGGCCATGACGGCGCCTTCGGCATCGAGCGTCCAGGCGCGCAGATTGGTGGTTCCCCAGTCGCACGCCAGCAGGGCGGGCTGGGCCATCTCAGGTGCGTCCGGCGTCCACGACCATGTTCTGGCCCGTCATCATCCGGCTGTCGTCGGCGGCCAGGAAGAGGGCGGCGCAGGCGATGTCGTCGGGCATGATGCGGTCCTTCAGCGCCGTCAGCTTTTCCCAGTCCGCCTCGGCCTCCGGAGTCAACCAGAGCTCCAGCTGGCGCGGCGTTATCACCCAGCCGGGCGACAGCGCGTTGACCCGGACATGGTCGGGCCCCCAAGCGCGGGCCAGACTCTTGGACAGCGAATTGATCGCCCCCTTGGCCGCCGAATAGGTGGGCAGGTCGCCGGGCGCGAGGATCGCGTTGATGGAGCTCAGGTTGACGATGGAGCCGCCGCCGGCCTGCTTCATCATCGGATAGACCGCCGTCGAGGCGATGATCACCGGATCCAGGTTCACCGCTAGGCCCTTGCGCCATTGTTCGGGCGTCAGCTCGGCGGCCACCTGGCGGGTGTCGTTGGCGACGTTGTTGATCAGCACCGTGATCGGTCCCAGCGCCTTGGCTGCGTCGCGGATCGCGCCCTGCAGCGCGGCGGGGTCGGTGACGTCGCAAGTGTGGAACCAGGCGCCCTCGCCGAGCTTGGCCGCAAGCGCCTGGCCATCCTCCTGCTGCAGGTCCACGAAAGCGACCCTGCAGCCCTGATCGTGGAACCGTTGGACGAACGTCGCGCCGATCCCCGAGGCGCCGCCGGTGATGAATACGACGCGGCCTTTGAGGCTCGGATAGGCGGCGAACGTCATCAGTGCGACTCCCGTGTGACCTGGCTCGAGGACTTGCCGACCAGGAACTCGAGGTCGACTCCCTTGTCCGCCTGCTGGACGGTGTCGATGTAGAGGCGGGCCCAGCCGCGGTCGTACTTCGAGGGTTTTCGCGCAGCCTCCCAGGCGGCGCGGCGGTGGGCGAGCTCGGCCTCGTCAACCAGCAGGTCCAGCCTGCGGCCCGGCCCGTCGAGGACGATCTCGTCGCCGTTGCGGACCAGCGCCAGCGGACCGCCGGCCTCGGCCTCCGGCGCCACGTGCAGGATGACCGTGCCGTAGGCGGTCCCGCTCATCCTCGCGTCGGAGATGCGCACCATGTCGGTGACGCCGGTCTGCAGCACCTTCGGCGGGAGCGCCATGTTGCCGACCTCGGGCATGCCGGGATAACCCTTCGGGCCGCAGCCCTTGAGCACCAGGACGGACATCTCGTCGACCTCCAGAGCGGGATCGTCGATGCGGGCGTGGTAGTCCTCGATATCCTCGAAGACGACGGCGCGACCGCGGTGCGTCAGGAGCGCGGGCGAGGCGGCGCTGGGCTTCAGGATAGCCCCGTCGGGGCAGAGGTTGCCGTGCAGCACCCACACGCCCGACGACGGGCCGACCGGCCGGCCCAGCGTGCCGATCACCTCGGGATTGAAGACCTTGGCCTCGTCGGCGATCTCGCCCTGGGTGCGCCCGGACACCGTCAGCGCATCGCGGCGGTAGATGTCGCCCAACTCCCGGGCCACGGCGGGCGCGCCGCCGGCGTAGCAGAAGTCCTCCATCAGGTATTTGCCCGACGGCATCAGGTTGACCAGCAGCGGCGCCTTGCGGCCGAGTTCGTCGAAGTCCTCCAGCGCCAGCGGAACGCCGACCCGGCCGGCAAGCGCCAGAAGGTGCACAACCGCATTGGTCGATCCGCCGATGGCGGCGTGCATCAGAATGGCGTTCTCGAACGCCTCACGGGTCAGGATGTCCGACGGCTTCACGTCGTCCTTGACCAGCTGGACGATGCGGTTGCCGGTCAGGTGGGCGAGCACGCGGCGGCGGGAATCGACAGCCGGCAGGGCGGCGTTGTTCGGCAGCGAGATGCCCAGCGCCTCGGTCAGGCTGGCCATGGTCGAGGCCGTGCCCATGGTATTGCAGACCCCGGCCGATCGGCTCATGCCGGATTCTGCGCGCAGGAAGTCATCGAGCGTCATGTCGCCGGCCCGGACGGCCTCGGAGAACCGCCAGACGTCAGTTCCTGAGCCGATGTCGCGGCCCTCGAACTTGCCGTTCAGCATCGCGCCGGACGACAGGAAGATCGCCGGCAGGTCGACGCTGGCCGCGCCCATCAGGAGGCCGGGCGTGGTCTTGTCGCAGCCGCCCAGCAGCACTACGCCATCGATCGGGTTGGCGCGGATCGACTCCTCCACCTCCATGGCCAGCAGGTTGCGGAACAGCATGGCCGTGGGCCGCATCTGGGTCTCGGGCAGGCTCATGGCCGGGAACTCGATCGGGACGCCACCGGCCTCCCAGACGCCGCGCTTCACGAAGCCGGCGAGCTCGCGCAGGTGCACTTGGCACGTGACGAGCTCGCTCCAGGTGTTGGCGATGCCGATGATCGGCCGGCCGTCGAAGACGTGGTCCGGCAGCCCCGTCGCCTTGATCCAGCTTCTATGGATGAAGCCGTCGCGGTCGTGCTTGCCGTAGCTTCGCTGACTGCGCAGCGGTGTCTTGGCCATGCGGGCTTGGCCCTTTTCGCTCGATCGATGCCCTCGTGAAACGCCGCGCGAGGGGCGCGGTTCAGGGCGGCGCTAACTCACCCCTGAAATAGCGGCAGCGCCAGCCCTTTCACGCCGGTCTCGACGGCGAACAGGCAACCGGCCAGGGGCTGAGCGCCGCGCTTGTCGACGGGGATCTCATCCCAGGCGCTGGTCACGTAGAGCGTGGTCAGGTTCGGTCCGCCGAAGGCGCAGCTGGTGGGCTGCTGGACCGGCAACTGGATCGTCCGCTCCTCGCGCCCGTCGGGGGCGTATCGCACCACGCGCCAGCCGCCCCACTGCGCGTTCCAGAGATAGCCCTGGGCATCCATCGCCGAGCCGTCGGGCGTCGCCGGCCCGCCTTTCGTGGAGGCGAAGAACTGCGCCTTGGAGAGGTCGTCCACCTCGTGGACGAAGATGGTCTGCAGCTTGGACTCCGCGATGTAGATCCGTTTGCCGTTGGGACTCACCGACAGCGTGTTCGGGATGTGGATGCCGGTCAGCACGCGTTCGGTCTTGAGGTCGGGCGTGGTGCGGAAGACCGCGCCCGGCCGCTTGCCGCCATCGTCGTCCATGATCGACCACCAGAAGTTCCCCTTGGTGTCGATCTTGCCGTCGTTGGTCCGGAACCCCGGGCCGAAATCTAACCGCGAGACGATCTCGACGGTCTCCTTGTCCGGGTCGACGACGGCCAGACCCTTCTCCGTCGCCATGATCAGCCCGCCCTGCTCCCGCGGCGCCGCCGCGCTCGCGCGCATGGGCAGGGAGAAGGCGCCGCGGTCGTCTGTCGCAGGCTCGAACCAGGCCAGCCGCCGGCCCTTGATGTCGAACCAGTAGAGGCGGCCTTCCTTGGCCGACCAGATCGGGCCCTCTCCCAGCCGATCATCTGATTTCACGACACATTTCACTTCCAGCACCGCCCTGCTCCCTCAAATCTGCAGCCGAATCATGTGATCGTTGTGCGAACACTGTTGTCGTGAAGCCTGCGACATCCTGACGAACGCGTTTTAGTTCCGTTCAACATGTAGGGCCTACTATCCTAGTCGACAGAATCGGGAGGGGTCCCAAAGAGATGTCGCTGTCCAGCTATTCAGACGTATTCTCGATCGAGCACGATCGGGACTACGAGGAGGAGATCTCCGTCGGAGACCTCGTCCGCACCGGACCCAATCTCTTCCCGCACTTCGAAGTGCTGGCCGTCCATGGCGAGAAGGCCTGGGTGCGCAATGTCGCCGATGGCGCCGACCATCTGGCGCTGATCTGCCGCTGCCGCAAGATCAACGGCCAGCCGCCGCTCGCGCAGGCCGCCGAATAATCCCCGCGTCGTCCTGGCGGCGCTAATATCGAAGTGAACCTGAGCCGCGCCCCGGTGTTCTAACATCAGGGGCGTGATGGCTTGCGCGCACTATCCCGGGAGGATGGGCTATCTCCGCATTCATGTTCGCCACGGGGATCGAGAACTCCATCCCGACGATCAAGGGCGGCCGTCACCGCGTCGATGAGATGGAGCTTTGCGGCCACTATCGCCATTGGCGAAAGGACTTCGACCTGGTCGAGGAGATGGGGCTGCGGTTCCTGCGCTACGGGCCGCCGCTGCACACCACACTGATCGGCCCGGACAAATTCGACTGGGAGTTCGCCGACGTCACCTTCGCGGATCTGCGCCGGCGCAACATCGTGCCGATCGTCGACCTCTGCCACTTCGGCGTGCCGGACTGGATCGGCAACTTCCAGAACCCCGACTTCCCCGAGCTTTTCGCGCGCTACGCCCAGGCGTTCGCCCGGCGCTTCCCGTGGGTCGAGATATACACGCCGGTCAACGAGATGTTCATCTGCGCCCAGTTCTCGGCCAAGTACGGCTGGTGGAACGAACAGGGGACCACCGACCAGACCTTCATCACCGCGATCAAGCACATCGTGAAGGCCAATGTGCGCGCCATGCAGGAAATCCTGAAGGTCCGGGCCGACGCGATCTTCATCCAGAGCGAGAGCTCCGAATATTTCCACGCCGAGAACCCGGCCGCGATCAAGCCTGCCGAAATCGAGAACTCGCGCCGTTTCCTGTCTCTGGACCTCAACTATGGCCACCGAGTTGACTCCGAGATGTACGAGTACCTGATGGACAACGGCATGACGCGCGAGGAGTACCACTTCTTCCTCGGCAACTCGCTGCACCATCACTGCATCCTGGGCAACGACTACTACTGGACCAACGAGCACCGGGTCTCCGCCGACGGCCAGAGCCGGGCTTCGGGCGAGATCTTCGGCTACTCGGAGATCACCCGTCAGTACTACCAGCGCTACCGGCTGCCGGTGATGCACACCGAGACCAACATCGCCGAGGGGCCGAACGGCGACGAGGCCGTCAACTGGCTCTGGAAGGAGTGGGCCAACGTTCTGCGGGTGCGCAATTCCGGCGTGCCGACGGTCGGCTTCACCTGGTATTCGCTGACCGACCAGATCGACTGGGATGTGGGGCTCAGGGAAGACAACGGCCGGGTGCACCCCGTGGGCCTGTACGACCTCAACCGCGAGATCCGGCCCGTCGGACGCTCCTACAAGCAGCTGATCGCCGACTGGCGCGCCGTGCTGCCGACCCAGAGCGTCTGCCTGGTGGTGCCGGTGGTCCCGCCGGCCGAGCATGAAGAGCCCTCGGCCGAGCGCCAGCGCTCCGACGCGCGGCGGCTGCGCGCGGCCGAACTTGCCGCCGGACAGCCCGGGTAGGCGGGCCCATGGGTGCGGCGCCGCAGATAGCCGGCGCGCCGGTGATTGCCCTGAAGGCCCGCGATGTTCCGGCGCGGGGCCCGGGGTTCGTCGAGGCCGAGGTCCTGCCAGGCCGTGGCATGATGCTGCTGCAGGCGAAGCTGCGTCTCCCCTCGGGAGAGGTGGTCGACGCCATCGAGGCCCCCTCGGCGCAGGCCGCGGCCGAAAAGCTCAGCGGCGGGGAGGACGACTTCGCCGGCGATGCGAGCTTCAGCTTCGGGGGCGCGATCCTGGCGCCGTTCGCCAACCGCATCCGCGGACGTGCGCTCGGGGGAAGCCGCGAGATCGAGACCGTGATCGCCGGCCACACGGTGCGGCTGCCGCGCAACTGGGGCGGCAAGGCGCCGGGCGCCGAACAGTACGCGATGCACGGTCTGATCCTGAACGCCCAGGTCACCTGGCGGCAGGACGATCCGGCGCATGCCGTAGGGTGGCTGGACGCGGGCGACTTTGCCGGCCGCTGGCCGGGCCGGCTGCGGTTCGGGTTCGAGTGGCGGCTGGCGCAAGGCGCGCTGACGCTGCGCGTGCGGGCGCAGCATTTCGGCGAGGAACCCACCCCCATCGGAATCGGCTGGCACCCCTATTTCCGCCTGCCCAGCGGCGAGCGCGCGCAGGCCCGGTTGTTCGTTCCGGCTGCCTCCCGGGTGCTGGTCAATGACTACGACGAGGTGCTGCCGACCGGCCAGCTGGAGCGCGTCGAAGGCGGCGACTACGACTACAGCGCCGCTGCGGGCCGGGCCTTGGCTGGGATCTATCTGGACGACTGTTTCACCGACCTGCGGCGCCACGAGGGCCGCGCGCTTGTCCAGGTGCAGGATCCTGCGGCGTGCGTCGGCCTGGAGGTCGCTTCCCCGTCGTCGAGAGTGCGGGCCTTCCAGATCTACGCCCCGCCAGACAAGGCCTTCGTGGTCGTCGAGCCGCAGTTCAACCTGGCCGATCCGTTCGGCGCGGAATGGGGCGGCCGCGAGACCGGCATGGCGATGATCCCGCCAGGAGGTTCCGCCGCCTACGAGGCCAGGGTGTCGGCCTTCGCGCTCGGCGATCGCCCGGCGGAGAACCGCTAGGCCCTATTCCGCCGCCGCGGGCGAGGCTTCGATCGGGGCCGCGGCTTCGCCGTCCCCGGCCTTTCGCCCCCGGCCCCGCCGCTTTCGCCCCCGTGGAGAATCCAGCAGTTTTCGCAACCGCGTCGACAGCGCGTGCGTCTCATAGGGCTTGTCGAGGACCGGAAACTCGTCGTTGGCCAGAGCCGGGCCTTCACCGATGAACCCGGAGGTGAGCAGCACCTTCAGGCCTGGCCGAAGTTCACGCGCGGTCCGCGCCAGGCTCACGCCGCTCACGCCGCCCGGCATCACCACGTCGCTGAACAGAACGTCGATCTCGGCGCCGGTGTGCAGCACTGCAAGCGCCTCGGCGGCATTGGTGGCGGTGGTGACCTGATAGCCAAGGCCGGTCAGCATGTCGTTGGTGAGGTTGAGCACCGTCGGGTCGTCCTCGACCAGCAGGATCCGTTCCTCGCCGCCCTCCACGACAGCGGCCTTGCGATCCTCCGGCTCGACGGCGTCTGCCGCCGGCTCGCAGCTCGGCAGCCGAAGCGTGAAACTGGTTCCCTGCCCCAGCTCGCTGCGCAGCACGATGTCGCCTTCGGACTGGCGAACGAAGCCATAGACCTGGGACAGCCCGAGCCCGGAGCCCTTGCCCACCTCCTTGGTGGTGAAGAAGGGTTCGAACACCCTTTCGCGCACTTCCGGCGACATGCCGAACCCGGTGTCGGCCACCTCGATGGCGACGAAGTCGCCTTCGGCCCGGGTGGCGATCGTGAGCCGCCCACCTTCCGGCATGGCGTCGCGCGCGTTCACCGCCAGGTTCAGCAGCGCAGTTTCCAGCTGGGTGAAGTCCACGTGGGTGAACAGCGAAGCCTCGGCCAGCTGCACATCCAGGGTCACCGCCTCGCCGACCGCCTGGCGCATCAACGGCGCGAAGTCGCTGACCAGGGTGTTCACGTTGACGGTGACGGGCGACAGGTGCTGGCGGCGCGAGAAGGCGAGCAGCTGGCGGGTCAGGTCGCGGCCCCGCTCGGCGGCCTGACGCACCGCGTCGATGCGGCGCGCGCGGCGGCCATCGTCCTCGACCTTCCGCGCCATGATGTCGATGTTGCCCAGCACTACGGTGAGCAGGTTGTTGAAATCGTGGGCGACGCCCCCGGTGAGCTGGCCCACCGCCTCCATCTTGCGGGCCTGGGCGAGCTGCTCCTCCAGGCTCTTGCGCTCGGTGGCGTCGAGGATCACCCCGAAGATCTCCTTCGGCTCGCCGTCCTGGCTGGGCGCGACGATCCCGACGTCCTGCAGGATCCGATAGTCGCCATCGGCGCACAGCCAGCGGAACTCGGCGGAATAGTGGCCGGTGCGCACCGCCTCCGAGACGCTCGCGACATAGCCGTCCAGATCGTCGGGATGGATACGGCTGGAGCCGAATTCCGGTTCGTCCACAAATCGGCTGGGCGGGAAACCGGTGACTTCGAACACCGCGTCGGAGACGAATTGCGGGGCGAAGGGGGGCTCGATGGACCGCGAATGGATGACGATGGGAAGCGACTGCAGGATCGCCTGCTGCCGGGCTTCCGTCCGTCTGAGGGCGCGTTCCGCCTGAGCCTTCTCGGCCTTGACCCGGGCGTGCTCGTCCAGCAGCCACTGCTGGTAGGCGCTGCGCCGCTTGATCTCCTCGGTCTTCAGGTAGAGGTCGACGAGGACCGTCACCTTGGACTTTAGGATGAACGGGTCCACCGGCTTGAAGACCACGTCCACTGCCCCGGCCGAATAGGCCTGGAAGACGTGCGGCTCGTCGCGGAAGATGGCGGTGAGGAAGACGATCGGCGTGGTCGCGGTCCGCTTGCGCCCGCGGATCAGGTGCGCCGTCTCGTAGCCGTCCATGCCCGGCATGTGCAGGTCGAGCAGGATGAGGGCGTACTCCTCGGTGAGCAGCCGCCGCAGCGCCTCCTCGCCCGAGCGCGCGACCACCAGCTCATGCCCCAGTTCCTCCAGCGCGTTGACCGCGGCGAATGCGTTGCGCTCGTCGTCGTCAACGATCAGGATCCGGGCCTTGGGCGGGACGGCGGGATCGGGCGGAGGCTGGGGCTCCGCCCGCCCGCTTCGTCGATAGCCCAGCGTGGGCGCCGCGCGGCTCATTTCAGCTGGCCTGCTGCGGCGCCAGCACCACGGTGTCGGCGGCCGCCCGCATCGCCTCGGCCCGCTGGATCGACACCCGTAGGACCGAGATCAGGTGATCGATGTCCACGGGTTTCGACACATAGTCGGACGCTCCGGCTTGGATGCACTTCTGCCGGTCGCCCTTCATGGCCTTGGCCGTGACGGCCACGATCGGCAGGTCGGCCAGATGGGCGCGGGCGCGGATCTCGCGGATCGTCTCGTAGCCGTCCATGTCCGGCATCATGATGTCCACGAGGACGACGTCCACTCCCTCCTGCGAGTCCAGCACTTCCAGGCCCCCGCGACCGCTTTCGGCGTAGCTGAGCTCGATGCCGTACTCCTCCAGCGCCGAGGCGAGCGAGAAGATGTTGCGGATGTCGTCGTCGATGACCACGATCCTCCGCCCGGTGAGCACCGCGTCGTCGTGCTTGTTGTGATTGAGCTTGGCCTTCGCCTGCTCGCTCATCCGCTCGACCCGCTCGTGCAAGGTGAGGCTCGCCTGCTCGACGAGCTGATCGGTGGTGCGCGCGATCCGCACCAGGCCGCCGAAGACGGCGAGGCGCAGGCGCCGCTCGTCCTCCGGCTCCAGATCCACGGGCGCGTAGACCACCGCGGGGATCGACCGGCCATCGGCCTGCTTGAGCAGCTCGACGATATGGGCCGCGGGCGTCGCCGAGGCTTCGATGAGCAGCGCTTCGGGCCGCTCCGAAGCCGGACGGGCCAGCACCTCCTCGAGGGTTTCGACGACTTCCACTTCGGCGAACGCCTGCCGCAGCACCTCCGCCGCCTCGCCGTCTGCGCCCACCAGGACGATCTTACGCTCGACCTTGTCGACGAAGCTCTTCACGCCCTGCAGCGTGGAGACCACCACCTCGCGCTCCACCGGCTTATGGGTGAAGCCGAAGGCGCCCATCGAAAGGCCCAGGCCCTTCTGGTCGTCGGCCGAGATCACGTGGACCGGAATGTGCCGCGTCTCGGGCGTGCGCTTCAGGAGGTCGAGCAGCGCCAGGCCGTCCATGTCCGGAAGGCCGATGTCCAGCATGATGGCGTCCGGACTGAACCGGCGGGCCAGCGACGGCGCCGCAGCGCCCTCTCCGGTGACCACGCCCTTGAACCCGCTGTCGTGGACCAGGCTGAGGAGGATCGAGGCGAAGCGCGGGTCGTCCTCGACGATGAGCACGACCGAATCTTCGGACGCGATCTGGTCGCGGTCGTCGGCTACGGCC
>Ga0134128_10008722_pt1 | contig 12196 bp, 7 predicted proteins | sample KB31754_FD_96462 | JGI IMG/M metagenome (GOLD analysis project Ga0134128, IMG submission 96462) | Terrestrial soil microbial communities with excess Nitrogen fertilizer from Kellogg Biological Station, Michigan, USA - KB3-175-4 | ecosystem: Environmental > Terrestrial > Soil > Unclassified ...
CAAGACCGGCATGGGCCGCAGGAACGCAAAAATTCCCGGTATCGAGCTGAGATTTCGAATCATCCCGCCAACCACCGCTTGAATCGGTGGCCTCACTTGTGGCGGCTTCAGGAATGACAGCAGCAATCCCTGGTTCGACGCCAGAAACTGGCTGTTGCCCGTCAGCGTGAATGTGGCGCCGACCGCGGGATCGGACCGCAAGGCGATGGCCGCCTGATTCTGTAACGCGCGCATTTGTTCGGGCGAGGAGCCTTCCTTGCCGATCATCACGCCCCAAACGAAGCTGCTATCTCCCACTGGCAAAAACGATTTCGGCACCGCCATAAAAAGCAAAACAGTTCCCGCCATGCAAGCGGCCCACGTGAGCGCAGAAATCCAGCGATGCCGCAAAAACCACCACAATGACTTGCCGTATACACCAAGGACGGCTTTTTCGACTCGCCCGCCAGTCCTCTCCACCCAGTTTTGTTTGACACCGTGGCCTCTGGGTTTCAGCAGCCTCGCGCACATCAATGGCGTACGCGTTAGCGAAACAAGGCCGGAGGCAACAATCGAGACGACGATGGTGATCGCGAACTCGCGAAAGATGCGGCCCACAAGGCCGGACATGAACACGAGCGGAAAAAATACCGCCGCGAGAGAAACCGTCATGGAAAGAATTGTAAAACTGATTTCGCGCGCGCTTTCGAGTGATGCCTCGAGCGGCTTCATGCCTTTTTCCATCAGCCGCACGGTGTTTTCCAAAAACACGATTGCGTCGTCCACCAGAAAACCGATGGCCAGTGTCAGAGCCATCAACGAAAGATTGTCAAGGCTGTACCCGAACACGCGCATCGCCATGAACGTGAGCAACAGAGACAATGGAAGAGCAACCGTTGGGATCAGCGTGTCCGTGGCGCGGCCAAGGAAAATAAAAATCACGCCCACCACCAGTACGAAAGCGAACATCAAGGTCGCCTGAACGTCCGCGACGGAATTCACGATGGTTTGCGAGCGGTCATAAATCGGCGTGATGCGCACCGAGCCGGGAAGCTCCGCGCTGATCACAGGCAGAAGATCGCGGACGCTTTTCGACACGGCCACAGCGTTGGAACCCGCCTGCCGGTTAACGGCAACCACGACCGTCGCACTTGGCTCATCGTAACCGCGAACCCAGAATCGCATTTTGATGCGTTCGTCTTGCACCGTGTTTTCCACGTTCGCAACGTCGTGTAGAAATACGGGCGCTCCATTCGTGCTGCTGACAATCAGATTTCCGTAGTCTTCGGCGGTTTCCAACTGGCCGTTAGGGCGCAGTAGCGAGGTGCCCGACGGGCTGTCAAATTGCCCCGCGCCTGTATAATTTGTCCCGTTTTTTACCGCGGCGACCAGATCGTCAATCGAAATTCCGCGCGCCCACATTTTTGACGGATCAACTTTAATGCGAACGGCGGACTTCGTTCCGAACACATTTACGCTGCTTACGCCGGGCAGGATGCTGATGCGCTGGCCCACTTGAGTGGCGCCGTAATCGTAGAGCCGGCCAGGCGTAACGGAGTCGCTCGTCAGAGCGATATACAAAATCGGCTGGTCATTCGGATTTGTCTTAGAAAAAGTTGGCGGCGATGGCAAATCGGTGGGCAGGTTGCCGCTGGCCTGCGAAATCGCCGTTTGCACGTCCGTCGCAGCCGCATCGATGCTTTTATCTAACGCAAATTGCAGCGTAATGCTCACGTGCCCCTGCGTGCTTTGCGAAGTTACCAGTTCGAGCCCATTAATCTGCATGAATTGCCGCTCGAGCGGAGTGGCAATGTTGTTCGCCACGGTGTCTGGACTCGCCCCAGGATAATTTGCCTGCACAGAAATTACGGGGTAGTCCACCACCGGCAAATCATTCACCGGGAGTCGCAAAAAGCTGAGCACGCCGAAAACAATGACTGAAATCGTTAAGACCGCAGTCATCACCGGACGTCGAATAAATGGTTCAGAGAGGTTCATAATTGTCCTGCTGGCGTCGCCTGAGCCGTTGCAGGCGTATTCGTCACGACGCGTACCTTGCCGCCAGGCATTACGCCCAACTGGCCGTTCATCACCACGTGCTCGCCGGCCCGCAATCCCTGCTCGATCACTACCATTTCCCCTTGCCGTTGCCCCAGCTTTACCGGACGAAGTTCTGCTGTCGAGTCCTCTTTAACCACGTACACAAACGGACCCTTCGCCGAATCTTGCGCTGCCGCGGCGGGCACAAGCACAGCCTTGGGCAGATTTGCCAGCACTAGCCGCACATTCACGAATTGCCCAGGCCACAAGTGACGCGCAGGATTGGGAACCGTCGCGCGCAACATCACTGTTCCGCTGCTGCTTTGCACTGAATTATCGACGAACGTGAGTTGCCCAATTTCAGGTTTCGACTGATCCGGTAAGCGCACTTCCGCTTTGAGGGGATGTTTGGCCAATTCGCGCTGCACCAGGGAGAGATCGCTTTCCGTTGCCGTGAAATCGGCATAGATCGGATCGAGCCGCTCAATCGTCAACAGCGTCGTGTTATTTGCTGTTACGACGTTGCCGCTATCCACGAGCCTGTGTCCCGCGCGGCCTTCGATCGGCGAGCGAATCGATGTGTACTCCAGATTCAGGCGCGCGGATTCCACCGCGGCTTCATTCTGCTTCACCTGCGCTTCGCCAACATCCACCGCGTTTTTTCGCGTGTCGTAATCCTGCCGCGCGATGGCCCGCGATTCGATCAGGTCTTTCACGCGAGCAAATTGAACCTGCGCAAAATCCAAAGCCGCTTTCGACTGCGCGAGATTCGCTTGCGCCTCATTCAATTGCGCTTCAAATGGCCTCGGGTCAATCGTGAAAAGCAGATCGCCTTTTTTCAAATTTGCGCCGTCCGCAAAATGAATTTCCATGATCTTCCCCGAAACTTGCGGCTGCACGGAGACGACTTCGCGCGCCACGGTATGTCCCACCTCGTCCAGGTACAACGGCACGTCCTGTGACACCGCGGATGCGACCGTCACGGCGGCCGGCGGCCGCTCCATCGGAGGGGGATCTTTTTTCGCACACGCCGTCAGTAATATTCCCAAAGTGCAGGCCAGATAAAATGCTTGTTGCCAGCGGAGCATGAATCTCCTTCGCTTTCCAAAACGTTAAAAGCCGGACTTTATATACTACGCTACCCTGAATCAGATGTTTCAAACGGCGATTGGGACCAAATTATTTTTGCCCTGGTTTCCCGGCGTCAAGCTAAAGGAAATAACTAGAGCGATTTAATAAGAGGAGTGGAAATTAACTCGACCAGTTCATGGAAACATCCAAAGGCTGCCAACCCAACACAGGCAGCCTTCACGACACTGAATGTCAATCCAATATGATACTGCAAAAAAATCGCCCGTTTCCTCCCGGTAGGGAGGAACGAACATAAGCAGTCTGGTTCAATTTTTAGTGTAGCGTGCAGACACGAACCACTCGCGCCAGATTTAATATCGCAAGAGACGCTACACGAACTTCAATTCCAGTCTTAAGCGGACTGAGCGCGTACCTGCTGCTTCACACAAACTTTGTTGGTCAGTTCGATGAGCTGCCGCAAGTTCCACCACTCTTCATCGCTCATCAATCTGCCCTCGGGACTCGAAAAATAAATGGATACGAATCCTTCGGTCGAGAGCGGAGAACGGACAATCAACTGGGTCTTTTGGCTTTCCGGCAATGAATCGGACATGGGTAATTCCTCCAGATGGGCGCGGATTCTACCACGAACCAGCATCTAAATCTTTAACATTGCGTTAACAACGAATGGTCCCCGAAGATTCAGCCTGAATCACGAGTTCAACCTGCGCCAGCTTAGAATCCTGCTTCAAATTCCTTAAAACGCTTTTCCAACTCCCACTGCTCCTGCGCCTTTTCATTGGAATCGAGGAAATTCGAGCAGCTTGGGGAAGGCCTTGCACCGCCAAGCGAATCGGATGCGCACGCGCTGGCAGGCCGCGTAAATACGTCCGGTTCGCGCCAGAGGCTCGCACCGGGAAGAAAATTGTGCTCCAGCCCGGTGCGCACCATTTGCTTCAAATCCGCGTAGCCGAGCGCGTAGGTTTCCGCGGCGCGCACATATTCATGAGTCAGATTAATGCGCGAAACGCCCTCGTCATCCGTCGAAAGCGCCACTGGGACATGATACTTGCGGTAAATGGGCAGTGGGTGCTCGTTCCCCTTAACGCCAAGTATGACGTCATTGCTTGTGAGATTGATTTCCACCATCACGTGCCTGGCGGCCATCTCTTTCAAAAGATCGTAGGGACGAGCTTCATGCATGATGTCGACACCGTGCCCAATTCGTTCTGAATGAGCAACTTCCACCGCAAGTCGGATATGGCAGCAGAGACCCTCCGGTGGTACGAGCCCGGGCGCAAGCTCTCCGGCATGGAGGTTGATATGCGGCTGGGGGTAGACGCCATGCAAATACTCGACGAATTTCATCTGCCACTCATAGTCCGCCATGGGAGTCGAATTGTCTTCAGGCTGCACATAGGTGAGGCCAACAAAACGCGAGTCGGCGGTAGCCACTTCAAATCCCAGAAGCGTCTGGGCAAAAACCTGTTGCTTCGGGAAGTCGCGCAGAATCTGATAGATATAGCGAATTTTCACACGGCATGCAGGGGCCGCCTGCGGGGTACCGCAATGTTCGATTGCCTGCCGGGAAACCTCTGCATCGTCCCGGTCTTTCTTGGCCACGGCAATGTCATCGCCCAGGTGGGCCGCAAGGAGTACTTCGCGCAGCTTGGCGAGGTCATCCCGCCAGCCGATTTCGCGTGAAATCTGGATCGTATGGCCAAAATCTGGCGTCTCCATGATTTCCAGGTACTGTTCATTCTGAGCGGCCGCACGAGACGCTATTTCGTCTAACCATTCGCCGGAGTGACGACTCGTTATCCCTCTAAATTTACCGAAGGTATCGAAAAAACGGTCGTGCCCGTTGGTACCTGTTGTGGGCACGAAACTGCGCATCGAAAACGAGTCCACCAGCGCGTCGTACAAAGTTTGGTTCGTCAGCGCTTCCGCAGCTCCTACCTGGCCGATGCCGCAGGTTGGCGCGGGGGCCACAAAGGCATGGTGTTCCAGATCCACGCACAGACCATCTTCGGCTCCGGCGCGTATGAACGATTCAGCGTAAATGCCGCCGGATTCATGATAGTGAAGATCCGCGCCCTTCGGCATGCGCCGGAGAAACGCTTCGAGCTCCAGCGGATTCGCTCGCACGGCTTCATAGGCGCGGGAAGCGCGCTGCTCGGCTGTCCCGACAGTTGCCGGACTCGCTTTTGCCGGCGTCTGCGCGGACGCAAGAGCGGGAAAGATGAAAAGCGCTGTCACGACAGGAAGCATCAGCGGAAGTCGCGTACGATATTTGCTGGACACGTTTCTGGTCCTTTCGCTAAAAATCGCTACAAACGCATCGGTCTCGGACTAGAGGCCCGACATGTCGCGCCCCTACGCCCTACGGAGCATGCGGAATTTTCGATTCACGCTCACTCCAATGTTCCACGATATCGCGAACGACTATATCGCCGACACGCTCCGCCGCCTCCACAGAAGGAAGAAATGCAGGATAATTCCCTCCGGCCATGCTCTTGAGCGTTTCCGCCGGGGTTTCGCCGGGCGCCTCGCGATCAAAATTACTCACTGTTCGCAGCACCAGTACGCGGTTGATGTCCACGCGGCCCGCCTGGCCCAGAAACGTCAGCGCCTGCATCGTCCCGCTATCTTCCATCGCGGCGACCATGAAGTTGCCTTCTCCACCCGTGTAATACTTCGTCCACTCGTTAGCCCACTTATCCATCTTTTTGCCGTGCCAAAACGTGCCGCCCGACATGGTGTCGCCGCGCGTCACAAAAGGCGCCTTCATCGCATACGGAAAGCCGGTATACTTCATTCGAAAGGCGCGCATTTCATCGTTATCCGCGAGAGGAACACTCTTCGATAATTGATACGCCCAGTCAACCAGGTCCTGATTGAGCGTGTAGGCTTCGCCGTCCAGCTGCGCCTTTACCGGCAGCTCATAGGGCGTCCCTTTTCGCAAAGGTACAAAACCCGTAGGCCAGTCCGGAGGAATTTCGCGCGCGTCGATTTCATAGGCGATGTCACCATCGATCACGTGGTTCGCCCAGACCGCTGAGCCCAGCGATACGTCCGCCGGATCGCCGCCACCAATTCCAGCAATCACCCAATATGCTTTGGAGAGATCGAAGCGCGGATCGAGCCCCAACGCCATCACGGACGCCGCAGCTTTGGCCGTCGCTACGCCTGTCAACAGGCCCAACACCCCGTCCTTATTCATGCGCACATGATGATAGGCAGCGGGGAGGGGAAGAATCTGATCCAAATGCTCGCGCTCAACCCACAGTTGGTACTCGCCGGGAATATCGCCGGTATCTTCCCCGACTTCAAACATGGATACGACAACGACCTTTACTTTGATTACTTTGCTCGGAACAATTCGAGGCCGCTTCACCGGTTTCCTCCGGGAATGAAGCGGGGTAACGAACAAACTGGATAAGATGAAAATCCCTGCGGAAAATTTTAAAAAGCGACCCACATTTCTCTCCTGGCCGACACATTTAGTTACGCCGCTCAAACAAGGCCTCTGAGTCTACATCAGGGCGGGCCGAGGACAATTTCCGAATGGATTTTAATTCGTTCTTGCCGGCGTAGGGATCAACACGTGGAAGAGACTCGCGCACAATAGCGAAACTTTAAGAAATGGCGAGCTCGGATAGAAGCGAATAAATTGTGCTCAGGCTTTTGCCGCTCGCGTAAGCCCGTCCTGCGTATGCCATTGGAAGGGTGCCGGGCCATCCAGGGGCGAAATGGCTTGAGGAGTTCCCTCAAAGTCGACAATTTCTCGTGTGCGATAGGGCTTCTCTTTATGGCAAGCGGGGCAGCGGAGATTAAATACTTGCGATCGCCTTTGCCCGTCTTCAGACGACTGCAAATTCCCTACAATCGGAGGTACTGGAATAGACGCCTTACAATGCAGGCAAACGACACCGCGAAATGTTTGATGTTCTGTACTCGTCGTCATGATTAAACCTCGCAGCGAAGCAATCCGTGTGCTGGGAACCGGTCCATGCTACTCCATCCGGTCTCGGGCCGTCCAGTCGGATAAAACGCAGTGACTGTGGAAATAGCGCAGCGGATGTTCTGGCCTTCAAATTACAAGTTAAGTTGTGTATTTACAGTAGATTATACTGATTTCGTCTAAAGACCTATGCCTTCCCTGTTCTCGATTTCCACAGTTTAATCTACTTGGACCACTTGACTCCGGTCCTGCGCGCGCAGACGCGGCGAAGAGCCAAAGGAACGAAACGTTCAAAAAGAAGGGCGCCGAAAAAACAGGAGAGGGGTAAGAAATCGATCATTCCTCGAAATTTCACGCGGCACAGAAGATGTTCGAAGTGAATTTATCCAAAAAGCCTTGCCAATCATGTATCCTTTGAAAAAATTCCGTCGAAAAGCGATTCTTAAAACAAGAAATGGCTGGACGCCTCTAATCTGCCATGAAACCGAAGAAAATGAAACGTGCACAAGGGCTGATTTACTTTCTCGGAGCAGCGTATTGCCTGACTGCCTCTCCGCAGTTGGTGCGTTCGCAGTCCATTTCAGCATCCTCTCCTCAAAGCCGAGCGCATCCGCCTTCAGAACAGCATTTCATGGTGGGTCGGGGCGAAATTCACATCGAAGTGATTGCGCAGGGAAGCGGCCCAGTCATCGTCATCCTGCCGTCGCTGGGGCGAGGCGCCGAAGATTACACCGTCGTCGCTGAGTTGCTTGCGGAGGAAGGTTTTCGAGTCCTGCGCCCCCAGCCGCGCGGTATTGGCGCGAGCACGGGCCCCATGGCAAATTTGACGTTGCACGATTTCGCGGCGGACATCGCCGCTGTGATCGAGCATGAGGGACAGGGCCCAGCTATTGTAGTCGGGCATGCTTACGGCCATTTTGTAACGCGCACGCTGGCCACAGACCGGCCCGACCTTGTTCGTGGAGCGGTGCTGGCGGCTGCGTCGGCGGGAAAAGTTCCCCCGGGAGTTCGCGAGCCGTCGGTTTCCCCCGAAGTTCGCGAAGCCATCGAAAAAAGCGGAGATTTGTCTCTGCCGGAAACCGCACGCCTGCATTATTTGCAAATCGCATTCTTTGCGCCCGGGCACGATCCGCATGCGTGGCTCACGGGCTGGTACCCTGAAACCGAGAAGGCGGAAAACGTCGCATCCCGTGCTACGCCGGTCGACGAGTGGTTCGCCTGCGGCACAACGCGCGTGCTCGACCTGCAGGCGGAAAACGATGCAGTCGCGCCGCGCAAATTTGCTGGTGTGTTAAAGGCCGCGCTCGGTGAGCGCGTCACCGTCGAAGTGATCCCGGATGCCGGGCACGCTCTCGTTCCTGAGCAACCGAAAGCCATGGCCAGGGCCATCGCCTCCTTCGCGCAAACTTTAAAATAAATTTCCTTTTTGCTTTGGGCATGAAGGCGGTTGCGCTGCGTGACTTTTTAAAAACCGCAAGACGTGGATTTGGTTTGCCTGCGGCGTTAAAATGAAATCGTGGAGATTGGCAGCCCGGAACAATGGGAGGACCGAGTTCGCTGATTTCAGGAGGTGACTTTATGTACTGCAATCGATGCAGCGCGGAAATTGCCGACACTGCTAATTTTTGCCCTTCTTGCGGGGCGCGGCAGCATTCGCGAACTTCTCAAAAACAGTTGACGCTTTCCATGAAGGACAAAAAAATTGCAGGCGTTTGTGGAGGCATCGCGGAGTACCTGGATGTGGACCCCACAATCGTGCGGCTGATTTGGGTGGCGCTGTCCGTAGTGCCTGGAGGATTTGTTGGAGGCGTGCTGGCTTACGTCCTTGCCTGGGCCATCATTCCCAAGGCATCTGCGTTTGTGCCGGCGGCGGTAGCCACATCGCAGGCCTCGGCAAAAGCGAGCTGACGAGGTCGGGTAAGGTTCAAGTGGCGCGGGCTTCAGCCTGCGGGGGTTGGTACTTGCAAGGCCTAACCTCCGCAAGCTGAAGCCCGCGCCACTAAAAAATTAGAACTCGACATGCAGACGGAGCGAGGGAGCGAGAAGAGGGCCGCGGTCGCGGTTGTAGCCGGGATTGTTGATGTGCTGCAAGTCGAAAGAAGCAAAGATGCCGCGCCACACATGCGCGGTATAGTAGGTCTCCTCGATTGTTTCGCGTCCGTAATTTAGCGCTCCGTCGCCAAGAAGGAAGCCGACTCCCCCCAGGGCCAGATATTGCTGATGGTCTCGTGAAATTCCGTTGGAGATGAATGCCAGGCCTGCGCGATCCAGCTTTCTTTTCCACGGGGTTCCTTGCGCGCCGGCTCCCACTTGAACGGTCTCATCGACCTCCGTGTAGGCATAGGATTCGTGCTGGCCCTCATTCCATCCCCATCGAGAAAATAAACCCAGCCAATCGGTAAGAGGCTGCTCGATGTTTACGCCGAAACCGTATTTTGTGGTGGTCTGCAACGGATGAGCGGTAATTTCAGGCTTTGGAGTTTTACCGGCCAGGAAATCTGCGACGGCCACATTGTAAATTCCCATGTTCGCGTGGTTGGCATAGCCGAGCAGGCGAACAACCGTTTCGCGATGCGGCACAAAGGCACGATGCAACTCTAGCTCGACATTTTCGGAGCGCGCGCGGGCGAGGTCCGCGTCGAGGTTTAGACCGTTCGCCACTTTGGGCATCAGCGCTTCCGCAAATCGCAGCGCCCAATGACGGTCATCGTATTCGACCATTGCGGCGTAGGTGTAGCCGCGAGTGTCCGCCGCATAGTCGTAGGCGCCATTGTTGTCCAGCGTCCAATTCATGAACTGAAAATTGCTGTCTGAGCCGTACGTGTTCACGTCAAAAAAATCCGCCAGGCTGAATTTTCCAAAGCGGATTTCCAGGCGCCGCGCCGGCAATTTCTTGAAGAGCGAAAACGGCGTTCTCTCCGAAGGCGATTTCTCTTTGCTGAGCGGAATAATCTGGTGCCACATCAGGCGGGCTACATAGGGAGCTTGGCTGATGGTGGGATTTCGCACCACATCCAGGTTGGTAAAGCCCGCAAGGCCAAGCGCTTCCCCGATTCCGTGACCGCCGGTTTCCTGCAAATCGAAAAGAATTTCCGCCGTGTTGTTGATTCGCAGTCCTGTGAGCAAAGTAAGCACGCGGGAGGAAGCATCCTGCGCTTCGGGCGTAAGGCTGTTCGGACCTTGGTACGGAGAACGAAATGCCGGGTGCCATTGCGTAATAATATTGGCCTGACCGGAAAGCCAAATGCGGTCGGACTCAAAATGTGGAAATAGGGTCGTAACATCATCCGTCGATGAATCCTGATTAGGTGATTGGGCAGTTTCCAGTGGGGCCTGATCCAGCGGTGGTTCCTGAGCCTTCGCGGAAAATTCGCCGAAAAAACACAGTCCCAGCAAACACAAAAATGACAGCATGAATTTAATCGTAAGAGACTGCATTTTCTCCTGATTGAAACGGAATACCCGATCGACGTCATGCATTCCGCGAAGTGGATTATAAAAAAATCAAAGTGCAACCTGAAGGTTCTATTAAAACATGCCCGCACGGGAATTTTAGATGAACAAAGGATGAATGCTTCAGATTCTAAAATGCATGCGAATTGTTTTTTTTCGAGTAAGGCAATCGCCGATATCTGAATCGTCTTCGAGGCTTGAATGGTTTCGCCGGAGTGTTATGGGCGTGACGCAAATTGAGGAATTTTGGCGGGTTGGGTAGAGCGCTTACAGACCCGATCTCTCGGGGCCGTCGTCCCCGCAGCGCAACTCCCAACCCACAGCCATCTTGCGGGAGTGAAGTGGTTGGCTCAATGGGCTTGAGGACTCAAAAAAGTTGGGACCGGGGTTGTAGTACTAGATGCAGGGAGGCCAAACGAGGAGTATCTAAATGTTTCAGTATGAGATTGTTGCGAGCCTATCTATAAGGCTCTGCTTATTCAATCATCGCGATCTTGTTTGCTCCTGACAAGGGTGCCCAGAGATGGCCTTTGGCGTCACGCGCCATTCCCGACGCGGCCGAATTCGCAGCCGGCATAGGATAGGTCCTGAACACTTCGACGGCGGGGTCAAAGCGGACTAGCGTATTTGCATCCTTCCCGCTTTCCTCGTACCAGATCTTGCCTGCGGTATCCGCGCCAATTCCGTCTGGCGCCGAATGAATTCCTGAAGGGCTATCCCAGAACTTGAATTTTTTATCGCCGAGAGTAATGCGGCCGAGCCGCCCTCCACCAAAATCCGTAAAGTAGATCGCGCCGCTTATAGCAACCAGGTGGCGAGGTTTGACGTCGGGGTCCGCGGGAGCATATTCCGCCATCGTTCCCGTTGCGGGATCCATGCGGCCCAGCTTGCCGCCTGACAACTCGCAAAACCATAGTGCATGATCGTCCGCTGCCACGATTCCATAAGGATGTGCATTCTGTGTAGGCACTCCAAACTCGCTGATGATTCCACTGTGCGTGTCTAATCGTCCGATGACATTCGAATTTTCCGCGGTGAACCATACGGCGCCGTCCGGCCCGATTGCGATCGAGTGCGGGTCCTTTGCCGTTGGAGGAGCAAACTCCGAGATGGCCCCGGTTTTCGGATCCATGTGACCAATTTTTCCGGCATTATTTTCCGCAAACCAGATATCGCCTTGATTGTCGAATACCAGGCCGATGGGACCGGAATCAGCGGTAGGAATTTTAAACAATTTCCATTCGTTCGAATTCGGATTGAAGCGGGCGATGTGCCCGGTCTGCTCGAGCGTAAACCAGGCGTTGCCGTTGGCATCGATGGCGGAGTCGCGCGGCATCGATCCCGAGACAGGCGCATCCCACACGCGCATCGCGCCCTTTAGTTCGAGGCCAACGGGAGCGACTGCCGGTTTGAACGCCAGCCGTAGCGTTACATTCGTATCCGCTCCCGGGCGCACCAGAATGTTGTGTTCCCACTCGGACCAAGTGCCATTCGCGGAAGCGCGCAAATCGTAAAAACCAGTGCGAAGCGGTTCAATATGAAATTGGCCGCGCGCGTCGGTATGCAGTACATGCGGGGTCTCGCCATCGGCGACCTGCCATAATATTTGCGCATCTGCCACCGGGACGCCTTTCGCGGTAACGACCTGTCCCTCCAGGCCGCCCGGCTTCTGCTTGGCAACCTTGGGCA
>Ga0134128_10008726_pt1 | contig 12194 bp, 15 predicted proteins | sample KB31754_FD_96462 | JGI IMG/M metagenome (GOLD analysis project Ga0134128, IMG submission 96462) | Terrestrial soil microbial communities with excess Nitrogen fertilizer from Kellogg Biological Station, Michigan, USA - KB3-175-4 | ecosystem: Environmental > Terrestrial > Soil > Unclassified ...
AGACCCGATCTTGTTCTCGACGGTCACGATAATTCCAGTCCTTGCAAGAACATCCTTCGCGGCATTCGCCACGGTAGATCCCCTATCCGGGGAATATCCCTGCTCGTGAAGAATCATGGCCCGCATTAGCGCGGTCAACACGCGGGGATTGCTTAGATCGAGTCGTTCTGTGGACGTGACACCGAGGTACTTATCCACGTCCGCGATGTACGCCGGGACATCGTTCCTGTCCGACGCTGGAGCGTAGGTCGAAACAATGCCCTGAACAGTATTGATGCCGCGGGAGTTGTAGAGCTCCAACTGACGGCCCATGGCGAAAAGTCCCGCCTCGTCATTTGGGAATTGCGCGAAACCCTTGGGCCCTAAGATGGCGCCGGCCTGTCCGGCGAATTTAAGATTCCCAGGATTGTGTGTTGTCAGGACAATTCCCGCCTTACCCCATCGGGTAAGATCCCATGCGCTTTGTAAAGGATGCTCCCATGCGTTCAAATCCTCGGCGAGCTCGTGAATCCCGAGTCCCAGAAGCTGCACATCAGCCATGAACTGCTGGATAAAAGGCTTCGAGGTAATCTTTCCGTTGAAGCTATCCATCCAGGATGCAATCGCGTTGATTCCCTGCTCGATCGGGCCATTCTTCTGCATCACGACTTGCAAGAGGTGGGTAAAACCTCCGGCCAACTTTTCTAAAGGACCGGTGAGCGGCACGAGACCGTTGACGAATACGTTCTCGATCTTCGACTTCGCCAAGTCCATGGTCGTCACGAAGTTCGTCCAAGCGAGAGCTGTGCGATCGCCGATGTTTAGCGCGCCCTGCTCTCGATGATATGTGCCCAGAAGGCCCTTGAATTCTGCCGGCGTCATGGACTGCAAACGCCTTAAGTCCTCGACGCTGATACCTAGATTCCCTAGCTGGTACATCTGCTCGACGATGCCGAGCTGATTCGTTGGCGTACGCTGAGTGATCCCACGAAGCGCCTGGAGAGTCGCAAGGGCGACAGAGCCAGTAGAGCCGTTCGGGTTCACTCCGAGGGCGTAAAGCGGCCCCTGCGCGGCTACGTTCGATACTGCGGCATTGATGCCGCCCAGGAACCCCTCCGGACTTCCCAAGAGCCGTCCGAATGAGATATTGAAGGCCCGCTGCTGGCCGATACTGACGCCGAGGCCGGCGGCGGACTTGCGCCAGCCATAGACATTGGCGCCGAGATCCGACATGCCGTGCAGGGTGAAGTACCCCAAAAGGCCGCTGATGCCCGTGAAAATCCCACCCCACTTCAGTAGTGAGGTCGTGGCATGTATGACGTTTTTCGCCGTGCTCGCACTCGCGCCCGCGATACCCCCCCAAAGCTCCTTCGAATGAGAGAGCGTCTTTTCCTGTTCCTCCCCGACGTCTTTCATGTCCTGAAGAGCACTCAGATGCTCTTCCGTGCTATCTCCGATATGCGCAAATCCCTTGGCGAACTTCTCATGATCGGCAGAGATCTTCTTCCAGAGCTCAGGCTGTTTTCTCAGTCGCTCGCTGTAGAGGTCAAACTGCTGCTGGAATTTCTCCCAATTCTGCGTTTGGACATCGATGTCGAGAATCGACTTGAATGCCAAAGGCTCATCCTCGAAGGGTTACTTGGGGAGAGAGAAAGCGATTCCGGTATGCCGCGGCCGTGCGCCATGGGAACTTTGACTCGTCGAGTCGTCCGAAAATGGCTCGGAAGCCTTCGTCTGAGACTGCCCATGCGAGGATGGCGGCGATGAAGCCGGGCTCTTTCCAGAACTGCCGTCCTTCATCAATGTCTGCAAGTAGGTCACGAATTCCGTACAGCTCAAGGATTCTATCCGCGAGTTGAATAGCATGAGTCCACCGAGAATTCCTTCTACCTGGTCCGGCGGCACACTCTGCGAAGCGCAGGTAAAAAAAACCAAAGCCGCGTCAGCTCGGCTGTACTCTTCCTCAGAGATCGCCCCCATGGCCTTGGCGTCGTCAACTGGCACCATGTCCCAGCGCCCATCTTTGAGCGCTACAACGAAGGTCAAGCGATGCAGTTCGTTATAGAAGGCTGTGAGCCGCGCCTCGAGCGCCGCCTTCGTACGGGCATGCTCCTCCGTCTTATCCTTTTCCACGAACTGCAGCGGTCTCATCGCGATCTGCTTGAAGACCAAGGAGGCATATCGAGGGGCGTAGTAGCCATATCCGCCGACGTTGAGCGCATTCATTGTCGGCCCGCAGAGGTCGAAATACTGCTCGAACGTATCGACCGACATGCCGGTCGAGTGAACGTAGATTGGCGGCCTCTCGCCGCGAGGTATCTCGATGACGATCTTAAGGTGTCGATCGATACTTGTGTTCATGGCGATGATTCATGGGGCCGTGTTTCTATTTTTGTCGATGATTACGTCGGAATCGCGAGGTTCGCAAGTCCAGTCCAGAGAGCTGAGTTGATGTACCAGGAGCCGCGGATAGAAACGACGAACTCCGCATTTTCTCCGCTGAAGTCCATATCCGGCATGCTCATGAGGGCGGCGTTATTCAGAACAAAAGGCTGCAAGCCGCCAGAACCGCGAGAAACATCGGGGCGGATCGTGACATTGCCGAGAAGTGTGTTCGTCAGGAATTGCGTTTGATAGGCCGCGGCAAGCGGCATGGTCTTAACGACGCCAATGCGGGCGGTCATCATGATGTACGGTTCTGGAGAGGGAACGACTCCGGTCATTACCTCTATGAACTTGGTTGCATCACCGTCAGGAGCGAGTCGGATGCCCTGCTTCGTAAGAAAAGGAGGGGTAACCGTCAGCAGAAGATTGGACGACACCGTAACAGAGGCGGCGAGACGGTTGATGACGCCGAGGTTTATGGCTTGGTTCAGCGACATGGCGTTCTCTTATGCGAAGGTCGTCGCGGTGAGATTGAAGATGATGGATTCGATGCCGAGCATCGGGGTCGCCACCGCCGAGAATCCGCCGTACTTCTGTGCGAGGTATTGAGACTGATTCGCAGCGACATAGGTCTGAAACGGCACGGCGTTGACGACGTTCTGTCCGTTGTAGTCGCCATTGTTGAAATTCGTCGTGAACTGCGTCTGCGTGAGGTCGGTGCCCGTCACGGGACCGTTCACGACGTTGGCGGCGGCGGCCGAGGTGAAGACGTTCTTAGAAACATCATGCAGCGTATCAACCCCTGACTGGTCGTAGTCGATCGGGTTGCCGTCGTTCGAAGCGTTGATGACGGCATTCGCCAGCATGATCGGTATCTGGATCTGGAGGTAATCGACCTCGTACCACCAGGCCATGGGCCTGCCGTCTCCGGTATAGCCGTTCGCCAGGCAGTTAGTGCTGATTCCGCCCTGTGCTCCCGTGGTGATGTAGTTGACCTTGGCGGCGTCCATGGAAGCCAACGTCGCAGTATTACCGGCCTGGGGCCATGCGGTCGTGCCAAAGCTGTACCGCCAGGACATCGTGGTCATCGGCGTACCAACGCCCGGATTGTTCGACAGCCACATCTGAAAGACCGAAGCGCAGTCGAATGTGTTCAGCGTCGCATTGGCGAGCGGCGCCTCGACGAAGGGCACGGCCGACTTGAGGGCATTCGTTCCCGTGTACTGCGCATAGTTCGCAGTCGTCGTCGTCACGAAGAAATACGTCATCGAGGTCGTTGACGTGTACGCCTTCATGAGAGTGATGGTGGGACTTGACTGGGAGGTCGCATCCCAGAGCCGGGGCAGGAGATAGGAATAAAAAACGCCAGGGTTCGCGGTAATCCAGGTCGATAGTGCCGTAGGCCCCGAAGTGCCATCGCCAGCACCGAGCTCAAGCACGTACACCGCCTGCGTCTGGCCCTGGCTAAAGAACTCTCCCACCATCGCGATCAGCTCTTGCTGATTGGGCGGCGTGAACGTGCCGGCGACGGTTTCGGTGCCGGGGTTGGAGGCAAGCGCGAAAGTAAAGGTATTGGTTCCGGTGACAGTCGCGAGAAAAGTGCCGTTGTATCCCGCTGGGGTGGCTCCGGCGATCGTCGTAATGAAGACGTCGTTAATGGAAAGACCAGGGATAGCGGCGGCGGCGGTAGCGGTAGCCGTTCCGCTACTCCAGGTGATCGAGGTGAGTGAGAGCGTGCCGCCTAAAAGCGAGGTGAGATCGGAGCTTTGAGTGAGAAGAGAATAAGCGCCGCTCGAGAGCGTCGTAGCGCCCTGGGAAATGATGGCGCCCGTCTGCTGCAAGTTATTGGGAGTCGGCGCCATATCAACCGACACATTGAGCGTGACTATGCGGGGCACTGTTAGGTCTCCGGATTAAGCGAAGGACACGGCGAGTGTCTGCCCCGTACCGGGGATGACCGTTATGCCTGTGCCGCAGGGCCAGTTGAATTGATATGTCCCAACCACATCCGGGATGGTGCCGAACTGGTTCGCGGCAGTAGCCCCACCGGTAGATGCCACGTCGTTCACGGTGCCGGCGGTACTTCCCGCCACAACGACAGCGACGCTGACGCAAATTCCCGAGGTGGCTTTGATAACTGTCGATACAGTGACGTTGAGCGCGGCACGATTGCCGCCGGGCAGGCCCGGCGAGACGTTAACCGGGCCGACGAGAGTGGCGGCCATGGCTTACGAATACGTCCCGGTGCCAACGTTCTGAAGCGTAATGGTCGTGGCGGTCGCCATCGTGACGACGAACTCTCGCCATGTGTCCTGGGCGATTGTTGCAGTGCCCGTCACGGTCACGCCAGTGCCACCAGCAATGGTCCAGGCGAACGCTCCCGAGGAACTATTGATGATCCTGAGTTTGTAGTTCGAACCAACGAAACGTTGCGCTTGCGGGATCGCGGCGATGATGTTTGCGGCCGTATCCGTAGTGCCAGTTCTGGCAGCCGCGAGCGCGCCGGTCATGTTGAGCACGACATCTTCGGCAGCGCCGGTGAGGTTCACTGCGGTGAGCGTGGTATTCGCTGTCGCTGAATTTGTGTTGTAGACAGCATTGGACTGGGACGACTCGCGCAGACCATTCGGCGGGCTGTTCCAGGGGAATTGGTTCTGAGGCATTGAGCGGTCTCCAGAAACGAAAAAACCGCCCGAAGGCGGTCTCAATAGAGTGATTTGAAGAGCGATTTAGACGCTCGTATTGAATCCGACCCAAGTCATGGTTGCGGTCTTGATAGTCTGCAACGCTACGGACTTCGCGTAGTAGCTCGAATAGCTGACATCAATATCCATGGTCTTTTGCATCGCAATCGTCTGCAGTTCGACCTGTTCGCGCTTGCCATCCTGGAGCGCGGGCACGTTCATAAGACCCATGCCGTTCGTGCTAGTGGTCCCGATGTATTCCATCAAGGCCCCGTAGAACTCCTGTGCGGCATCACTTTGAAGTCCGTAGAGAACGATCTTCACTCTATCCGCCATGAGCTGCGTCATGACTCGAGTCGCGACACCGTTAACCGATACTTGCTGCACCTGCGGTACTCCGGAGATTCCTCGAGTATTCGCTGGCTCAATGTGGACGACGCCGTATGGCGCAGGCTCGTTGGTCGGGACGAGCTTCGATGGAAAGAGCGTGATCGTATTAGAGAATCCACCGACGTACGGCGACTTGTAGCCGTTGAATGCCAGCCAGATAGGTAGGCTGTTCGAGACAATAAGTCCGGTTGGAAGCTGCGACGGGCTGCTCAGCAACTGCGACAGGAGCGCTGGAGGAATCGAGCTTCCCTGGTAATGCCAGGTATTGGCAGCCTGGAAGTACCCAGCGTGGCGAGAAAACGCGTAATTTGATTCGCCAACGGTCGCAACGTAGATGGTGCTGACCGGGATATCCGTGAACTCAGCGACGAACGTCTGCGTCGTGAATGTTGCGGAAGCCAGTCCGAAAGTCTCATCTTCGTTCTGAATCATCTCCATCGCGACATGGAGAGCTCCTGGTACCGTCAGCGTTCCCGTCGGTATCCAAAATACGTATCCGTCGAGCGGCAGAACCTTGCGCGTGTACTGCGTGAAGATGACCTCTTGGCTTAGGTCCAAATCCTCAACGGCATCGCCGATGACTGCGGCAAGCTCAGATTGACGACGCCTGACCTCTCCAATCTGCATGACTAGTCAATCCAGGCACGGAACGAGTTCATATACATACCAGTGTCCCGGAACGAAGGCCGGCGCGGATTGCCGCGCGCATATGGACGGGCGAGACGATGATTGACACCGCGTAATGCCGCCTTCGTCGGAATCTGCATCAGGGATGGTCGTCGGCCGCTGATCCTCGTATAAGGCGCAAATCCCATCCTCTCGACTTCCCGCGTCGAGATGAATTCTCGGAACATGCGCTCAATGCCCTGAGTACCGCGGCCGAATGGATCAACGGTATGACCCATGAGATGTGCCTCAAGCGCGACCTGCAGGGATTCAGTCATGTATTCGGCGATGGGTTCTTCGTACTGCTGTACGAACATTCCCATGACGCCGTAGCTCTTCTCCAGAATCTTCGCCACGTCGTAGGTCGTCATGACCTTCGCGGAACGTTTTCCGGGAGTATCGTAGGACTGCTCCAGTACCCCCAGATGAAGCGTCAGACTCTTGCCAGGACGGAACTGCGCCCCACCAGTACGCCAGCGGCCGCTTGCGGGGGCGTCCAATATCGGCTCCTATTGAGTCTCAGAGCTGCTAGCGCGCTCCTCTAGTACATTGGCAAAGGCTCGAAGCAGCAACGGCATACCGTCTTTCTGCTCCAAGTCGTATCGAATCACCCCGACCGGTGTCCCGTCCGTCAGCGTCACCATGATCCGGCCGCCGCCAGGAAGTGTCCGATGTGCATATCGGTAGTGATGGGAGGGAGGGCGTTTCTCGGCTTCGATCGGCTTTGGCGCGCGGTCGGGTCGCTTACCAATAGCCAGCATCAACTCACCCCGAAGAGGGAAGGCCCGAAATCCTGGGCAATCCCAATGTATGTCCGCCCCCACGGGGTGCGTAGTGTCTGAAGATCCGATGCCGTAAGATTGCGCAGGAATTCTGGATTCAGTATCGAACCGGAACTTCCCTGATCTGCGGCGCTTGAGACCACTCCGAGGGTGGGTCGATCCAGCCGCATATCCGTACGCAAGTCCTGAAAGTACGTCTGCCCCAGGACATCCGGTGCCCAGTTCACCAGTCGATCCGTAGCGAGGTTGTAGACCGCGAAAGAGTACGTACGTCCACTACAGTCAGCCGCAGCGATCGTGTCGTTGACAGTATCCATGGCGACACTGAACGTCGCTACGATCCACTGATTGGTGGCTGTGATCGCCTCCGGCGTCGCCTGGTCCGTCACGGCCGCAGAGGACATGGTGTAAGTCCCAATGCCAACTGCCGGATTGGGCGAGAGCGGCCCCGTGACTGTAGTCGCTGGATTCGTGGGAATTGAACCATTCGCATCCGTCACAATGGCATTCTCGAAGAGTTCGCCGGTCGTGACGGATGCAATGGTAAGGGTAGTTGAGCCAGCCACCAGCGTCCCACTTCCAGAAAAGGGCGGCAGGTTCCCCATGCTAACCTGCACCACGTTCGTCAAGAACGAGATATAGCCCTGAAGGGTGGGGGCCATTTATGCTCGCGAGCGCTTGCGCGGCTGAACTCCCATCTGGACGGCCTCGGCCCCCTTGCCGCCAACATCCACATCTCGGGATTTCTCTGCCGCGACTTCAAGCTCAACCCGATCCGGAACCGGAGTGCCGGCTTCCTGCGCGGTTTCGCTCTGCTTGCGAAGAAGCGCGGCGGCGGTTGCATCGAGCATCTTGTCGCTGCGCTCCTCCGCTGCATCCCTATTCTGCTGAAGGGCATTCTCGATTCTATCCACCTTGACCGGCTTGTCGTCCCAAATAAGACCCACGAAGCCACGCGCCAGGTCGCCATTGCGGCGGGTGCCGTAGTTTGCCCCATGGTGATCGAAAATGTGCTTGATATCGAATTCCGAGAACTCTCGGCCGCCGCCCAAGAGGATCTGCCCACCGGCAGGAATCCTCTCGACGTAGAGGCGCTCGCTCCACATCATCCTGCCGGTCTTGGGATTGACCTCAGTCGGCAGGCGATAGTTAAACTCCATGTGCTGGAGCGTGGTATTGGCGATGTAGATTTTGGGCATATTAGTTTCTCGTTATGTGTTACTGATGGAATCAGTACGGAATCGACAGGAGACGGCAGGTCTCCGGGCGCAGGACCCAGCCGCACGTTGCGCGGATCTCATAGAGCGTATTGACCGCCCCCAGAGCAAGGGGAACAGTGACCTCGAGCGGGGCTGCCATGTCGGCGTACTGCAGAGCGCAGGCCGCCAGATTCGGCTCAAGCTTCGCAAACTCGTTGGTATCCCATTCCGGGCCATTTGGTTCCTCGACCTCCGGCATCTGTAGGATGACCATGTCCGCGCCGCCAGCGCCCTGACCAATGAGGGTATCGTCGTAGCAGAACTCGATCACATCGCCCTCGCACTCCTTGGCGACTTCCTTCACCATCTGCGCGGTGGTCGCACTTCCGGCACCCAGGCGCTGATAGCTCGTCAACTGCACCACGTCCACGAGCTCGAACTGACCGATGATCCTCTGGGGTCCGAGGAAGACGAACCGATGGGGCTTACCCAATTGGTAAGTCGCGGCCTTGAGATTCAGGAGCTGCTGCAGCAGCCACAGCGCCATCTGGCCATTATCGTAGGTCAGAACATTCGTATTGCCGAACGTGTCTGGCGGCAGCGTGACAGCGGTTCCGCCGCTATTTAGGAACCCTTCACCGTTCGAAGCATTGACACCGTAAAGCTGCATGTTGCGCAGCGTCTGGAAATGAGTCTGCCGGTTCGCGAGCCGATAACCCTGCGCGATATTGACGCCCCATCGTCCCATGTTCGCGGCATCGTGGTGATCCCACTGGGCGTTCGACCGAATCCTGTACGTCGGCGTCGAGATGTAACGCGGAACCAGTGTCGCTCCGGGAAGCAGATTCCCCGCTGTCTGACCGACCTGCGCTTGACCGGTGAATCCCAGCGTACGCATGTAGACGTAGAGGTCTTCCGGGTCCAGCATGATCCGAGGCTTGCCGTCGTAGACCAGGCGCAGGGCCTGGGAAGCCTGCGAAATCTGCATGAGCACGCCCGGCTCGATGCGAGACGGGTGAACCTGTGCCCAGGAGGTGCCAAGAGTAGCCATATTGCGTTAGCTCCGAGAAAAAGTTAGATCTGCAGGACGACGACAGTGCCGGCCTCGTTCCAGGTGGCCTCGCCAGAGGCGGGAGAGTTCGGGGTGACAACCCAGGAATTACCGATCTGCACGTCGATGATCTTGGCGGGCAGGCTCGAGGGACCAGGGATTTGGCCACTCGTGTATGGCAGCAGCACTTGGTTGGTGTAGTCCCATGTGAGCTGCGTGGTGTCGGCGACGTTGAGCAGGTTCGCGGCATTGGCGGCCGACATCGGCAGTGCAATGACGTGTCCCAAGCCAAACTCCACGAAGCTGAATCCCATGCCGGCAGATGCCAGGGGAACATTCGACTGCGGTGTCTGAATCGGCGCGGCGGACTGGTCCCACACGAGAAAGCCGGAGAGGTTTGTGATGGCGGTGGCAATCGTGATCTGCGGCCCGAGCATCGGGGAGGCGGCCGCCTGAGTGCTGACCGTGATACCGACGCCGCCGCACATGAGCCCCGTGACCGCAGACCCCACTACGCCTGTGCGGATGAGGTTACGAGTGGAAGCATTGGGATAGAGCGACCCGGCCACGTAGCCTACGGTGCTGTCGTTGAACGTGCCGGTGGCCTGAGTGGTCGGCAGCGGGTTCAGAGTGATGGACATGAAAAATAACTCCTAGAGATGCTGCGATCAGCGGCCGATGGCGTGACGGCGGATTTTGCCGAACTTGGTTGCGCCACCCATAAAGGGCGCCCACGTCACGGCTGGATCGCCAACGAACTTGCGCACGATGTGCCCCGTATCGTTCTTGCTCTCCTGCATGCGAAGCGGGGCGCCGACCGTGATGTTGCTGCATGATGCCTCTACGGCATCGTTCACGATCGCATTCTCGACCACAGAGAACGCGGCCGAGTCCTGCACGAGAATTCCAAGGTTGGAATCCTTGTAGACCTTGCTGTGCTGCTTGATCTTGCTCGCGAGGCGCACGCGATAGTCGGAAAGCGTCTCACCGTTGAGCGCATGCGGAGCCTGACCGAGATTCCATGCCTGATAGGCCGAATCGAAGCGCATTTGCACATCGGCAAACGCACTCTTATCGGCATCGGCCAGAGTCGCGGGCATACGGCGCTCTAGATCGGCCAGCTTCTTGGCGAGGTCGGCGTTGCCGGAGCGAGCCGCAGCGTCGGCCTTTTCCTTCTCCTCGCGCTCTTTCTCTTCAGCGTCTGCCTTGACCTTGTCCGCCTTCTCTTTTTCCTCCTTTTCTTTGCGCTCCTTCTCCTCGGCATCGGCGCGGGTCTTGTCGGCCTTTTCCTTTTCTGCCTTCTCTTCCGCATCCTTACGGGACTTGTCGGCGCGCTCCTTCTCCGCAGCATCCGCCCGAGCCTTCCACTCGGCGGCATCGGCGCGATCCCTCTTGTGCTCCTCATCGATCGCATCGAGTCGGGTCTTGAAGGAATCGCACATGGAATGGATTGAGTCCAAGTGAGACAGGACTTTGTCCAGCTTGGTGTCTTCGTCAGCCATAGTCGGGGTAACTCCGAAAAAACGCGGCAACGCCGCAGTGATGGCGCACGCCGCGTTGGTGTGCACGCCTTAAGAAAAAAAAAGTCAGGGAATCAGTTGCAGCGCGATTCGATTTCGCGCGTATAGATCCTGTCGAGAATTCTCTTTATTGTGATGTCTTGAGAATCAAGAACGACATCAACTCCGCTAGGGGGTCCGGCCTTGTCCCATACGCCCAGCGTGCAAACTGCAATATGGTCGAGTAGGCGAAGGTCGCCCTCCAATAGAAGTTTGGAGCCGTCTTCCGTTCTGCTCGATACTCCGTTCTTGAGTCTAACGCCTGGAGAGGTTGACCATTGCTCAGTTGATAGAGCCTCAGCGGCCTCCTCGTCGTAAACCTTCCCTATGCCCCACACTTCCTGCTCTTCCATCTTCAGATATGGAAGCATCACGGAGCCGACCACTCGGCGGTTGAACTCCTTGGAATTCATCATTCGCTTCTTCGGATGCTCCCAGATTACGGTGAGACCCTGGCAGCGTTCGAGGAATTCCTCGTTCATGTAAAGCGACGGGTCGCGCCAAACGTACTCGTCGATGCCAGCTCGGTAGGCGGCGCCGGTTCCGGTGATCCGAAGCGCCACCAGAAGCACATTGTCGTAACGCTGAGGACTCACGAGATCGCCGGTCACCATCGCCTTGGCGATGTCGAGCTCGTTCATATCGAACCGTTTCAACGCCACAGCAGCGCCGGGGTGCATCGGCAGCGTGGCGAGCGCAATATCCGGCCTCGCCCAGGTGAAAATGTCGTGCTCTTCGTTCAGTTCAGGAACGAACTTCTCGGTCTCCCCGATGAACGTCGAGAAATCCACTCCGTCTTTGATGCGGCGCGTCCAGAGAGTCAGCGGACCATCATACTTGAGTGCGGTTTCTTCTACCGTCTCGCGGCTAGCGCACTCCTCGGCAGATTCGTCATCTTCGACACCGCCCCCAGGAAACGCCCACTCGCCCGCATGATCTCGCCCGGTGCGTCGCATGAGCAGCACGCGCCCATCCTCGGCGACGAAGAGGATGCCGGCGGCCTTGAGCGGCTCACCGTCGGCTGGAGGTGTCGGCGAGAGATCGCCTGGTTGTCCTTCAGCCATACGTCTTTGAGACCTGATGCTTATGGTCTACCAGATGTTTCTGACAGGAATGCTCCAGATTGCCCTGACCCCAGCGCATGATCCGTGTGTCGAATGCGTCGCACTTCTCCAAAATGGAATCCAGCTTGGCGCTATCGATACCGGTGAAGCGGCCTGAATTCTTGCCGGCGTAAAGGACGGATGTTCCCTTCTTTTCGCCGTATTCCTTGACGAGAGCCTGCTTGATTTTTTCACCCTTAGCCGTGAGCGGCATGTGTCATTGCTCCAGAAAACGATGCCATCTGTTTGCGCACTTCGGCCAGCTTCTCACGACCTTTCTGGGTGAGCATTTCCGACGGCAATTGCGACGGCGAATACAGGAATTCCCAGTAACAGCGACAGTATGGGAGATGGGCTGGGGCATCTATCTCGTCCGTGTATTCATGCGAGGCTGCT
>Ga0134128_10008727_pt1 | contig 12194 bp, 20 predicted proteins | sample KB31754_FD_96462 | JGI IMG/M metagenome (GOLD analysis project Ga0134128, IMG submission 96462) | Terrestrial soil microbial communities with excess Nitrogen fertilizer from Kellogg Biological Station, Michigan, USA - KB3-175-4 | ecosystem: Environmental > Terrestrial > Soil > Unclassified ...
AATTTGGAGCGACTTTCACGTCGGGACAGAATGCCGACCAACGGCACGAATTGGTCGACCGGTTCCTGCGCGCGCTGCGCAATGGAGCGCGTGATCACCACAATGCATTCACGGGCGCCGACGGCAAGCGCCAGGACCAAGCTTCTGCCCCGGGAATGCTCTCGGTCATCGCCAAATACACGACGCAGCCGGTCGAGCATCTTAAAGACGAGGTCGTCTATATCGATGCGGAAGAACGCGTCGACGTCAAGGACGTCGAGCATCAGATCGCCTGGTACAAGAGCCAGGGCCTCCTCAAGCAAGAAGTCGATCCCTCTATCGTCATGGACAAGCGCTACGTCGTGCCGATGACGGTCCCCGCCGTGGCGGGTCATTAGGTCGGCACGAAGCTCGCCGAGCGGCACGCCTCGAATGTCGGACCGGCTTATCCTAATCGCGGGCGGCGGGCCCGCCGTTCGCGGCTGAAGCGGAACCGAATCAACGCTCCGCCTTCGGGTCCTCTCAATACCGACGAATGGAATTCCGACTTACTGGCCTCGACGGGGACCTCTCGGCGTGGCACTTCCAGAATATCGAGTCTTTCCCCGCCGATCGGTCGCGCTCGCCTTATTTTTGGCGCTAGGCTTCGTGTGACCCAAGCTTGTCTCTTGTTGGTGTGTCGCATGCTCATGATCTTCGTGCCGAAAGTGCTTTGCCTGTTCAGGCGGGCCTTTTCGTGCCATAGGCGCTCCTAATTACTGTAGTTAAAGCGTGGCGGGATACCCGCGGCGGCATAAAACCCTTATCATCACGCGCATGTCTCACGCAAAGACCCGCAAACGTAAAGCATCGTCCGGCTTTCCCGATCGCCAGATTGTAGCTAAAGCCGAGGGACGCTTCGCCAAGGCTGACAAGCAGCGTGCCAGCATCAAGGCCGACCCGAAGAAGGCTGTCGAGGGAGCCCGAGCTCGCGTTCGGAGCTTTAATCGTTAAAAACCAAACTGCTTCCGCAGTTCGTTAAGTCGCGCAACTCCGCTCTCGTGAACGAGATCGAATGGCGATGGAAAACAACGCTCTGGGAGCGCCTGGTCAACATCATTGTTGCTCGCGAATGCCTTCATTTTACCCCTTGCGCTCGCTGCCGACGATGAACGGCCCCCATCATCGCTGGCATACCCGTCTCCGTTCTTCCGTTAGCGGGGATCTTACCACGCTTCACTGTTTCAGCTTGACGATCGGTAAAACCAGAGGATCGGCCGGGAGGCTTGGGCTGGTACTGGACGCAAAGCGACATGGCTCGTGTGCGACGTCGCCATAATCGAACCTGAAGGTATGAAGTATGCCGCGCATCTGGCCGAAGAAGCCTGCGAGCATCTTCTGGTCGTTCTTGTCGGTGCCGCGGCAAACGACATTGAACGTGTTGCCAGGCGTATGCAGAAGTTCGACCGTTCCTGATTTCGGGATCGGAAACTGCGGAAGAGCGCTGCTTGTATTCATCTCATTTCCCTTTGCCTTGTGAAACCCGCCTATACAGCAAGCGCAGCTGCGCGGCTGGGGTCGTCAGTAGGTGGCTGCGCTTCTTCAAGTCCTCATCGAGTTTGCACGCCGATGAGCTCGCCGAGCTCGCGATAAGTCAACGGTTTGACGTTCGACTACATGAGAGAACGCAGACGACCTTTCCGTACGCCTTGCGTTAATCTCGGAATGGTCGCGATAACCGTCTCCGGAAGCTCCACGTTTTCACCGCGAGCCGTGCCCGAAGCGACGGGCGCGTTGGCAGGAACGCCATCAACCGACCAGCGATCGTCAACGCTTCGTCCATCGACAGCGGCTCTCCAGGCAGCGCGGCAATTGTGCCGGCGAAATCTCGGCGTGCCGCCTCGGCGGGCAGCTGCTGCAGCTTCGCGGCTTCCTGCCAGGGATCGATGCCTTCCTGCGTGAGCGCCGACAGCACCGTCAGCGGCCGGGCACCTTCGACATTGATCGGTGCATAGAGAAAATCGCCAAATTCGGATCGCAGCAGGGAAAATGCCGGTGGTAGGGTTGCACGGTGTTTGCCCATGCGTCGCATCTTCATCTGTTAATCAGGACTGGGGCGAGAGCGACCGAGCCGCTGAATAATTTCGAGCGTCCCGAGCCAGCTTCGCGCCTGTGCCGCTTGGCCGCCCACCGCCGCCGCGCGCGCATTCTCCCGCGCCACTTGGGCGGCGCTGGCCCCATGCACCTCGATCATGTTGCGCGCCAGATCGATGCGCTGCCGCGATTCATCGACTTGTGAGGCGGCAACGGACGAGGGCAGCAGCGCAGGCGTCATGTGGCGGCGACGGCGTAGCCGAAACGCGCGCGCAGCCCCGCCTCCTCGAGATAAACTGATCCCAACGGATCGCGGATCTCGTAGACGATGAAGCCCATGCGCAGCATGTGTCGCGCGCGGTCGAGGGCGCCAGTCTCGAATTTCTCGATGGCCGTGTTACGGCCCTCGACACCGGGTTTGCGGGCGATATCCCAAATGATGCTCCAGCGCTTGCCGTCATCGAAGTCCGGAGCCGAAAGATGATGCCAGTTCGAATTTGAGCGCGGCTTGCGCGTCCATTGTGTCCTGTCAGCCATACCTAGAAAGTAGGAATTATATCAGAAAAGTCAAATAATGCTGCGAATAAACCGGTAGTCCCTTGTTGTAAATGATCATTTTCGTTTTCGAAGGTAGATACAGAAAACAAATATTCTGCGATAATCGACTTTCCGAATATTTAATTGGTAAAATAAATCTCAGGGGTCCAATATGGTATGGGTTCAACCGAACGGCTTGCGCGCCGCCCATCGCCGTCAGGGCACCACATCCAAACAAACAGGGAGGGTCGCATGCCATCATCCAAAGGATTGGCTGAACGCTATGCAACCTACCGGGCGCCAAAGGCGGTGCTCGGATGGTGTTGCGTCTTGTCGGCGATCGCGACGATCGTGGTGGGATTCACGTGGGGCGGCTGGACGACTGGCGGCAGCGCCGCTGCGATGGCCGAAAGTGCCGCCGCAGGCGCCCGAGCCAAGCTGGCGGCGGCGATTTGCACCGCGCAATTCAATCACTCTTCGGATGCAGCGGTTCAGCTCGCCGCGCTGAATAAGCTTGATCACTGGGATCGCGCCGATTTTATCAAAAAGGGCGGCTGGGCCAGTCTGCCGGGCATGACTGATCCGGTCTCCGGCGCCGCCGATCTCTGTGCCGAGCAGCTCACCGCCGATAAAACGTGATGAGCAGTTAAGACCCGAGCGGGATGTCCCACCAAGGCGGACGGGCGCAGCTGCTAAGTTCGATTTCAAGGCGCATCCGCACGCGCTGGAGCATGTTCGTGCTTATGCGCTGGTACAAAGGGCTAAGAGCGCGGTCGCAAGAGTCGAGGCCGCAGCGCGGCGGCGTTATCCAGAAGAATTGCGCATTTGACGGAACGACACGAGTTTGGCCAAGTCTTCATCCCATAGCGCCAGTCTGACGGATTTCAAGCTTGTCCATAACGTGACGCGTTTGGCGCATTGCAATTCGGGGTTCTCGTTGAAGCAGGCGCGCAGGTGGTAGTTCGGGATCTTGCTGGCAAGATGGTGGATGTGATGGAATCCGATCGACCCCGTCAGCCAATCCAAAACGCGCGGCAAATCATAATAAGAGCTTCCGTTGATGGCCGCCCGATGAAACTCCCAACGAGCCGAATCAGCCCAATAAGTATCGGCAAATTGGTGCTGTATGTAGAAGAACCATACTCCCACCGCAGTCGCAAGCAGCAGGACCGCTGACCACGCCAGCAGGAATGTGTACGGATCGATGACGATCGCGAGAATAGCGCCCGCCGCAGCTGCGATGGCGTTTGTAAAGGCGATACTGAGCCAATGTTGCCAATCGTGGAACGGATTGCTCATCGGAATGCGGTAACGGAGCAAAAGGAAATAGATCGGTCCGATGCCAAAAAGGACCAGCGGATGCCGGTATGTGCGGTAGACAATTCTTCTCCAAGCAGACCGTGAGAGATATTCGCGCACAGTTAATGTCGTCACGTCGCCAATGCCTCGCCGCTCGAGGTTTCCCGCCGTCGCATGATGAACGGCATGGGCTCGCCGCCAAGACCAATAAGGCATCAGGGTGAGAATGCTGAGTGCAAGACCGACGCCTTCGTTGGCCCGGCGCGATTTAAAGAAAGAACCGTGCCCACAGTCGTGCTGAATAACGAACAGGCGCACGAGAAAAGCGGCAGCCGGTAGTACTAGGGCGAGCATATACCAGTGCCCGTGCGCCAGACCGTATAGCAGGGCGGCCATGCTGGCTAGAAATGGTACAGACGTGATGAAAAGCTGGCGCGTTGCGCGATGGGGGTCGGGCTTACAATAAGGAGCCAGACGTTTCCTCCAAGATGGCGAAAAAGATGCATCCCGAGATGGATCGCGAAAGCGGGCGACATCAATCGCCTGCGGCTCGAACATCAGCTAACCGTTCTATCGATTGAAGACAATCGAGGCGGCCGATGCCGCCCCGCATCTGATCAAGCGTTCTTCAGATTAACCGCCGAAACCTTGCCCTGCTGGCCGCGCTCGATGTCAAAGCTAACCTTCTGACCTTCGTTAAGGCTGCCAAGGCCCGAAACTTCAACCGCCGAAATGTGAACGAACACGTCTTTCGACCCGTCATCCGGTTGGATAAAGCCATAGCCTTTTTGACCGTTGAACCACTTGACTGTACCGATGGACATCAAGTCCCTCCATGCGCGAAAAGCCGCGGCACTGCTGCGACACGGGTCAAACTTGGGATTTGGACGGGGACCAGAGCTGGCTCGCTTGAGCGTAATGCCGGGCCGAGCCAATCGATTGACGTATGTAGTGTGGCATGCTCATGAAGCTTTGGCAACTACACATGCATAATGCAACGAAGTGGCAATATGATCATTGGGTTGTTACAGCAGTCACCTTCTTATGTAGAACCAGATGTTCGAGCAAGGCGACTGACGCCTTGCTAAAGCTGCAATAGTCGCTACCTATAGAGGATCGGTTGCTTTCTCCTGGCATATGCCGACTGAGAGACATAGCGCTCCCGCCATCAGCGGAGTTGCAATCAATGTCCAGTTGGATTGTTCCCCCTGTAGTCATTCCTCTGGCGATCGTTGCGGCCATTCTAGCAGTTAAGATTTACCAGGCATTTTCATGACACCCCAAGACCTCGCAACGGAAACCGAGCTGCGTCGGGCCATGGATGGCACATTTCGCAGAGCATCCGAGCGCTTCAAAAATTCCCCGAACGGAATGCGGGAAACCGCGAGGCAACTCCGCGAGAACGCGTCTCAGATGCGGGATAGCTGCGATCGCGAGATGATGCTGCGCTTGGCGGCGGGTTATGAACGTCGCGCCAATGATGGCGAACGACTTGCAGGATCCTCCGATCTGACGTTACCAGGGCTTAAGCCCGCGAGGTAGCATGCCGGTGTTCGTTCGAGACAATAATATCGATGCCGCGATGCGTGTCCTTAAGAAGAAGCTGCAGCGTTGAAGGCGTGTTTCGCGAGATAAAATTGCACCGTCGGTACAAGAAGCCCTCCGAACGGCGGGCACACGAAAAGGCCGATGCGGTCGTCGTTACCGCAAGGCAATGCGCAAGCGCATGGAACGGTTGGGCTATTAAGGGAAAGCTCGTGCAGCCAGCCCCGCGGCGATTCAGCATGGCAATGAGCAGCAGAAGAGAGTTGCTCGGCTGCTGCGGCGTTCGTCCGCGCGTGTTAGCGGCTCCGGAGCGTTGTCTTTCGTCTCGGCGGCTCGTGTGCTAGCGCGCCGGCTCTGTGAGCGGCGGCACTCCAGGAGCGGAGACTGCCGTGAGGAAGGGGCTCAACAGCTGCAGGGGAGCTGCCGCCGAAGGGCCCCGCGCGTTGAGCGCAAGAGCTAGGAAATCAGCATATCCCGCTCCGAAAATACTCGTGTATTTTATTAGACGGCCGACAAATTCGTAGCAGCCGGCTTTCCGCGGTCCATTGCGACCACGTATTTGATCTTCTGCCCCTCGGCCAGGCTGCCTATACCGGCACGTTCGACAGCGGAGATATGGACAAACACGTCTTTGCCGCCGTTGTCAGGCTGAATAAACCCAAAGCCTTTTTACGTATTGAAGAATTTCAATGTCCCGATAGCCATCGTCGATTCCTATGCTGGCATGGCGGATGCTCTAACACGAATGGCGGCATTTCGCTCGGGAAGTGGATCTGCTGAGACATTTGGCTGAGACATTTCCACCATCTTCCACTACAGTCGGCATGTGGCAGTCCAAGTCGATCACCTCATCGTCGCCTGTAATGTCCTTGCTAACGCGCAAGCCGAACGAATTACCGATCGCTCTGCCATCCTTGAGAAGATTCGTTTGGAAGCCAGCACGAACCGCGCCGCCGAACTCTTTCTACGTGCCGTTGCGCTGAACGCCACTCTCGGGGCCAACGGGGTCGCCCGGCTCCTCGGCATAGTGGACGGCGACACGATTCCCGAGATTGTCTTCCATGTTGCGTCGTGCCTCCCGCTACAAAAGCCAAGGGCATCGGAGCGCAGATACAATGTACCTCGTGAGTTCGAGAGAGAAACGTTCGTCGCTGCACTACGTGCCAAATTCCACTAAGCAGCTCCGTCCTCTCATTCCAGCGCTATCATGGTGTGGCGTTTAGCTGTGCTTGTTCTCGTGGTGCACGTTTTCAGACTCATTTAAAACGCGTTCTGCCCGAAGCCGGGAGTGAAATCGATGGCTCTTTCGTTTCCGCGGCAAATTCGCGGCTGGGATTTGAGACGGAATGTCGTGAATTTCATCGCACAAGACGACGCCGAGCCGGACGTTGCGGTCGCTTGCGCCATTTCGATGGAAGCCCTCGTCGAACATTTCGGCGCCCGCAGTACTGGTAAACAGGCGTGTCTCGCCGCTTTTGACCGCTGGCGGAGCGCGATTGAGAAGAAAGCGAGCGAAAAGCACACTGTTCAAGCAAGCAAAGAGCAGATCATGCTCCGAAAGAAAGATTTCGACTGAAAGCACGACTCTAGTCGTTCCGAGCGCTTGAATGCCGGCAGCGAGTGGCCCATAGTCTCTCGTTCGCGTAGGTTTCTTTCCATTTCTGCTTGAGCCGTTTCGCAGGTTCCCTAATTGCGAGATTTGGCTCTGCACGCAAGCGAAACGAATTGGAAAAACCCGATGCCCAAGCCGAATTATCGCCTTCAACGCGCCGAGCGGCAAAGGGCCAAGGAAGAAAAGCAACAGAAGAAATTGCTCCGTCGTGCGGAACGTGATGCCTCGCGAAAAGGTGACGTTCCCGAAATGGCCGACGAAGCAGCGGCAAGCTCAGCGGCACCGACAGAGACGGAGTCGTCACGCTGAGAAGCCCCTGCCGCAATGACGTTTCTTGGGTCTTGGGGTGCTACACTTTGAGAGGAAGCGCATGACGGATCGACGCTTTTTCCGCGCGCTTGGTCCATTCACGCTGAATTACATCGCTTCCCACATCGGCGCCGAGGCGCTTCCGCCATCGACGAGCAACATCTGGATTAATGACGTCGGTGATCTGGATGGTTGGCGGACAAACTGCTATTAGCGATCATCTCGCGATCGGCGCGCGTGCGCGGATCGCGGGCAAAAGCGGTGTTATGCGCGACGTTGACGTGGACGGCCGGTCGGCGGCTATCCGGCCATACCGGTGCGCAATGGCGTCGCCAAACGGCCGGGCTGCTGCGGCTCTTCGGTCGCAAGTACAGCAAAATTGAACCGAAGCTTAATGACGGTGCATCCGATATTCGACTGCCGCTTATAGCGATCGTTCGAATCGCTCCATATGTTGCGCAAGTTGCTCGTACTGAGAAGCGATTATCAGCATCTCATCGCGGATACGCGTATCCGACATTTTCGCGCCGTCGTCGCGCAGTGCTTGGGCCTTGGCCCGATACCGTTCCGACTGTGTCACGGCTATCGAAGTTCAAGTTTGGTTTCGGCAACCATTGGTTCATGGCCGTCGCGCAGCGAGCGAACGCGATATTGGTGGCGGCCATGCGCTGTAGGCATCAGCCGCACGATGTCGAACTTGCCAGGCGACGAGCGTGCAGGATGGTGAGACCCGACGAGTCTACGGACTGACCGACTTTGAATCTGCGTAATTGTGTCACCGCTCGAGTCTACACGAGGATGAGCAGTTAGGACAGAGATTGTTTAATAGTAGACTTTACGCGGTGGAGCGATCATTAGAGCGGACCATTTCAAGCCCCATGACGCCTTGCCACCGCGGGCGCCGAGCCACGTCACCCCTGCATAAACACACCGTTCTCCTAATCAGTAATCGTAACCAGGCCGAAAACTATTTGTCCGGCAGCGGCACGACATAACGCCGGCCGATCAACTTCGTGCTCCACCTCAGGCTTCACCATGCCTTGGCTCTTGTACCACGAGATCTGCCGCAGCACGTCCGGTACGTCGAGCCGTGCCTCGGTGTCAAAATACGCCACGGTCGGCGCGATGTCTGACGGGTTGTAGGTGACCCGCACACCGACACGGTCTTTCTGTCATTCGACTGTCAGACAACCGAGCCTGTCGATGACGTGAATGCCAATACATCCGAAGACGGCAGGGCTTTTCCAAGCCTGCCAAGCTGCGAAACGCCCGCTTGACGTGAGCAAGGATCGCCTTGTGCTGCGCGCAGCAAGAGTTCGGCGAAAATCGTCGAAGTATTGCTCCGACTATTGCGAGGGCTACGCGATCACTCGGTTATACGTCTGGGCTTATGGTCTTCAGGGCGCGGCATTTGCGCTAAACAGCAAAAATCGCCGTATAGACAACTCGAAACTACGAAAATGGCCGACAGAGAAAGTTCGGGGGCCGAACTGGCCGAAAACGCAAAAAAATCCGTCCTCTCTGGTTCCGAATGGATGCAAAAAGCCGCGACGACGCGCTGAAGGCCGTTCTGATCGCTCGCGGCATCACCGAGGCGGATGCCGGTCAAGTTCGATCTGCCTGCGGTGGGCCGGAGGCGAGATAGCACCTGATCAGGCGGAAACCCTTTCGGGCCTTCGCGAAATACGCCGCCGCGCTGTCGAATCCATCGAATTCGAACAGCGGCTTGCTGCTTTGGAAAGAAGGACGGTCGATCAGCTTCGATCGGGAAACGGCGTTTGCGCCGCCTCGAGGATGGCGCCGCCGACAACGAAAATTTGTCGTTCGTCGATATTTCGAAGATCAGTGAAATCTATGGTCGCATGGAAGATGGCCGGACGCCGAAAGAGGAAGGCGATGCCGCAATCGAGCGGATACGGGAACGTTAACAACCGGCTCCGTGGTTCATCGAATTACGTGATGATTTGGACAGGCGGCAACAACAAGGCGAAACGCATAGCTTACAATATCCGCACTCGGCTGGCTCGATTGGAAGACAACAATTCATCGCGTCCCGCTCCGGCCTTTATGCCGATGGCCGAATTCACGCTGGGTCTATGGCAGGTTTGATCTGCCGTTTGAGCTTACGGCCGAACAGCTGCGCGAATGGGAAGAGCAATATAAGCTGGATCGCAATCTGGCTTGACGCTGCGCGTTCTAACGCAACTTGCGGCGGTGTTTGCAGAGGGGTCTGTCCCTGTCCGGAGTTCTCCTCCGCCACCATAGCTACCGCGATCACCTAAGACAGCCACACAGGGAATAGTTCCGCGCTATCCCCGCCAATTCCGCAATCGGCGCCTGTTTCTCGCATCTTCGGCGCGCTTTAGGAGGTGCACAAGCACAATAAAGCATCCGAACAGAACGAATGCCCACGCAACTAGCTCGTTCAGCGTGAGGCTTTCCCAGTAGTCCAGCCGACCCCCTGGCATCGTATCTCCCTTGGGAGGCTAAAGCCCGAATATGGCGTAGGCTGCCGCGAGCGAAAGAATGGCAACGACTGCGAACGCGGCGGCAACCCAAACAGACATTTGTCACTTCACAAATAATCGCTGCCAGCGTGACACGTCGGGCGCCATCGGTCCATCACTTCTAGATCGCTTCGCAACTCGCGCGATTTTCGCTTGGCCATTGCGAACTGGCCGCGTTCGTTATCTGGCAGCGTTTTCCTAGATGCGCGCTGCCGGCCGCGTCCGGCGCTATGCAGTCATCAGTCGCGGGCGAAGGGAGGTACTTCTACCAGCGTTCCGATCAGCCGCAGCAAAGCCTGTTGCTCCGGTCCCTGTACGTGCCGCAAGAACTCGCCCAACTCAATGTGAGATAATCGGCCGCCTGACGGGGCATTGGGCTGGTGAATGATAAAGGCGTAGCCAGTCGTAGGCTCGCGTCCGAGAAACCACGTATCGCCATTTGGGCTGCGATAGAGCTCGTGACGTTCGGACATGATGGCCGCTCCTTTTGGGCCTGCGCGGGCTTCGCTCATCTCAGCCGAGCCCGGCAATCGCCCAAATCGCAATTCCGAGACACAGCGCTAGACCAATCGCATCACCGATAATGTAGTCGCGGAAGGCATCGGGCCGCGTGGCGCGCTCAATTTTGCCTATCCTTCCACGTGCATTGCCGGTGCGGATGCCTTCGTGATGTCGTAGGAGATCACAGCGCAAAGAGGCACGGCAGCGATCAGCAGGAAAAGATGATTGTTCATAAGGCACAATGGTTAGACGGGTCAGGCCTGTCAATACAAGCGGGTCCCCGGCAAGCACTCCGCCTTGCTAAAGCCATAAAGTAAGGCGCTTGTAGAGCATCGGCTGCTTTTCCGGCACATGCCGCCTGAGAGACATCGCGCGCTCCCGCCATAAGCGGAGTCGAAGTGATGTCTCGTTGGATCGTCCCACCTTTTATCATTCCTCCGGCGATCGTTGCGGCCATTGTCGCTGCAACTGAGTTCTATCGGGCGCTTCTATGACAGCCCAAGACCGTGCGACGGAAGCGCAACTGCGCCGGACGATGGAATCTGCGTTCCGCAGAGCATCCGAGCGGGCCAAAAATTCTCCCGAAGGAATGCGGGAAATAGCGCAGAAACTCCGGCAGAATGCATCTCGGATGCGCGATAGCGGGGATCGCGACGCGATGCTGCGCTTGGCAGCGGAGGTTGAGTGTCGCGCCACGGATGCGGAGCGACGCCACTCACTTCGACGGCCAGACCGACCAAAGCGGTAGTAAAAATGCCAGCTGATCATCCCGATCGATGGCCGCAAAGTCTGAGGGGTCCATGCAGGTAATCGTAAGAGACAACAACATCGATCAGGCGCTCCGTGTTCTTAAGAAAAAGTTGCAGCGCGAAGGCGTCTTCCGCGAGATGAAGCAGCACCGCAGTTACGAAAAGCCGTCCGAACGCCGCGCCCGGGAGAAGTCGGAGGCCGTACGCCGCTATCGCAAGATGTTGCGCAAGCGCATGGAGCGCTTGGGGTACTGAGCAACGGCCGAACGTTACACACCGATCATGCTGCGAGCATTCAGAGCGAATGAACTTGACTGCCGCCAGTAGCTTCTCGTGCGGGCCGAGGAGGTTGGAGCACAGGCGATCTTCGAGCCGCCCGAATCTCTCAGCCGTCAGCGCCGAAAGTCGAAGCCGACGATAAGCAGCACATATTCGCCCGCCAGATACCGAACGCGTTTAAAATTCAAACCGAGATGCGGATTTTATGAGCTGGTGCCGGTTTCGTGGACACCAAAAAGGTGTTTTATGGAACGGAGGTGGGGCTATGGAGCGACGGAGATTTACGCGGGAGTTTAAGCTCGAGGCTGTGAAGCTGGTGACGGATCGTGGCGTGTCTTATGCGCAGGCATCGCAAGACCGTGGGGCGCATGCATCGCAGTTGTAAAGAAGTTTGCTGACGATCCGCATCAGGCCTTCCCTGGTCATGGTCAGCTGAAGCCCGAGCAGGCCGAGATCGCGCGGCTGAAGCGGGAAGTGACGAAGCTGAAGGCCGAGCGGGACATACTAAAAACGCCGCGGTCTACTTCGCGAAGGAATCGACGTGAAGTTCGGGTTCATCGCGAACTACCGGGGAATCTGGCCGCGCAGTGGTTATGCGGGGCGCTCGGTGTCTCGCGCGGTGGGTTCTACGTCTGGCTGACGCGACCGCAGCCGCCGGTCCCGCAGCAACGAAGAGCTGGCGGCTAAGGCGCGCGCGAGCTTCATTGGCAGCGATCACACCTATGGTGCTCGCCGGGTCTGGAAGGACCTCCTCGCCGAGCGTGTGTCGTGCGGCTTGCATCGCATCGAGCGATTGATGCGGCT
>Ga0134128_10008728_pt1 | contig 12190 bp, 10 predicted proteins | sample KB31754_FD_96462 | JGI IMG/M metagenome (GOLD analysis project Ga0134128, IMG submission 96462) | Terrestrial soil microbial communities with excess Nitrogen fertilizer from Kellogg Biological Station, Michigan, USA - KB3-175-4 | ecosystem: Environmental > Terrestrial > Soil > Unclassified ...
TCGCTGGGGCTGCGCAGGTGCCTGGCCCGGATGGGCACCTCACTGCCGATCTTCAACAGGCAACTGCCGGTGGGCATCTTGAGGATGTCCAGGTAGCTGGAGGCCGGGAGGTCATACATCTCCAAGACCGCCCGGGCATCGGCAGGCTTCTTCTGCTGGTAAATGAAAATGGTGTCGCATTCCTTGATGATGGCCTGGGCCGTGGAGCCCTCGGGCACATCGCTGATGTGGTGGAACGCGAAGTGGCTGGACAGGCCCAGAGCCCGGGAGAGCTTGAGGTTCCGGGCGATCACCTCGGCGACCGTGCCGCGCACCAGGTGCCAGGCCTCCTCGACCAAAAGGTGCGTGGGCCGGTTTTGGGTGCGGCGGTGCAGCATGTTCGCCAGCCAGGTGTTCACCAGCGTCATCACGATCGCCAGTGCGGGTCCGGACTCGGGGAGGTTGGACACGTCGAAGACCGTCAGCCCCTCACCGAGCTGGACGTCGGGGGAGGTTTCCCCGTCGATGAGCCCGGCCAGGTCATCGCTGATCAGCCGCTCGAGCTCGAAGGCGATCTCCAGGCCCCAACCGCGCAGCTCGGCGCGCGGGACCTCCACCTCGGCCGCGTCCTGCACGTCGGGGTGCAGCAGGGCGTCCAAGACGTGGCTGATGGTCGCCACATATCCCTGCTCGGTGGCGGTGTGTAGCGCCCGGCGGTGGGAGGTGCGCAACGCCTTGCCTTCGAAGGGGGACAGGGGCCGGCCGAGGGCCTCTTCGGTGACGGCCCGCAGCAACATGGATTGCCCGGCCGGGGACCCGGTGGTGTGCTGCTCTTGGTCCCCGGTGCCGATCCGGGGATCGAGGATGTTGATGCAGGATCCGCCGCCGCCGATCCTGAAGATAATCGGTTCGCGGCCCAGATGCCGGCACAGGGGAGCGTATTCCCCTTCCCCGGTGCCTTTCTGCCGCTTCTTGTCCAGCACCACGATGTCGCGGCCCAGGATCAGAGGGCGCAGCAGGCCCCAGGTCTTCATGGCCGAGCTCTTCCCTGACCCGACATCCCCGATGTAGCAGACGTTGGGGTTCTGGACGGTGTGTCCGTAGGCGAAGAACGGGTCGTGGCTGATGATCCACCCGGTGCCGGTGTCCAGCCCGAAGATCAGTCCCTTGTGGTTGGTCGGGGGAGCGGCAACGGCCAGCAGGCTGGCTTCCATTTGCCGGGTGGAGGACAGGGCGCCGGGCGGGGCCGGGTCGTAGAGCCCGAGCTTGGAGCCGGTGGACAGCCGCCGGTGGGCGTGCCACCGCAGGCTGGTCACCCCACTGGAAGCACTCTGGTCTTCCGGGAATCTGGGTTTTGTGCCGTGGTGGGATAGACCCTTGCGCACCGCGCTGTTGTCTGTTGCCTGGGATAGCACGCTGCCCTGTTGGGGCGTGGGCATCTGTTCGGTGGAGTCGAGTGGCTGGCTGTTTCTTCGGCCGCCGCGCCGCGGTCCCTTGGCTTTGGCAGCCGCGCGGTCTTGGCGCTTCTCACTCGTCTGCTTGTTTTGGGTCAGGCTCATGTTCGGATTCCCCGTCCCAGGGGAAGGACGACGGCCAAGGCCAGGTCCTGTTTGAGGTCCAACCATTCGATGTGCCGCACCCCGGCATTCGAGGCTGCCGCCTCCAGATGCGTGGCGACCGACTCCAGCTGGTCCTCGCGTTCCACCGTGTAGCTCAGGTACGAGGCCCACGACGCCCCGTGGTGTCCCTGTCCGGGCATCAAGTCCCGCGCCCGCTGCTCGGAGGCACCGAGCATCACCTCGTCCGTGCCGTCGGAAATCGTGCCCTTCTTGGCCCGTTCACGCTTCTTGGCATAGTCCCGGGTCCGGTGCCTGCGCGCCTTGACGCGCGCCTGTTGACCGTCCTCCAGCGCATTGATCCACGACACCGAGTGGATCACCGGAGGATAGATCCCCGAGACCAGGTGCTTCAGCGCCTGGACCGGAAGTTCCCCGACCTCGAACCCGTCCCGCGGGATATACCCGACCCGGGTGAACCCCTTCCCGTTGACCTGTACCCCGTGCCTGGAGGCGTTGGCGTCAAGGCGCTGCCAGACCGTCTCGATGGATGAGGCCTCATAGTCGTCGATGGCATAGGTGTAGGGGTCCTGGCAGTGGGCGAAGAGGGACGCGACCAAGGCGTTATCCAGCGGGCGGAAGGCGGTGATGGCGTTCAGCGAGACCGCCAGTTCCATGACGGCCCGGGCCTCGTTGACGATGGCCCGGTAGGTCCCCTCTAGGCCGCCGCCGTGGGCAGTGCCCATCCGGCCCAGGACCACGGAGGCATTGAACCTGAGCACCACGTAGGAGCGGTGCTGCTCGGCCCGGGAGTCGGCTTCCAGGCAGAGGTCCTGGTAGGAGCGCAGCACCTCGTCGTTCGCATCGGGGGAGACATAGGCGGCCAGCCATTGGGTGTGGTCGGTGATGTCGGAGGGAACCGAGCGGGCGAAGGACTGGACATGGCTGACCGGGGAGGTACGCCGGGCGCAGCGCGCCAACACCTGGCCCCACCCGATGTGGGATGCGTCCTCGAAATCTTCCTCTTGGACCCCGCTGGCCGCGCCCTGGACCTCCAGAATGATCGTGTAGTAGGAGGCGCCTCCGGATTGCTGGCGGAAGATCGTGGCGTTGTCCCGGACCGAGAAGGGAACCTCGGTGACCCTTACGTCCCCCACCATTAGGGGAGCGTTGTCCTGGATCCGCTTCTTGGCCCTGCCCGGTTTCGTATCCGGCGGCGTTGCGGTGCCCGGTGTCTCGGGGTCGAAGGTGTTTCGTCCGGTGCGGCGACGGTAAAGGAAGTAGACGCGTTCGACCAGCAGCCCGGCGGGACTGCGGCCACCCCAGATGGAAGCCGGCGAGCTCACGGCAACCCCGGTCACACCCACCACGATGGCGAGGAAGAACGTTCCAAGGTTGTTCCCTCCGGAGAACCCGATGACCAAGGCGAGCAGCAGGCCGGCCAGGGCGAGGGCCCATTCGTATCGGGTGCGCCCTCCGGCGTCGCGAGCGCGGATTTCCCCGCCGAGGATGACACCACGAGACATGGCTATTCCCCCCATTTCTTGGGAACCATGGCGTCGGAGGCTTCGCGTGCGCGTCGGGCGCCTTCCCGCCCGGCATGCAACGCACCCACGGCACCTGCCTGCAGGGGCGTCACCGAGGCACGGGCCACGGAGCCGGCCGCGGCACCCAAGGTGCTGCCGACGGAGCGGATCTTGCTGCCGGGGGTGCCGCCGCGTTGGCTAGACGGTCCGGTTGGCGGTCCGTCCGGAGTTGTGCCCCCGGCCGTGGCGGTGCCGGGGCCGGCCATCGGGGCAGTGGGTGAAGGTGCAGGTTTCCCACTTGGGGGTTGCTTCGGGTGCTGCGGAGGCGTCGTGTCGCCGGGTTCCCCGCCAGTTCCTTGGTGCCGAGGACCCTGAGGCCCCTGGGGAGCGGGGGCAGCATTGCTCGCGCCGGCGTTGCCAGTGGTCCCGTTTCCGCCCCTGTCGGCCAGGGCTAGCTGCCCGGGCCGAGGCACGGGCCCTGGGCCCGGCTTGGGCGGTGGCACCGGCGGAGGCCCGGTGACTCCGGGCCCGTCTACGGTGTCCCCTGTACGTGCCGGGCCGGTGCGGGGCCCCCAGGAACCACCGCCTCCGGGACCTCTGGAACTGGAGGAGGTGGCTCCGCCGCGTCTGGAGGAGATGGAGCGCGACACCGCGGCCCCGGCCCCGGCGGCCAGCGCAGGCCCCGCCACGTTGGGTCCCCCGCCGAACTGGAAATCACCGGCCGGCATCGCGGGCATCAGCCTAAAGATCGCGGCCGGGGCAAACAACACGGCGATCAGCACCATGGCCGTCACGGCCAAGCTGACCGCGGTCGACAGGACGCCGTCCGCTCCGGCCGTGAGTGCTTCCTGGTGCGCGAGGATCCAAAATATGCCACCCAGAAGCAGGTACAGGACGGGTTTGAGGAATATCAGACCCAGCACGGTGGTGCCGATCTTGAGGGCGTAGGGCTTGGTGCGGGGGTGGATGAACATACCCACCAACAACGCCAACGCCAGTGCCGCCGAGGCCTGCAGGAAAGGGACCATCGCCAGGTAGATCAACACACCCCACGAGCCAAGCAGCAACAGTCCGAAAAAGAGCAAAGCGATCAGGGGCCCAAACCAGTCCGTGGATTCCAGGGCACCGAAGCGCGCGATGACGGCAATGAAATCGGTGACCTGGGAACCGGCGAAGGCCCCCGTCCCCGCCGCGAGGCCCGAAGACCAAACACCGAGTTGGTGCATCAAGGGCGGACCCCAGATGGCCAGGATCGCGCCTCCCGGTGCATAGTACATGAGGGCGTTTTGGTAGGTGTCGTCGGACATCTCCCCGCGACTGTATGAATGGTGCAGGGCGAAGATCATCAGGCCCATGAGCACCAGCCCGACGCCGGCGAAGGTTGCCCACATGCTCCGGAATCCCGCGTCCCCGGCGTCGAAGGACGAGACGGTGGTGATTTGCTCAAGGACCTTCTGGGTGGAGTTCACGCTTTCGGCCTTGGCCGTGTTGGCCATGCTCTCGAGTTCCGACTTCGGATCGGCGATGAACTTCACCACGGTGATCCCTCCCTCGGCCAGCCCGAGCACCCTGCGTCCGCCCGGTGTCTGCTGCAGAGCGAGCTTTACCAAGGGGCTGCCCGCGATCTTGAAAGCAGCAACTAGGTTTTTGGCCACACACCGATGCGTGGCCAAGGTCGACGCGCCCTCCCTGCGCAGTGCTTCGCAGATTCCCATGGGGATGGATGCCATTCCGAGAGCATGTTCTGCCGTTGGCCACACATGAACCGATGCCTGCCTGACCAGGTCTTCGCAGGCGCCTCCCTCACCCAGTAGGCTGTAGAACAGGAAGTCGCCGCACCGTTGCTTGGCGTTTTCACTGATGATGGCATCCCTGATCTCAAGCTTCTGCGCCGGTTCCAGTTTTTGGAATCTCTTCCATTCGTCCGGGGTCATGCTGGCCGGAACCTCGTCGGCTGCCAAGGCCATGGGTGCGACCGTCAACTGGACGGCAAAGACGGCAAACAACAGCAGGCACAGTATCTTGAAGAATTTAACGTGACGCATTGTTTACCACCAGCCACCCCTCGCGACTGATCGCCTGTCCATCGTTGGCGGTGAACAGTGCGTTGATGATCTCCGGAGTCATAGCAGGAGCCGTATCGGCTTGTAATTCGAGACTGAGGAATTCTGTTGACTCGAGGCTGGGGGTCGAAGCAAATTTCCAATCTCCGTTTTGCCAGACGACCTTAACCGGAGCGGCCTGAACCATGACGGATGGGTTGCTCTCGGGATAGTGGAGAGTACTCACATCTGACACGAGCAGGAGAGCTGACTTGCCCGCTTCGCATTCCAAGGGCTTAAAAATCCCCAACGTTTGCGTGTCGGCAGAAACGTAGTTCCCCATGCCGTACTGCTCTACAAGTTCATCGGTTATTTCGAGCCGTGACGCGAGTGCCTGTGGGTCTGCGGAAATTTGCAGCAGCGTTTCTCGTACTTTTGGCCAATTCGAATCCGTAGTTTGGATCGCTTTGCGGTAGTTGATGGCTGCCGCATATGCGCCCTCGCACGTCGGGGGATAGCCAATGGGCGTCACTCCGTCGGGTCCCAACGCGGTGCCGCCCGCGCCGGCGACCACCGGGGAGATTGCGAATCCCTCGGCATTGGTTCCCAGGGAGGTCCCCGGGCTTGGTATGTTGTCGCGTTTCCCGGACAGCATGATGCTCGCGGTGACGACGGAGGCGGCCAGCAGCACCAAGATGGTGATGACCAGGGTCCGCTTCCGAGTCATGGCTACAGCATCCCCGCCACAGCCAGCAGGGCGCCGAGGATGATGCCGGCGATTGCCGTGCCGAAGAACGCGATCGCGGAGCGTTTGGCGCCGGCGGACCCGTCTTCGACGTCATCGATGTTGCCGCGTTGCCCTGCCAGTCCCCACTTGGTCAGGTTCCAGAGGAAGGCCGCGGCGATGACTGCCAGGCCCAAGGCCCAGATGGCGCCCAGGACCAGGGTGACCATGTTGGAGAACCGCACACCCAGCAGTTCCAGATTTGGGGTGACCCCGTCCAGCGGGTTCGGTCCCGCCGCCAAGGGGCCTTGAAGCAGAAGGTCCGTGAGGTGTGGGTGGGTGTTCATCAGCCCTGTGTTCCTTTCAAAGCCGGGTTCTTCTTCTCATCCAGCGCCCAGGCGTAGAGGCCTTCGGCGATGCGCGCGCAGACGCGTTCAAAGGCCCTGCGGGTCTCATCGCTGACCAGTTGCCAGTCGATGATGGCCCCGGTGTCCAAGGCCGGGTCAAAGGGGATGTCCAGGAGGTATCCGCGATCCCCGACGGCCTCGGCGACAAGGTCGCGCAGGCGGCGGCGTTCCTTCGCATCCGCCTGGGTGCGCTGGGATCCCGGGGTGATCACGATGACCGCGCGCCGGCAGAGTTCCTCGTAGCGGGGTGTGCCTTCCAGGTCGCTCATGGATTCGAGTTGCTCGATCATCCGCAGCATGGAGGCCACCGAGTTTTGCTTCAGCGTCACGGGGATGACCAGCTGGTCGGTTTCATCGAGGCAGGCGAGCCAGTTGGCGGCGCGGGTGTTGTTTCCCGAATCGACAACGACGATGTTGTAGAAGCGTTCCACCACGGTGCGGATGGCGTTGAATTCGGTGTTCCCGATCATCTTCATCCGCTCGGGATCCTCGTCGGAGATTAATGCCGCGAAGCGGTTGTTTCCCTGGTGGCGGGTGTAGAAGGACAGGTCGCCCTTGCGGGTGTGTTCGGCCTGGAGGTTGGGCAGCTCCTCGAGCAGGTCGCAGACGGTGGTGCGCGATCCGTTGGAATTGGTCCTGATGCCCAGGGACCCCATGGTTTCGTTGTTGTCCCACACCAAGGTGTCCAGGGTGCTGTGGATGCCGAAGGTAGAACCGATCCCCACGCTAACCATCGTCTTGCCAGCCCCGCCCAAGGGCTGGACGACAAACACGGTCATCGGACGGGGGAAAACCCGTTGGATCGTGGAGATGTCGTGGCGCCGTTCAAGCTCGTCCTTGCCTGCAGCGGGTTTCCAGAGTCCCGCGGTGAGGGTCCTGGCCCAGCGTTGCCAACCGTCTCCGGCGGGCAGCTGCTGGTCCACGTTCTCTTCCTTGAGGACAGCTGCGCTCCTGCGACCGCGTACCAAGCCGGCAGGTGCCGAGGCCTGCGGAGGGCTGGAGGATTGGGATTGCCGGTCTGAGAAATGATTTTCCTCGTCGGGAGGCTTTTCGGGTGGTTCGGCAAGGGGCTTGAGTGCGGCCACGGCCGCAGTGCGTCGTCGAGCCGTTCCCGGCCAGTCAGGTTCCACGGTCATGATGACCTCCTTAAGCCTCGTGCCCCTAGAGTAACATCCAGCTTAGGGATAGTCTCTAGGTCAACGAGATGAAACTTTTTTGCGAAGGCACGTGGACGCAAATGATCAATCGCAGAACACTCATCGGCGGGGGAGCGGGGTTGGTCCTCGGCGGCCTGGCCATCCCGCTTTTCCTCGGTTCGGGGCCCGACAGCGGACGGAGTCCTGAGGCACTCGGCAGGATGTGCACGCCTACGGGTAAGGGATTTCGCGCCGAGGCGGTGCCACGCCAGGAGTGGGTGCCCGCCTTGCAAGCCGCGGCCCTGGTGGCGGGGATCCCGGCACAGTTCCTGGCCGCACAGATCGAAGCCGAATCCGGGTGGAACCCCGACGCGGTAAGTTCTGCCGGCGCCCGCGGGCTGGCCCAGTTCATGCCCGGTACCTGGGACCAGTATGGCAACGGCGCCGACCCTTTTGACCCGGTCGCCGGCATCCAGGCCCAGGGCCGCTACCTGCACGACCTGCGCGAGGCGATCGCCGGGATCACGGGGGAGGACCCACTGCGCTTGGTGTTCGCCGCCTACAACGCCGGCCCGGGCAATGTGCTCAAGCATGCGGGGATCCCGCCGTTCCGGGAAACCCAAAGCTATGTCTCCAGGATCTTTGACCTCGCCCAGCGCGTCTACAGCGCGGACTGCGCAGGCACCGGGCCCCTGGAATTGCGGCCGGGGGAGGGCACCTGGATGCACCCTTTGCCGCACAGCCGCCTCACCAGCGGATACGGGCCCCGGCCCTGCCCGGCCGGGGCAGCCTGCAACCAATGGACCACCTTCCACTACGGCCTGGATTTCTCCACCGGCCGCGGAAGGGCCACCGGTCGGGGAGCGACGGTCATCGCGCCCACCCCGCTGCGCATCACTCTCGTCCAAGAGCTGGCCGGCGGCTACGGGTCCCGCATCATGGCCCGCTGCCTGCTCGAGCCCGGCTACATCTTCGATTTCCACCACTTCGCCGTCGGCTCCATGCTCGTGCGCCCACAGCAGGAGCTCGAAGCCGGAACACCCTTGGGGATCGAGGGGAACACCGGGAACTCGACGGCGGCACACCTGCATTTCCAGGTGATCAAACCCGAGTCAAACGACCGGCAGATGATCCACGCCGACACCATCGACCCGACACCGATACTCGTCGAAAAGGGCATCCTTTGACGCTCACCCGCCGCGCACTGCTCAGTACCTCGGCACTTGTTTTTCTGGCAGGCTGTGCCCGAGAGCCCGATTCGACACCCGCCGGGCCTGCGCCCTCGTCAACCCAGCAGCCATCCGGAACCGCAGTGCCGGCACCCGGAACCACTTCACCGGGACTACCGGTCCTGGCGCAGCAGGAGGCAGCCGTCGAGGCCCTGAGAATCATGACAACCTGGCACACCGACTCGGACGCCACCCAGACGTCCGCCGATCTTCGGGCCCGCCACCTTTTCACCCGGGAACTGGCCGCCACAATCACGGCCCCGGCACGCAACGGTGCCAGCGGCGAATGGTTCGCCCATCCACACAGTGTTTCCGTGCCGCAGGTTATTGCCGTGGAGGGAACCGATTCACTTCAGCCAGGACTTCTGGCCTACCAAGTCACCTGGGACTGGGTGGACTCAACAGGAAAGGCCACACCGGGTGCCTCGGTCCGCCTCTGCATCCTCGCCATGGCCAACACCCCTGAAGGGTGGAAGATCAGCGACTACACCTACGAGGAGTACCCCCGACACGACTGAGAACCACGGTGCCGACGGATACGCCGGTGAAGGGAATCGGCGAGAATGAGGGAACCCGAACATGGCGTCATGCCCGGCACGCCGCAGCCGCCAACCTCCGGCAGGAAGGCCCGAACCATGCCGCCACCGACGATGCACCTGCTGCCGCGACTGGTATCCCATGTCTTGGCCCCGACCGTCCTCGTCACCGCCCTGCTGGCCCTGGCCCCGCTGCGGTTCCCCGAGGTGCCATGGGGGCAGGCACTGCTGGCCACCACCTTCACCACCCTGATCCCGTGGGCCGCACTGGTGTCGGCGCGAATCAGGGGGAAGGTCAGCGATGTCCATGTGACCCGGCGCGAACAACGCTGGCCCCTGCTGCTGGTCGCACTGGCCTCCATCCTGGTTGGCCTCGTACTGATGTTGGTGACACGGACCGAACCGGCCATGATCCGCGAGGTCCTGTTGGTCCTGGCTGGCCTGCTGTCCACCGGTGCCATTACGTTGGTGTGGAAGATCTCCATTCACGTGGCCGTGGCCGCCTTCGTCTTCCTCCACGCCTTCGCCGAACAACCCTACGGCCCCTACCTGGCGGTGGCCATGGTCGCGGTCACCAGCTGGGCCCGGGTCCAGCTCAGCCACCACACCAGCAGCCAGGTCTTCGCCGGTGCCGTCATCGGCGCACTAGTCGGTACGCTCGGCCTGCTGCCGGTGCTCCGGTGAGGCATCCCGACTGATCTGCAGGCGGGCAATGAAGGCCAGCGTGACGCCCGTGGCGACCAGGATGATCGCCGGGTACAACACCAGATCAACGACCATCGCATAGCCAGGATCCAGGAACTCGCCCAAATGCGCCACCGGGACCAAGGGCACCAGCATGAAGCCAATCGCCATCCACCGCTTCGCGGATCCCAGCAAACCGGGGCTCTCCACGGAGGCACGGAGCATCGGTCTGGCCAGGACGGCGGCGACAAACCCCGGGTAGAGGTAGCTCAGGACCTTGTACAAGACGATCAACGGGTCATCCCGGAACGGGTTCAATCCCATGGCCGAGTATGCGGGGGCCGCGGCGATGAACGTGGCGGTCATGGCCGCGGCGCCGGCACCCAGGACCATGGCCCCGACGGTGCCGTGAACCCGCCGGTACAGGTCCTGGCGCCCGAGACCCAAGGCGACCTCGGCACCGCCCAGCCAGAACATCAGGTAGAAGCCGAAGTGCGACACAAGGTTGGTGATGTTCCGGCCGCCCAACAGCGCATCGACGCCCAAATACACCGAAGCAACACTGAGCCACAGCACCAGGGCCATGACCAGGTGGGCCAGCCACATACGTACCCTGGCCGCCTCGCGCAACGCGCCAGGGGCCCTGAGGACGACCAAGATGCTGAACATCATGGCCAGTATGCCGGCGACCAAGTCACCCATATTTATCACCCCAGGTGGTTGATAAAGTCCTGCGTCCGTTGTTCCCGCACGATGGCGGCATGTATCCGTGATTCCACGAGCTGGAGGCGTTCGACCTTCCCCAACCCTTGGAGCCACTGCACGCGTTCATCGGCCACCCATCCTGCCTCCGCGGGAGTCAGGAGGTGAGCTGCGACCAACGCCGAAACCCTCGGAACATCAGCGTACTGCGCAGCAAGCAACGCAAGGTCAAACCGCAGCGGACCATTGAGCATCTTTGAGAGCCCCTGGTTGCTGATCGGACCTGCCGCCTGCAGGTGCTTGCGCAACCCGCCATCGGGGTCGATGCTATCGATCCATTGCCTGCTGGTCTCCCCGAAGTGGATCGGACCCAGCGAGGACTCGGTGACGGGTTCCCCGAATTCGAGCGCGGCTCCCGCGCGCAGCAGATGCTCCCACTGGATGAAGGCTCCCACCTCGCGCCGGTCGGGTCGGGACGGTTGGAGGTGTTCATAGTCCTTGAAAGACCGCAGCTGTTCCAAGGGGCCGAGGCCCAGGACGCGGGCGACCTTGATGATTGTTTCCACTTGGACCCTGTCACCGGCCAGCTGCTGGATGATGCGGATCCGGGAGAAGCCGGCTTCCTTGGACAGCACCGTCAGCCCGATGCCGGGCGCGACCGAGTCGAGCCAGTGCTCAACATCGGTCTTAGTCAGGATCACAATTGCTTCCCCTCAAGGAGCCTATGCACCCAATCTAGCCGATCGCATGCGCTTGCCGCGAGACGCGGTGGATGCCTTTCTGCGACTGGTCTCCAAGGGCTTGGCCCATGGCCGTTTGGCCCCCTTCCCCGCCCGGACAGCCAGAATCATGTGGTTCGCGTAAACCGACTCCTGCGTCCCACCGGTCCTTGATGCGCAGTCTGGCCGTGTTGGTCCCACGGTCAAGCGATTCCGGTTTCTGGCCGGCCCGTTTCGATCTCGCCTTGCCACGGTATTGGCCCTACGCTGAGGACAGCGGCGTGCCGCTTGATCCTGTAGTGGTCAGGGAAGGAGGGCGTTTGGAATGGCTGGAAGCACGCACCAAGCGGACCATGCGGTGCCCCGCATGGGTTTTGATACCGATTTTCTGGGCACATCCGTGGGGTTGCCGTCCCTGGATCCGAGCATCCAGGACGATGCGCTCCTGTGGAACGGGGCAGATGCCATCCCCTACACCCACTTTTCGCTCTCGATGAGCGTAGCGAGGCGTTTTGCCCGGTGGGTGGCCTGGAACATTGACGGGGCCAGCATCAAGCTGATCAGCCGCACCAATATTGACTTCAGCAAAGACCCGAGGCTCCCGTCCGGCGCCCAGGTCGGCAACGAACTCTACGGCGATAATCGGCTGGACCGCGGCCACATTGCCCGACGTGCGGACCTTCTATGGGGTGAGATGCCTGAAGCACAGCAAGCCAATATCGACTCGTTCCGGTACACCAACATCACCCCGCAGATGGATGACTTCAATCAGAGCAGCAAACAAGGGGTATGGGGCCGGCTGGAGAATGCCCTCTTCGAGGATGTCGATGTCCAGGACCTGCGCGTCAGCGTTTTCGGCGGCCCCGTCTTCCATGCCGATGACCGGGTATATCGCGACGTGGCGCTGCCGGCGGAGTATTGGAAGCTGTTGGTCTTCCAAGAGCAAGGCA
>Ga0134128_10008730_pt1 | contig 12190 bp, 5 predicted proteins | sample KB31754_FD_96462 | JGI IMG/M metagenome (GOLD analysis project Ga0134128, IMG submission 96462) | Terrestrial soil microbial communities with excess Nitrogen fertilizer from Kellogg Biological Station, Michigan, USA - KB3-175-4 | ecosystem: Environmental > Terrestrial > Soil > Unclassified ...
CCCCAGGACCCAACGGCTGAACAGCCCCGCGCGCCACCTCGGGAACAGGCACTGCGCCACGCCCGGACAAGCCGACGCCTGGGGGGAGCCCACGTTGGCATAATGCCCGGCATAATGAAATGTCGGCACGCCCGGCGCGGTATCGGCGTCGTAATATTTCAGATAGGTGGAATCCAACCTGAAATCAAACCTGCCCACCGTGTCGGTATCGAATCCATATTGAACCGACCAATCCACGCCACCCGTACGCATCGAGCCAAGGTTGCCGGTCGGTTCAATCGTCTTGTCGCTGAGTTGGCCCTGCTGCGGTCCACTCGCAAAGCGCTGGATGAATGGGCAATACACCAACTCACCTTGCGAACACAGGTTCAACAGGTTGGAGACCGAGATACCGGAGATCAGGTTCGACAGATTGATATGCCAAAAGTCGATCGTGGTGCTTAGTCCCGGCAGGTAAGAGGGACTGTAGACCGCACCGACGTCAAAGGAGCGGCCACTCTCGGGTTTGATCGGGAAGCCCGAAGCGGCCGCACCGGCCTCGTGAATGCTGGTCTCGACACCTTGCTTCACCGCGCTGTTCAAGAAGCTGCCGTCGGTGGGCACGTTCACGCAGGCCGGGTTGACCGGACTGCCCGTGTAGTGGTCGCACGGATCGGATGTAATGAAGGGACTGGTGTAGGAAAGCGGCGAAAATTCCTCGCTGATGTTCGGCGCCCTGAACACATCATCCAGGGAGCCGCGCAGGAGCAGGTCCTGGAACGGCCGCCATTCCAGTTTGAACTCGTAATCGTTGGTGCTGCCGAAGGTATTGTATTTCGAGTAGCGGTCGCCGATCGTCGCATTCAGGCTCTGGATGCCGGGAAGGTCGCTCAGGATCGGCACAAACAATTCGTAATACGCAGCCTTGACGTTGTAGCCGCCGGAAAGCGAGCTGGTGCAGCCACGGCCAATTTCGCAGTTTCCGGTCGTGGGATCGGCGATCACCAACGGGCTCTCTTGATCGCGGTAATTGAGTTTCAGGTAGTTCAATCCCACCGCAAGCTGGACCGTACCCGCCGGCAAGTCGAAGAGGCCTCCATTTGCCTGTGCATACAATATCTTTTGCCGCGTCCGGCTGCTGAACGGAATATGCACGTTCGCGGCCTGGAGCGCCGCCACCGAGGCGGGCAACTGCATGTTGAACGGATTGAAGGAAGCGTCGCAATTGGAAATTGGTGCAGTGGGTGTCCCACAGGTCACCGTCCCGGTTGCAGGGTCGAGGAACGACGGGCCCATGTAGAGCCGACCCTCGGCGGCGCTACCGCTGTCCAGGGAACTCTCATGCAAATGCCCGTAATCCAGGCCGACGTCCCACTGCCAGTCCTGCAGTCCAAGTGCCAGGGATCCCTTGAACCCGGTGCGGAGCTGGGCGACCTCGTCTGCGTTGTCGGTCATCCGGTTGCCCAACGGAACCGTGCGGGAGGCAAAGGCATTTCCGCCCGGACCGAAGTCGACGCCAAACGGGTTCCAGTAGTTGTCCTTGGAGATGACCACCGACGGCGTATGGAACGTATTGGGTGCCTGATGGAACGCCGCACGGGTCTTGGTGAAGTACATATCGGCATATAGCGATACGTTGCTCGCCAGGTCGTAACTTCCAAGGACGAAACCCTGGGTACGTTGCTGCGGCGTGAGCAGCTCCGTGCTGCTCGCGTAGTTGTACTGATCGGTGTCGGCACCGCTGTTTTGATAGCAATGGTAATCGGTGATCGCGTTCATGCCGCTCGCGCCGGGGTTGCGCGCTACGCGGCCACTCTGGCAACCCGCAAATGCGTCCGCAATGGGGCCCTTGCGGGGAAGTTGGGCGTTGCCAAACTCGGAATTGGTCGAGCCGCCAGGAAATACCGCTGGCTTGCCGTTCTTCGAAGTGAGCTGCAAGGCATACGCGGAATAGGGCCGCTGTGACTCATCGATCCCGTCGATCTCGCTGTAACCAAAGCCTGCTATGAGACGGCCCTTGTCTGACGAATGGCCGATCGTGAGCGTATATCCACGTTGCCTGCCATCCGAGTGCGAGGACAAGCCGTAACGCGCGCTGATTTGGGCTCCATCGACGTTTTGCTTGGTGATGAAGTTGACGACGCCTCCGGTCGCATCCGAGCCATAGACTGCCGAGGCGCCATTTTTCAGCACTTCAATACGCTCGATCATCGACGCAGGGATGGAGCTCACGTCCCCGCTGACAACGCGATGGCCGTCCACCAGGATCAAGGTCCGGTTTGGCCCCAGTCCGCGCAAGCTCAGTTGCGTATCCCCGCGCGAATTGCCACTGGTATGGTTCTGCGGATTGACTGCGGCACCGGTCATGGCGGGGAGTTGCTGCACCAGGTCGCCCAGGGTTGCGGCTCCGCTTGATGCGATCTGCGCCGTGCTGACGCTCAATACCGGATTTGCCGTTTCAAGATCGACGCGTCGAATATGCGAACCGGTCACGATGACCGCTTTCAGGTTCGTGGCATTTTTCTCGCTGTTCCCCGTATCTGCAGTGCTCTGCGCAAACGCTGCAAATGCAAACATCGAAGTCCCGGCGGCAAAGAGCGTGGCTCTGACGGCGCGGTATATGTTTGTGCGGTTTATGGTCATCTCGGGTGACTCCTCCCAAAACTGGTGCCTGGCATATGCATGCCTGTTATATGTAATTGACGACTGATTATTTTGCGCACAACTCCGCGGCCGCAGTGCCTGGCGGCATGCCCTTCGGCGCTTCGAACCCGCTACGGAGGAGGCAGGGGATGGCTGCCGCAAGCGATTCCCGCGGCTATGCCATCACGACGCACAAGCGCCCCAAGACGAGAAGCTTATGCCGTCCATAACACCTACGATCTCTCAATTCCACTGAATTAACTAAACTGTTTGTACTGCAAGGTGTCGTTGAATGGCATGTGCTAGAAGTCACTCGTGAGATAAAACCCTGTCAACGGCGACCAATTCACTCAATGCACATAGATTCCCCCACCGCGAAATCGTACGCATAAAGTAGCGGGGCACTGGGTGGTGGTCAGCCGTCGGCAAGCGCTGCTGGCTGGCCGCAGGGACTTCGGCCCTTTGGCTGGAAGCTGCCCAGGGCGGGGCGGCCAGTGTCCGATGTCCGATGGGAGTGCGATCGCCGATCATGGATTGCCCGCGCCCGGCGAACACGGGAGTGCCTGGACTACCGGCAGCGCCAGCGCGTCCCCTGCACCTTGCCTTCGCTGCGCATCGAGCTTGGCGACGGCCGGTTGCAGGTCCTGCCAGGCGGACGCGGTGGTGTTGAAGTCGCGACACACCTGCTGGTACGTCGCGTACTGCGCGGCAACCGGTGCGCGGTCGCTGAGGTAGGTCACGAGTTTCAAGAGGGCCGAGGCCTGGCCGTTGGTGCGGCTGAAGCTGAGCGGGCCGGTGACTGGCGGGACGGCGTAGTTGCTCCCGGAGAGGCTGATGCCGGCATCGGCCGCCGCGCCGGTAAGCTTGGTGACGCTGGCCTGCAAGGCTTTGGCGTCCTTGGCTGAAGTACCCGTTGCCAAGGCAGCCACGCCCGACTCCAACGCCGTGCCTTGCTCGTACGCCTGCTTGCTCGCCGCCATCACGGCAACGATGTCCTGCGCCAGGGCGAGCTGCTTTTGCATGCCGACGCGCACGTCGGGCGCGTCGCCAAGCCGCGGGTCTTCCCGCACCACGAGGGGTTGCGTGGCAGTGGCGCCGTCGACGGTCAGTTTGACCGTGTAGTTGCCAGGCACGGCCAGCGGCCCTTGCGGTGCAAACGGCGTACCGCCCGGCACGGCCTGCATCATGTCGCCGTAGCTCACGCGGATTGCGGGGGGAATCGGCCAACGCAGGTCCCAGGTGACGCGATGTGCGCCGGAGGTGGCGGGGAGCGGCAGGCGCGGCTGCAGCCACGCGCTTTGCACGGGTGGGAGCGGCTGGTCCAGCGGCGCGATCGGGGCGTTGGAATAAGTGCGCACCACCTTGCCACCTGCGTCCAGGATCTGCAGTTGCACGGTCTTCGCCGGCTGCGCCAGGTAATAGTCGATGACCGCGCCCTCGGGCGGATTTCGCGCATGCGGCACCTCGGCCGGGAAGGGCGTGTCCTGGTTCACATTGGCCTGGACGCGGACGGCGGCATCCGGATGGAACAAGTGCACCGGTTGCTGCGCCAGGCCCGCGGTCATCTGCTCCAGCGGCGTGATGTCGTCGAGCACCCAGATTGCACGACCATAGGTTCCGGCAATCAGGTCGTGGCCGTGGATCTTGAGGTCGCGGTACGACGCGGTCGGCAGGTTCAGGCGCAGCGGTTGCCAATGTCCGCCGTCGTCGAAAGAGACGTAGACGGAAGTTTCCGTGCCGGCAAACAACAGGCCCTGCTTGTTCGGGTCTTCACGTATGACGCGCACGTAGCTGCCGGTCGGCTGATCGGTCGGCAGGCGGGCCACGATCGCCTGCCAGGTCTTGCCGTAGTCCTGCGTACGGTAGATGTGCGGCGCATCATCACCCGCCGGGCTGTTGTCCACCGAGGCATACGCCGTGCCCGCGCTGAAATGCGAGGCCTGGATGTTGACGTCGCCAAACTTGCCGACGCCGGGCGGCGTCACGTCCTGCCAGTGCTGGCCGGCGTCCTTGCTGAGGTAGGCCACGCCGTTGTTGCTGCCGGTCCACAGCACGCCGGCTTGCATGGTCGAGGGCGACAACGAGGTCAGCGCGTCGCCGTGGTGCACGCCTTCGGGCGGCGGTTCCGGCGCCTTGCCCGGATGCGCCGTGAGGTCCGGGCTGAGCTTGCGCCAACTGGTGCCGCGGTCACTGCTCGCCCACACGTTCTGCGTGCCGTAGTACAAGATCTTCCCATCGGTGGAAAACACGATCGGCGCGGCGACGGCGCGGCGATAGGCCGTGTCGCTGGTGTTGCTGATGCTGCCGGCGCCCGGGTCGATGATCTGCGCCTGCCAGGTACCGCGCTGCAGGCGCGACAGGTAGCCCAGGTCGCCATCGAGGAAGATCAGCTCGGGATCGCTGGGATCCGGCGTGACGAAGCCAGTCTCCCAACCTGGCAACTGGAACCAGTCGAAGAAGCCGTTGATCTGGCCAAAGTGGCCGCGGTTGGCGACCGCGACCGCGCCGCTGTCCTGCTTGGTGGCATAGATCCAGTACGGGTACTGGTTGTCCGTGCTGACCTTGTAGACCTGGGCGGTCGGCTGGTTGTACCAGAGGCTCCAGCTTGCGCCGCCATCGAGGCTCACGACCGCGCCCTGGTCGCCGCCATACACGATGTGGCGTGGATTGCCGGCATCGATCCACCATTGGTTGGGATCATCGCCGCCGGGTGCGCCCTTGAACGCCACGAGGGTGTGGCCACCATCGGTCGAGCGGTAGGCTGCGGTGCCGAGCGTATAGAGCACGTCGGGATTGGCCGGGTCCACCAGCACCTGCTTGCCCGAGGTGTAGATCGTCTTGGTCCCCAGTGACCAGCTGGCGCCACCATCGTCCGAGCGGTACAGGCCGCTGCGGTTCAACATGTAAACGCGCTGCGAGCCAGTGTGCGCGGCCACGGCCACCTCGCCAATCACGGCCGGCTGGTCATGGCCATTGACCCGCGACCAGGTGAGGCCCTCGTCGCTCGACTTGTACAGCGCAGTCGGCCCCGGGTTGCGGAACGAACGCTTGGCCCCGGGTGCGTGGAAGGTTTGCGCGACCGTGGCGAACACCACTTGCGGATTGTCGGCGGCCCAGGCAACGCCAGTGGCACCGGATTCCGCGCCCGCATCCAGCACGCGCTGCCAACTTTGCCCGCCATCGGTGCTGCGGAACACGCCGCGCTGCCCACCTTGCTGCAGCGGTACGCCACGCGTGGCGGCCAGCAGCAATTGGGGGTCATGCGGGTCGACCAGCAGCGCGGCAATCGGGCCGGCGTCACGCAAGCCCGCGCTCTGCCAATGCGCACCGGCGTCGACGGACGTCCAGACACCGCTGCTGTACGCCGAACCAAAGGTGCTGCCGGTGCCCGCGTAGATCGTTTGCGGCTGCGACTGCGCCACCGCCAGCGCCGTGATGCCGCGAATCTCGTGCACCGCATCTGTGAGCGGCACCCAGGTGGTACCGGCATTCTCGGTCTTCCAGACGCCGCCATCGTCGGCACCCATGTAGGCGATTGCCGGCTGTCCGTCCACACCGGCCACCGAGCTCACCCGCCCGGCAATGAACGGCCCGACGTTGCGCCACTGCATGCCTTGCAACAGCTCCGGGCTGACCTGTGCCTGCAACGGGCCGCTGGTAATGCCGGCGACCGTGCATGCCACCACGATGCCCAGTGCGCGCAGGAGCGCAGTCTTGACCAGGGACGTCACGGCGCAGTCCTCCTCCATGCAATGCCCGGATGCTCCCACGATTCAAACGCAGGCGACATGTGACCTTTGGCACTACGGCCGCCGCGCGCAAAGCGGTTCGCTATGCTTGGGGCCTTACTGGGGATGGGGGACGCTCATGCATCGCTTGCTGTTGGCTGGATGCCTTGCGCTGTTGTTGCCCGCGGCGGCTGCCGCACAGGCACCCGCGGCGACCACGGCACAAACCGCGCTGGATCTTGAAACCATCATGGCCAATCCGGACTGGATCGGCCAGGCAGTGGAAGAGCCGTATTGGAGTGTCGACGGGCGCAGCCTGTATTACTCGCTCAAGCGCGACGGCAGCCCGGTGCGCGACCTGTACCGGGTCGACCCGGCCAACGGCCGCAGCACCAAGCTCGATCCGGCAGCCATGGCACGCGCCGAAGGCCCGGCGGTATTCGACAGCGCGCACCGGCATGCCACCTACCTGCTGCACGACGACGTGTTTGCCGTGGACCTGGCAAGTGGGAAGCACACGCAAATCACCCATTCGGGGGAGATCAGGCAGCAGCCTCAGTTCTCCGCCGACGGTCGTGCCGTGCAATATCGGCAAGGCGCAGACTGGTATCGCTACGACCTCGCGGCCGGCACCACCACGCAACTGGCGAGCCTGATGTTTGCCGACGATCCACAGGCCAAGGCTCCCGATGAGCTGGGCGAGTTGCAGCTTGGGCTGTTCAAGACACTGCGCCAGCTGAAAGCCGACCAGAAGGCCGAGCGCGACCGCGAGCAGGCGCTGCAAGCCGCCGATCCGGGACGCACGCCGCAGCCGTTCTGGCTCGGCGCGAAGATAGAACCGGTCGGCAGTTCGCTGTCGCCGAACGGACGCTACATGGTGGTGGTGACGGTTCCCAAGGATCACGCCAAGGGCGAGGCGCCCAAGGTCAACCATTACGTGACCGACAGCGGCTACACCGAGGCCAAGGACGCACGCACCTACGTCGGTCGCAACGACCCGGCGCCGCAGTCGCTGCTGCTGCTGGACCTGCAGACCCACCAGGTCTACCCGCTCGCCACCGACCAGTTGCCCGGCATCAAGACCGATCCACTGGCCGACATCCGGACCCGCACGGTGGCAGCGCTGCAGCAGGCAGGCAAGGTTGACCGGGCCAAGGCGCTCGCGGCACCGGCAGTGCGGCCGGTCACGGTCAATCGCGGTCCCCTGGGCAATGGCCTGGCATGGAGCGCGGATGGGAGTCAGGCGGCAATCCAGTTGCGCGCGATCGACAACAAGGACCGCTGGATCGTCACCATCGATTTCGCCGCCCATGTGCTGGTGCCGCAGCACCAGTTGCACGACGCGGCCTGGATCAACTGGGCGTTCAACGATTTCGGCTGGCTCAAGGACGGCCGCACGCTGTGGTACCTGAGCGAGGAGAGCGGGTATTCGCAGCTCTACACCAAGACGCCAGGCGGCAAAGCCACCCTGCTCACCGGCGGCGGCGCCTTCGAGGTCAGCGATCCGGTCCTGTCGCCCGACGGCAAGTGGTTCTACATGCTGGCCAACAAGACCGCACCAACCAGCTATGACGCATGGCGGGTGCCCGCCAGCGGCGGCACGCTTACCCGGCTCACGCACGACCAGGGCGTCGAGCTCGCCTTGCTGTCACCAGACGGCAAGCGGCTGGCGGTCCTCCATTCCGGGGCCTACCTGCTGCCGCAACTCGCGGTGCAGGATGCCGCAGGCGGCAAGCCGCGCGAGCTCACCGACACGATGAACAAGGCGTTCACCACGCGGCCGTGGATCGAACCGCAAATCGTCCAGGTGCCGTCCTCGCATGGCGCCGGCGTGATCTACGCCAAGTACTACGGCCCGGCCGGAACCTCCGCCGCGGGCGCTCCGCGCCCGGCCATCCTCTTCGTGCACGGCTCCGGCTACGCGCAGGATGTCTCGCAGCGGGCGACCTACTACGTCCACGAGCAGATGTTCAACAACCTGCTGGTGCAGCAAGGCTACGTGGTGCTGGACCTGGATTACCGCGGCTCGGCCGGCTATGGCCGGAACTGGCGCACGGCGATCTACCGCAACATGGGCCACCCCGAGCTGGAGGACCTGCTGGACGGCAAGGCGTGGCTGGTACAGCAGCACCAGGTCGATCCGAAGCGGGTCGGCCTGTACGGCGGCAGCTACGGCGGCTTCATGACCGCCATGGCCTTGCTGCGCGCGCCAGGCGAGTTTGCCGCGGGCTCCGCTCAGCGCCCGGTCACCGACTGGACCAGCTACAACGACCGCTATACGGCGAACATCCTCAACGACCCGCAGCTTGATCCCGAAGCCTACCAGCGCAGCTCGCCGATCGAGTTCGCGGCGAACCTGCGCGACCCGCTGCTGATCCAGCACGGCCTGATCGACGACAATGTGATGGCCAGCGACTCGATCCGCCTGTACCAGCGCTTCATCGAGCTGCACAAGAAGGACTTCTGGCTCTCGCTGTACCCGCTGGAAAGCCACGCCTTCGTGCACGCCGATTCCTGGCACGACGAGTACCGCCGCATCGAGGAGCTGTTCAACACCTACGTCAAAAAATAGTAGGGCCTCCGCCGGGAGAGAGGGGGCAGGCGGAAACAAAACGGGCACGCACCGCGCATGCGATGCGTGCCCGTACCCGCCCGTGGGCGCCGGTCAAGCTGGCGCTGCCGGGATCAGTGCAAGGATGCCAGCTTGACGTTCGGCACCTTCAGCGCCTGGGCCACGTCATACATCGCCTGGTTGAGGATCTTGTGCGTGTTTTCGTCGGCGCCATGGCCAAACTTGGCATCGATGTCCTGCATCACGCCGACGTGGATGTCGTGCGACAAGGCCACGTCAAACAGGTAGCCCGACCACCATACGCCATCCGGCGCGGTACCGGCCTTGACCAGCGCTTCGGCCAGCTTGGCCCCCTTCAGGTCAGCCGGTGCCGCAGGCAATTTGACGCCCGCCTCGGTGGCACGCTTGAGGCCGGCATTGACGGCAAACGTCATGCCATTGATGAAGTTGGTGACGTTCTTCTCGCCATACTGCTTGGTGAGCTTGGCGACCTCGGCGTTGACCGTCTTCTCACCCAGCATCGACACCAGGGCCGTGGAGAAGCTGAAGTTGGACGCGCCGCCACCCGCCTTGACCAGCGCGGCGGTTGCTTCGAGCGCCGGCGCGCCGCTGTAGGTGGGGCCGCCAAACCAGTTCATCGCCGAGGCGTTCATCTGGCTGCCCTGTTGCATCGGTGTGGCAAGTTCCGGGCTGGTCGCCTGGACAGCTGCGGTGGCGCCAAAGGCGAGCGCAATGGCAAGTGCAAAAACGGTCTTTTTCATGGGTATCGACTCCTCGAATGAGCAATGTGCGCGAGCCGTGCCTGGGCACGGACCGCTGGCGGCGATGGGATGCAGCCATGGACGAAAAGGTTCCGGCGGCGGCCGATCCCGCATTTCGCGCACATGCCGTCACGCACGTGGGGCAGCGGGAACCTGATCCAGGTCAATGCATCCAATGGGCGTCGTCACAGAGGACTGCTGGAACATGCTTGACGCCCAATCACTTGCATCGGCCGCCTGCCCCTCGGTGAGCCATCCACCGGCGCTGGTGCACGCGCGGCCCACGCGCGCCGAAGCCGAGGCGGCAGTGCGCACCCTGATCCGCTGGGCGGGCGACCAGCCCACGCGTGAGGGTCTGCGGGACACGCCGGCGCGCGTCGCGCGCGCCTACGAGGAGTGGTTTGCGGGCTACGAGCAGGACCCCGATGCCCTGCTCAGCCGCACGTTCGAGGAAGTCGACGGCTACGACGACGTCGTCCTGCTGCGCGACATTCCGCTGCAATCGACCTGCGAGCATCACATGGCGCCCATCACCGGGACCGTCGACATTGCCTACCTGCCGAACCAGCGCGTGGTCGGCATCTCCAAGCTCGCGCGGGTGGTCGAAGCGCTCGGGCGGCGCCTGCAGATACAGGAGCGGCTGACCGCCCAGATCGCCGACAGCATTGACCGCGTGTTGCAACCACGCGGCATCGCAGTATCGGTGCGGGCCAGCCATGGCTGCATGACCAGCCGTGGCGTGCGCACGCCAGGCGTCTGCATGGTCACGCGTGATCTGCGCGGCCAATTCAAGGACGAGCCGCGACATGCGGAGATCCTTGCCTTGCTGGGCAGATGACCATGCGCTCCGCGTGCACCCGCACACCCATGGCGTCACCGTCGGTGCACGCCCCATGGACACCAGCCGCGCGTCGCCCGGCGCCACTGCGGCACCGGAAAGCAGGCGCCCCGCTGGACTTGTCGGTGCAACTGTCGCACCCTGCCAGGACGGGCAGCGCGTCGCGCCACTCCGCATCACGGGGAGGCATGCCGGCACGGGCCCTGACGCGCACCCTCAGAAGGAGATCACCATGTCAGCACGCGCAGTGGATGCGGCGACCGACTTTGCCAACCTCGACGATCATGCGCTCGTCGCTCAAGTGCTTGCCGGTCATCGCGAAGCCTTCCGCCATATCATGCAACGCAACAACCAACGCCTGTTCCGCATCGCCCGCAGCGTGGTCGGCGTGGATGCGGAAGCCGAGGATGTGCTGCAGGAATCCTATCTACGCGCGTATCGAAAACTGGACACCTTTCGTGGGGATGCCGCCTTGCTGACCTGGCTTACCAGTATCGTGCTGAACGAGGCGCGCGGCCGCTTGCGCAAGCGCCACCCCACGGTCGACGTGGACAAGATCGATGCGGCCATGCAGGACGACCGCATCGTCGCGTTCCCGGCCAAGTCCACCGATGAGGATCCACTCGCCGCCGTAGCGCGCATGCAAGTTGGCAAGCTGCTGGAGCAGGCCATCGACAAACTGCCGCCGGCGTTCCGCACGGTCTACGTGATGCGCGAGATCGAAGAGTACAGCGTGGAGGAAACCGCCACGCAGCTCGAACTCAATCCGGAAACGGTGAAGACGCGCCTGTTCCGTGCACGGCGCCAGTTGCGCGTGGCGTTGCAGGATTCGCTGGCGACCACGTTGGACGATACGTTTCCGTTCATGGGCGAGCGCTGCGCGCGCCTGAGCGATGCCGTGATGGCTCGCCTGGAAGACGAACAGGCGCCATCCTCCCGCTAGGGAACTCCCGAACAACATGCCCTTGATCGTCATTCCCGCGAGAGCGGGAATCTGGTACCTATACCGGTACTACTAAACGGCACTGGATTCCCGCTTGACCAGCTTCGCTGTTGAGAAGCGCCTCGCGGGAATGACGACGCAACTACAACGTCCCGACCCGGTTTCGCGATCGCCGCACAGGGTTATTTGCCGCCCGTCCCCGCCACCATCAGCACCGCGAGGGTGAGCGTCTCCACACCGCGCTTGATGGAAGGCTCGGGCACCGGCGCGAAATACGGCGAGTGGTTGACCGGCACCGGCTTGCCCTCGGCCTTGTATTTGGCGAGCATCGCCGGGTCGTCGCCACCAATCCCGAAGAACACCGCGGGCATGCCGGCGTGGATGTATTCCGAGAAATCCTCGCTGGCCGAGCCGCCCGGCATGTAGGCCGGCACGAAGTGCGCGTCCTTGCCAAACGCGGCCTGCATGACGCCGGCCGAGCGATCCGCGAGGCCGATGTCGTTGTACACGGCACTGGCGCCGCCGGGGTGCTCGATCGTCGGCTCCGGCGCACCGGCCATCGTCGCCACCGCGCGGGCGGTCCGCGTGACGCCGTCGATCAGGTGCTTGCGCGTCGCGTCGTCGTGCGAGCGCAAGGTGAGCTTGAGCTCGGCATCCGCGGGGATGATGTTGTCGACGGTGCCCGACTGGAACGCGCCGACGGTGACCACGCCAAACGTACCTGGC
>Ga0134128_10008732_pt1 | contig 12187 bp, 18 predicted proteins | sample KB31754_FD_96462 | JGI IMG/M metagenome (GOLD analysis project Ga0134128, IMG submission 96462) | Terrestrial soil microbial communities with excess Nitrogen fertilizer from Kellogg Biological Station, Michigan, USA - KB3-175-4 | ecosystem: Environmental > Terrestrial > Soil > Unclassified ...
GAAAGCCTTGCGAATGTGACGGTCGAGGTCGAGGCCGATTACGAGATCGAGATCGCCACCGACGATGCCATCTCGGCGGCCCTGGTCGTCAACGAGCTTGTCACCAATGCCGCCAAATATGCCTATCCCCGCGGCCCGGGCGTCGTGCATGTCACCGTCGCCCGCGAGGGCGAGAGCGGCTTCAGCATCGCGGTCCGCGACGAAGGCGGGGGATTGCCCGAAGGGTTCGACATGAAGAAGGGCAAGGGGCTGGGCATGCGGATCGTCAACGCCTTTACCAGGCAATTGAAGGGCAGTTGCGAAATCCACCGGCGGGATTCCGGCACCGAGTTCGTGGTCACCGTGCCCAATGCCCGCCGCAACGCTTTCATGGCGCCACCCGCCCTGGCCGAAGCGATCTGATGCCGGCTTGACGGTCCCGCGCCGGATTTGCGGGTGCCAAAATCCGGCACATCATCGAAGTGGCCGGGGCCCTCAGTGATGCCAGGGCTGAGGCTCGGCGGCGCCGTCGGGCTTGACGCCGGGCGGAAGCTCGGTGCTGTCCTCGGCCCTTCCGCCCAGGCTCTCCGCCGCCGCGTCATAGGCAGCACTTGCCGCTTCTTTGGTCTTGGCCACGCCTTCGCGCACCGTCTCGCGCGCCTGGGCCTTGAGCTGGTCGCTCTGTTCGCCCAGAAGTTCGTTCTCGATCTCGCTCAGGGGAATGCCCGCCCCCAAGAGCATGCCGGCCGCGAAGCCGATGCCCGCCAGGAGCAGGGGCTGTTCGTGCGCCAGCCGGTCGAGCCTGGCGCCGGGCTGGGAATGGCGCAGATAATCGGCGGCGCGGCCCGCCATGCCGGAGACGGCCTCGCTTGCCGCCGAGGCAGTATCTTCCGCATAAGCGCGGGCCTTCGCGCCTTGCTGTTTCGCGGCATCGAGGGCGTCCCCCGCCGTCTCCATCACCGCCGAGGCGCTGTCTTTCACCGAACCGGCTGCACTCTCGACCGACCGGGCGGCCGAGCTGCGCCCCGTGTCTTTTATCGATTGCGCGGCATCGCTGGCCGCGCCCGCCGCATCGTGTCCGGCACGCACGAAGGCGCGCGCGCCATCGGACTGAGGCCGGGGATTGCGGTCGGACATCATCATCCAGGCAAGACCGCCCGCCGCCACCGCCAACGCCATGGGATTGCGTTTGGCCTGGGCGCCAAGATTGCTGCCCATTTCGCTGAGGCCGCTGTTGCCCAGCACCTGGTCCAGGATTTCACCCGCGGTCAACCGGCTACGCAATTCTTCGATCAGGCCTTCGACATTGCCGCGATGGCGATCGGATTCGCGTTCGAGCGTCTGGGCATTGGCGGTCATGCGTGCACCTCGCGGCTGAGGGCGGCGTCGCGGCGAAGTTGCCTGGCCGTCCGGGTGGGAATGAGAGTGCGCGCCTTGAGGCGGGCGAGGCCCAGCGACAGCAGGATCGCGCCGATCACCAGCGCCGCGGCGCCCACGATCAGGGAAGAAAGCCAGAGCGTGAGACCGGCCGCCATCAAGCCGCCGACCGCCGCTTGCAGAAAGAGCACCAGACTGGCGATCAGAAACGCGGCGGCGATGGCGGCAGCGATGATGCCGCTTTTCATCCGGGCGGCCTTCTCGGCCATTTCGGCCCGGGCAAGCGCGACCTCACTGCGGAAAAGATCACGGCCTTCATGCAGAAGATCGGTGACGACGGCGCCGAGGCTGCGATACTGGTCCATGTCGTCTCTCCTTCAGTGGTTGGCCTTTAATGGTTGGCCGAGGCGCGCAGCAGCCGAGCGAGCAGGAATCCGGCGGCGACCGAGCCGGCAAAGCCCATCAACGGCCGTTCACGCGTCAGCTGGCCGGCTTCGTCGAACAATTCGCCCACGCTCTTTTCGCGCATCATGCCCGACGCGCTCTCGAGCTTGTCCGCCGAGGCGTGGATGTATCTTGCGGCGGCGGGAGATTGGCCGGAAAGCTCGTCGGCCGCCTGGTGGATCGCGGCTGCGAAATCCTTCACGCGGCGCGCGCCTTGCGCCTTTTTTCCTTCCGCGAAAGTTTCCGCCTCGCGCTTCAGCGGTTCGGCCTTTTCCTTCAGGTCCTCGGCAATGTCTTGCGCCTCGGCCATGGTTTCCCCGGCCAAATTGTTGGCGGCCTGCTTGAGGTCGGCGGCGATACCGGTGTCGTGGCCATCGGCCGAAGAAGCAGAATCGAGATGCGTGGATTGATCCATGGCAAAATTCCTGTCCGCGTGGCGCCCTGTTTCTAAACGGCAGGCAATGGCCGTCGTTCCGGAGCGGGCGGGGGTTTCATCGCCTGCCGCGCGGCGCGAAGGGAACGGCGCCGTGCGCGACTCCTTTTCTTATCGACCCTTTCCGCCGGAGCACGCGATGGCGCACACAGACGCGATCGGCCATCATCATTTCAGCCCCTGGGCGGTCATTGACTTCTTCAAGGCGCTTTACGGCAGAGTTTCCGACGACCGCATCCTGGCGATCTCGGCCGGCGTCACCTATTACGTGCTGTTCGCAGTGTTTCCCGCGGTCGCCGCTGGCGTGTCGCTGCTCGGTCTGTTCGAAAATCTGCATAACGTGAATCTGGAACTGTCGCGCCTGGGCGCGCTTCTGCCCGGCGGCGCGATCGAGATCGTGGGCGATCAGATCAAGCGCACCGTCGCAAAGGGCCATCCGACGCTGGGCGCGGCGGCGATACTCGGGTTCCTCTTGTCGGTGTGGAGCGCCAATGCCGGCATCAAGGCGATGTTCGATGCCCTGAACGTGGCCCTGAGAGAGAAGGAGAAACGGGGTTTTTTCCGGCTCAATCTGGTGTCGCTGCTGTTCACCCTGGGCGGCATGGCCGTGCTGGTTCTGGGCGCGCTTTTCCTGATCTGGAGTTCCCAGACTCTGCACCTGGAAAACCCGTACTTCTTCTGGCCCGCCGCCATCGCCGGCGTCGCCCTGCTCTGGGCGGCGCTCACCTTCGCCATTGCGCTGCTTTATCGGTTCGGCCCCAGCGGCAACGACATACGCTGGCGCTGGATCACCTGGGGCAGCGCCACCACCGCCACGGCGTTGCTGTGTTTCTCCGCTGCCTTTTCCTGGTACGCCGCCAATCTTGGCACCTTCGACAAGACTTACGGGTCGCTGGGAGCCGTGCTGGGCTTCATGATCTGGATATGGCTTTCGACCGTGGTGATCCTCTGCGGCGAGGAGATCAACGAGATCCTGGACAAAAGCGAAAAAGGCGGGAAGCCCGCGGCGGTGCGCAAGCCCGTGAAAAACTAGCGGATCCGGTCGGTGTCGATGGCGGTCTTTGCCACCAGAATGGCGCGGTCGCGACTGACGCAACTGGCCGTGGCCCAGACGTCGGAGGCGCGACCATCATGCTCGATCAGCCGCCCGTCACGGCTCACATGGGCGATGAATCGCACGCCCTCGGGGACGATCCGAATCTTGTATTCCAGATAAATGAGGGCGTCGTCCGGCCCGCTGCCGTTCATAGCGCCCGGACCTTGCGTCTCTTTTGCGCGGTCCTTGGAATCAGGGCTTCGGCATCCCTGTCCGCGGCTTCTTTCGCCAGCCTCAGCGCGCGCAGCTTGGCGGTCTTGGCGTCGGCGGCGGCAGACTCGGCCTGGGTCTGCTGCTTCACCAGGTTTGTCCGTTTCTCCCAGGCCACGAAGTAGGTATCGGCGTTGCGGCGGACGATTTCCTTGGTCGCGGGGGCTTTGGTGTCTGCGGGTGATTTTTCGATGACATGCTCCATTGCAAAGAAAGGGGCGGCCACCGCTTCGCGGCAGCCGCCCGTTCCGGATTAGGCCAGTTGCAGGTTGCCGGCCTTGGAGCCGCGTGCATCCGGCTGGATGTCGAACGAGACTTTTTGGCCTTCACCCAGGGTGCGCAGGCCCGAGGCCTCAAGCGCGCTGGCATGGACGAACACGTCCTTGCCGCCGCCTTCCGGCGCGATAAAGCCGAAACCTTTGGTCGAGTTGAAGAACTTCACGGTTCCGATGGTCATGTATTTTCCTTTGGTCATCGGGTTCCACCGAGGCGAGATGCATCGGCGGCCGTGGCAAGCGAACATCAGGGTCTAAAGAAGATTTCGGTTCGTCCGGCGTGGCCATCGGCGGATCATCCAAAAGGCAGATCGGCCAAAGAGACAGGTCAGAAAGACAGAAGTGCTTCGTCTGACGGGGACGTAAGAACCACGTCCCTTATATGTAGGCCATTGCGCCGCCGATTACAATGCGCCCGCGATTTTTGCCGCCGATACGGTTGACCTTGAGCCACGAGCGGGGAGGGGAAAGCCGCTGTCGCCCATACACAAAGCGGAACCATCCATCCATCGCCTGGCGGCGGTGAGGTTTAACGCGATTTGCCGCCCAATGGCACCAGGCAGCAGGCGATGGGGGCTTTCTCGTCACAATACCAACTGGCGCAAATGCGGTGATGGCCGTCGGCGATCGAGAGCGTGATGCCCCGGCCGCCATCGCCCTTCACCAGCAACACGGGCGACATCTTGTGGCCCTTTTTGATTTTCTTGAGCTGGTGGACGACCGCCGGATTGTCCTTGTCCAGAAGATGGGTCTGGCTGGCGCGCAGGATGTCCTTTGCCTGCCGCTCGATGGTGGGCGCCTTGCGCAGTTTGCGGACCAGCTTCTCCGCTTCGCGCTCGGGGAAGATCAGCGACAGATAATCATGGGCCGCGCGATAATCGTCTTCGAGAGGCGCGGGGAGCCAGATTTTCTCGATCTTTTTCTTTTTCACCGCAGAAAGTCCGCCAGAGGCAGCAAGAAAACGCGTCCACGCGGCCGGCGGCACCAAAGGAACCGGAACCGCGTTACTCCTAGAAAGGAGCAAGTTCCATGGCGACAAATCCTCCGGCCGGCGACGGCCATCGCAACGGCGCGGTCCGCAAGCGCAGCCAGCTCAAGACCAAGGTCCAGGGCGAGGAGCACTGGACCAAGCGCAGCAGGAAATCCGGCCGCTTCATGGACCAGAAGGAAGACGAAGCGAAGTTCAAGGGTGTGCGCCGCGAAAAGACGCATTAGCTTAAACGGCGAATGATCGTCGCCACCTACAATGTCAACGGCATCGCCAGCCGCCTCGCTGTGCTGCTGCGCTGGCTTGGGCAGGAACAACCCGACATCGTTTGCCTGCAGGAGCTCAAGGCGCCGCAGGAACGCTTTCCCAAAGTGGAATTGGAAAAGGCCGGCTATGGCGCGGTCTGGCACGGGCAAAAGGCGTGGAACGGCGTGGCCATCCTGGCCAGGGGTGCAACCCCGCGCCAAACCCGCCGCGGCCTGCCGGGCGACAGCCAAGACCTTCACAGCCGCTACATCGAAGCGGTGGTCGGCGATCTCACGGTGGGATGTCTTTATCTTCCCAACGGCAATCCCGCGCCCGGGCCGAAGTTCGACTATAAGCTCACCTGGTTCGCGCGGCTGAAGAAGCATGGCCGGCAGCTATTGGCCCAGGGCGGGCCATGCATCCTGGCGGGCGACTTCAATGTAATGCCCACCGATCTGGACGTCTATGCGCCCGAGCGCTGGCGCGACGATGCGCTGTTCCGTCCGGAAGTGCGCGGCGCCTATGCCGAACTGGTGGCGCAAGGCTGGACGGATTCCCTGCGCGCGCTTTATCCGGACAAGCGCATCTACACCTTCTGGAAATATTTCCGGGGCGCGTTTGCCCGCGACGCCGGATTGCGCATCGACCATATCCTGCTCAGTCCCGGGCTTCGCGCGCGGCTCAAGCGCGGCGGCGTCACCCGCGAGGTGCGCGGCTGGGAAAAGACCAGCGACCATGCGCCGGCATGGATCGAGCTTGCGGAGCAGAAAAGCCCGCGCAAGGCAATTGAAACGCGGCAGCGAAAACGGAGCAGCAGATGACGTCAATCCTTCCCCTCATGCAAGAAAACGGCGCTGTTTCACCCGGCAGCAGCAGGCTTTCGGGTTTCGCCAGGCTGGCCAACGAGGTTTCCTGGCTGGCGGGGCGTCCGGCCGCCTTCGCGCTCTGCTGCGCCGTGGTGGCGGTCTGGGGCGCGTCGGGCCCCCTGTTCCACTACTCGGACACCTGGCAATTGGTGATCAATACCGGCACCACCATCGTCACCTTCCTGATGGTGTTCCTGATCCAGAACACCCAGAACCGCGAGGGCGCGGCGCTGCAGGCCAAGATGGACGAATTGATCCGCGCCACCCGCGACGCGCACAACAATCTTGTGGCGCTGGAAAAGCGCCCCGAGGAAGTGGTCGAGGAAGTGCGCGAGGAAATCGCGCGCGAAGTGGTCCAGGCGGCGCCCGAGAATGGGCAATCCGTCTCTTGATCTCCATGTGCGCGGGAGAGCTATTCCATTCCGGGCGTGGGAAAGTGCGTTTCGCTTCCGTAGGCGGGCGCGCGTTGCCGGCTGTCCGGCGCGCCGGCGTGTGGCTGGCTTTCCGGCGCGGGGGTGCGGCCTTCACCCATCAGATAACCGCCGTCGAAGCCGGCATATTCGCGGATCTTGGCGGACGAAGGGAAGCGCAGCACATGGCCTTCGATCCGGATCAGGCCCTCTTCGCGCAAATGCTGCATCACCCGGTTCATGTGCACCGAACTGATGCCCAGCACATTGGCGAGATGCTCCTGGGTGAGCGGATTGGTGAACCCGTCGGGCCCGCCCATCCCCACGGCCGAAAGCCGCACATGCAGTTCGCACAATAGATGCGCGGCCTGCCGGTCGGCCGGGCGCTGGCCCATATTGGTGAGCCACATCCGGGCGATGGCGCCGTCCAGCCTGGCCATGCGGCGGAAACCGCGGCCCACTTCGGGGAAGTCAACCAGGAGCTGGTCGAAGGTGAACCGGGAGACCATCGCCACCTTGCAGGGGCTGATGGCGGCGATGCCGTGATCCAATTCGTCGGCCAGCGCGTCGGCTTCATCCACGTCGCCGGGCAGCAGGAAACCCAGAATGGCGTGGCGCCCGCCATCGAGCGCCTTGTAGCGGCCGGCCATGCCCTCGATGAGGACGCGCACCTCGCCGCGCGGCTCGGATTCGCGCACCAAATCTTCGCGCGCGGCAAAGCTGGCGACGCGCAGCGGCAGACGGCCGATACGCTGCTTCACCTCTTCGCTGATGATTTCAAACGATTCCAGCTTCCGCACCAACGCGGACAAGATCGAAGAACCAGGCTGGGGATGCGGTTGATACGCATGGTGCTCGGACTGAACCGGGTCCATACACTCCTCCTTCCGTCAGGGGAGCACGGACAGCGTTCCCGTATCTGTCCCGGACGTCTCTCAAATGCCGGCATCTGAACGGGGGCGGGGGCCGGCAGCACGCAAACATAACACCGCACAACCTCCGCTGGCGAGCGGAAACCAACTTTTGTGGGGCGAGGCCGGACGAAACCTGACTTAAAAAAGGCCAAACCCTGAACCCGGGCCTTAACCCATGTTAGTCCCGGATTGGCGTTGCCGCGTTCCACGTGCTATGCAAGCCGGGTCGCCAGCACGGCTATGGGCGTTGGCGCTTGAGAGACATACGGGACAGGTCTTGAAACGCTGTCCGCGCTCCCGCTCGAAGACGAGAAGGAGGCGGGCATGGATGCTCCCGGCAAAATCATCACCGATCAGCGAAACCAATTCACCTTGGCCATTGCGTGCCACTGGTGCGGCAACACCGGCTCGTCCTTGTGGGAGCGAACCGCGAGCGGACGCCAGCTTGTGAGCCTGGATGGCTTTTAGGAGCGGATGACCAAGAAGCAGCCCTTCGACATCGAAACCGTATGCAACAGTTGCGACCGGGCGCAGCCGATTTGAGGGGGCGTTACCGCTCGGGTCTCAACCGGATCAGATTATCCGGCGGCGCGCTCTTGGCCGCCACCGCGGAATGGAGGACGCGGCCTAGCTCGGCCAGGCTCGAAGGCTTGCGCATCAGGGGGAATTCGTCATCGCTGGGCGTGTTCCTGGCATAGCCGGTCATCAAGACCACGGGCAGGTCGGGATGGCTGGTCTTGAGTTCGCGCGCCAGCGCCAGCCCATCGCTGGTCCCCGGCATCACGATGTCGGTCAGGACCAGAAGCGGTTTCTTCGCCCGGATCTGTTCCAGCGCCTGGGCGGCATCGGCGGCGATCACCGCCTCATAGCCCAGTTCGCGCAGCATCGCCGAAGTCGCCTCGGCCACTTCGGGATTGTCGTCCACCACCAGGACGAGCCCACGTCCGTTGAGGTCGCCCTCTTCATTGTTCCTGGCGGGCGCGGCGGTGATCGCCGCCGCCCTGGGCAGATAAAGCGTGACGCGGGTGCCCTGGCCCAACTGGCTGTCGATGGTGACCTTGCCGCCCGATTGATGGGTAAAGCCATGCACCTGCGACAGGCCGAGGCCTGAGCCTTTCTGCGCCTGCTTGGTGGTGAAGAAGGGATCGAAAATCCTGGGCAGGATGTCGGGGGCGATGCCGGCGCCGGTATCGCTCATGCAGATGGCGACGAAATCGCCGGCAAGCTCGTCGCCCTGAAGCAGTTCGCCCGGCGAAAGGGTGATGTTCTCGACCGTGATCGCGATGGTGCCGCCCTTGGGCATGGCGTCGCGGGCGTTGATGGCGAGGTTGAGGAGCGACAGTTCCAGTTCGTTGGGATCGGCGATCACCGGCCAGGTGCCCGGCGGCACGGTGGTGAGGATGACGATGTCCGCCATGGTGCCCATCAGCATGGTCTTGAAATCGCCGATCTGCCGGGCAAGGTCGATGGGGCGGGGCGAAAGCGTCTGGCGCCGGGCAAAGGTGAGAAGCTGGCGGGTGAGCGAGGCGCCCCGCTCGATCGCGGCCTCGATCGCCTCGCCGGCGCGGATGGCCTTTGGATTGTCGCCCGCCAGCCGCTTCAAGGCGTGGTTCTGGCCGCTGATGATCATCAAAAGATTGTTGAAGTCGTGCGCCACGCCGCCGGTCAGATGGCCCAGGGCCTCCATCTTCTGCGCCTGGGACGCGCGGCCTTGCGCTTCCTCCAACTGAAGGCGGATGTTTCTCTGTTCGGTGATGTCGCGGGTGATCGTGGCAAAGCCCAGCGTCTTGCCGCCGGCGTCGCGGATTCGGTCGATCACCACATGGGCCCAGAAGACGCTGCCGTCCTTTCTCACGCGCCAGCCTTCCATTTCGAAGCGGCCTTCGGCTTCGGCGGTGGCAAGCGCGCGCGCCGGCAGTCCCTGGGCGCGGTCGTCTTCGACATAGAAGCGCGAGAAATGGCTGCCGATGATGTCCTCGGCGGCGTAGCCCTTGATGCGCTCGGCGCCGGAATTCCAGGTCGAGACCAGGCCGTTGGGATCGAGCATGAACAGCGCATAGTCGCGCACGCCGTCGATCAGAAGGCGCAAATGCCGTTCGCTGTCGCGCAAGGCTTCCTGCGCCGCGCGCCGTTCGCTGATGTCGCGGGTCACCTTGGCGAAGCCGATCAGCTTGCCCTTGGAGTCGCGGATCGCGTCCACCACCACCGAGGCCCAGAACCGGCTGCCGTCTTTCCTGCAGCGCCAGCCTTCGCCCTCATAGCGGCCGCTCACTGCCGCGGTGTTGAGCACGCGGGCAGGCTGGCCCGCGGCGCGGTCCTGGGCGGTATAGAATTTGGAGAAATGCTGGCCCACGATCTCGGCCGCGTCATAACCCTTGAGCCGCTCGGCGCCCGCGTTCCAGTTGGTGATCACGCCCGAGGGATCAAGCATATAGATGGCATAGTCGGTGACGCCGTTCACCAGAAGACGGAAGCGCCGTTCGGATTCGGAGAGCGCGACCTCCACGACATGCCGGTCGGTGACGTCACGGGCCATGAAGCCATAACCCAGAAGGGCGCCGTCAGGCCCCTTGACCGGCTGGATGATGGTGGTGACCCAATAGCGGCTGCCGTCTTTCTTGACCTGCCAGCCTTCGTGTTCGGCGCGTCCGTTCTGAAGCGCGTCGCGCAGCAATTGCGCCGCCGCCTCGTCGCTCCTGGCATCGCGCAGGAAGAAGCGGCTGTACGGCATGCCCATCGCTTCGGCCGCGCCATAGCCGGTGATGGTGGCCGCGCCCGCATTCCAGCTCGCCACCTGGCCTTGCGGCGTGAGCATGAAGATGGCCACGTCGGACAGCGAATCGATCAGGGTACGGAGCAGTTGGTCCGGGAACGTACGGAGCAAATTCTTCGCGGCGTCGGGATCGTGGCTTGGGGGCAATTGACAGGTTCCCTGGAAAAAACCAAGCATTCTGCCCTGAACCGGGCCATTTCTGAAACGTTAGGCAACAGTCCGGCCACTATCCTCCGACCATGGTGCCCATGCAAACGGTACGACCAGACTCTTTCAAGGTTCCGTGTCCCTTCCCCCGCACCTTCATGGCCGCGGGCGGCGGTGACGAGAAAACTGCCGGGCCTGCGCGCCGCACGGATGGCGCTCCCGGCAAGGGCGAGGATCTGCCTTATCGCGTCGAGGTGTGGAGCGAAGATTATAGATCGGTCGAGCAGACTCTGGCCATGACCGCCAATGGCTCGATCGGCTATGCCGCCTATTACGAAGCGACGCGCGAATATCCCGACCGTTATGTGGTGCTGCGCCACAAGAACCGCATCGTGGCCCGCTGGAATCCGCCCGAGAGCTGAGCGGCGATCGGCATTATTCGGCATTATCATGTATTTGGAGTTGGCAGGGGCCGCCCAGGTGCCACAACAGGACAAACCATCGCCTTCGCCGCGCGGACGCCATGACGAGGAGCTTGCCTACGCGGTCGAGCTGTGGAGCGAAGACCGCGCCCGTGTGGAAAAGGTCTTGGCCCGCGCCTTCAATATCTCGCTGGCGCGCGCCATCTTCCGCGCCGCGCTGGAGGAAAATCCCGGCCGCCGCGTGGTGCTGAGCCACGGCCCGCGCGTCGTCGAGGACAATGGCGAGTAAGGTTCACTTCCATGGGCGAGCCATGACGAGGGCCGCGCGCTGGACTTCCTCACCCTGACTTGTCGAAGGGGCTTCGAGCCGAAGGCGAGAAGCGGCGCAGCGCCGCGAGCGACAGCGTAGCAGCGGCGCGAGCCAGGGACAGGATTGGATGGTCTCTCCCCTTCGCCCTTCATCCTTCGTGACGGCTCAGGACAGTCTCTTTGGAACGGTTTCCCGCCACCAGCGTTTTACCTGATCGCGGGTAGCGGGGGCGGGCCAGGTGACAACCACAAAAGCGGAAATGCTGGCCAGGGCGAAAGACGCCGACGGGGTGGCGGCCAAGGCGGTTGCCCCTAAGGTCAAGAAAGCCTGGCAACAGATCGCCGACAATTACCGCACGCTCGCTGACGAGATGACACGCCAGGGCGTGATGGCGCATCCAGGGTTCCGCCACTCTTTTTCTTTGCCGGCGCAACTCTGCGCGTCTTCGGGCATTTCACCGCCCATGCCGAAATCCATTGGGGCCGATTGTGGCGAACTTGCACGCGAACTTGCACGCGAACTGGCGCGCGAATTGCGCGAGCTTGCCGATTGGGCTTTGCGCGAGGCCGACCGGGGTATATTGCTGGCCGCCGCCGAAAAATACGACCGGTCGGCGGTGGGACAAAACGCAGTCGCGTGGACTGAGAAATGTGGCCTGAGGAATTAAGACCGTGAGCATGGAAAGCTTAAATCCCGAAGTCATTCTGGAGCAGGCGCTGGCTTCGCTCAATCACGCCGAAGCGGCGTCGTCGGAGAGGCTGTTCGCCGCGCTCGATTCCCTGCCGGCGCCGATCTATGTCACCGACAAGGACGGCGTGGTGATCTATTTCAATCCGCCTTGCATCGGCTTTGCGGGAAGAAAGCCGGTGCCGGGAAAGGACCGCTGGTGCGTGACCTGGAAGCTCTTCACCGATGACGGCCAGTTCATGCCGCACGACCAATGCCCGATGGCGGTCGCGGTCATCGAGCGGCGGCGCGTGCGCGGGCTGACGGCAGTGGCCGAGCGGCCCGACGGCACGCGCGTGCGCTTCATGCCGTATCCCACGCCCTTGTTCGACCGCAACGGAGAATTCCGCGGCGCGGTGAACATGCTGATCGACGTCACCGACGCGCGGCAGGCGAGCCTGCTTCGGGCCCAGGCGCTCCGCTGCCGGACCTTGAGCTATCAGGTCAACGACGAGACCACGCAGCAGGCCTTGAACCGGCTGGCGCTCGATTACGAGGCCAAGGCGGACGCGCTGGAGCAATTCGCCAAGGGCCGCAATTAGGCCGCGCTGTCCCAGCGGGCAAGGACGGC
>Ga0134128_10008735_pt1 | contig 12185 bp, 13 predicted proteins | sample KB31754_FD_96462 | JGI IMG/M metagenome (GOLD analysis project Ga0134128, IMG submission 96462) | Terrestrial soil microbial communities with excess Nitrogen fertilizer from Kellogg Biological Station, Michigan, USA - KB3-175-4 | ecosystem: Environmental > Terrestrial > Soil > Unclassified ...
GCGCTCAATTATCTCGAGACGCCGGGCACCGCTTACGGCAACAACACCGAGCAGGTCGCCCACCTGGATGTCACCGGCGAGCTGGGCCAATACGGACTGCGCACACCCTGGGCGAATGATGGCTTGGCCGTCAATGTTGGCTATGAGCATCGGGTTGACAGCGTGACTTTCAGCCCCGATGGGGCCGAGACGTCCGGCGATCTCGCCGGATTCTCAGGCGCCCTGGTCCCCATCAACGAGCGCTATGACATCGATGAGGGATTCGTGGAATTCCGCATGCCGATCGCCCACAACCAGCCCGGAGTCTATGATCTGACGGCGGATGCGGGGTACCGCTATTCCAATTACAACACGACAGGCTCCACGAACACCTACAAGTTCGAGGTGCAGTATGCACCGATCCGCGATGCGCGGCTGCGGTTCTCGTTCGACCGCGCAATCCGCGCCCCGAATCTGATCGAGCTCTTCCTCGCCCCATCCTACGGACAGGAGGACGTCGTCGGCACCGATCCCTGTGCCGGCACGCCGACGGCTACCCTCGAAGAGTGCGAGCGTACGGGGGTGACACCGGCGCAGTACGCGGTAAACCCCGTAACGAACAGCAACAGCATTACCCAATGCGTCTCCGGGCAATGCGGACAGGTGATCCAGGGAAACACTCATCTGAAGCCCGAGATCGCGAACACCTGGTCTCTCGGCCTCAGTCTGACGCCCACGGCGCTGCCCAACTTCAGCGCCACCGTGGACTACTACCACATCCAGCTCAAGGACGAGATCGGGAACTATCCCTTCTCGGCGATTCTCAACGGCTGCCTCTACCAGAACAACCCGCTCTATTGCAGCCAGATCGTGCGCACGCCGGCGGGAGCGCTGACCGGCGCCACGGTGGCCGGCGGTGGCTACATGCTGCAGACGGATTTCAACCTCGGCGTCTCGGTGGTTTCCGGGTTCGACGTGACGATGAACTATCGGCATGAGATGGGCCGCTGGGGCTCGCTGAGCGCCTCCCTCAACGGAGCCTACCTGTGGCACGACATCACCACTCCGTACCCCGGCTCGGGCAGTTTCGACTGCGCAGGCCTGTTCGGCAGCACCTGCAATCTCGGCTCCGTGAACCCCCGCTGGCGGCACGTCGTGCGTGTCAGCTGGAAGACACCCATCGACGTGCTGCTGTCCGCCCAGTGGCGCTTCATCGGACCCACCACCTTCGACAACAACTCCGGCAACCCGCTGCTTCAGTTTGCCGAGGAAGGTGCCTACGACCAATACAACGCGCGCATTCCGGGATACAGCTATCTCGACGTGACGGCCGAGTGGTACGCCACCCGGCAGCTGGAGCTGCGTGCCGGAGTGAGCAACGTGCTCGACAAGGATCCGCCGATCATCCCGTCGCTCGACATCAGCGGCAACGCCGGGCCGGCGAACAGCTTCGACGCGTACGACTATCTGGGAAGGCAGGTCTTCGCCGCGTTTACCCTGAAGTTCTAGGGTCTCATGCCTTCGGGCCGGCACCGGGGCACCGCTGCGCGATGAGCTGTCCTCGCGCAGCGGTGTTCGCTCTGCCGCTGTTGCTGGCGGCGCTCGTCGCCGGCGCGGCTCCGCCGCCCACTCCCGCGCCCGCAGCCGGATCTGCGCCGTCCGGGTCTGCTCCCGCCGCCGGCCGCCCGCCGGTACCGGGTGTCCTGGTGCAGGCCCCCGAGCCGCGCTTCGTCGCGCCTACGCGGCGAGACAGCATCGGACGCATCTGGGCGCCCGTGATGATCGACGGACGCGGCCCCTTCCGGCTGGTACTCGACACGGGCGCGAGCGGTTCCGCGATCACCGCGCAAGTCGCGGCGGCATTGGGGCTGAAGCCCGACTTCTCCCATCCCGTGTTGCTGCGCGGCGTCACCGGCAACGCGATCGTTCCGACCGTTCGCGCCGGCTCGCTCGCCGTGGGCGATCTCGAGATCCGCTCCGTCACGCTACCGATCGTCGCCGACGCTCTCGGCGGAGCCGACGGAGTGCTCGGGACCGACGGTTTCGGCGACAAGCGGGTCGACATCGACTTCCTCCGCGATCGCATCACGATCGCCCGCTCGCACGGCCGCAGCGCGCCCATCGGGTTCGTGACCCTTGCCTTGGAGCGGTCGGGCCCGGGCCTGCTGATGGTGGCGGGCTCGGTGGATGAAGTGAAAGTGCATGCGGTGATCGATACGGGCGCCCAGAGGAGCATCGGCAACGAGGCGCTGCGTGCCGCGCTGGTGAGCCGCCATGCGCAGGGCACGCCGGACAAGATCTTCGACGTGACGACCTCGGTGCAGGGCGGAGAGATGTTCGAGAGCCCGCCGATCGTCCTGGGCGGGATCGAGATCCACGGGGCGCGCATCACCTACGGCGAGGTGCGGATCTTCGAGCACTGGCACCTCACCCGTGAGCCGGCCCTCCTGATCGGCATGGACGCACTCGGGCTTCTGGATGCGCTCATCATCGATTACAGGCTTGGCGAGCTGCAGCTGCAGCCGCATTGACGATCGGACCGCGCCGGCTTGCCAAGTTGTCTGAGAATTGGGAGGATCGCCGCTCATGAGCGCCCCCAATCTCACCCGCCGCCAAGTGCTCCTGGGCGCGGCGGCAAGCGCCGCCGGCCTCGGCGCCGCAGGAGCAGCCGCCACCGTGCCGCAGGACAGGCTTTCCGGCTTGCGGTTGCGGGATGTGGCGCCGCTCGGCTGCCGCGAATTCCACCTCGCCGACATAACGTTGCTGCCGGGTCCGTTCCGCGACAACATGACGCGGGACCTCGAATACCTGGCGAGTTTCGACTGCGACCGGCTGCTCGCGCCGTTCGAGCAGGTGGCAGGCCTGCCGGCCCGGGCGCCGAGCCTCGGCGGCTGGGAGAGTCAGGGTCTCGCGAGTCACTACTGCGGCCACTATCTCTCCGCCGCGGCGATGATGCATGCCCATACGCACGATTCACGGCTCGCCGGGAAGGTCGATTACCTGCTGCCCCGGCTCGCCGCCTGCCAGGAAGCCAACGGCCGCGACGATGCGGATTTCCGCGGCTACTGCGCCGGCATTCCGCAGAGCAAGCCCGCCTACAGGCAGGTCCTGGCCGGGCACATCGATGTCAAGAATCCGCACGCCCTCTACAGCTTCAGCCTGAACGGTCTGTGGTCACCCTGGTACACGGTGCACAAGATCATGGCCGGGCTGCGTGACGTCTACCTTTACATGGGCCGCGCCCAGGCGCGGGACATTCTCCTCGGCATGACAGACTGGGCCGCGCAGTTCCCGCGACGATTGAGCGTGGCGCAGATGCAGTTGATGCTCGTCAGCGAGCAGGGCGGGATGAACGAGGTGCTGGCGGACGTCTACGCCATGACAGGCGAGGAGGCGCACCGCACGCTCGCCGGCCAGTTCAACCAGGCCGCGCAGCTCGCGCCGCTCATGCGCCACGAGGACATCCTGAACGGCTTGCACTCGAATCAGTACATTCCGCGCGTCATCGGCATTGCCCGGCAATACGAGCTCACCGGCAGCAGCGATTACCGCACCGGCGCGGAGTTCTTCTGGCAGAACGTGGTGCGCCACCGCACCTTCGTCTTTGGCGGCAACGGCGATCGTGAGAGCTTCTTTCCCATCGGGGACGCGTCGCAGCACCTTACCGTCGGCTCGGCGGAGACCTGCTGTACGTACAACATGCTAAAGCTCACGAACCACTACTTCTGCTGGAACGCCTCCATGGAGGCAGCCGATTTCTACGAGCGCGCCCTCATCAATCACATTCTCGGCTCGCAGGATCCGGCCACGGGCGGGATGACCTACTATTTCTCCATGCAGCCGGGACACTTCAAGACATTCTCATCGCAGTGGGATTCATGCTGGTGCTGCGACGGCACCGGCATGGAGAATCACGCGAAATACTCGCGCGGCATCTACTATCACGATGGCGACACGCTCTGGGTGAACCTGTACCTTGCATCGGAGCTGCGGTGGCGCGAGAAAGGCCTCACCATCCGCCAACACACACGCTTTCCGGAATCCAACGACGTGCGCCTGGAGATCGCCTGCGCGCACCCGGTGCGCGCCACGTTGCGATTGCGTCATCCTTACTGGTCGACACCGGCCATGGCCGTGCGGCTCAACGGCAAGCCGGTCGCGGCCGGCAAGCCCGGCACTTATCTCGACCTCACCCGGCACTGGCGGAACGGTGACGTGCTGGAGATCGAGCTGCGCACGCCGCTCAGGATCGAGCGCATGGCGCATCACCCATCGAAGCTGGCTATCCTGGCGGGGCCCACGGTATTGGCGGCCAGCCTCGGCGATGCCCTCATGTCGCCGCCAATCCCGACTGCCGGCGTGGATCAATACCAGTTCGAGAAGGTGCCGGACCCGGTGGCCATCCCTGCGCTCGACATCCGGGGCCGGCCAGTGGAGGAGTGGGTGCAGCCGGACCCGACAGAGCCGCTCGTATGGCGCACTCGAGGGGTGGGGCGTCCCGCGGACGTCAGGCTGGTGCCCTTCCACCGCGTCGCGCACGAGCGCTATCTGGTCTACTTCGATGAAGAAATTGCAACGAACGGCGCGTCGGCCGGGTAATCCCAGGGATTGAGGATCGCCGGCCTGGCGGTATCGGCGAGGGCCGATGCCGCCGCCGCGCTGACGATGCGCATGGACTGCCAGGTGATCGGCCGGATGAGACCGTGCCAAAGGTCCTGCTTCTCGTCGTACTCGGCGATCGCCACGCCGTTGGCACGCAAAGTAGTGCCGGTAACGGCAAAAAGCGACATCGGCTCGGAAACGAGGGAATCCCGCGAAATCCCGAAGGCCAGACAGCAGGCTCCGGCGATGGAGAGGCTGGGGTAGTACTTGCCGCGGTGCTTCCAGGAGCCGCACGCAAAACACGCTATGAGCCCGTGCTCCACGTGGTTCCAGAGCACACCCCCGGTGATTCTGATGTCGGTCGCCTCGAGCGATGCTGCCGGGGCGTCCGTGGGATCATGGAAAGTAAGCTGGATCACGCCGTGTGAGGGGGAACTGAGCGCCTGTCAATCCCGAAGGCGTAGCAAGCTTCATGCCAACTTTGTCTCCGTATGACGACAGGAGATCCCGTGAAGGTCATCGATACCCATGCTCACTTCTGGAACGTCGATACGCTTCGGTATCCGTGGATACAGAAGGGATCCCTTTTCGATCGCACGTTCTCACTGCAGGATTATCTCCGGTCGTCGGCGGAGGCTCAGGCTCCCATCGACGGCGTGATATTCATCGAGGCCGACGCGGCATCCTCGTGCTCGTTGCAGGAGGCACGCTGGGTGCAGGAACTGGCGGCCGGCGACTCCAGAGTCCGCGCCATGGTCGCCCGGGTAGCGCTGACCGAAAGTCCCTCCGTTGCAGACGACCTGGATGCCCTCGCAGCGATACCCCTCATCAGGGGAATACGCGACAACATCCAGGGACATGCGCCAGGGTTCGCTGTCCAACACTCTTTCGTTCAGGGCGTGAGGGAAGTCGGCAGGCGGGGCCTGCACTTCGAGCTCTGCCTCAAACACCCGCAACTCGGTGAGGGGCTCGAGCTCGCAAGGCTGTGCGCGGAAGTGCCGTTGGTTCTCGATCATTGCGGCAAGCCCGATATTCGCAACGGAGAGCGCGAGCCCTGGCTCGCACAGATTCGTCAGCTCGCGGCGCTGCCCAACGTGGTCTGCAAGATCTCCGGCCTGGTGACGGAGGCAGACTGGGAGCGCTGGCAGCCCGAGGAAATCCTCTGGTACGCCCGGCAGGCGGCCGACGCCTTCGGCCCGGCTCGAATCCTCTTCGGCAGCGACTGGCCTGTCTGCGAAGCCGCGGGCGGCTTCGCCAAGTGGTTTCGCGTGGCGCAGACGCTCACCGTCTCCTGGAGCACCACGGAGCGGGAGAGCTTCTTCTGTAGCAACGCGGAGCGGGTCTACCGGCTGCGTTGACGACCGGCGGCAGCAGACCAACGTAGGAAACTGCCCAGGAACAGCAGTGTGGCACCCGGAGTTAATCGAGCGTGCCCACCTCACGGATCAGGATCTCGCTGCTCAGGCTCATTCTCGGCCGGAGACTCGCGAACGAGGAGTACGTCGAGCGCAGGATCAGCGCGTTCGAGGGCGTACCCGCAATGGGTTTGGACGGGCTCGGCTCCTCCTCATACGGGCCGGAAGCTGCCCTGACCATGCTGATGCCGTTGGGCGCCGCAGGTCTGGCCTACATCGGCTGGGTGATGCTGCCGATCCTGCTGCTGCTGGTCATTCTTTATGCCTCGTACCGCCAGACCATAAGGACCTATCCCAACAATGGCGGCGCCTACACGGTCTCCAAGCTGAATCTGGGTACCGGCGCCAGCCTCCTGACCGCCTCGGCGCTGATGGTCGACTATGTGCTCAACGTCGCGGTCGGCATCTCAGCCGGCATCGGCGCTCTGACTTCCGCGGCACCGGTCCTGCAGCCCTACACCCTCAGCCTTTGCCTCGGGACGCTCGTGCTGGTTGCGGTGATGAATCTGCGCGGCACCATCGATGCCGGCCGCGCATGGGCTCTCCCCACTTACCTCTTTCTCGCCAGCTTTCTCACCATCCTGGCCATAGGGACGCTCAGAACGCTGATGTCGGGAGGACACCCGTCCGCCGTCGTTCCGCCGCCTCGGCCGCCGCGCGCGACCGAAGCGGTCACCTTGTGGTTGATTCTGAGGTCCTTTGCCGCTGGCTGCACGGCGATGACGGGAGTCGAGGCGGTGAGTAATAGCGTGAGCGCCTTTCGCGAGCCGGTCATCAAGCGGGCGCATCGGACGCTCGGAGCCATTTGCGGCTTCCTGGGATTGCTCCTGGCCGGCATCACCTACCTGGCGCGCAGTTACGGCATCGCAGCCATGGATCAGACCCAGAGCGGCTACCAGAGCGTGCTCTCACAGCTCGCCGGCGCCGTGGTCGGTCACGGGGTCTTCTATTACGTCGCCATCGCGAGCGTGCTGTGCATCCTGTGCCTGTCGGCAAACACCAGCTTCGTGGATTTTCCGCGAGTCTGCTGCCTGGTTGCCGAGGATGATTTCCTGCCCCGCCCGTTTGCGGCCGTGGGGCGGCGGCTCGTGCTTTCCGTCGGAATACTGTACCTCGCGGGAACCGCCGGCCTGCTGCTGGCGGTATTCGGCGGCATCACGGACCGGCTCATCCCTCTGTTTGCCATCGGCGCGTTCCTGACGTTCACGATGTCGCAGGCAGGGATGGTGTGGCACTGGCGCCGGGAGATCCTCACGGCCAAGACGCCGACGGCACGCCAGACGTACAGAGCGCATCTGGCAATCAATGCCGTCGGCGCCATTGCGACGAGCATCGCACTTCTCATCATCGTAGTGGCAAAGTTCAGCGAAGGCGCGTGGATCACGCTGCTCGCCATCCCTTGCACGATCCTGGTGCTGCACATGGTCAAGAAATACTACGTCCGCCTCGATGCGCAGCTGCGCGAGCAGAAACAACTCAATTTGCGCGGCACAGCCCCCCCTTTGGTACTCGTAGCGACTCCGGCCTGGAACAAACTGACCGACCGCGCCCTGCAGTTCGCGCTGCGGATCTCGCCGGATGTCCTGGCCGTGCACTTCACCGAGCTCAAAGGATCCACGGCGGAGGAAGAGGAGCGCGCCCTGCGTCAGTGCTGGGCACACGATGTCGAGGAGCCGGCGAGGAAAGCCGGGCTGCGGCCGCCGCAGCTGGTGCGCGTCAAAGCGCGCTTTCGCAGCATGACCGGACCTCTGCTGCAGCTCATCGGGGAGCTCCAGGAGAAGAACCACAACCGTCTGATCGCGGTGCTGCTGCCCGAAGTGGTGAAGGAGTATTGGTGGCAGCACCTGCTCCACAGCAGGCGCCTACGCCGCATGCAAGCCGCGCTGCTGCGTTACGGCGGCTCGCACGTGGTTGTCATGATCATTCCCTGGCACCTCGAGGAACCGCGAATCGAGGAAGGGCTGGAGGAGGAAGAGACTCCGCCCGCTCCAGCCGAGGCGGCGGATCGCTGATCCTGCCCTCCTCGGGATTTGCCTGATGCGAGATCTCCGGCGGACCAATCCGCCAGGACACATTTGTCGTTCTATGCAGGACGCGGCCGCAAGCGCGGACCGCGGGGAAGGAGCAAGAGAATGGGTGAGGAGAGCGTGCTGCGCGCCCGAGCTCGCGAGGCGATGAAGGCCGGTAAATTGCCAGACTGCGGTCCGGAGCAGGTGTTGGGCGGACTCGGCAGCGGCCAACCGTGCGCCGTTTGTGGCAAAACAGTGGAAATGGAAGACGTCGAGCTTGAGCTCCAATTTGCCTCGGACCGGGATTCCCGCCCGACCCACTGCCACGTCCATGCCAGGTGCTTCACCGCTTGGGAGCTCGAGCGCCGGCGTAGGAGCCTGAATGGCCACTCGTTGCCACCGGGAGACGACGGAGGCATCATGCTTGGTCGTGAACGCAACACGACGGGACGGGGGAAGCGGGGCTGATTGCCCGCCACAAACCCTTGGTGACCTGCTTTATGCGGACCGTACACGGGGGCGCGTATCGGAAGACGCGTGGGTGGCGCTCGTCCGAGCGATGGCCGCCCAAGATCAGCGTGCATTGCGCGCCCTGTACGAGACGACACACCGGCTCGTCTTCACGTTTCTGGCGCGACTTCTCAATGACCCTCGGTCCGCGGAGGAGGTGACAGTGGACACCTTCCATGCGGTTTGGCGCCGAGCAGCCGAGTACGACCCTGCCGGCGGACCTGTCCTGGGTTGGATCATGAACCAGGCACGATCCCGGGGGATCGACCGTCTGCGGTACGAGCAGCGAAAGAAGCGCACCGCGCCACTCTCCTCGAGTGATGCCTCCTCAGGAGGCGGCCCGGACAGCATGGGCGAGGCGGTCGACGCCATGCAGCAGGGGAACGCGCTGAGAGAAACCCTGACCGTCCTCACGGCGGCCGAACGCGAGGCGATCGAGGCCGCCTTCTTCCTGGAGCTGACCTACCCCGAAGTCGCTGCGCGGCTCGATCAGCCGCTGGGTACGGTCAAGACGCGCATCCGCTCGGGTCTGGAGAAGCTTCGCCGAGCCCTGTCGGCGCAGGAGGGGCGACGACCATGAGCGCAAAGACCCGGCAACACCGTTGCGAGCGGGCCGAGCTGGTCCCCCTCTATGTGTTGCGCTCGTTGCCGTCCAACGAGACACGCCTCCTGGAAGAGCACCTGACGAGCTGCCCCGAATGCAGACAAGAGCTCCAGTCGCTCTCTCCGGTAGTCGACTCCTTCACGTCCTGGCCCGCGGATATTCTCCGACCGTCGAACTCGATGTGGAGTCACCTCCGGGAGCGCATCGGTGAAGAAGCTGGTGAGGAACCGGCGCGGCCCGAGGTCCTCGCTTGGCGGGAACCCGAATGGGAAGACGTTGCGCCCGGCATCTCCTGCAAGCTGCTTGCGACCGATGCGGAGCGCGACCGGGTCAGCATGCTGGTGCGCCTCGCGCCGGACACCGCGTATCCGCCTCACCGCCATGCTGGAGTGGAAGAGCTGTTTCTGCTCCATGGTGAGCTCTGGATAGAGGACCGGAAGCTCTATCCTGGAGACTACAGCCGAGGAGAGCCCGGAACAGCCGACAAGCGGGTGTGGAGTGAGACGGGCTGCATCTGCGTGCTCATCACTTCACCCAGCGACGTCATCTCCTGAGCCTCATCCAGCTCTGCACGGTGCTAGCGATTGGGGTCGGCGCTCCGCGTGCTCTTGGCCAGGAGCGGTATTTTGCGGTAAAGAGCTCACCCGCTATACTCAGCCGATATTTCTTTCGCCAGCCTTCAGCAGCATCAACGGCTCATCGCCGCTAGCTAGCATGCGCGCTCTACTGCAATTGATTAAGGTGTTGTGTCCCGGCCGCACCTCTAGTCGGCACATCTCTGCCGATGATTACCTCAAGGTGGTTGTCATTCTGATGATTGCTGTCGTAGCCGGGCCTGACATCGTTGCAGCGATCGAATTGACGACGCTTCTGGAGCTACTCGGAGCGGCGATGTTTCTGCTGTCGTTTGCCATCGGGTTCAAGCTATTTGGTCTTGCGTTGCTTGACAAATTGCGACAGCTCTTGCTGCCTGGCCAGTACGTAGCTCTTGCCAACCTCAGAGGACTATCCGCTGCAAGGGTCCATGGCGTCCTCCTCATTTGCAAACGTAATCTAGTACTGTGTGGTCTTGCTTACGTGTGGATCGTCGCGGTCATTCAGTTGGTGCGATGAAACGCCATATGGACGGGACTTCCGAGCGCCAGCTTGCCTCGGCGCCGCGGATCGGCCAGGCGCGGCCGCCCGAATGGCGATAATGCCGGCCCAAAAGCCGCTCTTCGAGCCGTCCAGACAATGCGCTTTGGCGGCCCCTTGATTCCGTGAAATCCCAAAGCGCCCGAAGGCGCGCCGCATACCAGGGAAACGATGAAGGCGGAAAGTTCCTCCGGGCTGCGGCGCTGCAGGGCAGCCAAAGCTCCGGCGAGTTCTTCTTCAGTATCCACGGCGGTCTAAAGCTGTGAGTTGCCTCAGACGACGCCGCCCGCAAGTAGAGCGCGGGCGAGCATGTCCGGAAACCCCAAATGCCCCCGGCCTTCTCCGATCGCGGACATAGGGGTATGCGCAAGACGCTCCGCGATCGTTGGCAGATCGTCGCCTCGGGTCAGATAGTGACTCGCCTGGAAGGCGAAATCGTTCATGGAGCCGAGCACGCGGCGATTGCTCGCGCGAGCGAAGCTGACCGGCTGCATGGCAGAGAGCTCGCGGCTGACGCGCTCCTGCGGAACGTCGAGCCGCTCGAGGAGACTGCGCAGTGATGCGTGGAGATTGGGTACCAGACTCGTACGCAGCTCGCGCGCAGGGAGCAGCATCGTGAGCAGGCAGCGCTCGCTCGTCGCCATGGCAAACTCGGAGCGGCCAAAACGCACGAGATGAACGTACCAATCCCCGAGGGCACCACTCGATGCAATGGCTTCCGGGAGCTGTTCCGGCAACCTGAGTCGCGTCCGCACGCGCTGTGTACAGCGCAGCGTCAACACAGCACGACGCGCCCAGACGCTACGGAACGCTGGACGCAAACCGGCGGATCTGCGGCACGGGCTTCGGTTTCACAGCATGCGTCCGAAGCGTTCGTTTGCCAGCACGCTGATCAGCCAGAGCGTCAAACCCTTCCATCAGCTCGTCGAACAGCTTGCGCTTCTTTCTCATCTCTTCCGCCTCGCTTTAGGCTAATCCCTGATGCCCCTTAGCGCCATGCACTGGCCACGAGGAAGCTCAGACGGTCTTCGGTCCACGAATCGACCGAATGAGAATCTCTGCGGAGATTCCAAGCTTGTCGTGCAAAGCGCGAATCATATTGATCGACAGGCCGCGCTTGCGATTGAGCACCTCCGAGACACGGGTCCGAGTACCCAGGATCTCTTCCAGGTCTTTGCGTGTCAGCCCTTGCTGTTCCATCCGAAACTTGATCGCCTCGATTGGGTCCGGCGGGTCCATCGGATAGTGCTCGGTCTCGTAGGCCTCGATGAGAGTCGCAAGGATGTCGAGGCGGTCGCCTTTGGGCGTGCCGGCCTTTGCGCCCCAGAGCTCTTCGACCTCTGCGAGCGCGTGCTCGTAGTCCCTTTCACTCCGGATCGGTCTTAGGTCTTTCATAAGCTACTGTCTTTACGTCAATGCGGTCGTATTCGGAGTGGGTACCGATCCACTTGATCCAAACAATGCGTTTCTCGAAATCCATGGCGGTCACCAGCCGATAATCATTCCCCTTGATATTGAACACAACGCGGTCTGCCGATACCACGCTCGCCGACCGGTACAGCTGTTTCACCGCCGCCATGTTCGACCATTCGGCTCTCCGGACTTCGTCGAACCATGCATCCAGAGCCCCTTTGAGAGCCCCCCGCCCGCTGCGCCCGCTCTGCGATTCGAGGAACCGCTTGAGCGTACTGCGGGCAATGATCCTCATCCGGAAATGCTATCATGTTCCCAATTTGGGAACAAGCATCGCCCGGACTACCACGATTGCTGCCTCAGCAGGGCCGTGCAGGACCCCCGTCATTCCCTGTCGGCCCAATCAGCCGGCGCGCTGCCCTGCGCGAGGCGCGCGGCTTAGCACGGCCACTGAGCCCAAGGAACCAAGCTAGGAAGGATGACCAGGTGCACATGCGGATGGTCCTGGTCCGTATGCAA
>Ga0134128_10008738_pt1 | contig 12183 bp, 12 predicted proteins | sample KB31754_FD_96462 | JGI IMG/M metagenome (GOLD analysis project Ga0134128, IMG submission 96462) | Terrestrial soil microbial communities with excess Nitrogen fertilizer from Kellogg Biological Station, Michigan, USA - KB3-175-4 | ecosystem: Environmental > Terrestrial > Soil > Unclassified ...
CCCCGGCACACCCCGCCAGGCCGCCGAAAAATACGACCTGAACAACGTCAACGCCGGCACCACCGGCAACGCCGGAGGCGACAGCTAAACCCCAACACCTCCCGTTCGAGGCACATGAAGGGGCCGGCGCAGGCAGATTGCCTGCGCCGGCCCCTTTGCACGTCCCGGACAGCCGGCCGCCGGGCCGGGCACGTCCTTGCGTCCGCATTGTCGTATTCGCACAATTAGCGGTATTGGCCGCCGGAGGACATATCCTCGAGGAATGGCAGTTACGAATTCCGGTGCGGGGGCCGTCCCCGCCGCAGCCTCCAAACTGACTCCGCAGGACCGTGTCCCGCAACAGGCCCGGCGGGCCAACGGCACCTCGGAGACCCTCAAGCGTCTGCGCGCCAACATCGGCCCGCTGTCGACCACCATGCTGCGCGAACTTGAAAGCACGCTGCCCTGGTACCGGCGCCTCAGCGCCGATGAGCGGTCGTCACTGGGCCTGGTGGCGCAAAACGGGATCTCGGCGTTTGTGTCCTGGTATGAACACCCGTCCTCGCCGAGCTGGGTGCTTTCCGATGTCTTTGGCACGGCCCCCACCGAGCTCACGCGCTCCATCAGCCTGCAGCGGGCGCTGCAGCTCATCCGCACGGTGGTGCAGGTCGTGGAGGACCGCGTCCCCGAACTGGCCAGCGCCACGGAGCAGGTTGCCCTCCGCGAGGCAGTGCTGCGGTACTCGCGGGAAGTGGCGTTCGCCGCCGCCGACGTCTACGCCCGGGCGGCGGAGAACCGCGGCGCCTGGGACACGCGGCTGGAGGCACTGGCCGTTGACGGGATCCTGCGCGGGGAGAATCCGGACGCCCTGCAGTCGCGCATCTCGGCCTTGGGCTGGACCTCGCACAACCGCTTCACCATCATGGTGGGACCGGCCCCCGCCGAGGCGGACGCCACCTTCCTGGCGACGTTGCGCCGGGCCGCCGGCCGCTTTGCCGCGGATGCCATGGTGGGCATCCAGGGCGACCGGCTGATCCTGGTGCTCGGCAGCGTCGCCGACCCCGAAACCGCCTACCTGCGCCTGAGCGAGCTGTTCGCGCCCGGTCCGGTGGTCTATGGCCCGCTGGCCGCCACCCTGGCGGACGCCACGGCGTCTGCCCTGGCAGCGTTCGCGGGCATGGCCGCGGCCAAGGGCTGGACGGGCGCGCCGCGTCCCGTGTCGGCTGAGGACCTTTGGCCTGAGCGGGTCATGGGGGGCGACGACTCCGCCCGGCGGGCGCTGGTCTCAAACATTTATCGGCCGCTGGTCACGGCTTCCAACGGACTCATTGAAACGCTCAACAGCTACCTGCAGCTGGGGCACTCCCTCGAGGCTGCGGCCAGGGACCTGTTTGTCCACTCCAACACTGTCCGCTACCGGCTGCGGCGGGTCTGCGACGTCACCGGCTGGGATCCGCTGATCCCCCGCGAGGCCTTTGTGCTCCAGACGGCACTGGTGGTGGGACGGCTGGCCACCACGCCCAAGCAGGCGCCCGACCGTCCGGCCGCACGCGGCTGAGCCCGTCCCGCAACGCCGCCGCCGGGCCCTCCAGGGCATCGCGGCGGCGCCTCGGCACGGCCCCGATATTGTAGACTTCCTACAAATCAACCTCGTGAGCTTGGTGCACGCAAACACCGTGCAAAGACCCTTAAGTTTGGAAAGCTGGTAAATGTGCTTGCAATAGTCTGCCCTGGTCAGGGTTCCCAAACGCCCGGCTTCCTTTCGCCCTGGCTCGAACGTCCCGGCGTCGAGGAAAGATTGGCGTCCCTCAGCGAGGCCGCGGGCATCGACCTGCTGGCCCACGGCACCACCTCGGATGCTGAAACCATCAAGGACACCGCCGTGGCCCAGCCCTTGATCGTCGCCGCCGGGCTGGTGGCGGCCGAAGCCCTGCTGGACGTCCCCCTGGAATCCCTGCAGGTGGTGGTTGCCGGGCACTCCGTCGGGGAGATCACCGCGGCGGCCCTGACCGGCACCCTGTCCAGCCAGGACGCCATGGCGTTTGTGCGGGTGCGCGCCAACACGATGGCCGACGCCGCCGCCGCCACCCCCACCGGCATGGCCGCCGTGGTGGGTGGGGACCCGGAGGAAGTCCTGGCGGCGATTGCCGCCGCCGGGCTGGCACCGGCCAACATGAACTCCAAGGGACAGACGGTTGCCGCCGGAACCATGGAGCAGATCGCCGCGCTCGTGGCTGCCCCGCCAGCGAAGGCCCGCGTCATCCCGCTGCAGGTTGCCGGCGCTTTCCACACCCACCACATGGCCCCGGCCGTCTCGGCCCTCGAGGCCCTGGCCCCGTCACTGTCCCCGCACGCACCCAAGGTGCCGCTGCTCTCCAACTACGACGGCGCCGTCGTACCTTCCGGAAAAGCGGCACTGGAGTCGCTCATCGCCCAGGTGTCGCGGCCCGTCCGCTGGGATCTGTGCATGGAGACCATGTCCGCCATGGGCGTGACCGGCCTGATCGAACTTACGCCGGCCGGGACCCTGACCGGCCTGGCCAAGCGCGGCATGAGCGGTGTTGCTACCGTTGCAGTGAAAACACCGGACGATTTGGAAGCCGCCAAGCGATTGCTGTCAGGGCACGCGCAGCAGACAGAGGACAGCAAATGAGCACACCCACGCTGAAACAGCACACAGCCCGCACCGGGGCCCGCATTTTGGGGATCGGTGCCTTCCGCCCCGACGTGATTGTCACGAACGACGACGTCTGCCAGTGGATCGACTCCTCCGACGAGTGGATCCGCCAGCGCACCGGCATCGTGACCCGCCACCGCGCCCCCCGCGATGTCTCAGTCGTCGACATGGCGGTGGCGGCCGGGGCCGAGGCCATCAGGAGCGCCGGGATCGAACCGTCACAGATCGGCACGGTGCTGGTCTCGACCGTCACGCACCCCTACGCCACGCCGTCGGCCGCCGCGCTGATCGCCGACCGGCTCGGCGCCACGCCGGCCCCGGCCTATGACATCTCCGCGGCCTGCGCCGGCTACTGCTACGGCATCGCCCAGGCTGATGCGCTGGTGCGGGCCGGCACTGCCGAATACGTGCTGGTCATTGGGGTCGAAAAGCTCTCCGACGTCATCGACAACCACGAACGCACCATCTCGTTCCTGCTCGGCGATGGCGCCGGCGCCGTGGTGATCGGACCCTCGGACGAGCCCGGCATCAGCCCCAGCGTCTGGGGTTCCGACGGCGGCAGGTGGGACACCATCGGCATGACGCACTCCCTCATCGAGGTGCGCGACTTCAGCGACCAGGCCATGAAGGCCGACGACATTGAATCGGCCGCGGCCGACGAGGCCCATGCAACCCTGTGGCCCACCCTGCGCCAGGACGGCCAGACGGTGTTCCGCTGGGCCGTGTGGGAAATGGCCAAGGTGGCCAAGAAGGCGCTCGACGACGCAGGCATCACCGCCGCCGACCTGGGCGCGTTCGTCCCGCACCAGGCAAACATGCGCATCATCGACGAGCTCGCCAAGCAGCTCCGGCTGCCCGCGCACGTGATCATCGGCCGCGACATTGCCGACGCCGGCAACACCTCCGCGGCGTCCATTCCGCTGGCCACGCACCGCCTGCTGGCGGAGAATCCCGAACTTTCCGGTAAACTCTCGCTTCAGATCGGCTTTGGTGCCGGACTGGTGTTCGGCGCCCAGGTGGTCCGCCTCCCCTAGATTCAGATAGCAGGTCGGGCCGCAAACGTGGTTTGATCAACACTGCCTGAAAAGATCAAAGCCCTTGATCACAGCGAAAACAACAAACGAAGGAGCCGTCAATGGCTAGCAACGAAGAAATCCTGGCCGGCTTGGCTGAAATCGTCAATGAAGAGACCGGCCTGGCGCCCGAGGCGGTTGAGCTGGACAAGTCCTTCACGGACGACCTGGACATCGACTCGATTTCCATGATGACCATCGTCGTCAACGCCGAAGAGAAGTTCGACGTCAAGATCCCCGACGAGGAAGTCAAGAACCTCAAGACCGTCGGTGACGCTGTCAGCTTCATCGCCGGCGCACAGGCGTAATTCATCGCCCTTGCTGCCCTCCTCCGCTAGTGCGATACGGGGCATTCGTGGGTGGCCGGCACGTTACGTGCCGGCCACCCACAGCAGTAATTGAGTATGTCCTGTACATTTTTCTTTTTCAGAGAGTTGAACCATGGCCCGCAAAGTAGTCATCACTGGACTCGGAGCAACCACGCCGATCGGCGGCGACGTCCCCACAACGTGGAGGAACGCGCTGAAGGGTGTATCCGGCACTCACACCCTGACCGACGAATGGGTGGAGAAGTACGACCTCCCGGTACATTTCGCGGCCCGGGTCACGACTCCCGCCTCCGAGACCCTCAGCCGCGTGGAAGCCAAGCGCATGGATCCCTCAACCCAATTTGCCGTGGTGGCCGCCCGCGAGGCCTGGAAGGATTCGGGCCTGGCGGAGATTGACCACGACCGCCTGGCCGTCGCCTTCGCAACCGGGATCGGAGGGGTCTGGACGCTGCTGGACGCCTGGGACACGCTGCGTGAAAAGGGCCCGCGCCGGGTGCTCCCCATGACCGTTCCCATGCTCATGCCCAACGGCCCCGCCGCCGCGGTGAGCCTCGACCTGGGTGCCCGCGCCGGAGCCCACACGCCGGTGTCCGCCTGCGCCTCCGGCACCGAGGCCCTGCACATCGGCCTGGAGTTGATCCGTTCGGGCAAGGCCGACATCGTCATGGCCGGTGGCGCCGAGGCGGCCATCCACCCGCTGCCCATGGCCGCCTTCGCCGCCATGCAGGCCCTTTCGAAGCGCAACGACGACCCAGAACATGCCTCGCGGCCCTACGACCTCAACCGTGACGGCTTTGTCATGGGCGAGGGTGCCGGCGCCCTGGTCCTCGAGGCCGAGGAACACGCCCTGGCCCGCGGCGCCCGCATTTACGGCGAGCTGGCCGGCACGTCCGTCACGGCGGACGCCTACCACATCACCGCCCCGGATCCGGAGGGCCTCGGCGCCACCCGCGCCCTGAAGGCCGCCTTGTTCGACGCGCGCGCCCAGGCGACCGACGTGGTCCACGTAAACGCCCACGCCACCTCCACGCCGGTGGGCGACCGCCCCGAATACATCGCACTGCGTGCCGCCCTGGGCGACCACGTGGACAATGTGTGCGTCTCCGCCACCAAGTCCCAGATGGGGCACCTGCTGGGCGCCTCGGGGGCCGTTGAGTCGGTGCTGACAGTCCTGGCCGTCTACCACCGCCTGGCGCCCGTCACGATCAACCTGGAAAACCAGGATCCGGAAATCCCCCTCGACGTTGTCACCGGCACGCCGCGTGAACTGCCCGAGGGACAGGTGATGGCCCTGAACAACTCGTTTGGCTTCGGCGGCCACAACGCCGTGGTGGCCATCCGCAGCACCGGCCCCAAGGTCGAGCTGGCCTAGGCATTCCTGGAAGCCTTCGGCGCGACGGCGGCTCCGACCTTTCGAGGTGGGCGCCGCCTTTCCGTTAAGGTTGGCGATGATGACGCCCCGCTGCGTTGGAGATAATGACGCCCCAACGGCCCCGGAGTGGGACTTGTCGCGAACCTCGAACGCCGCGTGTCAGCCGACGTGGTGGAGCCAGCGCACCGGGGCCCCGGCCGCCGCGTGGCGGAACGGTTCAAGTTCCTCGTCCCAGGCCTCGCCCAAGGCCAGGGAAAGCTCCTGGTAGACGGCAGACGGTTCGCCCTTGCCTGCCTCGTACGCGTAGCGGATGCGGTCCTCGGAGACCATGATGTTGCCGTGGACGTCGGTGACGGCGTGGAAGATGCCCAGTTCCGGGGTGTGCGACCAGCGGGAGCCGTCGCAGCCGGCGCTGGGCTCCTCGGTAACCTCGTAGCGGACGTTGGCCCAGCCGCGCAGCGCGGAAGCAAGGCGCGCACCGGTGCCGGCGGGGCCGTACCACACGTACTCCGTACGCATGACATTGGGCGCCGCGGGCTGTGGCGTCCACTGCAGCCCCGTGCGCTGGTCCATCACACCCGCGATGGATGATTCGATATGTGGGCACATGACAGCCGGGGCTGAGTGCACAAACAAGACACCGCGCGTCATTACGACGTTCATTCCATCCTCCATTGCAGTAGGTGCGTCTTCCCCAACGACCTTCAAACGGATGGAACCTGACGTTGCACGGAGCCGGATGTGACCGACCCTAAACTGCCGAAACCTCTTTTTCCCCGTGGGTTGGGCCGGAAAACCGCCGTCCGCCCCATGGTTCCCTCCCATTGTGCCGTAGCCGCGTCAAATGCGCCACCACAAGCGGCATGGTGTCGCATGGGCCCCGCCCGCGCCCTCGCTTGCCCACCCCACGGTTCAGGCCCTGGGGTGCGCCTGCCGGTAGCCGTCGCGGAGCCGTTCAACCGACACATGGGTGTACAACTGCGTCGTCGCGAGGGAACTGTGGCCCAGGATTTCCTGCACGGTCCGCAGGTCGGCGCCCCCGTCGAGCAGGTGCGTGGCCGCTGAATGCCGGAGCGTGTGCGGCCCGGTGGCGGAGGTGTCTCCCAGCGCGGCAAAGACACGTCCGACGACGGTGCGCACTGTCCGCTGGTCGATCCGCCCTCCCCTTTGGCCCAGGAAGAGCGCCGGGCCGCTGTGGTCCCCGGCCAGCGCCTGCCTTCCCCTGGCCAGCCACTTGTCAACGGCAGTGCCTGCCGGCAGCCCGTATGGCACCACCCGTTCCTTGTTGCCCTTGCCCAGGACGCGGAGGGTGCGCCGTTCCCGGTTGACGTCGTCAATGTCGGTGCCTGCAAGTTCGCCGACACGGATGCCGGTGGCATACAGGAGCTCCACCATGGCATGGTCGCGGAGGGCTGTTGCGTCGCCGCCCGCTGCGGCGTCCGCAAGGCCCGCCATGAGCCGCTGGATTTGCTGCTGCTGCAGCACGGCCGGGAGGGCGTGGTCCTGTTTGGGGGCCTTCAGCCGCAGTGCCGGGTCGACGTCCAGAAGCTCCTCGCGGAGGGCCCAGGCGGTGAAGCTGCGCGCCGTCGCGGCGCGGCGGGCCAGCGTGGAGCGCGACATGCCCGCGGCGCTTTGCTCACCGAGCCAGCGTCGCAGCAGTGGCAGCCCCAGCCCGTCCAGTGTGGCAACACCCTCGGTGACCGCGTGGATGAGCAGCGCGTCCACGTCGCCGCGGTAGGCACGGACAGTGTGCGCCGACCTGCCCCGTTCCGCGGCCAGGTATCGCTCAAAGCCCTCGGCTGCCTTGGCCAGCGGTTCGGGCAGGCGGGCGCGTTCTTCATGGTCCACCATCCCACTGTGCGCTGTCCGGCCATCCCGGGCAAGCTGACCCGCCGGTACGCCCCGGGTCAATCCACGGCGCCTCGGAACGCCCGCGCCATGTTCTCCGCGAACGCCACGAGAACCACGGACTCCGGCATCCTCGGCACACGGCGGCCTGCAGCATTGGGCCCCGCGGCCGCCAGGCCTGCCGCCGCTGCCGCCAGGCCTGCCACCGCTGCCGCTGCGACGTCTTCCGCGGCCCAGCCGTACACTCCCCCGCCGATCGCCGGAAACGCCACGGACCGGGCGCCAAGATCCGCGGCCACCTCACAGCTCCGCCTGAAGCAGTTTTCGAGCAGCTTCGGGTCCACCTGGCCCGCCCGCCTGTTGGGTCCCACCGTGTGGATCACCCAACGGGCAGGAAGCCGGCCCGCCCCGGTGGCAGCGGCTTCCCCCACGGGCAGGCCCCCGGGAAAGCGGGTGCGCCGCAGTTCCCGGCATTCGGCGAGCAATTCGGGACCCGCAGCTCGGTGGATGGCGCCGTCCACCCCGCCTCCGCCGAGCAGCCCGGCGTTGGCCGCGTTGACGATGGCGTCCACCTCCAGCCGGGTGATGTCCGCCTGCAGAACCGTGATGTCCATGGCGTCCACGCTATCAATCGAGCCGGCATGGGCGGCCGTTGGGCACGCAACCGCACCCGGCGGCAGCCCCGTGACCGGGCAAGGCCGCCGCATCAAGCAAGCGCCGGCCTGCGCCGGGCTCGGGCCTCGGCCTCGGCTCAACCGCCGCGTTTCCAGCCCGTGTCCAGCCGCCGGGCCAGACCCAGCAGTTCCAACCGGCCCAGCCCCGCCAGCACCGACGCGGTCCCGAGGCCGGCCACGACGCTGAGCTTGTCCACAGAGGTGGCCGAATGAAGTGGAAGCGCGTCCAGGAGCAGGAGGTCCTCCACCCCGAGCCCGTCGTGCAGGGCCGGTGTCCCACGTTGTTCGGGTACCAGGTTGGAGCCTGCCTCGCCCGCGAGCTCGGCAATGTCCGCGGCGTCAGTGACGCACACTGCCGCCCCTTCGCGAAGCAGCCGGTGGCAGCCGGCCGAATTTGCCGAATACACCGAGCCCGGCACCGCGCCCACGGAACGGCTGAGGCCCGCTGCGTGGTGTGCCGTGTTCAGCGCGCCGGAGCGCCACCGCGCCTCCACCACCACCGTCACCCCGCACAGTGCGGCGATGAGCCTGTTCCGTTGCAGGAAGCGGTAGCGGGTCGGGTTGGTGCCCGGCGGAACCTCGGCGACGATGGCACCCTGCTCGGTGACGGTGCGCAGCAGTTCCTCATTTCCGGACGGGTAGAACCTGTCCACGCCGCCGGCCATGACCGCCAGCGTGGGCGGCTGCGCCACGCCCCCGGCACCGGGGCCGGCCCCGGTACGGCCCTGTGGCACCGAACCCCAGTAGGAGGGGTCCTGCCTGGCCGCCGCAAGCGCGCCCCGGTGGGCACTTGCGTCGATGCCGTATGCGCCGCCGCTGACCACCGTGTATCCGCGCTGTACAAGCGCTGCTGCCATCTCCCCCGTGGCATTGGCGCCGTAGCTGGTGCTGTCCCGCGAGCCGACGAGGGCAATGCAGCGCCGTTGTTCCGGCAGGTGAAGCACGCGTCCGCGCATCCACAGGGCAATCGGCTCCGCCAGTTGCAGGTCCGCCAGGGCGGGCGGCCACGCCGGGTCCTCCGGAATCAGCAGCCCCCCGCCGTACCGCTCCACCACGGCCAGGTCGCGTTCCGGAGCCAGATCCGCAAGCCGCGGCCTCCACCGCCCCAGCGCATCCGCCAGGCCCGGCCACCGGCCAGCTCCGGTCTCCGCCAGCACGGCCGTCATTTCCTGTTCCAGCACGGCGCTTGACTCCGCTCCGCTGCGGATGAAGGCCAGCGCATCCACCGGGCCGGCCACCGAAATGAGTGCCAGTCCGGCCAGGTCGGACGGTTCCATGAGCCGGGTCAGCGCCGCCCGGGCGAGCCGGACGTCGGCATTGCCCCGATTCAGGGTGCCCGGGTCCACAGTGGTGGCGTTCATAGTCCTTCTCCTCGTTGTCGCAATGTCAGGGCCAGGCCCACGTCGTCGGCGCAGGGCCGGGGCCGCCCCTGCAGATCGGCCACCGTCCAGGCCAGGCGCAGCACGCGGTCGTAGCCGCGGGCGGACAGGCTGCCCTGGCCCATGGCGCGGTCCAGCAGCGCCGTGTCCGCCGGCGGCAGGCGGAGCGGGCCGCGCAGGATCCTGCCGGTGAGGTCGGCGTTGTGAACCAGTCCGAAGGGGCGCAGGCGCTCCCGGGCGGTATCCCGCGCCAGTTTCACGCGGACAGCCACCTGGTCGGTGCTCTCCCGCGGGCCGGCATCGGAGAGCTGGGCAAGTTGCACACGGTTGACCTGCAACTGGATGTCCACCCGGTCCAGCAGCGGGCCGGACAGGCGTCCGAAATAGCGCCTCCGCGCCATGGGCGTGCATTCGCAGCTGATCCCCTTGCCCGCGGCCTTGCCGCAGGGGCAGGGGTTCGCGGCCAGCACCAGCTGAAAGCGCGCAGGGTAGGCCGCCGTTCCCGCCGAACGGTGCAGTACCAGTTCGCCGCTCTCGAGGGGCTGGCGCAGGGCATCCAGGACCCGCTTGTCGAATTCCGGTGCCTCGTCGAGGAAGAGCACGCCCCGGTGGGCGCGGGAAGCGGCCCCGGGCCGCGGGATGCCGGTGCCGCCGCCAATGATGGACGCGGTGCTGGCCGAGTGGTGCGGGCGCTCGTAGGGCGGGCGGCGGATCAGCGCGTTGGAGCCGCGGCGCACCTGGTCCAGGGAATGGATGGCCGTGACTTCCAGGGCCTCCTCGTCGCTGAGTGCGGGCAGCAGTCCGGGCAGGCGCTCGGCGAGCATGGTCTTGCCCGAACCCGGCGGCCCCACCATCATCAGGTGGTGCCCGCCGGCGGCCGCGATTTCCAAGGCCAGGCGAGCCTCCGCCTGGCCGGCCACCTCGGTGAGGTCCGGCGGGGCCTGCTCCCCGGCGGACGCGCCGTCGTCGTCGGACCCGGCGGCAGCGGGCGGGCCGTCCGGCACGGCAAGCACCAGGTCCTGGGGGTCGGCGTCGAAGTCGGCGACCACTTGCGCGAGCGAGCCGTAGCCGCGCACCTTCGCACCAGCCACCAGCTCCGCCTCGGCGAGGTTGGGCTCCGCCACGACGAATTCCTTCCAGCCCGCCTTGATGGCTGCCAGGACGGCGGGCAGCACGCCGCGGACCGCCCGCAGCCGACCGTCCAGGCCCAGCTCGGCTATGAAGACCGTCCCCCCGGTCCGGCGCACGTCCCCGGCCGCCTCCAGCGCCGCCATGACGATGGCCAGGTCGAAGCCGGAGCCTTTCTTGGGCAGCGAGGCGGGGACCAGGTTGACGGTGATCTTGCGCCGGCTCAGGGGAATGCCCGAGTTCTGGGCGGCCGAACGGATGCGTTCGCGGGCCTCGCTCAGGGCGGCGTCCGGAAGCCCCAGGAGCACAAAGCTGGGCAGCGTCTGCCCGATGTCGGCCTCGACCTCGATGACGTGGCCGTTGAGCCCCACGAGGGCCACCGCCAGCGCCCTGCCCATCCCCACTCAGGCCACGCCCTTGAGGTGGTCAATGCTGGGCGCCGACCGTCCATCCATGATGATTCCCACGGCGTCAATGCGCAGCGCGCCGATGACATGCCGGTGTTCACGCGCCCAAAGGACCGCCAGGGTCCTCAGCCGGCGCAGCTTGGCCGCCGTCACGGCCTCCAGCGGGTCGCCGTAACGGCGCGACTGCCGTGTCTTGACCTCCACGATCACCAGCTCGGAACCGTCAAGCGCCACCAGGTCAATCTCCCCGGACGGGCAGCGCCAGTTGCTGTCGATGACCCGGATTCCCTTATCCTCCAGGTAGTCCGCCGCGACCCTTTCGCCGCTCCGGCCCAACGTGTCTTTCGCTCTCATGGCAACCTCCACTGCCAGAGTGGCGGAAAATTCCACGCCGCGGCAGGGGCAGCTGCCCGAATGTGGACGGCACGCGCCCGGACTCCCCCTGTGGAGGAACAAACTGTGGAGGAACAAACTGTGGAGGAACAAAAAGGCGGGGACGACGCCGGAACCCCCATTCCGCCGTCGTCCCCGCCCACGTGGGGCGGCCCCTTGCCGGGGTCCTGCTGCCGGAGCCGTCAGCCGAGCGGGCCCAGCTGTCCGTCCTTGGGGATTTGAAGGTCGTCGGTCTTGATCAGTTCCTCGACATTGACGTCCTTGAAGGTGATGACGCGGACGTTCTTGACGAAGCGGGCCGTGCGGTAGACGTCCCACACCCACGCGTCCTGCAGGGTCAGGTCAAAGTAGACCTCGCCGTCGGCCGAGCGCGCCTGCAGGTCAACGTGGTTGGCCAGATAGAAGCGGCGCTCGGTCTCCACCACATAGCTGAAGAGGTTCACCACGTCCCGGTACTCGCGGTAGAGCTGCAGCTCCATGTCGGTTTCGTAGTTCTCCAGGTCCTCAGCGCTCATGCTTCCATCATCCATCACCGGGGGCACTGCGGACGAACGCGGCCATACGCCGGCGGCGAAACGCTAGGTGAGCCGCCAGGTCCTGCGGTGGAAGCCGGTTGGCCCGTGCCCGGCGATGGCGGCCCGGTGCGCGGCCGTGGCGTAGCCCTTGTTGCCGTCCCAGCCGAACTGCGGGAACTCCTGCGCCAGCCCCACCATCAAGGCGTCGCGCTCCACCTTGGCGAGGACGCTGGCGGCGGCCACGGACAGGCAGGTCAGGTCCGCCTTGATGCGGGTCCGCACGGTCATCGACGCGCCGGAGTCCGCTCCCGCAGGAGTGCCGGCAAAAACGAGTTCCGGCTGCACGGGCACGGAGAGCCAGTCGTGGTTCCCGTCCAGGATGACGTAGCCCGGCAGCAGTTCGGCGGCC
>Ga0134128_10008739_pt1 | contig 12183 bp, 8 predicted proteins | sample KB31754_FD_96462 | JGI IMG/M metagenome (GOLD analysis project Ga0134128, IMG submission 96462) | Terrestrial soil microbial communities with excess Nitrogen fertilizer from Kellogg Biological Station, Michigan, USA - KB3-175-4 | ecosystem: Environmental > Terrestrial > Soil > Unclassified ...
GATTTGCGCTCCGGTATCTCGTTGTTTGTGCTGGGCCTCTCCTAAAGCGAGGCGCCCTGTTGCGATAGGGACATTGCCCCCGAAAGTCCATACCTGTCGGCGCGCCGCTGGCGTTGCTTGCGGCCCCTTTTTGCCGGATCGGCGGTCTTCCCGAGGCGCCGGGCATTGCGTAGGTTCGCGCGGGACGGCCAAAACCTTCGAAAGACAGCCATGCTGGAAAAATTCGAGCGCTATCCGCTCACCTTCGGCCCCACGCACATCGAGAAATTGCCGCGCCTCTCCGCGCATCTCGGCGGCAAGGTCGAGATCTACGCCAAGCGCGAGGACTGCAATTCCGGGCTCGCCTTTGGCGGCAACAAATTGCGCAAGCTCGAATACATCATTCCGGATGCGCTTGCCTCGAATGCCGACACGCTGGTGTCGATCGGCGGCGTGCAGTCGAACCACACCCGCATGGTCGCGGCCGTCGCGGCCAAGCTCGGCATGAAGTGCCGCCTGGTACAGGAAAGCTGGGTGCCGCATGAGGACGCGGTCTATGACCGCGTCGGCAACATCCTGCTCAGCCGCGTGATGGGCGCCGACGTCCGCCTGGTCGACGACGGTTTCGATATCGGCATCCGCAAGAGCTGGGAACAGGCGATCGAGGAGGTGAAGGCGGCCGGCGGCAAGCCCTATGCGATCCCGGCCGGTGCTTCCGTGCACAAATATGGCGGGCTCGGCTATGTCGGCTTCGCCGAAGAGGTTCGGACGCAGGAGAAAGAGCTCGGCTTCGCCTTCGACTATATCGTGGTCTGCACCGTCACCGGCTCGACCCATGCCGGCATGCTGGTCGGTTTTGCCCGCGATGGCCGCGCCCGAAGGGTGATCGGCATCGACGCGTCCTTTACGCCGGCGCAGACAAAGGCCCAGGTGCTGTCGATTGCCCAGAACACCGCGCGCCTCATCGAGCTTGGCAAGGATATCGTCGAAGACGACGTCGTGCTGGTCGAGGATTACGCCTATCCCGCTTATGGCGTGCCGTCGGAAGAGACCAAGGAAGCGATCCGCCTTTGCGCGCGGCTCGAAGGCATGATCACCGATCCCGTGTATGAAGGGAAATCGATGCAAGGCATGATCGATCTCGTGAAGAAAGGCTTTTTCCCGAAAGGATCGAAAGTGCTCTACGCCCATCTCGGCGGGGCGCCGGCGATCAACGGTTACGCGTATGCATTTCGGAACGGGTGAGCGATAGGACGCAAAACAGCGCGACTAACCAATACTGTCGTCCCGGGCAAGCGAGCGTCAGCGAGCGCGACCCGGGAACCATACCCGCGGAATCTATCGATGGTACGCGGCTGGAAAGGCGAATTACCTCGAGTCTTCGCAATAATTGCAGCCTGTGATTATGGATACCGGATCGCGCTCACTTCGTTCGCTTGTCCGGGACGACGGTGTGGAGAGTGCACGGCGCTGCAATCGCCGCCTAACCACCCCGCTCCCGCACCAGCCGCAACAGCTCCTCGCCATAATGCTCCAGCTTCTTGTCGCCGATGCCGGCGATGCCGCGAAGCTCGTTGAGGGTCATGGGCCGCACGCCGGCGATGCCGTCGATGGTGGAGTCGTGCAGCACGACGTAGGCCGGTACACCGCGCTGGTGGGCGACCTCGGAACGCCACGCCCGCAGCGCGGCGTGCAGGGCCGGGTGCGCCACCTTGCTCTGGCCGGCCGGATCGGCGGCAAGGTCGCCGCGTCTGGATTTGGATCGGACGGCGCGATTGCGCGCAGTGGGCGCCTGCTCGCGCAACATCACTTCCGTTGCGCCCTTCAATACGCCGCGCGCGCTCTCCGTCAGCTTGAGGGCGCCGTAGGCCTCGCTGTCGGCGCGAAGATGGCCCATGGCGATGAGCTGCCGGATCACCGCGCGCCACTGTTTCTCGTTCATCTCGTGGCCGATGCCGAAGACCGAGAGCTTGTCATGCCCGAACTGCGTCACGCGATCGGTCAGGCGGCCGACCAGCACGTCGATCAGGTGCATCGCGCCAAAACGTTGCCCGGTGCGATAGGCGCAGGACAGCAGCTTCTGGGCGATGACCTTGCCGTCACGGACGCGCGGCGGCGACAGGCAGTTGTCGCAATTGCCGCAGGACTCCGTGCCGAACGTTTCGCCGAAATAGCCGAGCAGGCGGCTGCGCCGGCAATGCGCGGTTTCGGCGAGCCCGACAAGCGCATCCAGCTTGCCGGACGAGACGCGCTTGAAGGCATCGGACGCCTCCGACTCCTCGATCATCCGGCGCTGCTGCACGATGTCGGACAGGCCGTAGGCCATCCACGCGCTGGAGGGTTTTCCGTCGCGCCCGGCGCGGCCGGTCTCCTGGTAGTAGGCCTCGATGCTCTTGGGCAGGTCGAGGTGCGCGACAAACCGCACGTCGGGCTTGTCGATCCCCATGCCGAACGCGATCGTGGCTACGATTACGATACCGTCCTCGTTGATGAAGCGGTCCTGATGCCGGGCGCGAACGTTTGCATCGAGGCCCGCGTGATAAGGCAGCGCGGGAATCCCGGCGTCGGAAAGCGAGGCCGCGGTATCCTCGACCTTGGCGCGCGACAGGCAGTAGACGATCCCGGCATCGCCTGCATGACGCTCGGCGATGAAGGCCTTGAGCTGGGTGGTCGCGTTCTGCTTGTCGACGATTTCATAGCGGATATTTGGCCGGTCGAAGCTCGCCACGAATTGCGGCGCGTCAGCGAGGGCGAGCCGATCGACGATCTCCTTTCGGGTGAGCTCGTCGGCGGTGGCCGTCAGCGCGATGCGTGGAACGGTCGGGAAACGCTCCGCGAGCACGGACAGGCCGATATATTCGGGGCGGAAATCGTGTCCCCATTGCGAAACGCAGTGCGCCTCGTCGATCGCAAACAGCGCGATGCGCGCGCGGGCGAGCAGGGACAAGCAGCGCGGGGTGAGCAGCCGCTCCGGCGCGACGTAGAGCAGATCGAGCTCGCCGGCGACGAGCTGTGCCTCGACGGCGGCGGCCTCGCTCGCCGACAGCGTGGAATTGAGGACCGTGGCCTTGACGCCGGCCTCGAGCAGGCCCGCGACCTGGTCGCGCATCAGCGCGATCAGCGGCGAGACCACGATGCCGCAGCCCTCGCGCAGCAGCGACGGCAACTGATAGCACAGCGACTTGCCGCCGCCGGTCGGCATCAGCACCAGGCAATTGCCGCCATCGGCAACGTGGCGGACGATCTCCTCCTGCGCGCCGCGAAAGCCGGGCAGGCCGAACACGGAGTGGAGCAAAGCGAGCGCATCACTTGTGTCGGCTCCGGCCTTCAAGGTGGTCGCGCTGGCGGGTACGGACATGGACTGGCTGACAGGTGAGAGGGCTCTGCTTGGCGCGATCGCGGCTATTGGCATGGCCGCAAACGATCGCGTCGGTTCTATGGCAGATTCGGATACCGCAGGCGACGAAAGGTTTCGACGCCGGACAGTGCGTTTGCCCATCGCGCACCGCCGGCTTAGTGGCAAAGCCGTCTCACGGCCGGCAAGCCCAGCGCCGCAATGGCGGCATGAGCTCGTTCGTCATTCCGGGATGGTCCGAAGGACCAGACCCGGAATCTCGAGATTCCGGGTTCGATGCTGCCGCATCGCCCCGGAATGACCAAGTCACTGCCATTCCAAATCCGCCCCAAAACTGGCATAGCTCAAGCCCTGCGTCAGCGGAGTGAGCATGGCAAAGGCGGTCCTCGGCATCATTGGCGGTTCCGGCATCTACGATCTGCCGGGGCTGGAGAACGCACGGGAAGAGGCGATCAGGAGCCCGTGGGGAGAGCCGTCGGCGCCGGTCCGCCATGGCACCATCGCAGGCCTGCCGGTCGTGTTCCTGCCGCGGCATGACAAGGGCCACCGGCTGTCGCCCTCCGACATCAACTACCGCGCCAACATCGATGTGCTGAAGCGCGCCGGCGTCACCGACCTGATCTCGCTGTCGGCCTGCGGCTCCTTCAAGGAGGAACTGCCGCCCGGCACGTTCGTGCTGGTGGACCAGTTCGTCGACCGTACCCACAAGCGCGAGAGCTCGTTCTTCGGCAAGGGCTGCGTCGCGCATGTATCGATGGCGCATCCGGTCTCGCCGCGGCTGCGCGTTCATCTCGCGGCCGCCGCCGAGGCCGAAGGCATCGCGTTCGCGCGCGGCGGCATTTATGTCTGCATGGAAGGGCCGCAATTCTCGACACTGGCCGAGAGCATGACCTACAAGAATCTCGGCTATTCCGTGATCGGCATGACCAACATGCCCGAAGCCAAGCTCGCCCGCGAAGCCGAAATCTGCTATGCTACGGTCGCGATCGTGACGGATTTCGATTGCTGGCATCCAGACCATGACGCGGTGACGGTGCAGGACATCATCCGCGTGCTGATCTCGAATGCCGACAGAGCCAAGGCGCTGGTGGCGCGGCTCGCCAAGGATTTTCCAAGAGAGCACGAGCCGTGCCCGATCGGCTCCGACCGCGCGCTTGACACCGCGCTGATCACGGCGCCGGAAGCGCGCGATCCGGAACTGTTGAAGAAGCTCGATGCGGTCGCAGGCCGTGTGCTGGGCCTCAAGACGGCGACAGAGATCGGCGTGCCATGAAAGTCGACGGCAAGCATTTTCGCAGCATCTGGCGCGAGGCCGACGGCTGGTCGGTCGGCGCGATCGACCAACGGCGGCTGCCGCATGAGTTCGTGATTGCGCGGCTGACCAATGTCGGCGACGCGGCGGAAGCGATCCGTTCCATGCTGGTGCGCGGCGCGCCGCTGATCGGCGCCACTGCGGCCTACGGCATGGCGCTGGCGATGCGGGACGACAGCTCCGACGCGGCGATCGATCGGGCCTATCAAATGCTGGTCGCGACGCGGCCGACCGCGATCAACCTGAAATGGGCGCTGGAGGAGGTGCGGAGCGTGCTGCGGCCGCTGCCGCCGTCGGCGCGAAAGGATGCCGCCTATGCCCGCGCCGATGATATCGCCGAAGAAGACGTTGCCATCAACCAGGGCATTGCCAGGAATGGACTGGCGCTGATCGAGGCGATCGCGGCCAGGAAGCCGGGCGAGGTGGTCAACGTGCTGACGCATTGCAATGCCGGCTGGCTCGCCACCGTGGATTGGGGTACGGCGACCGCGCCGGTCTATCTCGCGCATGACCGCGGCATCAAGGTTCATGTCTGGGTCGACGAGACGCGCCCGCGCAATCAGGGCGCCTCGCTCACCGCCTGGGAGCTCGGCCATCACGGCGTGCCGCACACGGTGATCCCGGACAATACCGGCGGCCATCTGATGCAGCACGGCATGGTCGACCTCGCCATCGTCGGCACCGACCGCGTCGCCGCCAATGGCGATGTCTGCAACAAGATCGGCACCTACCTGAAGGCGCTCGCCGCGCACGACAACGGCGTGCCCTTCTATGTGGCGCTGCCGTCGCCGACGATCGATTTCAGCGTGGCCGACGGCATCGACCAGATTCCGATCGAGCAGCGCGGCGGAGAAGAAGTCACCGACATAACCGGCCGCACGCGCGACGGCCGGATCGAGACGGTGCGCATCGTGCCGGAAGGATCGCCCGTTGCGAACTACGCCTTCGACGTGACTCCCGCGCGGCTGGTGACGGGATTGATCACCGAGCGCGGCGTGCTGGAGGCGGATCGCGCGTCGTTGTCGGCAGCCTTTCCGGAACGGATGACAGCGGCGGCGGAGTAGGGCGGAGCCGTCATTGCGAGCGAAGCGAAGCAATCCATGCCTCGGCTCGGGGAAAGATGGATTGCTTCGTCGCTTTCGCTCCTCGCAATGACGACTTAACTAGCGTAGCGCCATTCCCGTCGCAGCTTCGAGCTCGGCCAGCGCCTGCGGTGCGCTCACCACCTTGATGGTGGTCATGCCCATCTCGCGCGCGGGCTTCAGGTTGACGCCGAGATCGTCGAGGTAGACGCATTTGGCCGGATCGACCTTCAGCGCGTCGGTCATCATCGCGTAGATCCGGGGATCGGGCTTGCGCAGGCCCATCTTGGCGGATTCGATCACGTGATCGAACAGCACCATCACTTCGGCCACGTAAAGCGAACGCCCACTGGTGCTTCCCATCGCATTGGCCGGCAGATTGTTGGTGATGCAGCCCGTCTTGCACTTCGCCTTGATGCGCTTGAGCGCCTCGACCATCTCGGGCCGCAGGTCGCCCTGGAGCAGCGGCAGCACGTCCCTGCCTCGGACTTCCGCGCCGAGCGCCTTCGATTCTTCCGCGAACAATCTGTCGAAGGTTTCGATATCGACCTCGGCGCGCTCGAATTTCGCCCAGGCGTTCTCCAGATGGTTGGCGGCGTTGGTGCGGCGGATGACGTCGACGGGCAGCCCGCGCTCGCGCTCGAACCGCGCAAAGGCCTCGAACGGCGAGGTGGTAAGCACTCCGCCAAAATCCCAGATCACCGCCTCGATCATCGTTCCCTCGAGCATCAACGTTTTCCGGAAACCGGCTAACACGCGCCGGATATCGGCGCCAGCCCATGTCCACGCGCCATTCCGCATGTCGTGCTTGGCGATGGCGCCAGCACGGGCTATGGCTTGGGCGATGAAATTCCTCCCCACAGCATTTGCAGCCCTGCTTCTTGCGTTCCCGGCATGCGCCATGGTCGGCGGCGCCGCACCCGCGCCCGAATCCATCGGCCGGTCGGTGGTCACCATCGTCGGCTCGCGCGGCAATTTCTGCACCGGCAGCCTGATCGCGCCAGCCCTGGTGCTGACCGTCGCCCACTGCGTGCCGCCCGGCTCGGACTACAAGATCGTGCAATACGACGCCGACCGGAAACCGGAATTGCGGGACGTGAAGGCCGTCTCGATCCATCCCGGCTTCAAGATGCAGGAGATGCTGGGCCATCGCGCCACCGCCGACGTCGCGCTGCTGCGGCTCGCCGTTCCGGCCAAGGGAAAGACGCCGGCGCGGCTTTCGGTGCCGCAGCTTCCGCTTGCATCCGGCAACCCTTTCACCGTGGCCGGCGTCGGCGTGACCATTCGCGGCGATGGCAAGAGTGCGGGCGTCATCCGTTCCGCGGGCCTCGCGGCGACCGGCAAACCCGGCACGCTGCAGATACGCCTGCTCGATCCGGCGGGGCAGGGCACGAAGCCCGGACTTGGCGCCTGCACCGGTGATTCCGGCGCGCCGGTGTTCGAGGATCAGCAGGCGGGGCCTGCGATCATCGGCGTCGTTTCCTGGTCGACCGGGCCGAATGGCAGCGATGGTTGCGGCGGTCTCACCGGCGTCACGCCACTAACGCTTTACCGCGACTGGATTTTGCAGACCGCGCGGCAGTGGGGTTTCGCATTGTGAAAAAATCAAAACCGTCAAAAATCAAACGCTGTTTGATTTTTTGCCTTGCGCCGGCATGCCTTGACCGCAGCGGGCAATTGAGTTCAGCCTGTGGCAAATCACACGAAAACCAAAGACAGGCCGATGAACGTAGAAGCCGCCCGCAAGACCTTTGCTTCCGCCTCGCAAGCGACCGAGCATTTCGACGTGCTGATCGTCGGCGCCGGCATCTCCGGTATCGGCAGCGCCTATCAATTGACCAGGCAGATGCCTGACACGAGCTTCGTCATCCTGGAAACGCAGGAGACGTTCGGCGGCACCTGGTGGACGCACAAATATCCCGGCATCCGCTCCGATTCCGATCTCCATACTTTCGGCTACAGCTTCAAGCCGTGGGTCGGGCCGCCGATCGCGACAGCCGACGAAATCCGCTCCTACATGAACGAGGTGATCGAGGAGAACGATCTCGGTAAACACATCCGCTACAAGCATCGCATCCTGCGTGCAAGCTGGTCGAGCGAGACCAATCTCTGGACTATCGAGGCCGAGAAGACCGACAGCGGTGAGGGCGTGACCATATCAGCGAATTTCCTCTGGATGTGCCAGGGCTATTACCGGCATTCCGAGGGCTACACGCCCGAATGGGAAGGCATGAAGCACTTCAAGGGTCGTATCGTGCATCCGCAAACCTGGCCGGAGGATCTCGCGACCAAGGGCAAGCAGGTCGTCGTGATCGGTTCGGGCGCGACGGCTGCGACCCTGATCCCCAACATCGCCGACCAGTGTGCGCATGTCACCATGCTGCAGCGCTCGCCGACCTTCTTCCGGCTCGGCCGCAACGCCATCGAGCTCGCCGAGGAATTGCGCCGGCTGCAGGTCAAGGAAGAATGGATCCACGAGATCGTCCGGCGCAAGATCCTGTTCGAGCAAGATACGTTCACGCGCCGCTGCCTCGCCGAGCCCGAGTTGGTGAAGAAGGAACTGATCGGCCAGATCAGCACCGTGCTCGGCCCCGACTTCGATGTCGGCACGCATTTCACGCCGAGCTACCGGCCATGGCGGCAGCGCATCGCCTTCGTGCCCGACGCCGATTTCTTCCATAGCGTCAAGGACGGCAAGGCCTCCGTCGTCACCGACGAGATCGAGCGCTTTGTCGCGGACGGCATCCTGCTGAAATCGGGCAAGACGCTTGCCGCCGACATCATCGTCACCGCGACCGGCTTCAACCTGAACATCCTCGGCGACATCGACATTGCGATCGACGGCAAGCCGCTCGATTTCGCGAAGACCGTCACCTATCGCGGCATGATGTTCACGGACGTCCCGAACATGGCCTGGGTGTTCGGTTACTTCCGCGCGAGCTGGACGCTGCGCACCGATCTGGTGGCGGAGTTCGTCTGCCGGATGCTCGCCCATATGAAAAAGAAGGGCGTGCGCAAGGTCGTGCCGGCGCTGCGCCCCGAAGACCACAACATGCCGCTGTTGTCCTGGATCGATCCGGAGAATTTCAATCCGAATTACCTGATGCGCGACATGCATCGCCTGCCCCGGCGCGGCGACAAGCCGGAATGGCAGCACAGCCAGGATTACTGGGCCGAAAAGGACCAGATTCCGGCGATCGATCTCGACGACAAGGCGTTTGTGTATAGCTGAGTAAGTCGCGCGACGCGCCGCACACAAACAACAACGGCCTGTGGTAATGGGTCCTCCACCGGCGCTCGCGTCCGCCGTCGCTCTTCGAGCTACGGTGGACAAGTGTCCGGGACGACCGCGTCGAGCTACGTATTCTTTCGCGCCGCATCGGTCGCGGCGGCGGCCGCAGTGTCTAGGCCGTTCTCAGCGCCTGCTCGACGGCCGGGCCGTTCGAGTAGCCAGCCTCGCGCGCCGACGCATCCCTGGCGAGCGGCACCGTAAGCCGGCAGATCAGCCCTTCGCTGCGCCAATCGAACTCGGCCTTGCCGCCGAGCTGGCTCTCGATGCTCGCGATCACGCTGCGCGTGCCGAAACCACGCGAGATCGGCTTCTCCACCGGAGGGCCGCCATGCTCTTCCCAGAAGAGCTGCAGCGCGTCAGGCTGCGCTTCCCATCTGATATTGAGGCGGCCCGAGAGGGCGGACAGCGCGCCATATTTGGCGGAGTTGGTGACGAGCTCGTGCAGCGCGAGCGCCAGCGTCTGCGCGGTCGCCGGCTGAAGCCGCAGCTCCGCGCCGTGAAGCGCGATCTGCTCGCCGCTCGAATAGGGCGCGGTTTCCTCTTCCACCAGGCGGCCGACCTCCGCGCCCTCCCAGTTCGACAGCGACAGGATGGTGTGCACGCGCGCAAGCGCGCTGATGCGGCCCTCTACCGCCTGGACGTAATCCTTGACCTCGTTCGCCCGCGTCAGGCGCACGATGGATTGCGCCAGCGCCAGCGCATTTTTCGCGCGGTGGTCGACTTCGCGTGCGAGCAGGTTCTGACGCTCTTCGGCACGCTTGCGTTCGGTGATGTCGATGGTGACGCCGGAGAGGCGCACCACGCGACCGCCCTTGTCGAGTGTGGCGGCGGCGGTTCCGACGCACCAGCGCACATCGCCGTCCGGCCGGTTGACGCGGAATTCGGCTTCAAAGGAGCGCCCGCCCTTTTCGAAATGGGCGATCACCTTGCGCAGGTCGTTGACCTCGTCGGGATGCAGCAGGGTCTCGATATTCTCCGTCGTCACCTTGAAGGTCTTCGGATCGACACCGAAGATCCGGTACTGCCCGGCATCACACATCCAGTCTCCGTTGATCCAGTCCCAATCCCATGAACCCATCTTGCCGGCGGCGATCGCCATGCTTCGCCGCCGCTCGCTTTCGACGAGCCGGGCCGTGGATGTCTCGAGTTCCGCCGTGCGCGCGCGCACGCGGTCCTCGAGCTCCATGTTGAGACGCTCGAGCTGGCGGGTTTTGCGATAGAGTTCGGCGAACACCTTGATCTTGGCGCGCAACACTTCCGGCACCACCGGCACCGGAACGTAATCGACCGCGCCCATCTCGTAGCCGCGCAGCCGGTCGATATCGCTGACCTGGATCGCCGAGATGAAGATCATCGCGGTCTTCTGGAAGCGCGGATGCTCGCGGATCATGGCGGCGAGCTCGAAGCCGTCGAGTTCCGGCATGCAGACGTCGACGAGGATGATCGCAACCTCGTTCTTGAGCAGATATTCGAGCGCCTCGCGCCCGGAGGTGGCAACGGCAAGGTTTTCGCCGAGCTCCTTCAGGATGACCTCGTAGGCGAGCAGCTTGGCCGGCTGATCGTCCACCAGGAGGATGTTTACTTTCTCATGCTCCATCATCGGGTCTCGGGCATCAGCGATGCAGCCACATGCGAATGGCGAGCAGCAATTGCTCGGTATTGACGGGCTTGGCGAGATAGTCGGAGGCGCCTGCCTCCAGGCATTTCTCGCGGTCGCCCTTCATCGCCTTTGCCGTCAGCGCAATGATCGGCAGCCGGCCGAACGACGGATTCTGGCGTATGACGCCGATGGTCTGGTAGCCGTCCATTTGCGGCATCATGATATCCATCAACACAATGGCGATCGACGGGTTGGATTCCACCAGCGCCACGGCTTCGCTGCCGGTGGTCGCGGTCAGAACCTTCATGCCGCGCCGCTCCAGCACGCTGGAGAGCGCGAAGATGTTGCGGGCGTCGTCGTCCACCAGCAACGCGGTCTTGCCAACCAGATCCTCGTCGGAGCTGTTGAGCTTCTCGAGCATACGCTGCTTTTCGATCGGCAATTCCGTGATGACACGGTGCAGAAACAATGATGTTTCGTCCAGCAGACGTTCCGGCGATTCCACACCTTTCACCACGATGCTGCGCGCCATGGTGTGGAGTTCCGCATCCTCTTCGGCTGAAAGTTCCCGTCCCGTGAACACCACGACGGGAACCGTCGAGAGTTCCGCGTCATTGCGGATATGTTCCAGCACCTCGAAGCCGCTCATGTCGGGCAGGCGCAAATCCAACACCACGCAATCGCAGGGGTTTTCGCGAAGTTCCGTCAGTGCGCGGGCGCCGGTATCGGCCGCCACGATCTCGATGTCGTCGTGATACAGCAGCTCGCGGATCGACATCTGCTCGGCCTTGTTGTCCTCGACGATCAGCAGCCGCTTGCGGCGTGGCCTGGCGTATTCCTTGATCTGCGAGAGCGCGGCGGCCACGCCCTCGGTCGTAGTCGGCTTGTTGACGAAGGAAAATGCACCGCGCGCCAGCGCATGCTGGCGGTCCTCGTCCAGCGTGATGATCTGCACCGGGATATGCCGGGTCAGCGGATTGTGCTTGAGCTGGCTCAGCACGGTCCAGCCCAGCATGTCCGGCAGGAACACATCGAGAGAAACCGCCGCCGGCTGATACTGCTTGGCGAGATCGAGCGCCTCGGCGCCGCGGGCGGCGACCAGCACCTTGAATCCCTTGTCGCGCGCGAGATCAATCAAGACCCGCGCGTAATGAGGGTCGTCCTCGACGATCAGGAGGATCGTGTCGCCCGGTTCCAGGTCGAGCCGGTCGTCGGGCAGTTGCTCGATCGCGCGGGGTTCCTGCACCGTCGTCTGCAAAGCAGGCGCAGCTGCATATTGCGGCGTGCTGCTGGCGCGCGGCGCGATCGTCGGCCCCGAATATTTCAGCGGCAGATAGAGCGTGAAGGTCGAGCCCTTGCCGGGTGCACTCTTCAGGTGGATTTCGCCGCCCAGCAGATTCGCAAGCTCGCGGCTGATGGCAAGGCCGAGCCCGGTACCGCCATATTTGCGGCTGGTGCCGGCGTCGGCCTGCTGGAACGCCTCGAAGATCAGCCTCTGCTTCTCCGGCGCGATGCCGATGCCGGTGTCCTCGACGGAGAACGCGAGCACCTGCGACGCCTTGC
>Ga0134128_10008740_pt1 | contig 12182 bp, 14 predicted proteins | sample KB31754_FD_96462 | JGI IMG/M metagenome (GOLD analysis project Ga0134128, IMG submission 96462) | Terrestrial soil microbial communities with excess Nitrogen fertilizer from Kellogg Biological Station, Michigan, USA - KB3-175-4 | ecosystem: Environmental > Terrestrial > Soil > Unclassified ...
GCAACGGTCATCTCCATGGTGAGGATCTCGCGCAGGGGCCCGCCGATGGCGTTGCCGTCGAGACGCTTCTCATCGACGCTCATGTCCCACCTCCAGTGGCACCGAATCTCTCGGTCTTGATCCACCCGGGCTCGTAGCCCCCGGCCACGAGCAGGGTGGCGGCCGCCTCCACAAACGACGTCGGGCCGCAGATGAAGACGGACGGCGACTCGGTCGCCGGCCAGGCTACTTCTCGCACCATCTCGGCGTCGAGCCGGCGGGTGAAGCCCTTCCAGCCGGCGGGCTTTTCGCGGGTAAGCGTGTGATGGACGGTGAGGCCCTCCCCAGCCAGGCGCTCGAGCTCCTGGCGATAGATGACGTCCGCCTGCGTCCGCGATGAACACAGGAGGCGCACCGGTGTCGTGCTTTGGGCGGCGGCGCGGTGACGGAGCATCGCCATCAGCGGGACCACGCCCGATCCTCCCGCCACGAGCAACACCGGCCTCCCCGCCGCGCCCGCGCGCCACACGAAATAACCGCCGATTGGGCCGCGGAGCTCGAGCTTGTCGCCGACCCTGAGCTCGCCGACGAGGTACGGCGAGACCTCACCGTCGTCGAGCCGCTCGACGGTCAGCGCAACCCTCGCCTCCTCCGGCGCTGAGGCGATCGAGTAGCTGCGCTCGACCTGGTAGCCGTCATCGGCCGTCAGCCGGACGTCGACGTGCTGGCCGGCGAGGTGACCCGGCCAGTCAGGGACGTCGAAGTACAGGCTGGCCACCCGCGGCGTCTCCTGGACGAGCTCGACGAGCTCGCCCAGCTTCCAACCTAATCTCCCCAGTACCGCTGCTCTTGCCAAGGATCCCCACGAAGGTGGTAGCCGTTGGACTCCCAGAACCCGGGGTGCTCTCCTGCCTGGAGCCGGATCCCGCGCACCCATTTGGCGCTCTTCCAGAAGTAGAGGTGCGGGACAAGAAGACGGACCGGGCCGCCATGCTCGGGATGCAGGGGCTGGCCGTCGTACTCGAAGACGACCCAGGCCTTGTTGCCGGTGATGTCGTCCAGCGCGAGGTTGGTCGTGTAGCCGCCATCGCAGAACACCGTGGTGTAGTCGGCCGCGGTGTCCACTCCATTCATGAGCGTGTCGACGGACACGCCCGTCCAGGTGGTGTCGAGCTTCGACCACTTGGTGACGCAGTGGATGTCCTTGGTGAACGTCTCGGACGGAAGGGCGGAGAACTCCTTCCATGTCCAGCGTCGCGGCTCGTCGATCTCGCCCTCGATGGTGAAGGTCCACTGGTCGAGGTTGACGCGCGGCGTCGGACCGGCAGAAAGGACCGGGAAGTCGGTCACCAGGTATTGCCCCGGCGGGACGCGGGAGTTAGACGCGGCGTCGCGCCGCCTGCCTTTGAAACCCCTGGAGACAAACCCCATCAGCGGCAGAGTATCGCGCATGACGCGGCGGCCGAATGGCCGCCGCGCCGAGAGTCGCGATCAGTTGGTGACGACGCCAAAGGGGGTCGCTCCGACAGGGAGCGCAAATGGCGATCCGGTCAGCTCGTGCAGCGAGCCGCCGTCGACGACGAACGCGCTGACAGCGTTGAGCGCTGCGTCGACCACGTAGAGGAGATCCCCTGACGGATCCAGTCGCGCGTCGAACGGACGGATGCCGGCCCCGCTCTTGAAGGCCGTGGTGCTGAGGTAGCTGAGCGAGCCGCTCGCGGTGATGCTGTAGCTGGAGATGGAGGTGCTGCCGGTGTTGACCGTGAAGAGGTACCTGCCGTCGTGCGATATCTCGACCCAGCACGGAGCGGTCTGTCCGTCGGGGTACGGCGAACCTCCGATCGAGGACAGTACCCCGTTGCCCGCCACAGCAAACGCGGACACCGACCCATTGCCGGCGCCGCCGTGGGCGTTCGACACGTAAAGGTGCGCCGGGTCGGACGGTGAGAACTCACTGCCGAACGGGCCGGCCGCCTCGGCCGGAAACGGAGAACCGGCCGCCGCGGTCAGTCGCCCGTCGCGGCCGACCAGAAAGCTGTCGATGAGGAACGTGCTCGGGTCAGTCGTGCCGACCTCGATGCCGATGAGGCTGGTGCCGGTCGAGTTGAACAGGATGTCACCCGGGTTGGCAGTGTTCGGAAGCGGGATGGTGGAACCTGCGATCGGCGCCAGGTGACCGCCCGCGTTCAGGGTGAAACCTGTGTAGTTGCTGCCGATCCCGGTCGTCTTGTCACCTTCGTTGGCGACGTAGACCAGATCGCCGTGAACCGCGATGCTCACCGGCTCGACGCCGCCCGAGCCGGTCGGGCTGCCCTGGACCTGGGCCAGAGAGCCGTCAGGCCGGATGCGCAGCACCGAGATCTCACTGCTGCCCGCGTCGGCGGCAAGCAGGTAGCGGCCGTCGGCGCTGAGCTGCAGCGACCCCTGCGAGCCGACGATGGTGCCGGTCCCGGCCCCGCCGGCCGCGAAGGGTGAACCGGCGGTCGGGCTCAATGAGCCGTCGGGGTGGCGGTCAAAGGCTGCAATCGAGTTCGTGCCTGCCGTGTTGTCGTTGACGTAGACATGTCCGCGGACGTCGGACGCAGCCGAGGCGCCAAGGGCGAGGCCGGAGGCGAGAACCGCAAGTCCGAGGCCGGCCGCAAGACGAAGAACCAATCGCAAGTGAAGACCTCCCGGGCGAACGTGCCCACTTGTCATGGCCGCCAGCGCGGCCGCTCGTTGGTTCTGTGCCGCGAGGCGCTGTTGCGTTACGGCGCTAGGCGCCGCGTCCGGCCTTCCAGGTCCGGAAAGCCCCCAACAGCTCGTCCTGCAGCCGCTCCGGAATCGGCTCGTCGGGAAGCCGGCCGGCCAGCCGCATCGCCGTCCGCATCTGCTCCAGGTAGGCGCGGCAGCCGTCGCAGCCGGCGATGTGCTCCTCGAACCGGGCGTGATCCTCTGGCGATAGCGCTCCTTCCAGGTAGTCGGTCATCAGCTCGACCATCTGTCGGCACTTCACGTCAGGTAGTCCTCGAGTGACTTGCGGACCGCGGCGCGGGCGCGATGCAGACGCACGCGCTGGTTCTCCGGCGAGATGCCGAGCACGCTGGTGACCTCGCTGGCGTCGAGCTGCCCCACGTCCCGCAGCACGATCACCTCCCGATGCTTCGGCGGCAGCGCGTCGATGGCCTCTTTGATCCTGCCCAGCGTCTCTTTCTCGATCAGGCTCGACTCGGGCACGTTCTCCCATACGCGAGGCAGCTCGCGCCAGGCGCCGTCGCGGCCGAAGCGGGAAGGATCAACCGTGGGCTTCCGGCGGCCGGCGAAGTCGCTGAACACTGAGCCGAGGCTCACGAGTCGCGACTCCTTCCGGCGCTTCGCCCGAGCGATGTTGATGACGATGCCCGAGATCCAGGTTTTCAACGACGAGCGACCGGCGAAGCTGTCCAGGCTCCTGATCGCAGTCAACCAGGCGTCCTGCACGACATCCTCGGCGATCTGAGGATTCTGGACGTACGTCATCGCAAGCCGCATCAGCGCACCGTGGTAGCGGCGCAACAACTCCACAAACGCGGCTTCGTCGCCACGGCGGAGTGCTTCGAGCTCCGGTTCCGAGCGCCTAGCCTGCAATCGGTGCGCAACTGGACATTGCCCTTCAGTGTCGCGCAGCCGGGATCCGTTACAAGACCCGCGTCAGTCCGGACTATCCGCTGATTCCGCTGCCGAAATTCCGGGATAGTCCGGACTATCCGGTGCTTCCGGTCCCAGAAATTCCGCGACCGGCGGGGCTGTACACGCCGTCAGAACGCGACCCTGGTCAGGCGCCAGACTCGACCCGGCGGGTAGAGAGGGTCGGCGGTCACCAGGGGGACGTCGAGGTCGTAGTCGCCCAGGACAACGTGCTCGCTGCCCTCGACGGTGCTCACCGGCACGGGTTCCTCGACCGTCAGCGACTTCGCGTCCAACCGCTGCCGGAAGACCATGCCGGGCCACTCGACGAGGTCGACGTCGGCAGACGAGACGAGGTCGGAGACGTTCCCCCACGGAGTGGTGTAGCGCGCGATCGACTCGTTGCGTGAGATGACTCGGCGCACATGCAGGTTGGCGGTCATCGCCGCGATCAGGCGTTTGGCTGCCGCGAACGCCGCGTCGAGCGTCGGCTGGCCCATCACGCAGCCGTGAAGCGTGATCTCCCTGCCGTCGATCGTGGCGGTCGCGGCGAACAGAAAATTGGCGCCGGCATCCAGGCCTGAACCTGTCTTGACGCCGATGATTCCGCTTTCGCCGAGCACGCCGTCGACGTTGTAGACCGTGCCGGCCACGGGAAGGTCTGCCTGCGGCATCGCCACGATCTCGGCAAAGGCCTGGTTCTTCATCGCCTCCATTCCCAGGACCAGCAGATCGCTCGGTGTGCTGACGCTCAATGCCGAGGCGCCGCTGACGTCGGCGAACTTGGTGTGAGTCATGCCCAGCGATGTCGCGCGCGCGTTCATCTTGGCCACAAAGGAGGCGATGGAGCCGGCGTCCCATCGAGCCGCGGTCTCGGCGAGGTTGTTGGCGGAAGGGATGAGCATTCCCTGAAGAAGCTGCCGCTCCGTGAGCTGCTCCCCCGCCTCGACCCTGGCGGTCGACTGCTTCTGCGCGAGGTCCGACTCGTACGACTGGACGTCCGCGTCCGTCAGCGTGACCGTCGGACCGGACTGCCCCTGCGACAGCGGTTTGTCGGTCAGCAGCACCATGGCGGTCATCACCTTGGTGACGCTCGCCGCTGGGATCGCCCTCTCGTTGCCCGAGGTGGCGATGAAGCCAAGCCCGGCGACGCCGACCGCGGCCGAGCCACGCGCAGGCCATGGCAGCGATGGCGCATCCCCAGGCACGACGCCTGTGGCCTTGAGGAGGTGCACCGGCGCGACCGATGGGATCGGGCGCAGATAGTTCACGGCCGCCGCTGCCACGACGACCAGCAGCAGCGCGACCCCCACCCGCACGCGCATGGCCCAAAACGTTAGTCGACCGGCTTGCCTCTCAACCTCAAGAGCTCCGCGACCGGAACCAGCAGCGCCCCCTGCACGAGCAGTGACAGCACCACCATCCCGTACGCCAGCAGCGACACATTGCTTTCGACGCTCGCATAACCTGCCACAGACAAGGCCAGCGCGACGGAGAGCGCCCCGCGGATGCCGCCCCAGAACGTCATGTGGCGCCACCTCCACGGTATCGCGGTGGCTCGCGGGTCGGCGGCGGCGAGCAGGGCGTAAACCGGGATGATCCGCGCCGCGAGCATGATCGCGTACGCGCCGAGGACGAGCCAACCGATCGCGAGCACATGCTGCGTCGGCAGCGCGATGCCGACGATCAAGAACAGGGCCGCGTTGAGCACGAAGGCCAGTAGGTTCCAGAAGCCGTGCAGCTGGGTGCCTTGCAGGCGTCCCGTGCGGCTGCCGAAGCGCGCGACGACGATTCCCGCGCTCACCACCGACACGACACCAGAGGCGTGCACGAGGTCGGCGGCCAGGTAGGAGCCATAGGCGAGCACGAGGGTGATCAGGATCTCGAGCTCAGCCTCCCTCACCAGACGCAGGAACAGGACCGCCGCCGCACCCGCCCCGAGGCCGATCGCGATCCCGGCCCCGGTGACGAAGAGAAAGCGCTCCACCGCGTCGACCGGCGAGGGGTGGCCGGTGAGGATCGTGCCGAGCACGGCGGCGAAGACGGCGACGCCGGTCCCGTCGTTGAAAAGGCTCTCGCCGTCGAGGATCGCCTCGAGCCCTCGGGGGGCGCCCAGCTGCCGCAGCAGGCCCACCACGGCGATGGGATCGGTGGCGGCGACGATCGCCCCGAGCAGAAATCCACTCGCCCATCCCAGGCCGAGCAGGTAGTGCGCGAAGCCTGCGATCAAGAGCACCGTCAGCAAGACGCCCACGGTGGCCAGCAGGCTGACCGGCAGCAGGCGCCGCTTCAGCTCATCGAGATGGAGCGATAGAGAGGCTTCGAACACAAGGCCCGGAACGAAGGCGAGAAGGATCAGGTCAGGCCCGATCGGAGGCAGGCCCAGGCCCGGAATCAGCCCGATCAGGACGCCACCTGCCGCGAGCAGGACCGGGTAGGGCACGATCGGTGCCGTCCGCGAGACCAGACGAAGCGCGGTGGCGGCACCGCCGAGGAGGATCAGAAAGAGGAGAAAGCTCTGGGCTGGGCTCATCGAGGGCGGCCGAAGACCTCCGCCGACCAGTCTTCCCGGCACACCACAGGCTCACGGTCCGCGCCGACCGTGGCCCGGGAATTGTAGGTTTCGAGAACCGCTTATTCTCGACTCGAACGTGAAAGCGCTGGTCAAGGCCAAGACGGAGCCGGGCCTGTGGCTGCAGGAGGTGCCCGAGCCCAGGCCTGGACCGGGCGAGGTGCTGATCCGCGTCCTGCGCACTGGGATCTGCGGTACCGATCTCCACATCGACGCGTGGAACGAGTGGGCCCAGCACACGATCAAGCAGGGGCTTGTGGTGGGTCATGAGTTCGTCGGCGAAGTCGCGGAGCTGGGTGAAGGCGTGGAGTCCGTCTACGTTGGCGAGCTGGTCGGCGCGGAAGGCCACATCGTCTGCGGGAAGTGCCGCAACTGCATGGCCGGCCGGCGCGCCCTGTGCGCGAACAGCGTCGGCATCGGGGTACAGCGCGACGGTGCCTTCGCCGAGTACATCGTCATGCCCGCGGGCAATCTGTGGCCGCACCTCTCGAAGATCGACCTCGATGTCGCGTCGATCTTCGACCCGCTGGGCAACGCGGTGCACGTGGCGACCCAGTACAGGCTCGTGGCCGAGGACGTCCTGATCACCGGCGCCGGGCCGATCGGGCTCATGGCGGCCATCGTCGCCCGCCACAACGGGGCGCGCTTTGTCGTCGTCACCGACGTCAGCGACTACCGGCTCGAGCTGGCCAGGAAGATCGGTGTGACCGGCGCGGTCGACGTGCGCACGGCGAAGCTCGGGGACGTCCAGCGCGAGCTGGGAATGAAGGAAGGATTCGACGTCGGCTTCGAGATGTCAGGCGTGCCGAGCGCGATGCGCGACATGATCGACAACATGGCCCACGGCGGACGGATCGCGGTGCTGGGCCTGCCCGACCACGAGTTCGCCATCGACCTGTCACAGATCGTCTTCAAGATGCTGACGCTGAGGGGCGTCTACGGCCGGCAGATCTTCGAGACCTGGTATCAGATGTCCGTCTTCGTGCAGAGCGGACTCGACATCTCACCCGTGATCACGCATCGCTTCCCGTATCAGGACTTCAAGGAAGCGTTCGCCGTCGGTCACTCGGGGCAGTGCGGAAAGATCGTCCTGGACTGGAGCACCTGATGTTCGAACGAATGCGATCGCACCTCAACCAGCAGTTGCAGGAGATCCAGGACGCAGGCCTGTGGAAACCAGAGCGCGTGCTCGAGTCGCCGCAGGGGGCGACCGTGGCTGTCATGAAACGCGACGTCCTGAATCTGTGCGCGAACAACTACCTCGGCCTGGCCGACCATCCCGAGGTGGTGAAGGCCGCCAAGGAGGCCCTCGACCGCTGGGGCTACGGGATGGCGTCGGTGCGTTTCATCTGCGGCACCCAGGAGGTGCACAAAGAGCTCGAGGACGCGCTGACCGAGTTCCTCGGCACCGAGGACACGATCCTCTACTCCTCATGCTTCGACGCCAACGGCGGCATCTTCGAGGCCCTGCTCGACGAGCGGGACGCCGTGATCTCGGACGCGCTCAACCACGCGAGCATCATCGATGGCATCCGCCTCTGCAAGGCCAAGCGATATCGCTACGCGAACCGGGACATGGCGGACCTCGAGAAGCAGCTACAGGAAAGCGCAGGCGCGCGCTTCCGGCTGGTCGCGACCGACGGCGTCTTCTCCATGGACGGTTACCTGGCGCCGCTCCCGGAGATCGTCGAGCTGGCGGAGCGCCATGACGCCATGGTCATGGTCGACGACTCGCACGCTGTCGGCTTCACCGGTGCGAACGGCCGGGGCACGCACGAGCACCACGGCGTGATGGGGCGGATCGACGCCATCACCGGCACCCTGGGGAAGGCCCTCGGAGGTGCGAGCGGCGGCTACGTCTCGGGGCGCAAGGAGCTGGTCTCCATGCTTCGCCAGCGCTCACGGCCGTACCTCTTCTCCAACTCGGTGGCCCCGCCGATCGTGGCGGCGAGCCTGAAGGTGCTGGAGCTGATTCGGGACGCCCGCGACCTCCGCGAGCGGCTGGCGGCCAACACCAGGTTCTTCCGCGACCGCATGGTCGAGGAGGAGTTCGAGATCCTGCCCGGCGAGCACCCGATCGTGCCGGTGATGATCGGTGACGCCGCGCTGGCCGGAAGGATCGCCGCCACCATGCTCGAGAAGGGCGTGTACGTCGTCGGCTTCTCCTATCCCGTGGTTCCGCAGGGCAAGGCGCGGATCCGAACCCAGGTCTCCGCCGCTCACTCGCGCAAGGACCTGGAGCGCGCCGTGAAGGCGTTTACAGAAACACGAAAGGAGCTCGCTCAGTAGCCCGGCGCCGGAAGGCGTTTTTTCGGATGCATGAGCGAGCACGAGCGGATGCTGGTCCAGGTCGGCGAAGTCCTTTCCCAGGTGGCGCGGCCGCACCGCTGCGACGACGTTCTCCCGGTGGACGTTCGCGCGGCCCTGTGGCAGCTCGGCTTTCCGTGCAGCGAGCTGACCCCGCGAGAGGAGATCATCTCGAGGCTCTGGGCCAAGAAGCGAACCCTGTTGAGCACCATGCAGCCGGGATGGGGCGGCCCAGGGGTAACACCGCCGGCCGCGGCGTAGAAGCTCCGGCCGAGGGGGACCCGCCGGTCGCGGTCGAAGCCGCGCACGAAGCGGGCCTGGTCTACAGCACCGACGACGAGCCTGGCATCCGCCGGCGTCGAAAAGGGAAGAGGTTCGAGTACATCGGCCCCGACGGCAAGCCGATTCGCGATCGCGATGTGCTCGATCGCATACGCTCGCTGGCCATCCCCCCGGCGTGGGACAGCGTGTGGATCTCGACCCGGCCGCGCGGCCACCTGCAGGCCACCGGCCGCGACGCCCGCGGCCGCAAGCAGCACAGGTACCACCAGAGGTGGCGCGAGGAGCGCGACGCCAACAAGTTCGAGCGCATGGCCGGCTTCGGCGCAGCGCTGCCGCGCATCCGACGCCGTGTGGCGAAAGACCTCAGCCGGCCTGGTCTGCCCAGGGAGAAGGTCGTGGCGACGATCGTCCGCCTTCTCGAGACGACCTACATCCGGATCGGCAACGAGGAGTACGCGCGACAGAACAACTCCTTCGGCCTGACCACGCTGCGCAGCCGCCACGTCGACGTCAAAGGCTCGACCGTGCGGTTCCTGTTCAAGGGCAAGAGCGGTATCGAGGTCGCGCTCGGCGTCACCGACCGCCGGGTCGCTAGCGTCGTCAAGCGGTGCGAGGAGCTTCCCGGCCAGAACCTCTTCCAGTACCTCGACGCGGACGGCCAGCGCAGGACGGTGACCTCCGATGACGTCAACGCATACCTTCGTGAGGCGACCGGCGCCGACTACACGGCCAAGGATTTTCGGACGTGGGCGGGGACGGTGCTGGCGGCGTGTGCGCTGCGCGACGTCGCGGATTTCGAGTCGGACACGGAGGCGAAGAAGAAGGTAGTGGAGGCGATCGATGGCGTGGCGCGAAAGCTGGGCCACACCCGCGCTGTCTGCCGGCGCTCCTACATTCACCCCGCGGTCATCGACACCTTCCTGCAGGGCCGGCTGCAGAGCGCGCTATCGCTCGCCATCGCAAGCCGGCCCTCGCGACTCAACGCCGACGAGTCGGCCGTGCTGTCCTTGCTCCGACGAACCGCACATCGGAGAGTACGCAAAGAGCGAGCGCGGTTGTATCAATATGCCGCGGGCAAATCCACGCATGCCGCCTAGCCAATCCGACCAGGCGTGAGCGACGTAGTCCTTCTGATCATCCGTGCTGTCGCGGGCGGCGCCCTGGTGGTCGCCTTCGCGATGCTCGGCGACGTGCTGAAGCCGAAGATGTTCGCGGGCCTGTTCGGCGCCGCGCCTTCGGTGGCGACCGCGAGCCTTCTCGTCAGCGGTCTCGCCTCAGGGGCCTCCAAGGACGAGAAATACGCCACAGGGATGCTCGCAGGCGCGGTCGGCCTCGTGGTGTACAGCGTTGCAGCGGCCTTTGCCGTCAAGCATCTCGGCTCGGTGGCCGGCAGCATCGTGGCGTGGGCGGCCTGGATCGTGCCCGCCTGGGCGGTGTACTGGTTCTTTCTGCGATGAGCGGCGACCTGATCCCGAAGGCGGATCCGAAGGAGATCGGCGGTCACAAACCGTCGGAGTACCTCCTGCGCTTTGCGTTCGGCGCCGGCATCTCGGTCGCCGCGGGACTGATCGGCATGAAGTTCGGCCCCGTCGTCGGGGGCATCTTCCTCGGGTTCCCGGCGATCCTCCCCGCGTCGCTGACGTTGATCGAGAAGAAGGACGGCAGGCAGCAGGCTGCGATCGACTCGGAGGGTGCGATCCTCGGCGCCATCGCGATGGTGGCTTTCGCGTTCGCCGTCGCGCTGTCGGTCACCTCGTGGGGAGTTGTGACCGCGCTGGTCGTCGCTCTGGTCGGATGGCTTGTGGTGGCGACCGGACTCTACGCGGTCGCCGTCGGAGTCCTCGGCCGGGAGCCTGCGCCTCCCTAGTCGGTCCTGACCTCGTTGCCTTCCTGTGCCCAGCGCGTGTGGTACGCGCCTTCGCGGTCGAGGCGGTGATAGGTGTGCGCGCCGAAGTAGTCGCGCAGCCCCTGGATGAGGTTGGCGGGTCCGCGGGATCGCCGGTAGCCGTCGTAGTAGGCGAGCGACGACGCGAACGCGGGGATCGGGATGCCCTGGTCGACGGCCGTCTTGACGACGCGACGCCAGGCGGGCTGCGCGTCGGCGAGCGCTCTCTGGAAGAAGGGCGCGAGCATCAGGCTCGGCAGATCCGGGCTCTCCTCGTATGCCTCTTTGATCCGGTCGAGGAACTGGGCCCGGATGATACAGCCGCCTCGCCAGATCGTGGCGAGGGCGCCGAGATCGAGGTTCCAGCGGTACTCGCGGGACCCCGCCGACAGATGCTCGAAGCCCTGTGCGTAGGCGACGATCTTGGACGCGTAGAGCGCCTCCTGGACGTCGTCGATCAGCCCGCGGCGAGCCGGTGCCGGCTGCGGTCCGGCGAGCACGCTCGACGCGCGGACTCGCTGACCCTTCTGGCTCGACAGCATGCGTGCGAACACTGCCTCGGTGATCCCGGTCAGCGGAACCCCGAGCTCAAGCGCCGACTGGCTCGTCCAGCGACCCGTGCCTTTCTGCTCGGCCTCGTCCTCGATCGCGTCGACCAGCGAGTGCGTTGATCCATCGTCATGCTTGGCCAGCACCTGGGAGCTGATCTCGATCAGGTATGACTGCAGGCGACCGGTGTTCCACTCGTTGAATATCGACGCGAGCTCGTCAGCACCCAGGCCGAGCGCGTTGCGCAGCAGGTCATAGCTCTCCGCGATCAGCTGGATGTCGGCGTACTCGATGCCGTTGTGGACCATCTTCACGAAGTGGCCGGCGCCGTCGGGGCCGATGTACGCGCAGCACGGCACACCGTCGACCTTGGCCGAGATCGCCGTCCACATCTCCTCCACGCGCGCGTAGGACTGGTGCGTCCCGCCGGGCATCAGGCTCGGTCCATGCAGCGCGCCCTCCTCCCCACCCGATACCCCGCTGCCGATGAAACCCATGCCCAGGTTCTCGACCGCGGCGGCCCGGCGCTGGGTGTCCTGGAAGAACGAGTTGCCGCCGTCGATGATCGTGTCGCCCTTCTCCAGGACTTTGACCAGCGCGTCGATCGACTCGTCGACCGGCGCACCTGCCTTGACCATCACCAGGACGGCGCGCGGGGGTCGCAGGATCCGGGCGAGCTCCTCAAAGGAGTAGGCGGGATGGAAGTCGCCCTCCTTGCCGAACTGCGCCATGAACTCGTCCGTGCGCTGGCGGGTGCGGTTGTAGACCGCCACCCGCGTCCCGTGGTGCGCAAGGTTGCGGGCAAGGTTCATGCCCATGGTCGCCAGGCCCACCACTGCCATCGCCTGCTCGGGCATCCCCAAACCTTACTGCGCCACCACGACAGGTAAGTTCCAAGCGATTCGCGTTTCCGCAATGGGGCGACCGCCCCGAAGACAACCATGGAGATCGACCGCCGGCGCA
>Ga0134128_10008742_pt1 | contig 12181 bp, 11 predicted proteins | sample KB31754_FD_96462 | JGI IMG/M metagenome (GOLD analysis project Ga0134128, IMG submission 96462) | Terrestrial soil microbial communities with excess Nitrogen fertilizer from Kellogg Biological Station, Michigan, USA - KB3-175-4 | ecosystem: Environmental > Terrestrial > Soil > Unclassified ...
CGCCTATCCGTCGCTGATGGCCGCCGACATCCTGCTCTACAAGGCGACGCATGTGCCGGTGGGCGAGGACCAGCGCCAGCACCTCGAGCTGACGCGCGACATCGCCACAAAATTCAACAACGATTTTGCCCCGTCGATCGCCGAGCAGGGTTTTGAAAACCCGTTCTTCCCGATCACCGAGCCGGTGATTTCAGGCCCGGCGATGCGGGTGATGAGCCTGCGCGACGGCACCAAAAAGATGTCGAAATCGGACCCGTCCGAGCAGTCGCGCATTACGCTCCTCGATGACGCTGACACCATCAGCAAGAAAATCAAGCGCGCGACGACCGACCCTGAGCCGCTGCCGGGCGAGACTAAAGGCCTAGAAGGACGCCCGGAGGCAGCCAACCTCGTGGGTGTCTATGCCGCGCTCAGCGATCGCACCGAGGCCGACGTGCTGCGCGAATTCGGCGGCCAGGGCTGGGGTGTGTTCAAGCCGGCGCTGGCGGATCTGGCGGTCTCGGTGCTGTCCCCGGTGGCAGACGAGATGCGCCGGCTGATTGCCGACCCCGCCACGATCGATGCCTTCATGGCCGACGGCGCCGAGCGGGCCTCGGTTATGGCCGAGGCAACGATGCAGGAAGTCCGCTCGATCGTCGGGTTCGTGCGGTAGCTGTGGAGTCGGAAGGCGCGCGGTTCCCGCGTCTCCCTCCCCCTTGTCGTAGCGGGGAGGGTAATCCGGGGCATCCGGTCACACGAACCGGTTGATCAGGTTCTCGAGATATTCCTGCTGGCCGGAGCGCGGCTGCGGGTTGACGTTGTCCTTCACCACCCGGTCGGCAATGCTGGCGAGCGTCGCCTTGCCGCCGAGCATCTCCTTGGCGCCCGCTGTCTTCCAGCCGGCATAACGGTCCTCGAGGAACTTGTCGTAGGTGCCATCCTCGATCAGCGCCGCCGCGCCCTTGAGGCCGCGGGCCAGGACATCGAGGCCCCCGACATGGCCGTGCAGCAGGTCAGCCGGATCGAGCGACTGGCGGCGCACCTTGGCGTCGAAATTGAAGCCGCCGCTGTGGAGACCGCCGTTCTTGAGGATCTGGTAGAAGGCCAGCGCCATTTCGCCCGGATTGTTGGGGAACTGGTCGGTGTCCCAGCCGCTCTGCAAATCGTTGCGGTTGGCGTCGACCGAACCGAGGATGCCGAAGGAGCGTGCCAGCGCCAGTTCGTGCTCGAAGGAATGGCCGGCGAGGAAGGCGTGGCCGACCTCGATGTTGACCTTCACGTCCTTCTCGAACCCATAGGCCTTGAGGAAGCCATAGACCGTGGCGACGTCGTAGTCGTACTGGTGCTTGGTCGGTTCCTGCGGCTTGGGCTCGATCAGTATCTGACCCTTGAAGCCGATCTTTTTGGCATGCTCGATGACGAGGTGCAGGAACCGCGCAGCCTGGTCGCGCTCCTGCTTCACATCGGTATTGAGCAGCGTTTCGTAGCCCTCGCGGCCGCCCCAGAGCACGTAATTGGCGCCGCCAAGCTCGTGGGTGATTTCGAGCATTTCGCGGACCTGGCCGGCGGCGTAAGCGAACACTTCCGGATCGGGGTTGGTCGCGGCGCCCGACATGAACCGCCGGTTGGAGAAGAGGTTCGCCGTGCCCCAGAGCAGCTTGGTCCGCTGGCTCTGCATCTTCCTGGCAAAGATGTCGGTGATGGTGCGGAGGTTCTTGTTGCTCTCGGCCAGCGTCGAACCCTCCGGCGCGACGTCGGCGTCATGGAAGCAGAAGAACGGAATATCGAGCAGCGCGAAAAGCTCGAAGGCAACGTCGGCCTTAAGCTTTGCACCGTCGAGGCCCTTGCCGAACCACGGCCGGTCAAAAGTGCGGCCGCCGAACGGGTCGCCGCCTTCCCAGGCGAACGAGTGCCAGTAGGCGACGGCGGGGCGGATGTGCTCCTCCATCGTCTTGCCGAGGATTTTTTCGTCCTTGTTGTAGTGATGGTAGGCGAGGGCGTTCTTGCTCGACGGCCCTTCGAACTTGACGGGCGAAATGCCCTTGAAGAAATCAGTCACTGGCGTGCCTCCTCGATGGCGGGATAGAGCGCGCGATAGCGCGCATATTGCTGGGAATAGGCGTCGCGGAGCGACGCATCGGGTTTGATCACGGTCTTGATGCCCGGCATGGTCATCACCTCCTGCGGCGAACGGCCGGTGGCGGCGCAGAGGCCGAGGCGGGCAGCGCCGAGCGCCCCGCCGAAATCGCCGTCCTCAGGCAGCGAAATGGCCATGTCGAGATTGGTCGCGATCATCTTGAGCCAAAGCGCCGAGCGCGAGCCGCCGCCGACCGCAAGCAGCGTATCGATCTTGGTGTCGGCATCGCTCAGGACGCGCTGGCAATCGCGGAAGGCGAAGGCGACGCCTTCCATCACCGCCTGCGTCAGGCGGGCGGGGTCGGAGAGGTGGCTGAGGCCGACGAAGGAGCCCCGGGCATTGGCATTATTGTGCGGGGTACGTTCGCCGGAGAGGTAGGGCAGGAAGATTTCCTCGCCCGGGCCTTTGAAACTGGCCTCGGCCTTGGCGCTGAGCTCGGCCTGTTTCTGGCCGGTGACCGAGGAGAGCCAGTTGAGGCTGTCGGTCGCGGAAAGAATGACGCCCATCTGGTGCCAGGTATTCGGAATCGCGTGGCAGAAGGCATGCACCGCCCCGGCGGTATTGGGCCGAAAACGGTCGTTGGAAACGAACAGCACGCCCGACGTGCCGATCGACACGAACCCCTCTCCCGGCCGGATAGCGCCGATGCCGCAGGCCGAGGCGGCATTATCGCCGCCGCCGCCCGCCACGACGACCCGGCCGGTCATGCCCCAGCGCTGCTTCAGGTCGGCCTTCAGCTCGGCGGAAACCGCCGAACCCTCAACCAGCCGCGGCATGTGCGAGCGGGTTAAGCCGGTCACCGCCAGCAGCACGTCCGACCAGTCGCGCTTGCCCACGTCGAGCCAGAGCGTACCCGACGCGTCGCTCATCTCCTCGACGTGCTCGCCGGTCATCAGCAGCCGCACATAGGCCTTGGGCAGCAGCACCTTGGCGATTTTGGCGTAAATCTCCGGCTCGTGCTTCCGCACCCAGGCGATCTTCGGCGCCGTGAAGCCGGGCATGGCGATGTTGCCTGCGATCTCGCGGAGGCGCGGCTCGGCCGCCTCCATCTCCTTGCACTCGGTGGAGGAGCGTCCGTCGTTCCAGAGGATGCAGGGGCGTAAAACTTCGTCGTTCTTGCCGAGCAGCGTCGCGCCATGCATGTGGCCGGAAAGGCCGATGCCGGTGACGGCAGCAAGCTGCGCCGCGTTTGATTGCTTGAGCTTGTCGACGGCGGCAAGCACGGCGCTCCACCAATCGGCCGGGTCCTGCTCGGACCAGCCGGGTTTCGGCCGCACCGGCTCTTTCGATGGCGCGGTGGCTTCACCCAGCGCCTTGCCGTTCTCGTCGATCAGGATCGCCTTGACGCCGGAGGTGCCGACGTCGATGCCGAGAAAGGTGCTCATGATGCACGTACCTCAGAACACTTTGCCGTCATGCCGAAATTCCTCCTGCCGACGGGCGCCGATTGATGCGGGCGCCCCGCCGAACTGAGGCGTTCTAGCGCAGATTATCGCGAAGGAAAATCCCGATTTCGATCGGACCGCTTTCGATCGCGCCGTGACGGGGCTGCGCCAGCGCCCGTGCGGCGGCGATGGCGGCGCGGATTTCCGCATCGGGGTTTTGATCGAGCACCACGTCGATCTCGCGCGCCAGCAGACCCCGCCGGGTTGGCTCGGTGAGTTCATGGGCAATGACGCGGAGTTTTCCGGCACGCCCGGAGGATTCGAGCGCCGCCAGCAGCCCGCCATTGCCGGCGCCGAGATTGTAGAGCCCTGCAAGGTCGGTGTGGCCGGCGAGCAGCGTTCGGGTCAGCGCTTCGGTTTCGCCGGCCTCATCGTGTCCCTCGAACGGACCGACAATCTGGAGATCGGGAAAGTCCGCGGCCATCACGGCGAGGAACCCCTCAAGGCGTTCCAAATGATCCCGGAGGCCCAGCGAGCCGGCGACAACAGCGACCTTGCCGCCGGCCGGACAGAAGCGGCCCATCAGCGAGGCAGCCGTGCGCCCGGCCGCGGTGTTGTCGATGCCGATGAAGTGCCGCCGGCTCGAGCCGGGCAGGTCGGAGACCAGCGTCATCACATCGATACCGCGGCGGGCCGCGGCGTCGGCGGCGCGGACCACTGCCTCATCGTCGGTCGCGACGATTATGGCGCAGTCGCAGGCCTTTTTGCCGAGGGCATCGAGCCGCGCCGCGAGTCCCTCCGCATCGAGGGCGCGAACGCGCGTCAGTTCGATGCGCAGGCGCTCGGCCTTACCGCCGCGCACCCGGCGGCGGATGGCCGCCGCGAGGTTGTCCATGAACTCGTTGGCGCCATCGGGGATGAAGAAATGCAGGTTGAGGTCGCGCGAACGGGCGAGCAGGGAGGCCGACAGGTCGCGGCGGAAATCCAGCGCCGCGATGGCGGCTTCGACTTTTTCCGCCGTGCTCGGCCGGACGCCGGGCCGCCCGTTGAGCACGCGATCGACAGTGGCGAGCGAAACGGCGGCCTTGCGCGCCACATCGTGCACCGTCGCGCGGCGGTGATCGTCGTCTTCCGCCAAAATCGTCCTCGTCCGTCACCGGCATCCCCGCGCCGACCGGCAAGACTTGGCGCCTCGTCCGGCGTCGCGTCAACAGTTTCCGGCTTTTGCTGATCGCGCCGACGCGCTATCACCCGGGCCGAACAGGGGACGGGTCATGAGTATTGCGGTCAGGAAATTTGGCGAGTTCGGCGGCAAGCGCGTCGATGCCTTCACGCTTACATCGGACACTGGTGTCGAAGTCGACATCATCGGCTACGGCGTCGTGGTTCGCGACTGGAAGGTGCCGGTCAAAGGCGGTGCGCCGCGCACCGTCGTCCTCGGCTTCGACAATTTCGACGCCTACGCCAGGCACAGTCCGCATTTCGGCTCGCTCGCCGGCCGCGTCGCCAATCGCATTTCGACCGGCAGTTTCGAGCTCGACGGCAAAACCTACAAGCTCGACACCAACGAGGGCGGCAACACGCTGCATGGCGGCCCCGATGGCCTTGGCCGCCAGGTCTGGAACGGCGAAGTCGACAACGGCGCCAATGCCGTGCGCTTCAGCTTCGTTAGCCCCGATGGCGCGGCGGGTTTTCCCGGCAAGGTTGAGTTCAGCGCGACCTACCGCCTTCACGGCAACCGCCTGAAACTCGAACTCACCGGAAAGCCTGACCGGCGCACGCCGATCGCCGTGGTGCAACACCAGTATTTCAATCTTGGCACCGGCGATGACGTGCTCGACCACCATCTTACGATCAACGCCAGCGCGCGGTCTGAGGTGGGAAGCGACCTGATCCCGACCGGCGCCATTTTGCCGGTCAAAGGCGGCGACCACGATTTCCGCCAGGGTCATACAATGCGGCGCGCCGATGGCACCCCGATCGATTGCGACCTGAACCTCGTCACGGCTACCGGCCGCAACCACGCCGAGCCGATTGCGACTGTACGCGGCCCCGATGGCGCGCTGACCCTAAAACTCTGGAGCGACCAGCCGGCCGTACAGCTCTACAACGGCCTTTGGACCGACGTGCCGGTGCCCGGCCTCAACGGCAAACGCTACGGCAAATATTCCGGTCTTTGCCTCGAAGACCAGATGTACCCGGATGCGCTGCACCAGGCGCATTTCCCCTCCATCATCAGTTCGCCGGACCAGCCCTATTCGCACTGGTGCGAGTTCGAGATCGCCTGAGGCGCAAAACTCGTCTCGCCGACCGGCGGCTTGGCCAGCCGCGCGGCGCTTGCTACCAAGATCGGCAGCAGGAGGCGTGCATGGCCGAGGACTACACCACCGCCCGGATGGTGACGCTGACCGACGGCGTGCTGTCGATCGCCATGACACTGCTCGTCCTCGACATCCGGCTGGCGGGCCCTGCGGACGACCTGTCGAACGTTGACCTCTGGGCGCAAATCGTTGCGATCACGCCGCAGCTCTACTCCTATGCCCTGAGCTTCGTCGTCATTGCGATCTTCTGGATCAGCCATGTGCAGAAGTTCCGCCATTTGGCGCGGATGACCAACCTCATGGTCTGGCTCAACATTTTCTTCCTGCTGGGGATCGGCATCGTGCCGTTCACCACGTCCCTGCTCGCCGAAAACGGCAACGCGGTATCGACGGCGGTTTACGCCGTGGGGATGGCCTTCGCCTCGATCATGCTGGCCAGCATGTCGATCCATGTCAGGATCGCCGGACTCGCCGAGGACGTGACGCCGCGGAGGCAGCTGCACACCATCCTGATTTCGCAGTTTGGGACGGCGTCGATCTTTCTCATCTCCGCCGGGGTCGCCTTCATCAACGCGGAATGGGCGAAGTATCTCTGGCTGCTGCTGATCCCGATGGGGTTTGTGCGCGACCGGCGCGATGCCGCGCAGGCGAAGAAGAGATAGTGCGAGGGGCCGTTTTTTCGAGCATGGATGCGCTCGGGCGCCATTGCCATCCGGTGACGACAGAGACGCCCGCCGAGGGATAGCCGGGTATCAACCGACCTCGATGTCGGTATGGACGAAGCCGTTGCCCTTGAACAACAGGGGAACCTGCAGGCTGCTGGCGCAGGCATAGGCGAAGCAATCGCCCATATTCAGGCTGGCGGGGTGGCGGCCCTTTCCATAGCGGCCGAATGCTTCGATTGCTTCGCGGCCGATGGCTGCCGTGATCTCCATCGTCTCTGCCGCCGTCTCTTCCACAAAGGCGTCGACAAGGCCTTCGGCCTCTTTGATCGGACAGTCCCGCCTGCGGACCAGCCCCGCAACTGCTTCGTGCATCACGATCGGTGAGACGAAAACCTTCCCTGCCTGAGCGAGCCGCGCAGACATGCTCATCCCATCCGTGTCGCCTCCAATGATGGCGATGATTGCCGAGGCATCGATAAACATCAGATACCGCCCGACAGATCGTCAAAGAAGGCCTCGTCCGGCTCATTCCCGGTCAATGGAAAGCGGCCATACCGATCGGCAAGCTTCTGCAGCCGTTGCGGCAACGGAATCTCGGCGCGAGCGCGCTGATATTCGTTGTCGACAGCTTCCCTGATCGTCTGGGTAAGCGATTTGCGCCTGAGCCGAGCCAACCGCCGCACCGCCTCCTCCGTCGCGCCGTCCTTGATAGAGAGAGCCATGCTACCTAAAAATTTCCATACGTATGGCTGTTGTGATATATACATATCGATGGAAAGTCGAGCGTTGAATCCTGAGACGGCCTATCAGGAGAACTGACTCTTCTTCCTTCTCCCCTTGCGGGAGAAGGTGCCCGAAGGGCGGATGAGGGGTGGCCACAAGCTCTAAGTTCGTTGCTCACCCCTCATCCGTCTCGGCCTAACGGCCGATCCACCTTCTCCCGCAAGGGGAGAAGGGAGGCCGTGAGGATGGCGAGGCTGGGCTACGCCGCCTCGAGCTTCGCAGGGCCGATGCCTAAGGGGCCCCACGGGCCCTCGCTTCTTTTGTTTGAAATTGGTTGAACTTTGGGGCTAGACCAGAGGGCATTTTCCGTCTGGAATATCTTATGTCTTCAAAGTCCAAGGCTTTTATCCGCGATCTGCTCAAAACCGCCGACATCGAAATCGACGGATTGCGCCCCTGGGACGTCCGTGTCAGCGATGACCGCTTCTATGACCGCGTCATGACCTATGGCACGCTCGGCGTCGGCGAGGCCTATATGGACGGCTGGTGGGAGGCCGAAGCGATTGACCAGCTGGTCTATCGCCTGCTCAAGTTCGACATCAAATCGCATGTCAAAGTCGACCTCAGCGTTGTGGCGACGGCGGCACGCAGCAGATTGCTCAACCTGCAGCGCCGGCGGGCTTTCGAGGTCGGCGAAAAGCACTACGACATCGGCAACGAGCTTTATGCCGCGATGCTCGACAAACGCATGATCTATTCGTGCGGCTACTGGCAGGACGCCTCAACGCTCGATGCGGCGCAGGAGGCCAAGCTCGACCTGATCTGCCGCAAGGCCGGGCTCAGGGAGGGCATGCGCATCCTCGATATCGGCTCGGGCTGGGGCGGCTTCTTGCGCTTCGCCGCCGAGCGCTACGGGGTCGAAGGCGTCGGGCTGACGGTCTCGAAGGAACAGGCCGAATACGCCAACGCCAATCGCGGCAACCTGCCGGTCGAAACCCGGCTGCAGGATTATCTCTCCATGGACGGCAAGTTCGACCGGGTGGTTTCGGTCGGCATGTTCGAGCATGTGGGGGTGAAGAATTATCGCACCTACATGCAGAAGGTTTACGACCTCCTGGTGCCGGATGGCCTCTTCGTGCTGCATAGCATCGGCGGCAGCATCACCCAGACACATGGCGACCCTTGGGCCGACAAATATATCTTCCCCAACGGCATGTTGCCCTCTCCACTGCAGATGGGCAAAGCCGTCGAAGGCCTCTTCGTCATGGAGGACTGGCACAATTTCGGGGCCTATTACGACCCGACGCTGATGGCATGGCTGAAAAATTTCGAGGCGGCGTGGCCTGAACTCAGCGCCGGGCATGGCGGCAAATACGACGAGCGCTTCCATCGCATGTGGCGCTACTACCTCGCTTCCTTCGCGGGGGCGTTCCGCGCCCGCGTGCTGCAGCTCTGGCAGGTGGTGCTATCGCCGGAAGGCGTCGAGGGTGGGTATCGGTCGATAAGGTAGCTACAGTCGGGTCAGCGTCCCTGGCGCCGCTTCTCGATAGCATCCCAGATCATCGGCGCAATGTCGGGACCGCCAAAGCGCTTGATCTCGCGAATGCCGGTCGGCGAGGTGACGTTGATCTCTGTGAGGTAGCTGCCGATGACGTCGATGCCGACGAAGATCAGGTCGCGTTCCTTGAGGGCCGGACCGATCGCGGCGCAGATTTCCCGCTCGCGGCCGGTGAGAGGGGAGAGTTCCGGCCGGCCGCCGGCATGCATGTTCGACCGCGCCTCGCCCTCGGACGGAACGCGGTTCAAACCGGCCACCGCCTCGCCATCGACGATGATGATGCGCTTGTCGCCTTTACGCACTTCCGGCAGGTAGCGCTGGATCATGAACGGCTCGGGGTAATTACGCTCGAACAGCTCCAGCAGCGACACCAGATTGTGGTCGCCCTCCTGGATGAAAAACACGCCGGCGCCGCCATTGCCGTAGAGCGGCTTTACAATGATGTTGCCATGCTCTTTGCGGAAGGCGTGGATGAGCGCGCGGTCGCGCGTCACCAGCGTCGGCGGCATCAGTTCGGGGAATTCGGTGACGAGGATTTTTTCTGGCGCATTGCGTACCGAAGCTGGCGCATTGACGACGTAAGTTTCAGGGTGGATGCGCTCGAGCAGGTGCGTGAGGGTGATATAATTCATGTCGAACGGCGGATCCTGCCGCATCAGCACGACGTCGTAAGCGGAGAGGTCCGCGCGGAAAAACTCGCCGAGCGCAAAATGCTCGCCCTTCGGCTTATCGAACAGCTCTATCGGCGCAACGCTCGCCGAGACGTGATTGTCACGCAGCGCCAGGGTGTTAGGCGTGTAGTAGGCGAGTTCGTGCCCGCGGACCTGCGCTTCCAGCATCAGCGCGAAGGTCGAATCGGCAAGCGGGTTGATCGAGGCGATAGGGTCCATCTGGACCGCGACTTTTAGTGGCATTCTTTTCGCTCCCGATGCTCGGCGTGCGCGAGCCGCCCTCGTGGTTCGACAAGCTCACCATGAGGGCGGGGTAGGGTAGCACCCCAAAGACCTCATCCTGAGCTTGTCGAAGGACGAGGTCCGTCCCGCCCATTTGTGCGGAACCGACACCAATCCTGATGGTCTAGGCGGCATCAAACGCGTTCTTCAGATGCCGTGGCCACGACTTTGGCGCAAGGAAAATCACGTCGAAGCGGAGCGGCGTCGCGGCAAGTTTGGGGTGGCGGCTCAGATAATATTCAGCGGCGCGGACGATCCGCTGCTGGTTGACCTGCTCGAGCGCCTCCCCGGCGCCCTCCGCGCGGCCGCGGGCTTTCACCTCGACGAAAACCGTGGTGCCGAAACGCTCGGCGATAAGATCGATCTCGCCGACCGGGCATTTGAAGCGTCGCGCGACGATGCGATAAAGCTGCGCCTGCAGGAACAACGCCGCCAGCGCTTCGCCGCGCCGGCCCTGCTTTTCGGCGGCAAGCCGGCGTTCACTCTTCGGCTTTGAGGGCGAGGGCGGCATCGTAAACCTGTTTGCGTTTGAGGCCGAAACGCACGCTGATTGCGTCAACGGCGGCGCGTAACGGCTGGTCTGCAAGGGCCTCGGCCAACGCCGCCTGCCAGTCATCGGCCGAGGGCGGTCCAGGCTCGGCCGCCCCCGCCACAAGGATAACGGCCTCGCCCTTGGTGTCACCGGCGGCGTATTCGGCGGCGAGATCGGCAAGTGATCCACGCGACACGCGTTCGAACCGTTTTGTCAGCTCCAGCGCCACGGCGGCCTCGCGAGCAGCGCCAAACCCCTCGGCCAAGGCCGCCAGTGCGTCACCGAGCCGTCGCGGCGACTCGTAAAATACCAGAGTTTCCGGGCGGTCTTTCAGCGCGGCGATGGCCTTCTGCCGCGCTACCGCCTTTACCGGCAAGAAGCCGATGAACGAGAACCGGTCGGTCGGTAGGCCAGCGATGGCAAGCCCCGAAAGCAGCGCCGAAGCTCCGGGCACCGCAAATACGTCGGCGCCGGCCTCGCGCGCGGCGCGGACCAGCGGAAACCCGGGGTCCGAGAGTAGGGGGGTGCCGGCATCGGAGATCAACGCGATCGCTGCGCCGCGCCCGAGATCCTCGACAATAGCCCCGGCACGTTCCCGTTCATTGTGCTCGTGCAGCGGTTTTCGGGGCGTCTTGATGCCGTAGTGATCGAGGAGGCGGGCCGAGGTGCGGGTATCCTCGCAGAACACCACATCGGCGGCCGCCAGCGTTTCGAGCGCCCGCAGCGTGATGTCGCGCAGATTGCCGATCGGCGTCGCGACGACGTAGAGCCCCGGCGCCAGCGGCGGCGCGTCAAAGGCCGTGCCGGCGATGAAGTAGCGCTTTTGGGGGCCGGGTTCGGTGTTCAAGAAATCTCCTCGGAACGGCGCGTCCACACGAGCTTGCCGCCTGCGCCTTGTATAGGGAAGCCTTAAACTTCGGCGCTCATACTTTGCTAACCATCCAGCTCGGAGGAGCAGATGACGCAAGGGATCAATCGGCGACAGGTTTTCCGGCTCGGCGCGGGTGCCGGCGCGCTGGCGCTGCTTGCCGCCTGCGACACGACAAGCTTCAATTTCGGGCCGCTCGCCGGCAATGGCGACGCGCCGCCGCAGGGCGCCGGCCGCACTTTTGGGTCCGGGCCGACGCGCGTGGCACTCTTGTTGCCGCTGTCGGGCGATCCGTCGCTTTCGAGTGTCGGCATTTCGATGGCCAACGCGGCCCAGATCGCCATGGACTACATTTCGAGTTCGCCGAAAATCGAGGACAACATCACGCTGCTGCTGCTCGATACAGGCTCGACGGCCGCGGGCGCGGCCCAGCAGGCGAGCACCGCCATATCGCAGGGGGCGAGCCTGATTCTCGGGCCGTTGCGCGGCGATCAGGTCGAGGCGGCGGGCGCCGCGGCGAAATCGGCGGGGATTCCGCTGATCGGCTTTTCCAACAATTCGAGCGCCGCTTCGGCCGGCGTCTATCTGCTCAACGTACTGCCGGAAACCGAGATACGGCGCAGCCTTGGTTACGCCGCGGGCCGAGGGCGGAAGTCGGTGGCGGGGATTTTCCCGACCACCAGTTTTGGCCAGGCGCAGCAGGCGGCCTTCCAGCAGGTGACACCGGGGCTCGGCATTTCGCCGCGCGGCACCTTCACTTTCGGCAGCACGGCGGAAGCCAGCGGCATCATCACGCAACTGGCGCCGCAACTCACCTCCGGCGCCATCGATACGCTGTTCATCCCCGATCGCGCCTCCGCGCCGGCGATCGGCGCCATGGTGGCGCAGGCCAGGGTGCCGCCCGGCAAGGTCTTGCTGGTCGGCTCGGCCGACTGGGACATGGACCCCGCGATTACCGGCACGCCGTCGCTCAACGGCGCGATCTATCCGGCGGTCGATGATTCTGGCTACCAGGCGCTAAAAGCCGAATATATCACCAAATTCGCCGGCAATCCGCATC
>Ga0134128_10008743_pt1 | contig 12181 bp, 10 predicted proteins | sample KB31754_FD_96462 | JGI IMG/M metagenome (GOLD analysis project Ga0134128, IMG submission 96462) | Terrestrial soil microbial communities with excess Nitrogen fertilizer from Kellogg Biological Station, Michigan, USA - KB3-175-4 | ecosystem: Environmental > Terrestrial > Soil > Unclassified ...
CAGGACCTCGGTCCGGACTTCTGGGATGTGAACGCCGTGGCAAAGCGGATCAAGAAGTAGCTTCGCCAACGAGACAAGGGATAGCGGAGAGCCGGCACGGGCCGGCCACTCAGCACCGTTGTTTATAATCCACAAGAGCGCGGTGCGGCATGCGCCCTTGCTTCCCGGAGCCAGTGCAATGATCATCGACATCCAGGAAATCCTGGGCCTTCTCCCCCACCGCTACCCGTTCCTCCTCATCGACCGCATCGTTGAATTCGAGCCGCGCAAGCGCTGCGTCGCGATCAAAAACGTGACGATCAACGAGCCATTCTTCCAGGGACATTTCCCCGGTCATCCGATCATGCCGGGCGTGCTGGTGATCGAGGCCATGGCCCAGGCCGGCGGCATCATCATGACCCACGAGTTGCCCGATCGTCACGAGAAGCTTGTCGTCTTCACCGGCATCGAGCGCGCGAAGTTCCGCCAGCCCGTAACGCCAGGCGACCAGCTTCGCATCGAGATCAACGTGCTCGCGTTCCGCACCCGTGCGGGCCGGATCGAAGGCAAGGCATACGTCGACGGCAAGATGGCCTGCGAGGCCGTGCTCACCTGCGCCGTGGTTCCGCGCGCCGGCGCAGAAGGCAAGCCGGAGACGAAATCCGCGCCCGACAAGGACCTCGACCAGATGGCGGCGGCCGCCGCATCGGTCACGGCAACAGAATGAGCCTCCATCCCAGCGCGATTGTGGCGCCCGGGGCTGTCATCCCCGAGTCGTGCACCGTCGGCCCCTACTGCACCATCGGTCCCGATGTCGTTCTCGGCCAGGAATGCAACCTCATCTCGCACGTTGTGGTGGACGGCCACACTCGCCTGGGCGCGCGAAACATCATCTATCCCTTTGCCTCGGTAGGTGTTGCGCCGCAGGACCTGAAATACAACGGCGAGCCGACCCAGACCGAGATCGGTGACGACAACACCATCCGCGAATGCGTGACCATCAGTCGCGGCACGAGCAAAGGCGGCGGGCTCACGCGCATCGGCTCGCACAACCTGCTCATGGCCTATGTGCACATCGGACACGACAGCCATGTGGGCAGTCACTGCATTCTGGCCAACGCCGCCACGCTCGCCGGCCACGTCACTATCGAGGATTACGCCAGCGTGGGCGCCTTCTCGCCCGTGCACCAGTTCTGCACCGTCGGACAATACTCCTTCATTGGCGGCGGGACCATCGTCACGCAGGACGTGATGCCTTACTCGCTGACTTCATCGCGCCGGGAAAACAAGGCATTTGGCATGAACAAGGTGGGACTCACGCGCCGCGGCTTCACCCCAGAGCGGCTCAACACGTTGCAGAAGGCCTTCCGCCTGCTGCTCAATTCGCGTCTGAACACCACGCAGGCGCTCGCCAAGCTTGGCGAACTGGAAGGCGACGACGCCAAGGTCCTCGCCGACTTTATCGAGCGCAGCCAGCGCGGAGTAATCAAATAGCCATGACCCTCGGCCTCATCGCCGGCAATGGCCGTTTCCCATTTCTCCTGCTCGATGCCGCGCGCGCCCAGGGGCTCTCCGTCGCAGTCGCAGCCATTCGCGAGGAAACCGACCCCGAGATCAACGACCGCGCCAAAGCAGACCCCGGAATCACGGTGCATTGGCTATCGCTCGGCGAGCTCTCGCGCCTCATCGACACCTTCCACAAGGAAGGCGTAACCCAGACCGTAATGGCCGGCCAGGTCAAGCACAAGCAGATCTTCTCTTCCATCCGTCCGGACTGGCGACTGGCCAAGCTGCTGCTCAACCTGCGCACTCGCAACACTGACATGCTGCTGGGCGCGGTAGCCAAGGTGCTGGGCGACGAAGGCATCGAGCTCATCAGCTCCACAGCTTTCCTCGAACCTCTGTTGGCACAGGGAGGCGTGCTGACGGCGCGCGCTCCCGACGAAGAGGAGCTTAAAGACATCGAGTACGGGCTGGGGGTGGCCCGTGCCGTTGCCGCATTCGACATTGGCCAGACCGTCATCATTGCCTCTCAGGCCTGCGTGGCTGTCGAAGCCATGGAAGGCACGGACGCGGCGATCGAACGCGCTGGAACCCTGATGCGCTCGCTCGAAGCGGATGCGCCCGGGGCTACGTCCACACGTCACCCCAGCGACAACGACCCTTCACTGGGGATCCCGATTCTGCGCCGCCACCTGACAGTCGTGAAGGTCGCCAAGCCGAATCAGGATATGCGCTTCGACGTACCGGTGATCGGCATTGGCACGCTGGAGACCATGCTGCGCGCCGGCGCCTCATGCCTCTCGGTCGAGGCCGGGCGGACTCTGCTCTTCGATCGCGAGGCGCTGTTACGCCGCGCCGACGAAGAAAACATTGCCATGATCGCGGTTCCGCGCACATACTGAATCCACACTGCTCGCCCCGATCTAAACTTTCACAAACAGGGAGGATCTATGGCAAAATCCGCAAAGCCAGCACGTTCCACGAAAGCGTCCGCCAAAACGAAAGCCACGACGGCCAAAACCAATCGCGCCGTGAAGGCCCCAACCGCATCCCTGAAGCCGCCGCAATAACTGGCGGTAGTACGGCTCGACGCGCGGAACGGCGTCCCAGGCTTCGCAATGAAGAGCAAGGAACGCCCTTCCCCCTCCTCGTATCGAGCCGGCATTCATCCGGCTCGCAACATCCCGCCTTAAAACACTGGCCGCAATCCCGTCCTCCGCGCTAGAGTGTCTGCAGAGCCGTGAAATCGGCCTCCCGCTTCGCATGCCGTGGCGGCGATTCGCCTGCGACCCAATTCTGCGCCGTGCGCAGCAATTCCCCGGCCCTGATCGCACAGTTCCGCAACCCAACTGGAGGTCTCCCAATGAAGAAACCTGTTCTGCTTGCATGTGCTGCCGGGCTTTTGTTCGCCGGCGGTGTCCTGTCTGTCCGCGCGGCCGATGAACCGATGCCTTCTGTCGGCCAGATGGCGCCAACTTTCACCCTGCCGTCGCAGGACGGTTCCCAGATCTCTCTGGACAGCTTCCATGGAAAGTGGGTGGTGCTCTACTTCTACCCCAAGGACATGACCCCCGGCTGCACCATCGAGGCCCACAACTTCCAGCGCGACCAGGCGAAGTTCGATGCGGCCAATGCGGTCGTCCTGGGCGTGAGCGTGGATACGGTCGACAGCCACAAGCAGTTCTGCACCAAGGACAACTTGACGTTCAAACTGCTCGCCGACCCGAACCATAAAGTCGTCGACCAGTACGGCTCCCTCGGACACTACGGCACCATGACCATCGCAAACCGTAACACCTTCCTGATCAACCCCGAAGGAAAAATCGTAAAGGTATGGACAAAGGTTGATCCGCAGCACCACTCCGAAGAGGTTCTGGCCGCGTTGAACGAGATGAAAATGTAGACCTCGCTGTACGCAGACGCAAAAAAGCCCGGCGCGATGCCGGGCTTTTTTGCTTGCCTGATGTTGCCTTGATTACTTCTTCTTTGCAGCCTTCTTTGCGGGCTTCTTGGCTGCTGCCTTCTTCGCCGCCTTCTTTGCAGGAGCTTTCTTCGCTGCTGCCTTCTTGGCGGGCGCCTTCTTTGCTGCCTTTTTAACTGCCAACGGTTTACCTCTTTGGGTGGTTTTTCTGGCGCTCTTGGTCGCGGATTTCTTCGCGGCCTTTCCGCCCTTTGCACCAGACTTCTTTGCGGCGGACTTGGTTGGGGCCTTTCTGGCCACAGCTTTTTTCGCAGGCGCCTTCTTGGCTGCGGCTTTCTTCGCCGGAGCCTTCTTGGCTGCAGCTTTCTTTGCCGGAGCCTTTTTGGCCGCCTTTTTCGCGGGAGACTTCTTTGTAGCTTTCTTCGCGGCCGGTTTCGGTGCGGCCGGTTGGGACCTTACACCCGACGTCTCTTCAGGCACTCCCTCATCGTCATCGGAAGAGGTGAGTACGCTGGAGGTCTCGACTTCTTCGTCCTCGTCGTTCATCGCCTCCCCGTGTTCATCATTCACATAGGCGGGAGCGGAATTATCGTCGGCACTCATAGCGTACATCTTGAATACTTCATCCATCGCATTGCCTCCAGCGGCTCGGCGCTGTGTTCCATGCATGCAGATTAAGTGTTCCGCATGCGGAAGTTATTGTAGCAATAGCTTGCAGCAATGGCCATCAAAAGACAAGTGTTGAATGAGGCACGTCGCTATTTTTGCTTCTTCGAAGAACCTTTGTCATGGGAGCTGCGCTTGCTCTCAGCCGATTGAACGTGCGAAGTCTTCGTCGATTCCTGCGTAGAATGGCCGCCCGCGCCCTTCTTCCTCGCAGGCGCGTCGCCCGCGTCGTGCTTGCTCTTGCTTGATCCCCGCTTCGCAGCTTTCGGGTGCAGATCGGCATCCGTGATAGTTGTGCGGTGATGACGGCCGCGTGAACGGCGCACCGTAACCGGTTCCACCACGTGCAGCCGCTGTCCCGCGTTCACTCGCGTGCCCGCGGAAAGCTTGTTCCAGCGGCGGAGCTGGTCGAGCGAGACGCCGAACCGGTCCGCGATCGACACCAGCGTGTCGCCGCGCCGCGCCGTGTACATCACGGTGTGCGAGGATGGCGCCGCCGCGAGGGGCACCGGTACCACCAGTGCCTCAACTCCCGAGAGACTCTGTCCGGGGTCAAGCTGGTTCGCCTCCGCAAGATCCGAAGCCGACACATGATAGGTGTGCGCCACCGTCTCAAGCGTGTCGTCCGGCGCTACGCGGTGATAACGCCACACCTCCCTTTTGCTCTCGGGGATGGCCGCGATCCGTTGCTGGAATAAGGTCGCAGTGCCCGCCGGCAGATGCAGATCGAACGATGCATCCGGCGGAGTATCCATGCGAAGCAGGCTGGGGTTCAGCGCCTGCAGTTCGTCGATGGGGATATTCACCAGGTCCGACACCAGCCGCAGGTCCACCGAGTAGTTGATGGTCACCGTGTCGGTCACTACCGGTGGGTCGAGGGTGATTTCGTCGAACCCGTATTGGTGCGGATTGTTGGCAATGATGATGGCGGCCAGAATTTCCGGTACATAATTCTGTGTTTCGGCGGGAAGGTTATGCCGCTTGTAAAGCTGCCAGAAATCGGCGTAGCCCGTCTTCTGCACCGCGCGCTGCACGTTGCCCGCGCCCCAATCGTAGGCGGCCATGGCCAGGTACCAGTCGCCGAGTTGGCTATGAAGGAACTTCATGTATCGCGCGTAGGAGCGGGTGGACTTCTCCGGATCGAACCGCTCGTCCACATACCCGTTGCGGGTCAGGCCGTAGTCTCCGTGCGGCATGAACTGCCACATCCCGCCCGCGTGCGAGCGCGGATTGATCGCCCGCGGCTGGAACCCTGATTCCGCCACCGCCAGGTAGATCAGGTCCTGGGGAACGCCTTCTTCCGCCATGACGCGCTGGATCATTGGCTTGTAGCGGCCGGCGCGCTGGAAGGCATGCAGCAGCGTATTGTGTCCCCGCTCCGAGTTGGCGAAGAAGTTGATGAAGCTGCTGACGTATTCGTTCACCATCAGCGGCAGGTCGGACTTGGTGGTGGCCAACTCCGCCTGCGCCTTGGCCTCGATATCAGGATTGGCCTCAAAGGTCACTTCGCTGGCCACCTCGGCCGGCGTCTCTTCCACCTTTGGCGCGAACCCGTTACCCACCTTCAGGGCTTCCATTTCGAGTCCGTTGACCTGGTCCACAATGCGGTCGAACTCGTCCTTGAGCGCCGGATCGCTGTTGATGTCGATGCCGCTGGTCAGCATCAGGTCGACGGCGCGGTCGAATTCGGTCTTGGCGTCAGGCAGTCGTCCCCTGCGATAATCCGCGTCGCCGGCGGCGTACGCCTTGTTCACGCGCTCAATCAGTTGCTGGATCTTCTGCTGCCGAATCGCCTCGGCGGAGGGCGATGCAGCCTGCACAGGCGCAGGCGCAGGCGGTGCCGCAATGGAAGGCGCGGTGGCCTGCTGCGGGACCGGAGGGGCCTTCTGTTGCGAAGGATCGCACCCCACCAGCAACAGGGCCAATGCAGCGCAGCCAAACCAGCGATATCGACTCAAAACCATGCTCAACGGGACCGCGGATCTTCTCGCGTCAAGAGGACTCCGGAGTGAAAGTGTTTCCCTTAGCCGATGATAAGCTATGGGGTAGAGGTTCGCCGCGCCGAACGCGCAGATTCGCTCCTGGCATACCTATCAGCAGGCTTTTCGCGCTGACCTCGCAACTCCGAACGAAAGCGCCGGAACAATCTTTCGCAAGCCCTAAATGGACGCACTCCTCATTCGCAATTTCGCCATCATTGCCCACATCGACCACGGGAAGTCGACGCTCAGTGACCGTCTTCTTGAACTCACTGGGTCGGTAAGCGGGCGAGAGATGCAGGCCCAGATCCTTGATGACATGGAGTTGGAGCGGGAGCGCGGTATCACCATCAAGGCCCACGCCGTGCGCATGATGTACAAGGCCAAGGACGGCGTCACCTACCAGTTGAACCTGATCGATACTCCTGGCCACGTCGACTTCAGCTACGAAGTCTCGCGCTCGCTGGCCTCCTGCGAAGGCGCACTTCTGGTGGTGGACGCCAGCCAGGGCGTCGAAGCCCAGACGCTGGCCAATGCCTACCTGGCAATCAATCACGGACTCGAAATTATCCCCGTTATCAATAAAATCGACCTTCCCTCAGCCGATATCCTGCGCACGCAGGAGGCAATCGAAAAGGCCGTAGGTTTGGACGCGACCGACGCCATCCCGGTGAGCGCCAAGACGGGTCAGGGCGTCGCCGACGTGCTCGAAGCGATCGTGCACCGGCTGCTTCCGCCCACGGGCAATCCCGACGCGCCGCTGCAGGCGCTCATCTTCGATTCCTGGTTCGATCCCTATCGCGGCGTCATCGTTCTCGTACGCGTCATGCAGGGCACCATGCGCAAGGGCCAGCGGATTCGGCTCATGTCCATCAACAAGGCATTCGAAGTGGAATCGCTCGGCGTGCTCATGCCCAAGCCGGTGCAGATCGGCGAGCTTATGGCCGGCGAAGTCGGGTTCTTCGCGGCCACCATCAAGACCGTCAGCGACACCCGCATCGGCGACACGGTCACCGACGACGAAAACCCCGCCACGGCGCAGCTCCCAGGCTTTGAAGACATCAAGCCCATGGTGTTCGCGGGGCTCTACACCGTCGACTCGCACGAACATACGCTGCTGCGCGATGCCCTCGAAAAGCTTCGCCTCAACGATTCCTCGTTCTTCTTCGAGCCGGAAAGCTCCGAGGCGCTGGGCTTCGGCTTCCGCTGCGGCTTCCTCGGGCTGCTCCACATGGAGATCATCCAGGAACGCCTCGAGCGCGAGTACGAACTCGACCTGATCACCACCGCGCCCGGCGTGCGTTATCACATCACACTCACCGATGGGTCCGTAGTGGAGGTCGACAACCCATCGCGCTGGCCCGAGCCGACCAACATTAACTCCATCCGCGAGCCCGTAATCCGCGCCCAGATTCTCACCAACGAAGAGTACGTCGGGGGCATCCTCAAGCTCGTCGAGGAAAAGCGCGGCAAGCAGGTGAACTTCGAATACGTAACTCCCACCCGGGTCCTGCTCACCTATGAGCTGCCGCTGAACGAGATCGTGCTCGATTTCTACGACCGCCTGAAGTCAATCAGCCGGGGTTACGCGTCACTGGATTACCAGTTGGCCGGCGAGTGGGAATCCCCCATGGTCAAGATGGATATTCTGGTTTCCGGGGAGCCGGTTGATGCGCTGTCCATCATTGTCCATCGAGATTTCGCCTACGACCGCGGCAAGGCCCTGGTCTCCAAGATGCGGGAGCTCGTCCCGCGGCAGCAGTTCGAGGTCGCAATCCAAGCCGCTATTGGATCGAAGATCATCGCCCGCGAAAGTGTCAGTGCCCTGCGCAAGAACGTCCTCGCCAAATGTTATGGAGGCGACATATCGCGCAAACGCAAGCTGCTGGAGAAGCAAAAGGAAGGTAAGAAGCGCATGAAACGCATCGGCAAAGTGGACATTCCGCAGGAGGCATTCCTGGCCGTACTGCGGGTCGGAGAAGACCAACAAAAATAGAGCGAATTTGTGTTCTGTGTCACAAATGTGAAATTGCATTCACATAGGTCTGTGGAAACCACTCAAAAACGACCGGCATCTGGCAAGTCACTAGATGATTCCCACATCGCAGCACCGCGCCGCATTCCGTATTGAAAACACAGTGGCTTACGGCACCTATCAGACTACCTATCAAGGATGCAACAAAAGAAATTAGCGCATCTTTAAAGGGTTGCCCGCAGCTTTCCACAGAAATTTCCACAGATTGCCCGATATGCCAAAAGGTTGCCTCAAAACCTGAGAGGGTCTTCGTGGGGGAGTTCTCCATGCTGTGCAGCCCCGCAAGATTACCTTGATTGCCGTTGGTACAGCGGAGCCCGGTATAACTAATGGCTCGACGGCCCGTTCGGGGCTGGCTTCGGCGCGGAAGGTGTGGTGCCGGCCGGGGCCGGAGCTGCAGGCGGCGGAGCGGGAACGCCTGACTTGACGTTATACGCCTCGATGATGACCTTGGTGATATCGGTCGTCGGCATGGCGTACAGGATCGGCGTCTGCTGGCCGGCCACATCCAGAACCAGCGTGTAGCCATTTTCCTTGGCATAGTTCGAGAGAACGTCGTAAACCTTCGTAGCCGTTCCCGAATACAGTTCCTGCAGTTCCTGCTGGAAGTCCTTTTGAGCGTCTTCGGCGGAGCGGTCAAGCTGCTTCTTCTTGTCGTCGATCGCTTTGGCGCGGCTGGCCCGCTCGGCATCAGTCAACGTGGTGCCCTGAGTCTGCAATTCCTTGGTGGATGCATCGACATCGTCGCTGAGCTTCTTCAGTTCCTGGCGCTTGGGGTCCCATTTCTTCTGCAGATCGGCGAAATTCCGCTGGAACTCGTTGGTCTGGCCTACCGCAACCTGAAACGCGATCACCGCGATCTTGCCGGGACCTGCAGGGGAGGCCGCCGTTGCGGGAGCCGCGCCAGCGGGGTGCGCCACGGGCGACTGCGCACCGGCAAAGAGCGCAAAACCGGAGAAGAGTACGACAGGAAGTACAATCGAGCGCTTCATTCGCTTGAAATCTCCTTATGGATTCCTGTTTAGACGCCTCCGTGCGCAGCGCGAAAGCAGGCTCTGCCCGTCTTCAGACATCTTTCTTCTTCGCTGGGAATTCCCTTCGCCGGAACCGGCAGGCAGAAGAAGCAGAAAGGAGAGGACCGGGAACTAGGAAGGATTATAGGGACGGCTCACCGGAGCGTCAAACGTGCAAAAGCACGCCAATAACAACCCGAAACGACTCGATGGCCGCCGTCGTTTTTCATCCGGCACGAGTGCCAAAAAGAGGTGGGCCGCCCCCGAAAGAGCGGCCCAGTGTCTTGCTTCGGCAGTGTTACTTCGAGGCCGGGCCCTTGGGAGCCGAGGGCCGAACTGCAGCCGGTTTGGGAGCGGCCGGAACTGCCGGCGGAGGCGCGGGCACGCCCGACTTCGCGTTGTAGGCGTCCACAACCGCCTTGGTGATATCGCTCGAAGGTGCCGCATAAAGCACCAGGGGCGCCTGCTGCTGATTCTCGGTGGCATCAATCACGACCGTGAAGCCCTGCTCCTTGGCGTAGGCGTTCAGGACTCCATCCACCTTCTGCGCAACTTTGCCGAACGTGTCCTGCATGGCCTGCTGGTAATCGTTCTGAGCGTCCTCGGCAATACGCTGTGCCTGCTTTTTCTTCTCGTCGATGGTTTTGGCCTTCGAGGCGCGATCGGCATCGCTCAGCGTGGCTCCCTGGCTCTGGAGCTGCTTTGTCAGGGTCTCCACCTCATCGCTCAGGCCTTTGAGCTGCGTGCGCTGGGGTTCGAACTTCTTCTGCAGATCGCCGAAATCGCGCTGGAACTCGTTCGTGGAAGTCACGGCCGCCTGGAACGCAATTACCGCAACCTTGGGTGCCGCGGTCGAGGCGGTTGAGGCGGGGGTTTGGGCGGCGGCACTCAGGGCAAAACCCGAGGCCAGTACAGCGGCGAATACTGAAACACGATTCATGCGATTGAAAAACTCCTTCTGGCTTCCCGCCGCTGGCACATGGAGTTCACCATGGAGCCGCTTTCTGCCTGAGGTTGAATCTTTTTGTTCAGGCGTTGCACCGGGGGGGTACAGGCAGGAAAAGACTCGGACTCACAGATCGACAGGAACTGTTCGGATTATAGGGGTCGGGCAGAGGAGCGTCAATCCGGTGTGGCGGGACCTCTAGGGTGTATCGACATATACGTGCGGGCAGCGACGGGAGCCATTTTTTCTCAGATCTAGAAGCGAGGAGTGACGCATACCGGGTGTCTGCTAGCGACGAGCGACAACGAGATGAGGAAAAATGGCCCCGTCCCTCCGGGTTGCGGCGAAAATCGGGCCATACTTCGTTGTCGTCCTAGGCGGTGGACCCGCCACAGCCGTCGTCCTCCGCCTCGTCTGCTCCGATTTTCGCGCGCAACGCTGCCCACACGTATATGTCGATACACCCTAAGCCCCGCCGCACAGTCCCTCAGGCATGGGCGGGCGCAAGCTCCGTGGCGTGCGCATGCTCTTTTTCGACCTCAGAGAGAGCTTCCTCGAGGAGGTCGAGACCCACCATCGCCTCCTCCTCGGTGAGCACCAGCGGAGGGCATAGCCGGAGGGATGTCTCGCCGCAACCCAGCACCATAAGCCCGCGCTCGAAAGCCAGCGTTTCCCATCGGTTACGGAGAGCCGTGGCCGGCTCGCGTGTGTCCTTGGCCTTCACCAGTTCGATCCCAATCATCAGGCCCCGGCCCCGCACATCCCCCACCAGGGGATGTTTGCTTTTCCAGGGCTGCAGGCGGTCCATCATGAGCCGGCCCACCGTCGCGGCGTTGGCCACACACTCGCGTTCCAACACCCCGAGCGTAGCCAGCGCCGCGGCGATCGAGATCGGGTTTCCGCCAAACGTCGAGGCATGCGACCCCGGCACCCAGTCCATAATGTCCGCGCGGCTCATGCACACCCCAAGCGGCATCCCGCTGGCAATCCCCTTCGCCATGCAGACGATGTCAGGCTCCACGCCCGAGTGCTCAATGGCCCACCACTTGCCCGTCCGCCCAGCGCCCGACTGCACCTCGTCCACGACCAGCAGAATCCCATGGCGATCACAGATGGCGCGCAGTTCCTGCAGGAAGTTGGTGGGCGCGACCACGTATCCACCCTCACCCTGGATGGGCTCGACGAAGATCGCGGCCACCTCCTCGGGAGGCAGGATGGTCTTGAACAACTTCTCTTCTATGTACCGCGCACAGCCAAGAGCAAACGACTCTTCCTCCTGCGGCCCGTCCGTGCACCCGCGGTATGCGTACGGATACCGCACGTGGGTCACACCGGGCATCAGCGGCGCAAACCTGCGCTTCTGCTGCGGCTTCGACGCCGTGAGGGAAAGAGCACCCATCGTACGGCCGTGAAACGCACCCAGGAAGGCAATGATGTTCTGCCGCCCAGTGTGATAGCGCGCCAGCTTGATGGCGCATTCAATGGCCTCAGCGCCGGAGTTGCCGTAGAAGAACCGATGCGGCCCCCGCATGGGCGCAACAGCAGACAGCCGCTCCGCCAATTCGGTCAACGGCTCGTTGTAAAAATCCGTGCCTGAAATATGGATGAGCTCCGCAGCCTGCTTCTGGATGGCTGCAACCACCTCGGGATGGCAGTGGCCGGTCGATGTGACGGCAATGCCGGCGGCAAAATCCAGAAACTCGTTGCCATCCACGTCCTCTACGCGAATACCGCGTCCGCGCCGGGCCACCAGCGGATAGGACCGGGTGTAGCTTGGCGAAATCAAACGGTCATCGGCCTTAACGGCGGCCTGCGCCTTCGGCCCCGGTAGTGGCGTCACCAGCTTCGGCCCGTATTTGGCATGCATTTCCTGCTTGGTCATTTCAGTCTCCTCGATGGTTGTGCGGCCGGCTTGGGGAAGAACGGAGGGAAGCAAGGCCGCGGGCCCAAGGGAAAGGGCCGTTCAACTTTCCGGGTTCGGATGAACCCGCGTGCAGGCGAGGATCTTCGGCGGTCCTGGAGCTAGTCGCCGCCGAAGAGGCTAGGTCGAGTGCGGGTGGGCAGCACGCGGAGGTGGCGCCGCGGGCAGATGCAACGCGCGCGCGACCGGGACCAGCGTTTAGACGCCGGGATAGTCAC